>Ga0070661_100001802_pt1 | contig 14864 bp, 14 predicted proteins | sample KBSC43metaG_FD_64663 | JGI IMG/M metagenome (GOLD analysis project Ga0070661, IMG submission 64663) | Corn rhizosphere microbial communities from Kellogg Biological Station, Michigan, USA - KBS C4-3 metaG | ecosystem: Host-associated > Plants > Roots > Rhizosphere > Soil ...
TCCCATCCCGAACAGGACAGTGAAACGCCTCAGCGCCGATGATAGTGCGGATTCCCGTGTGAAAGTAGGACATCGTCAGGCTATTAATTGCAAAGCCCTCGTCTTGTGACGAGGGCTTTTTTGCATTGTGCGCCTAGCATGGGCGCACTCTTGGAGGTGCAAGTCCTCCCGTAAGTTGATCACAACGAACGAAGCGAAGCGCAACTGCATGAGGGCGACCGAGTGTGGGGAGGAAGCGTGGAGCGAAGCTGCGAGCCGATGAACAAGAACCGCGGATAGAAGGCGGTGCCGACCAGGGCGAGCGGGCAATGAACCGCAAAACTCTCGTCATCAAGGGTCAGGCGGCGTCGAGCCGGAGCGAGAAGTCAGCAGAGGTCGTATTAGCCAAGGGCCAGGCCGTAGAGGCCACGACAGCCCGGTGAAGGACCGAACGAGAAGGAGTGTTCGAGGCCATGCCGATGCGGCAAGCATTGCGTCAGATGCTCGCGCAAGCGGAGCGGGCGGGAGTAGCCAGCGGTGAAGCCGGGTGAACCGGCCAGCGACGAAGCTTGGCGCCGGCGGCATGCAACGCAGGACACGGGGTTGGCGCTGCTGGATGCGGCGCTGACAAGAGAGAACCTACAGCGGGCGCTCAAACGAGTACGGGCCAACCAAGGCACAGCAGGACTGGACATTGACCAGACGGCACGGCACCCGGTGATAGCGTGGCCCGAAATTCGAGAGCGACTGCTGTCAGGGACGTACCGGCCCAGCCGGTACGGCGGGTGACGATCCCGAAGCCCGACGGTGGCGAGCGCGAGCTTGGCATCCCGACGGCGACGGATCGGCTGATCCAGCAGGCACTGCTGCAGGTGCTGCAACCGATCCTGGACCCCACCTTCAGCGAGCACAGCTACGGCTTCCGGCCTGGGCGGCGTGCGCACGACGCGGTATTGGCCGCACAGTCGTACGTGCAGTCAGGCTGGCGCGTCGTGGTGGACGTGGACCTGGAGAAATTCTTCGACCGGGTGAACCACGACATTCTCATCGACCGACTACAGAAACGCATCAAGGATGCTGGAGTGATCCGGCCGATCCGCGCGTACCTGGACCGCGGAATGATGGGTGATGGCTTGGTGCAGGAGCGAGGCTGGGGCACGCCGCAAGGCGGGCCACTGTCGTCGCTGCTGGCCAACGTGCTGCTTGACGAGGTGGACAAGGAACTGGAGCGGCGGGGCCACTGCTTCGTGCGCTACGCGGACGATGCGAACGTCTACGTTCGCAGCCGTCGCGCGGGCGAGCGGGTGATGGCACTGCTGCGCAAGCTCTACGGGCAACTGCAACTGTCGATCAACGAAACCAAGAGTGCAGCTGAGGGCCATCCAGCTCAAGCACTGGAAGCGCGGCACGACCATCTTCCTGGAACTGCGCGCTCTGGGAGCAGGCGAAAATGTTGCCAAATGGGTAGCGGAAATTCCCGACGCTGGTGGCGCAACAGCGGGCTGCTGCTTAACGGAGTGATGACCGTTGCTTGGTTCGACCGACTGGGATTACCCCGCCTCTCATAACCTCAACTTCTCGAACCGCCCGGTGTGGACCCGCACGCCGGGTGGTGTGGCCGGGGTGCAGTCAACAATGGCTGCCTCCTATGCCGATTTGATCTTCAGGATCGCAGGATCGCAGGATCGCAGGTGATTCGCTTCCATTGCATCTCACTCTGGCGACTGCGAGCGAACGCAGGTCGCATGATGCCGAAGCTTCTTACCCGAACATAGCCTGACGCATGCAGCGGGGTTTGCAACGCAAACTCCTCCCCTGGGTCAGTTTCTGCGGGCCGCGACATGGCGCCGTCCGCTATTTCGCGCGCAGCTCTCTGCGCAAAATTTTGCCGACAGCCGTCTTCGGCAAATCGGCCCGAAACTCGATCTGACGCGGGCGCTTGTAAGACGTGAAATTCTCGATGCAATAGCGGCTCAATGCCTGTTCCGTCAGGGCAGGATCGCGGCGCACGACAAACAGCTTGACCGCTTCTCCTGACTTTTCATCGGGGATGCCCACCGCGGCACACTCCAGCACGCCAGGGTGAAGCGCCACGATCTGTTCGATTTCGTTCGGGTACACGTTGAATCCGGATACCAGAATCATGTCTTTCTTGCGATCGACAATTTTGACCAGACCGGCCTCGTTCATGAAACCGATGTCTCCGGATTTGAAGTAGCCGTCCGCGCCCAGGGCTTTCGCGGTTTCTTCCGGCTGGTTCCAATATCCAGCCATCACTTGGGGGCCTCGGATGCATATCTCCCCGACCTCACCGAGGGGCACTTCGTTTCCCTCGTCGTCGCGTATGGTGATCTCCGTGGAAGGGATCGGCAGGCCGATCGCGCCGGTGAACTGACCATCGAGGCGGTTCACGGTGGCGACAGGAGACGTCTCGGAGAGGCCGTATCCCTCAATCACTGGGCAACCCGTGACCTTGAGCCATTTTTCCGCCGTGGCTTGCTGGACGGCCATGCCGCCGCCGTTCGAGATGACGAGTTGAGAGAAGTCGACCTGGGCGATGTCTGGTGCATGGGCAATGGCGTTGAACAAGGTATTGACCGCCGGGAACATGTGGACGCGGTGCTTCTTCAGCACTTGGACGAAGGCAGGAATGTCGCGCGGATTGGCAATCAGCAGGTTCATCATCCCTCGGCGAGCACCCAGCATGTAGCAGGCCGTCAAGGCGAAGATGTGGTACAGCGGCAATGCGCAGACGATGACCAGCGGCTTGTCTCCCAATTTGTCGAGCACCGGCATGAACCAGGCCTCGGTCTGCAGGATGTTGGCGACGACGTTGCGGTGTAGCAGTGTTGCCCCTTTTGATACGCCGGTGGTGCCACCGGTGTATTGCAGAAAGGCGACGGTATCGGGTGTGAGAGGGGCGCGCTTGAGCGGAAGTCCGCGGCCTTCAAGGAGCGCCGTGTTGAAGCGCGTGACCGTGCGGCCGCCGCCTTTCGTGAGCTGGAAGGGCGGCACCATCTTGCGCACTTTACGGACCACGAAGTTCACCATCCAGCCCTTGGCGCCGAGCATGTCGCCCAGCGCGGCGAGAACGACGTGGCGGATATTCGTGCGGTCGACGACTTGTTCGAGTGTGGCGGCGAAATTCTCCAGGAGGATGATGGCCTCTGCTCCCGAATCCTTCAACTGATGCTCAAGCTCTCGGGCGGTGTACAACGGGTTCACGTTGACCACCACCATGCCCGCGCGGAGGACCGCTGGGATAGCGATCATGTACTGCAGTATGTTGGGCATCATGATCGCGACTCGTGCTCCGGGCGCGAGTCCTTTGGCCTGAAGCCAAGCAGCGAGCGCCTGCGAGCCATGGTCGACCTCGCCGAACGTGATGACCCTGTCCATGCTTTCAGCAGCTGGGCGCGCCGCGTATCGCCTGAATGATTCGTCAAGCAGGTCGACGAGCGATCTGTAGGCCTTCCAATCGATGTTAGGGGGAACGCCAGGCGGGTAACTCTTCAACCAGGGCTTGTGCATGGGCGGTGCTCCAACGCAGACGGCTGCTACCGATGTCCGGAGGTTCATTGCAACGCGAACATGGTAGTTGCACCAGCGAAGCTGGGGCGATCAGTCAGGGCATTGCTGACGGCGCTCCAAGGCAGCGGGCGCAAAAAAGCCCGGCCACCTTTCGGTGCCGGGCTGCCGTTGGTGTGCCTGTCGATTACCAGTCGGCGTCGCTTCGCTTGGACTTTGTTGGAGGGACCGGATCGCCCATGTCGTCGTTTGAGGAACGGCGGCCCCTCGAGGGTGGACGTTCCGTTGCCGCGACCTGAGGCGCCTTGCGGACGATGGCTTCGCGCAGCAGCAGGCCACCGGGCGGAACCTGTTCGATGGCAATGCTGACAGCTTCGAGGTGTCCGTATGACAAGGTGGGCGTGACGCGGTCGATCACGACTTCACAACACGGTGCCTCGGTGCGTCCGAGCGATTGACCGGTCTGCGGATCGCGCAGCTCTGCACCGAGCGCGACGACTTGATAGCGACTGCCCAGTTTCACAGCGTTGGCGCCCTGGCTGAGGATGACCGAATTGCCTTCGCGCGAGACGATGCTGACGGGGAAACTGCTCGCCATGATCGATGCGACCACTTGCTGCGCGATGGCCGATTGCATGGAGGAGAGGGTTTTGTTGCTGTCGACCGAAACCCCGAGGGTCGTGGGGGCGGTGGCAGGCAATTGATCCTGCAGTGAGTTGGCCAACAGCACTTGACGTGTGGCGACGTTGACCAGCTTCTGAGAGACGGCCCAGCCACCCGAGTAGCTGACAAGCTCCCGGTCGGTTGCCCGCAGCTCGCGGCTGTGACGGGCATATCCGAGCGATCGAATGCGGCCGATCCAGATCAGATCGGCACTGAAAGCTTGGCCCAGCTTCCCGAATTGCGTGTTCGGAGTATCTCCGGCTTCGACCATATCGAGTTCCTGCTGCACTTCGGCATCGAACTCGCGGTCGAGCACGGCGAAGCGGCCGGACTGGGCCAGGGTTTCAAGGATCTTGCCTCGGATCTCTTGGGCGACTTGCGTGGCGGGCACAGAGCGGCCGCCCACAGTGAACGACTTGGCGTCGAACCGAATGGGTGCGACGACGAGCTTGATCTTCTTCGCCTCTGCTTCGGGGGGGGTGTACTTGGCCACCTGGGCTTCGATCCACACCTTGTAGACGCCGTTGGCGTCCGGCCCTTCGGCGCTGTCAAGCTTGAAGCCGGTGATGGCGCCGCGGGTCTGCTGGCGCATGACGTCGGCGAACCCGGTGGCCCGGATGTTGACTTCACTGTACGGCGTGGCCGCATCGAGTGCGAACTTGTATTGCTCGGTGTTGAGGTTCACCGTGGTGCCGTTGACTTGCAGGATCGCGGTGCGGATGGCGTCGTTGACGGCCGCTGCAAGTGATTTGCCCGTGCCTGGGGCCCGGGTGGCCTGCATGCTGGTTTTGCCAACATCCAGGCCGGCCACCATCGGCGGGGGTGGCACGGATGCCACCGCCACCGATGCGGCGGACGCTGCGGCGACCGGCGCACTGGCGGCCGCTGCAGGAGTTTCAGGTTTCGTGTCCTTCTGATCACACGCACCGAGTACCAGGCACGCGCAAGCGAACATCAGGCTGCTGAATTTCATTGACGAATCGCTCCGCGGTACTGGGACACGGTGATGGCGATCAGAGCGCCGCGGTCGCGTCGGCTGGCACGGGGATGTCGTTGCTCTTCGCGTAGGACACCGCGGTGTTGAGCGTGTTCGACAGGTTCTTCATGTGGCCCGGCGTGGACGACACGATGTACCGGCCGGCGTTGAGCTTGCTGGCCGCACCCAGGGCGGCCGCCGCGCCACCACCGGTGATCGCGCTCTGGAAGTTGGCGATGGGACCCTTCAGGGCGGCGTACTTGGCGATGCCACGGCCGAGCGTGCCGAGACCGTCGGCAAACTTCTTCTTGCCGGCGTTGTCGAGCTTGACGTTGCCTTCCTTCAGCTTGGCCTGGATTTCCTGCGAGGCCTCGCTCTGCATCGTTTCCGATTGCTCGAGGTTTTCCTTGGTGGCACCGGCGCCGAGTGCGTCGCTGGTGGCTTGCAACTGGGCGGCGCGGTCCTTCAGGCCCACTGCGTCGGCCATCTTGGCCTGGGCGTTCAGCACTTCCTTGTCGGCCGCGACATAGGCGCGCACCAACTGATCTTGCTGAGCAGCAGCATCGCCACCGCCCGACGAATTGGAGCTGCCGCCGCCGAGCGACGGGACTTTCGGCAACTGCGCCACGGACAGGGCGGGGGCCAGGAACATGGCGGCAATGGCAAGGGCGACGGTTTTCTTGGCGATCATGAATGGAACTCCTTGGGTATCAATGTCAAAGGGTTGCAAGATGGGCTCGCGTTCAGCGCACACCCACGTTGTTGATCTGGCTCACAAGCTCTCGGGCGGCGTTGTCGGCAGCGAGCTTCAGCGCGTTGGTTTGGGCAACGGCTTCCGTCGGACCCGTGCCGGCGAATTGCACCGGACCGACAGACGACACGACACGCGGGAAACGTGAGTTCAGGTCGAGGATCTTGCCAGAGACGGTCACGTACACGCGCACGAGCCCGGTGCCAGGGTCGACATCCTTCGTACCCACGTCCAGCGTGCCGACCGCCAGGTACGGGATCTCGGCGTTCTTCAGGCCTTGGGCGGTGTTGCGCAGCGTTTCGGGGCTCAGGTCATTGCCTGTTTCGTAGTCGCGTTCGATCGCCTTGACGCTCAGCAGGCCCTTCGATTGCGGTTCGACATAAGCGGCTTCCACGACGTCGAAGCCCGCCTTGGCGAAGATGCCGGTGAACTGAGAGTTCAGGCTTTGAGCGGGGATCAGGCGCCACGTGCTGTCGTCGGACTTCTGCGTGGTGCTGCCGCCGGTTTCGGTGGTCAGCGAGCGCGAGGCCGAGGCGTTGACCGAACGGTCCACAGCGGTGTTCGTCTTCACGCTGCCGCGGCCGACGCGCTCCGATTCGGAGGTCTTTTCACGGCCTTGCACGCTACCCGACGCTTCAGCACGCACTTCCGCACGTTGCACGACGCGCGCGTCGTAGCTCTTCACGGATGCCACTTGGCGTGCCATGAACACGAAGGTCAGCGGCGACTTGTTGCCGGCCGGCGTGGCACCGATGGCCGAGTTGGCCTTGAGCGTGTTGCGCAGGCGCGCCACGTTCAATTCGATGCGGACGACGGCGTTGTACTGCTTCTTGTCCGGCATGTCCTGGTCGCTGATCAGCGTGGCGCTGAGCACGAACTTCTCGAGGTTTTCGAGAACCTTGTCCCGGACGTTGTCGAAGTTGGCGCTCTCCGAGTCACCGCTTTCGGCGTAGTAGCGTTCGACGGCCTTGACCTGGGCTTCGCGGAAAGCCTTGTTCTTGTCTTCGGGCGTGAGCTTCTTGGCATAGGTGATGGTTGCCGAGCCCTTGGCGTTTTCGACCTGTGCCAGCGCGAACTGTGTGCTGAAGGCCAGCAGCGCCAGCAGGAGGATGCGGATTACTTGCATGATTGAAGTACTGTCTTGGTGGCTGAAATTTGGGCGTTGATGTCGGACGTGGGCGTAGCGGCCGATTTGATCCATGGATCATCCTTGCCGCCGAGCACCGCGGTGAGCTTGCCGAAGAGGCCGCGCACCGAATCGGCGTAGGCGGGGAAGTCGTCGATCTCGCTTTGTGTCACGGGCACGAGCTTGACTTCGCCGTTCTTGAATTTCGAATCGAGGTAGGCGCGGCCGGAGACCGGTTCGACGAGCTTGAGGTCCACGTACGTGCCGTAGATGTAGCTCGCGCCGGCGACGGATTCGCCGCTCTTGATGCGCTTGAAGCCGGTCAGGTCCACGGAGAATGCGTAGTCGGCCTCGGGGATCTTCAGGTTGAACACGGTGCCGTCGGCAAAGCGCATCGCCATTGAATTGCCGATGGCATAGCCCTTGGCGAAGGGCAGCACCGGCGTGCCGGTGCGGCTTGCAATCATTTCGCTGAGTTGGTCGGCGAGCCAGGTTTCGGCGGTGTTGGGCGTGTTCTTGAGCGCCTCAGGCAGCTCGTTGCGCGCTTCAGGCGAAATCGTGACCTTGTTGACCTGCAGGAAGCGTGGCACGTTTTCGGGCAGCGTGGCGGCGGCGAGCTGGTTGGCAAAGCGCTGCACGAGGCCTGCTTTCTGGCCATCGCCGAGGAACAGCTTGTTGACGCGGTCGTCCAGCTCTTCGTCGGACGGCGGGGCGGCGAGCACGTCCAGGTACGCGACCGTGATGGGGTATGAGCGCAGCACCGTCATCGACTTGAAGTCGAAGAACAGTGCCTGGCCGCGCAGGTTCATGAAGAGTTTGTAGGCCCGGCCGAACCGTTCGTACGACACCGTTTCGTTGGTCATCACCAGCGAGACGGCAATGGCCTGGTCCCGGCCCTTGAGCTGGGCGAGTTCACCTTGCTGGACGGTGAAGTTGTTGATCTTCGTGGTGTTGAGCGTCTGACCGATCAGCTTGTCGATGGACGTGTTCTGGGCCGCCATCTGCTTGGCGAACCGCTGGGTGTACGGGAATCGGGAAGCGATGGATTGGTAGTCGCCGGAATAGGAGAAACCAGCGAGCGAGACGGTGGCGGCCGCATACGCCGGAAGGCCGACGAACGCGAGCAAGGTGAACAAGATCTGCCTCAAGGCAATGTCCTTCGAAGTGGAGGGGTGGTGCTGATGACGGCCCGCTGGTTCGGGCTGGACAGTGGCTCGGGCGCCCGTCGGGGCGGCATTTTCACATGGCCCATGCTGGACGAAAGGCGCCTGAGTGCGGGGGGAAATCCGGATCTTTTGTAACTGGTTGTGTTGGTCGCGAGCCCCTGATGCCACTGCTAGCATCGTGATCATGCTGGCCCGCCTGCAACGTTTTGTGACCTTCTGCCTCGTCGCGTTCGCGGCTGCCTGGGCGAGTCTGGCGATGGCCTTTGGGCACCCGATCGCGGCTGCAGGCGGCGTGCTGTTGATCGTGTTCGGCTATCTGGCGTTCATGGGGCTGGAGTTCGTGGTGGTTGCATGGCAGCACAAGGACGATCCGACCCCCCGCGCGACCGCCGGCCAATTGTTTCGGGCATGGTGGGGCGAGGTGACCACGTCGCCACGGGTTTTTTGCTGGTCGCAGCCATTTCGATCCAACGCCTGGCCCGATCACCTGCCGCAACGTGTTTCGTGCCGCGGTGTCGTGCTGGTGCACGGCTTCGTCTGCAACCGCGGCTTCTGGAATGCCTGGCTGCCGCGACTCAAGGCCTGTGGCGTACCGTATGTGGCGGTGAATCTCGAACCGGTGTTCGGCGGGATCCGTGACTATGCGCTCGCCGTGGGTGCTGCGGTGTCCCGCATCCAAGCGGCCACCGGTCAAGCGCCCGTGGTGGTGGCTCACAGCATGGGAGGGCTTGCGGTGCGCGCCTGGCTGGCCATGGAGGGCGGTGATGTGCACCGCGTGATCACGATCGGCTCGCCGCACCATGGCACCTGGGCCGCGCGGTTCAGCCTGTCGCCGAATGCGCGTGACATGCGGCGCCAGAGCGAGCTGCTGGCATTCCTTGAATCGAGGGAAGCCCCGGAGACGCGGGCCCGCTTCACCTGCTTCTACAGCCATTGCGACAACATCGTGTTTCCGCCGTCGACTGCGACGCTGGAGGGTGCCGACAACCGGCACGTGGAAGGTGTGGCGCATGTGCAGCTTGTGGATCAGCCGGTGGTGTTCGATGAAGTCCTGCGCTGGGTGACGCCGAGTTCGGGGCCTGAGCAGGGGGCTGGGTTCACATCGAGCAGTGTCGGCGAACCATCAGCGGCCAGACAATCACACTGAAGGGGGGCGTTGCCGGATTCGAGACGGTTCACGCGTCTACCTTGTGAACAAATTGCAGCGCCGCATCGTGCGAGAGGTTCAGCAAGCGGGCCAGGTCGGCAATGTCGTCGGGAATGGCCGCGTTGTCCCACCCCTCGGCACTGTGGCGGGCCAGGCGGATCGCCAGCACGACGTTCTGGACGGTCGGATGCTCAGCCTGCTTGTCGTCCGTGATGCGGATCAACAGGTCGGGCAGACGCCAAGCCTTCATGAGGGCATGTTGCAGGTCGCCCAGTTCGATGTTGAGCACGGCCCGCTGTGCGGTGGCGGAGCGCAAGGACGGCGAAGCCTGCTGTGCCGCACGAATGCGCAGAGCCAGATGGGGGGCATGGCACCACAGCAGCATCTCGGCGAAGTCGTGCAGCAGGGCGGCCTCGTGAATGACGGCCGCATCGAGGTCCATGCGGTGCACGGCGAAGGCAAATGCGAAGCGGGCGGCACGGTGCGCCCGGCGCAGCACGTTTTGCAGGCCTTCCAACGCCGCTGGAATGGATGCGAGTCGGTCCTCCACTGCGGGTTGCGGTCCGAACGCGGCAAAGAAGGGGGAGATGCCCATCATGACCACCGCAGCGGTCACCGTCTCCACATCGGTCACACGTCGCTCGGGGCGGTGCGTGGCCGCATGTGCCAGGATCTTGAGCGTCATGAGTGGGTCGTCGGCCACCATTTCGCCGACCAGGTTGGCATCGACCTGATCCTCGTTTGAGCGCATGGCTTCCAGTGCATCGGTGGAACTGCCGAGCACCGGGATCTCGGCCTGCCGGAACCAGGTGGTCCAGGTGTCGAGGTCCGGCAGCGGCGTGTCCAGCGGCACGAAAGTGTTCACGATTTCCTCACGGACAGGGTCGTCCGGTTGGATATCGGCAAGACGGAGACCGGCCTGAAGGACGAGCCCTTCAGTGTTTACCCAGGGCGGCTTTCACCTCCAGGCCGACCTTGCGGTTGACGAACTGGAGGGTGGCCACCTTCGACAGGTCGACCTCACCCGGCTTATACAGGCCCGCCTTGACCATCTGCGCATGGAAATCGCGAATGCGAGACAGGTTCATCGCGCCGATGCCCTGTTCCAGTGCCTCGCCTGAGTCCACGATGCCTTGTTCTTTCATCAATGCCACCGAGGTTTCGATTTCCTCGAGCGTCATCTCAGGATTGTCCTTGAGCATCAGTGCGTTGGCGGCACGGCGGTCGCCATACAGGTATTTGACCCAACCGATCGCGGAGGCGTCGACGAAGCGGCGCACCAGGTCGGGCTTGTTGCGGACCGTGTCGGTGCGGGTTTCGATGACGGTGGAATACGTGCTGAAGCCATGGTCGGCCAGGAGGTGCACCACCGGCTTGAACTTGCCCTGGTTCTGCACGTAGATGGGTTCTGCGACCGAGTAGCCTTGCTGGATGGCCTTCGGGTTCGCCAGGAACGGACCCAGGTTGTAGTTGTAGGGCTTGAGCGCTTCATCGCGAAAACCGTGTGCGACTTTGAGCCACTGCCACCAGCTGAATTGCCCGTCCTTCGCGATGAGGGCCACTGGGGCGTTCTTCAGCGAAGCAAAGGTGTCATAGCCCTGGCCAGGATGGGCGATGAGCGCCTGCGGATCCTTCTGGAACATCGCGGCCACCACCACGGTGGGAACGCCGTTCTTGACGTTGTCGAAGCTGTGCAGCAGGTTGCCTGTCATCAGGAAGTCGATGCGGCCGGCAGGCAGCAGCGGCCGGTTGTTCACTTGCGGTCCGCCGGGAATCAGCTTGACGTCCAAGCCGTACTGCCGATACGTGCCGTCGGCGATGGCCTGATAGAAGCCGCCGTGCGCGGCCTGGGCCTTCCAATTGGTGGCGAATGTGACCTGGTCGTTGGCGTGCGCCACGCCGGCGAACAGGATCAGCGCGGCAAGCGTTGGGCGGGACAGGATCGTCATGGGAGGCTCCGAAGGGTCAGGGGGCGGACCGGGGCATTTCCGATGCGTGCCACGGGCCCAGCAGGGCGCGGGCCAGCCGATCGAACAGCCAGAAGATCGCCACGCCAGTGAACACCAGCAGCACCAGGGCTGCGAACATTTTGGGAGTTTCCGTGCGGAAGCTCGCTTCGAGGATGCGTGACGCGAGCCCGGTTTCGCGCCCGGCGGCACCGGCGACCATTTCTGCCGTGACCGCGCCGATCAGGCTCAGGCCGCCGGAGATTTTGAGCCCGGCGACGAAGTACGGCAAGGCAGTGGGCACGAGGAGCAGTCGCAGGCGCTGCCACGGCGTGGCCCGGTAGAGGCGAAACAGGTCACGGTGCCCGGCATCGGCGGCTCTCAGGCCGATGACAGTGTTGGAGAGAATCGGAAAAAACGCCGCGACCCAGGTGCAGAGCAGCAATGCCGCCGTGGTGCTCTCCACGTAAATGAGAATCAGCGGCGCCACTGCGACGACGGGCGTGACCTGGAGCACCACGGCGATCGGCAGGAACGCCCGCTCGAGCGGGCGCGACAGGGCGAACACGGACGCAAGCAGCACGCCGCCTGCGACTGCGAGGATGAGGGCGCCGAATGTGACTTTCAGCGTGAACCACCAACTGCCTGCGAGCGATCCGGCATGGGCCCAGAGCGTCTGTGCAACGAGGGAAGGCGCGGGCAGGGCGTAATGAGGAATGTCGGCCAGTCGCACGAGCAGTTCCCAGCCAACGACGAAGCCGGCCAGCGCTGCGCCGGGCAGCAGTCGGTCAATCATTTTGCGGCCGGTCATGCCGGGCTGCCTGACATGGCGGCTTCCAGGGATGCCGACAGGCGTCGGCACACATCCGCGTACCTGGCCGAAGTCCTGAACCCCGGCGCACGAGGGTACGGCTCGTCGATGCTGACGCTGTCGATCACTCGCCCCGGACGTGCCCCCATCACGATCACTCGTTGGCTCAGGAACACGGCTTCGAACACGCTGTGGGTCACGAACATCACGGCCATCGGGGCAGCGTGCCAGCCCGACAGCAGGTCGGCGTTGAGCCGTTGGCGGGTGATCTCGTCGAGGGCGGCGAACGGTTCGTCCATCAACAGAACGTCGGGGTCGGTGACCCTTGCGCGCGCGATGGCGGTGCGCATTTTCATGCCGCCTGACAACGCGGCCGGTCGGGCGTGGGCGAAGTCGGTCAAGCCCATCTGCCCGAGCAAGGCCTCGATGCGGGGAGCGGCCGCCTGGCGTGACACGCCCGCCAGTCGCAGTGGCAGCCACACGTTGTCGAACACGTCGGCCCAAGGCAGCAGGGTGGCCTCCTGGAAGACGAATGCGGTCCTGGCGCGATTGGAGGTGCGCCATGCCGGCGCATCGACGCGACCGGTCGTCGGCGTCTCAAGACCGGCCACGAGGCGCAGCACAGTGCTCTTTCCGCATCCTGAAGGGCCGAGCAGGGACACGAATTCGCCTGGCGCGACGGTGAGCGAGACCGACTGCAACGCGCGGGTGCCGGAGGAAAAGGTCTTGTCGACGGCTGTCAGCGAAATCACGGCATCGGGCATGGCGCGAGTGTGCCGCAAGCTGGTTCGGTTCCTTCGTGCGGGACGAGTTGTAACGACTTCTGCCAAGAACGGCGCCATGGACGCTTGGTCGCCTGAACTGGTTGCAATTGCAGTCGTTTACGGGGGTGTCGAACGGCATGGAAGTGCTTAGCATCGAATCGACGCCGCCGCGATGGCGGTTCGAAAACAGTGAACGATGGATCAGTCACGGTCTGGTGTTCGGCATGCGGGCACTGGGCTTGCTGCAGTTTCATACTGGAGCCGCTTGTCGCGAGGTCACCATGAGCACCATGCTGGCGCAACGTCACCCGAACAACCTTCTGTGCAAGGGGCATTGGGCAGGGGTGGTCGCTGGCGTGCCGATGGCCTTGAGCGGGCTGGGTGTCGGTGCCGCGCGGGCCGATGACCTCATGGCTGCTTCGACCGTCAGCACGGCACCGGTCGCAGGCGAGCCGATGAATTCACTGCTCGGGCGCGTTGCAGCGGCCGTCGCCCCGCCAAAGGTCATGGTTGAGCAGACCCCCGTGGTGGACGGCGAGCGTGCGTTCACTTTGGGCGGGGTCAGCTATCGGTGGTGGACCGCCCAGGGGGCGTCGAACTTCGGGCTTGGGATCGGGGCCGTCGGGAACTTCGCGGGCTACGACATCGCTGGCACGCCATCGCTTGGAAGCAGCTCCCCGTTGCTCATGGTCGGGTACCGCTATCAGATGAACACTCGCTCCATCCTGTTTGCCGACGCATCCGGCGTGCGGCGCTTCGATGCGGACACGACGGACAGGTACAGCACCAAGGTGGGGGTGGAGTGGAAGGCTCGCAGCAACGGTCTGGGTCTCGACGGGGCGTCGAGGAGCTTGACGTTCCAGCTGGACTCGGGCTACCGGATGTCGCTGAAGGTGCGCCGAAATGGCATCGGTGTCTATCTGAAAGGGCAGTTCTGAGGGTGTGATGGCCCCGGGGAGCGGGACGGCGACCGTTGGTTCCATGCGGGACCGACGACTTTGTCACGCAGGTGGCTGAATGTGAGAGAGCGGGGGCGTCGGGAGCGCCGTCCCGCTGGTACCGTTCTTCGTGCGTTTTCGTCTGTCCCATGCCGTGAGGTGCGGGGCAGCACATTGGATCAAGGGGCGCGCGGATGGATTTGGCTTGGATGGCCTTGGCGGGTGTGGCTGCGGGGCTCGGAATGGTTTTCGGAGGCGCTGTCGCATGGCAGCTGTGCTCGCGCCGCGCCGCGCGCCGCCAGCGCCAGCTCGCCGCTGCCGCGCGCGAAAAGCATCTGGCAGGCACGGAGCGGTTGCGTGCGGCGAACGCCCGGCTGCAGGCCGCCCTCGACGAGGAGAAGCTCGCAGTGAAAGGCCGTCTGTCCAGCGCAGCGGCTGAGCATCGTGCTGCGCTGGCGCGTGCCGAAGGCCAGCTCCAGTTCGCCTATGCCGAGATCGACCGCCTGCAGGCGTCCGGCAGGCACGCAGGTTTGCCCCCCGGACACACCGATGTGCACGGATTTGCACTGACGCTTCCCTTTTCGCGGTGAACTGCAGTTGCCAACACCCCCTTTGGGGGCCCCGCACGTGAGCGGAGGCGGCCGGGGGCTTTCGTAGAATCCCGACTTTGGAGCCAATCGAGTGAGATCAATGGGCACGAGCGTCGTGACCCAACGGGGACATGAGCCGGCGCACCCCGCGAAGTGCCTGCGAATCGCCCGACCCACCCGATGAACGTGTGAACCTCGAATTTTCGATCTCTTCATGGGCCGCCTGTGGTCCCGAACTCGCAACGCCCGATTCATGGCGGGCGTGGGCGGCCGAGCCGCGGGTGCCCGCCGGCGAGGTGCAGGCGAGCCTCCCGCAGGTGCCTCCCATGGTGCGGCGGCGGTTGAATGCCCTGGGTCGCACGGCGCTGCAGGCGGCCTTCGATGTGCACACGCCTGCGCCGGAGGTGCCGGTGGTCTTCGGCTCCCGATATGGCGATGCCGGGCGCTCTCTCGAGCTGCTGGCCGAACTGGTGCGAGGC
>Ga0070661_100001806_pt1 | contig 14842 bp, 12 predicted proteins | sample KBSC43metaG_FD_64663 | JGI IMG/M metagenome (GOLD analysis project Ga0070661, IMG submission 64663) | Corn rhizosphere microbial communities from Kellogg Biological Station, Michigan, USA - KBS C4-3 metaG | ecosystem: Host-associated > Plants > Roots > Rhizosphere > Soil ...
GCGCCGGCAGACGTCGTAGCCCGAAATCCCGGGCATCATCACATCGAGCAGCACGAGATCGGGTCGGTCGGTCGCTATGCTCGAGAGTGCATCCTCGCCGTTGGTGGCCGTGGTGACGGTGTATCCGCGGATGCGCAGCACATCTGCGAGCAGCTTCACGTTCGTCGGCGTATCGTCGACGACCAGCACCTTGCCGGATGCCGTCGCGATGCTGCTCACCGGCGCCTCTCGAGCATCTCGCTCACTGAAGCGAGAAACTCCTTGACGTTGATCGGCTTGCCGATATAGCCGTCGAAGCCTGCCTCGGTGATCTTCTTGCGGTCCTGTTGCATCACCGATGCCGTGACCGCGATCACCGGGATATGCGCGGTCGCTGGATCGGCGCGCAGCATCCCAAGCGCCTCGATGCCGTTCATCCCCGGAAGCTGAATGTCCATCAGAACGAGATCAGGCCGATGCGCTCGCCCGAGCGCGATCCCGTCTTCCGCCGTGCCAGCCTCCAGTGTCTGGTAGCCCTTCACTTGCAATACGTCACGAACAAGCTTCATGTTCTTGTCGTTGTCCTCGACGATCAGGATCACGCTCATCGCGCATTCCTCCACGGGCGTTTCGAAGCGACGCGACGCGCCGTCATCCGCGCATCGGCTGGGGTAGCGTGAATGTAAAAATCGAGCCTTTGCCTAGCTCGCTGTCGACGCGAATCGTTCCGCCGTGCAGCTCGACGAAGCGACGAGTCAGCGCGAGCCCCAGACCCGTTCCTTCGTGTTTGCTCGTGTACTGGCGCCCCACCTGCCTGAACTCGTCGAAGACGGCTGCGTGATCGGTGGCGGCGATGCCAATGCCGGTGTCCTCGATCGCGACCTCGACGTCATGTCCGGCACGGCGCGCGCCGACGTGGATTCGTCCGCCGTCAGGCGTGAACTTCACCGCATTGGACAAGAGGTTCAGCAGGATCTGCTTCAGCTTGCGCTCGTCAGCGACTACGTCGGCGAGCCCGGGCTCCAATTGCACGTTAAGCGTTATCGCGTGCTTCTGCGCGCGCTCGCGAATCAGCGCGATCGCGTTGCCGATCGCCGTGGGCAGGTCGAACGCTCCAAGGTCGAGCTCCATCCGGCCGGCCTCGACCTTGGATAGATCGAGGATGTCGTTGATCAGGTTCAACAGGTGCCGCCCCGATGAATGAATGTCCTCCAGGTAATCGGCTTGCTTGTCGTTCACCTCGCCGAACATCCGCTCGAGCAGCACTTCGGAGAACCCGATGATCGCGTTGAGCGGCGTTCGCAACTCGTGCGACATGTTGGCGAGGAACTCGGACTTGTGCTGGTTCGCGATCTCGAGCTCCCGGCTCTTGTCCTGGATCTCGCGAAACAGGCGCACGTTCTCGAGCGCAATCGCCGCCTGGTCGCCGAACGTCTGCAACAGTGCAATCTCCCGGTCGGAGAAAGGTCGCACGTCCTGCCGTCGCAGAAGTATCGTCCCCACCGGCTGGCCTTCGCGGTAGAGAGGCAGCACGATGACGGTCCGATGGTGGAAACGTTCCGCTATGGCGTGGCTTTGCGGATACGTCGCTGCTTCCGCGAGCATGTCCGCCACCTGGATGCCGCGTCCCTCGATCAACGCGCGACCGGAGAGCGTACTGTTGTCGATCGGCAGCGACTCGACGTGGCCGACGGGATCGGGCGACGGTCCCTTCGATGCGAGATGGCGCAGTACGTCCCCATCGATCAGATACATCGATGCCGCCGATGCGTCGCATAACCGCGCCGCGCGTTCGGCGATCGCGTCGAGTACCGGCTGAATGTCCGTGGGTGAGCTCGAGATCACGCGCAGAATCTCGGCAATCGCCGTCTGCTGCTGCAGCGCCTGCTGTGTTTCGTTGAACAGCCGAACGTTTTCGATCGCGATCGCGGCCTGGTCGGCGAACGTTTTCAGAAGCTCCACCTGCGAGTCCCTGAAAGAGCCGGCGTCGGTGCGCGCGACGAAGATCGCGCCAATCACCTGTCCTTCACGCAGCATCGGCACGCCGAGGCCAGCGTGATAATTCGCGAGCGTCGCAACGTGCTTTTGCGCATACGCGGGATCCTCGAGGACGTCGGGTACGTGCTCGACGGCGCGATTCCGGATCGCGCGCGAGGTGACCGTTTCGTCGTCGATGTTCATCGGAAAGGCGGTTCGGATTGCGTCGCGAGCCTCTGCCGTGACGCCGTGAACCGCCGCGAGTCGGATCGCCTCGCCTTCGACGCGCGAAACGACGCTCACCTCGGCGTCGCACAGCTTCTCTGCGCATTCGCCAATGATGTCGAACACCGGCTGCACGTCGGTTGGCGACGCCGAGATGACGCGCAGGATCTCGCTGATGGCAGTTTGCTTCTCTAGCGCCTCCTTCGTTTCGTTGAAAAGCCGCACATTGTCGATGGCAATGGCGGCTTGTCGCGCGAACGTCTGCACGAGCTCCACCTGATCCGGTGAGAACAATCCAGGCTCGCGGCGAAACAGGAAGATGCCTCCGTATGCGCCGCCCTCCCGCAATAAAGGTACCGCAAGTACCGCGCGACAACCGAGGCGCCGGATGTTGTCGGCGGCGTCCGGAAACTCGCTTTCGGTGATAGGAACGACATCCGCGACATGCACCGTCGTCCGATCAGTGACCGCGCGGCCGGTGACCGACGTTCGCGACAGTGGAACGGGATTTCCGCTGAATACCGGCTCGATCGAATAGTCCGCCATCGGCCGCAGCCGATCGCCTTCGATGACCATCACCCTCGCATAAGGCGCATCGCAAAGGCGCGCTGCGCGCTGCGCCACCGCGTGCAATACCGGCGCGACGTCGGTAGGAGAGCTCGAGATGACTTGCAGGATCTCGCTGATCGCGCTCTGCTGCTCGAGCGCGTTTGCGAGCTCGCGAGTGCGCAGGTCAAGCTTGCGCTCGAGCGTGGCGTCCGCGTCGCGCAGCGAGGCCGTCATCGGGCGGCGACCGGAGTTGCCCGTTACACCGTCGCGTTCACTTCGGCGTCGATTCCATCTGCGCGAACACTTCTTCCGCCTGATGGAAGGCGGAGTTCGCCGCCGGCACCCCGGCGTAGATCGCGCACTGCAGCAGCACTTCCTTGATCTCGTCCTTCGTCACACCGTTGTTGAAGGCGGCGCGAATGTGCAGCTTGAACTCGTCCGACCGATTGAGCGCTACCATGAGCCCGATCGTCAGCAGGCTTCGCGTGTGGCGTGGCAGACCCGGCCGCGTCCAGATCTCGCCCCATGCATAGCGGGTGATCAGCGCCTGGAACTCGGTGTTGAAATCGTTGCGCTTGGCGAGCGAGCGATCGACGTGCGCGCTGCCGAGCACCGCCTTGCGTACTTCGAGACCCTTCTCGTATCGCTGATCTTCGTCCATCGCTATTCCTTCCGGCCGGTGAGAAAGCTCAGCAACGCCTGCGTGAACGCCGGCGCAGCCTGCACGTTCGACAGGTGCGCTGCGGGCAATTCCACGTAATGCGCGTTGGGAATCTGTTCGGCAACAAAGCGCGTTTCGGCGGCGGGCGTCGAGAAGTCCTCGGTGCCGGCAATGACGAGCGTGGGCGCGTGGATGCGGCTCACGAGGTGCCGCTGGTCCATGTCGCGCACAGCGGCGCATGATGCTGCATAACCTTCGGGTGACAGCTGGTCGAACGTCGCGCGCATCCGCATGACGATCGGCGTCGGCGCCTCGAGGAGCTGCGACGAAAAAAAGCGTGCGAGCACCGCCGGAGCGATCGACGCCATGCCACCGGTGCGAACGGCATCGATCCGCGCGTTCCACAGTTCCGCAGTGCCGATCTTCGCCGCCGTGTTGGCGAGCACCAGCCTGTCGATGCGCTTCGGCGCATGAATGCCGAGCCACATGCCTACCATGCCGCCCATGGACAGCCCGCAAAAGTGCGCGCGCGGCACGTCGAGCGCGTCGAGCAGCCCGAGCGCATCGGTGGCGACCTGCTCGATCGTGTACGGACCGGGCGTAACCGATGAGCCGCCGTGCCCGCGGCTGTCGTACCGGATCACGCGAAAGCGCGCCGCGAGCGCCGCCATCTGCGGCTCCCACATCTCGAGCGACGTGCCTAGCGAGTTCGACAGCAACAGCGGCGGCGCCGATGCATTGCCGTCGATCCGATAGTTCAGGGTAACGTCGGCGAGCCGGGCGGTTGGCATGACGAATCTCGTTTCGTTGACTGAGCGCTATTGGCCGCGCGCCGGATGAGCGGCCAGCACGCGCGCGATGAACGCTTCCGTTGCACCAAGGTAATTGCGCGCTTCGAACAACTGCGCCAGTTGCCGCGCATCGAGCACCGCAGTTACGCCTGGCTCCTGCGCGAGAATCTCGCGCAAATGCACATGCTCCGCGCTGGCGCGCCGACAGGCGCTCGCAACCAGCGAATGTGCGGCGCCGCGACCGATCGATGGCGCGAGCGCCATCTGCACGGCTTCCGCGAAAATCAATCCTTGCGTGATGTCGAGGTTCGCGCGCATTCGTTCGGCGTCGACATCGAGACCTTCGATCACTTCGACCATCGCGGCGAGCGCACCCGATACCGAGAGTGCGATGTCGGGCAGCGTCGTCCACTCGGCGGGCCAGTTGCCGAGCCCGCGCTCGTGCTCTTGCACGGCTGCGGTCAACATCGTCGCCACGAGACCGGGAACACGCACGGCGGCTTCGAGCGCAACGGCGGCACCAACCGGGTTTCGTTTCTGCGGCATCGTCGATGATCCGCCGCGACCCGGCAGGGCGGGTTCCTGCGCTTCGCCGACTTCCGTTTGCGCGAGCAGCGACAGGTCACGCGCGAGCTTGCCGAGCGTCGCCACGAGCAGGCCAAGCGTTGCGGCAACGTCGCACAAGCGATCGCGCTGCGTGTGCCACGGTGTGTCGGGCACGCCGAGCGCGAGGTTTGACGCTAACGCCTCCGTCACCGCGAGACCGCGATCGCCCAATGATGCGAGCGTTCCCGCAGCGCCGCCGAACTGCACGACGAGCATTTGTCGTTTCGCCGCGGCCAATCGCTCGCGATGCCGATCGAGCGCGCTCAGCACGGCGGCGAGCTTGATCCCAAGTGTGACCGGCAACGCCTGCTGCAGCCATGTGCGGCCAGCCAGCACCGTTGTCGCATGACGGCGCACCTGCGCGGCGAGCGCAGCGGCGAGACCATCGACGTCAGCGTCGATCAGCGCGAACGCGTCGCGCAGTTGCAGCACAAGACCGGTGTCGATGACGTCCTGGCTCGTCGCGCCCCAGTGAACGTAGCCTTTCGCCTCGGGTGCCGCTGCCGCGACGTTACCCGTCAGCGCCGCAACGAGAGGAATCGCAAGGTTGCCGCCTTTGCGCGCATCACGCTCAATCGCCGCGACATCGAAGCCGTCGACGTTGCACTGGGCGGCAATCGCTTCGGCGGCTTCGTGCGGGATGACACCGACGCTTCCTTCGGCGCGCGCGAGCGCCGCCTCGAACTCGAGCATCCGCGCGATTCGCGAGCGCTCAGAAAAAACGTCGAGCATCGCATCGGTCGCGAACAGCGGAAGCGGCACGGGACGGCGGCTGCGTTAGCGCTACGGTAGTTGCGGGCTTTTCAGACGCGTTCGATGATGACGGCGATCCCCTGCCCCACGCCAATGCACATCGTGCAAAGCGCGTAACGCCCGCCCGTTCGCTGCAGTTGATAAAGCGCCGTCGTCACGAGGCGCGCGCCGCTTGCACCCAGTGGATGACCGAGCGCAATCGCGCCACCGTTCGGATTGACGTGCGCTGCGTCGTCCGGCAATTGATGATCGCGGGTGACGGCCAGCGCCTGTGCGGCAAACGCTTCGTTCAGTTCGATCACGTCCATGCGTTTGAGATCGAGCTTTGCCGTCGCGAGCACCTTGCGCATTGCGGGCGCGGGACCGAAGCCCATGATCCGTGGCGCGACACCGGCGACGGCCATCGCGACAACGCGCGCACGTGGCTTGAGTCCATTCCGGCTCGCCGCCTCCTCCGTCGCGAGGATCAGCGCGCACGCACCGTCGTTGACGCCGGACGCATTGCCTGCCGTGACGGAACCGTCCGGACGGACGACACCCTTCAACTTCGCGAGCGTCTCGAGCGTCGTCGCGCGCGGATGCTCGTCCTTGGCGACGGAGACCGGATCACCTTTTTTCTGCGGCACGCTGACCGGCACGATCTCCTCGGCGAGCCGTCCCGCGGCAATCGCCGCAGCCGCGCGCTGCTGGCTGCGCAATGCGAAGGCATCCTGATCGGCGCGGCTCACGTTGAATTGCTGCGCGACGTTTTCCGCCGTCTCCGGCATCGAATCGACGCCATAACGCGACTTCATCAGCGGATTGATGAAACGCCAGCCGATCGTCGTGTCCTCGATCTTCGCTGCGCGCGAGAACGCTTCCGTAGCCTTGCCCTGGACGAACGGTGCGCGCGACATGCTCTCGACGCCACCCGCGAGCATCAGCGATGTCTCGCCGGACTTGATCGCCCGCGCGGCAATGCCGATCGCGTCCATGCTCGATCCGCACAGCCGATTGACCGTCGTTCCGGGTACTTCGACCGGCAGGCCGGCGAGCAGCAACGCCATCCGGCCGACGTTGCGGTTGTCCTCGCCCGCCTGGTTGGCGCAACCGTAGACGACGTCGTCGACGGCACCCCAGTCCACGTTCGGATTGCGTTCCATCAGCGCGCGCAACGGCACGGCGCCAAGATCGTCGGCGCGAACGCTCGCGAGAGCGCCGCCATAGCGGCCGAATGGTGTTCGCACTGCGTCGCAGATGAATGCTTCGTTCATCGCTTTTCCTTCGAAGGCTCGGCGCGGGATAACGCAACGCCGGTAATTCGCTGCAACTCGTCGAATGGAAGACCGTCGACAATCTCGACAGCCTCGAGACCGCGCGGCGTCACGTCGAGCACTGCAAGATCGGTGAAGATCCGGTTCACGCAACCAATCCCCGTCAGCGGATACGTGCAGCGGTCGACGATCTTGCTTTGCCCCTGCTTCGTCGTGTGCTCCATCATCACGTACACGCGCTTCGCGCCGATCGCGAGGTCCATCGCGCCACCGACCGCGGGAATCGCGTCGGGCGCACCGGTGTGCCAGTTCGCGAGGTCGCCCGTTTTCGACACCTGGAATGCACCGAGCACGCAGAAATCGAGATGACCTCCCCGCATCATCGCGAACGAATCGGCATGGTGGAAATACGCCCCGCCGGGAAGAAGCGTCACCGGCTGCTTGCCGGCATTGATCAGGTCCGAATCCTCGGCGCCTTTCGCGGGTGCAGGACCCATCGCGAGCAAGCCGTTCTCGCTTTGCAGCAGGATTTCCCGATCCTTCGGCAAATGATTGGCGACCATCGTCGGCAATCCGATGCCGAGGTTGACGTACGCGCCTTCGGGAATGTCGCGCGCAACGCGCGCTGCCATCTGATCGCGAGTGAATCGTTGCATCGAGTTTCCTTTCTGCGGATCGCTGCGTCTGCGTCACGCAGCCGCTTGCGGCTCCGCAATCGAGTTCGCCGGCAGCTTGACGATCCGCTGGACGAAGATGCCAGGTGTCACGATCGTTTCGGGATCGAGTCCGCCGAGATCCACCGTTTCACGTACCTGCGCGATCGCGCACTTGGCGGCGCTGGCCATGATCGGACCGAAGTTGCGCGCCGTTTTCCGGTAGACGAGATTGCCCCAGCGATCGCCACGGTCCGCCTTGATCAATGCGAAGTCGGCGTGGATCGGATGCTCGAGCACGTACTGGCGGCCGTTGATTTCGCGCGTCTCCTTGCCTTCCGCGAGCAGCGTTCCATAGCCCGTCGGCGAGAAGAACGCACCGATACCCGCACCGGCCGCGCGAATGCGCTCTGCAAGATTGCCCTGCGGCACGAGCTCGAGCTCGATTTCGCCGGCGCGATAGAGCTCGTCGAACACCCACGAATCGGTTTGCCGCGGAAACGAGCAGATGATCTTGCGCACGCGCTTCGTTTTCAGGAGTGCAGCGAGCCCGGTGTCACCGTTGCCGGCGTTGTTGTTGACGACGGTCAGATCCCGCGCGCCTTGCTCGATCAGCGCATCGATCAGCTCCGAGGGCATGCCTGCCGTTCCGAATCCGCCGATCATGACCGTCGCGCCATCGTGCACGTCAGCGACCGCCTCGGCGGCCGAAAGAACAATCTTGTTGATCATCGCTTCCTCTGCCCGGCCTGCGGTTTCGTCATTATGCCGCGTTCAGTGCACCTGGGATTGCGACGCGAGGCGCGCCGCGGCATTGAGCGCGCCATAGCCATCGTAGTCGCCAACGCGCTGGACGATCTCGAAAAAGAAGCGGTCGGCGAAGCTCTCGCTGTAAGCGTGAAAATACTCGCCGGTCGGCGTGCGTTCGAACAGCACGTGGTTGTCGCGCATCTTCGCGATCTGTTCCGGCGGGAGGTCGAAGCGCGCCTGCAGGTCGTCGAAGTAGTTCGGCGAGATCGGCACGAACTGCGCGCCGTTGCGACGCAGCTTGGCCATCGTTGCAAAGATGTCGTCCGTGGCGAACGCGATGTGATGCACGCTCGACCCGCCATGCGTTGTGATCGCACGCGCCATCGCCGTGCTGCGGCTCTGCGAGACGTTCAATACCGCACGCACGGCACGATCAGCGCTGGCAACACCCATGCTGCGGACGAGCCCGAACGGATCGGACAATTCGAGGCTCTCGCCCGGCTCGAGGCCAAGGACGGACCGGTAGAACAGCATCCACGTGTCCAGCGCGTCGACGGGGACGGCCATCGCGACATGATCGACGAGCGTCAGCCCGACATCTTTCGGATTCGCCGTCGTCGTCGCGTCGAGCTCGAAATCGATCTCGTACAGCGCACCGGATGCAAGCTCGCTCGCGACGAAGTAGATGACGCTCCCATCGGGCGCGCGCACCGCGGGCACGTTTTGCTCATGGGGCCCGAGGCGGCTGTCGAATCGCGGACAGTGCAACGCCGTTGCGCGATTGCGCGCACGCATCGGATCATCTGTCGTCAGGCTCACCGCGCAGATCGACGGGCCGTGAATGTCGAAGTGCTCGCGTGCCGACGAGTCAGGCTCCGCATTCAGCACGAGGTTGATCGCGCCTTGCCGATACAGCGTCACGTGCTTCGAGCGATGGCGACCGACGCGCTGGAAGCCTAGAGTCTCGAGCACGTTGTCGAGCAACCACTCCGTCGCTTCGTCGACGGCAAACTCGAGGAATGCGACGCCGCTGAACCTCGGCACCGGTGGCGGATCGAAGAGTTCGATCCGGTTCACCGTTCGCGCGCGCTCGCTCATCGGCCGCGAGCTGTCCGTCGCAGCGCCCTCGAGGCGTAGCCTTGTCTGTTCCTCGAGATACAACAGCGAGCGCATCGCATCGACGGCGAGCGGCCGATTCGGCGCTTCGCGAAAAACGTCATTGAATATCTCGAGCGACAAAGGGCCTGTGTAGCCGGCGACGAGCACCTGTTCGAGAAATCGCGGCAGGTCGAGCTGCCCCTGGCCCGGAAAATTACGGTAATGCCGGCTCCACTGCAGCACGTCCATCGACAGCCGTGGCGCATCGGCCATCTGCAGGAAAAAGATCTTCTCGCCGGGGATATCTGCGATTGCAGCAGGATCGTCGCCCAGCGACAGAATGTGAAAGCTGTCGAGGATGATTCCGAGGTGCGGATGGTCCGCCTCGCGAACGATCTTCCACGCGTGCTCGTAATGATTGACGCGCGACGACCACGCGAGCGCTTCGTAACCGAGCCGGATGTTGCGGCGCGCAGCGCGTTCGGCCAGCGCGTGCAGCTGCGCGGCCGCGCGCGCATCGTCGTCGATCGCGTGCGGCGACACGCTCGCGCATACAAGCATCATCGACGTCCCGAGCGTATCCATGATGTCGAACTTGCGTTCGGCGCGATCGAGATTGCGGTTGAACTGGTCGTCGGAGACGCCTTCCACCTCCCGAAACGGCTGGTAGAGATCTATGCCAAGACCGCGATCGGCTGCCATGTTGCGCAGGTCCGCAGGCGAGCCCAGGAAGTTGATCAGATCGTTCTCGAACACCTCGATTGCGTCGAAACGCGCGGCCGAGATCGCGTCGAGCTTGGCGGCGAGCGTTCCCGATAAACAGACGGTGGCGATGCACTTGCGCATGGTGGCGTTGGCAGGCGTTCGATCGTTGCGAAGGGTTACGGTCGTTTAGCGCAGTGGCGAGAATTTCGCCGGCGTGCAGATCGTCGCCTGCATCACGGTCAACCAGTCGGGGCCGCCCTTCGGCGGCCATGTTCCACTCGATACGGCTTCGCCGCGCACGCGCATCCGCTCGCTCAAGTCGGCGTACGGACAGACATGAAGCATGCGCGGCGTCGCGCCATCGAGCGCGTACGCGGCGACGATGATCGGGGACAGCTTGATGCGCGCGGGAATTGCCGCCTCCCATGCGGCCAGTGTCGGTCGCATTCCGGTGGGTTTGATTCCATAGATGCGCACCTCGTAGAACGCGCCAAACGCGCCGGCGAGCTGTGGCTTGACGAATGGATATGGCGACCACGTCTCGAGCGTGCAATCGACGAGCTCATCACTGGCGCCGAAGTAATCACCCGATTCGATGGTGCGCGCGCGCTCGCTGAACAGCTCGTCGCAGGCATCGAAAGAGCGAAGAACGAGAATGCGATTCAGTCCGCCTATTTCCGCGGTCCAGACACCTGCGAGCTTGCCGCTGCTTTTGTACTGGTTGGTGTAACGCTCGATTCCCTGGACTGCCGCAGCCGCAGTTCCCGTTCGGATCGACAACGTTGCGAGTTCGAGTAACGGCATGGCGGGAATCCTCGACTGTGCGCGCGGCCCGGAGCGTCAAAGAACTCGGTTCGCAGCGTTGCGATTTCGGAAAGCGTTAGACGCTACCGGCCGGCAACTTACTGCACAGCGGCGGATGCGGCCCCGTTCGGGATTGTGCCGCAACGACGGTGACGCGAACAAGTTGTACGAGCGCAACCAATGCCTTCGCAAGCACGCAATGCCTGCCCGCGTCTCGATCAGGCAAGCGCAGTTCAGGGAGTGACGCGATTCGACACCACCGACGTCGGATGGTGACATGTTCGGCGGGAGGCATTTCGTTGATCTCGCGTTCACGCCAAAAGCTGACCAGCGGCTAAACGTTGGAGCGGTCAGGACTTTTATGGCAGCGTTAGCGAGCAATTGAAGGGCGAAGCATTCAGTTGGTATGCTAATGGCATAAACTTCGCTTGGATACGTGAGCCGTTTGCGCGCCGACGGTTCTACACGATGATGACATCAGTTATCCGAAGAGCTGCACTGTTCGCGACGTTGATTGGAATCGTGGGATGCACGGCGCAGCACGCGCCGCTGCCGATCACCGCACCCGCCGACGTCAAGAGCGCTGCCGTGGCACGACGCCCCCTCGACGTGCCGGTGCCCGCACTAACCGTTCCCAGCGAACCGCAACCAAAGATTGTCGTGCCGCCGGGAACGCTTTACGTTTGTGTTGCCGATCGACAAGGCACGCAAACGCAAACGGCGATCGAGTTCTCGCCGAAGGTAGGCGCGCTTTGCACGCGTCACCCCGAAATGGGACCGTGCCAGTACGAGCGTGACTTGTGCCGCAACAGTGGCGGTCGCGTGTTCGCAGCGAGCGGACAGGAAATCACCCGGCAGATCGAGGACGAATACGACCGCAAGGTCATGCGCGTCCGCTTTCGCGCCAATTGAAAAAGGTACGTCAATGCATCTGATTCGAACGACGGCGGCATTCGCCGCAGTCGCCGTTGTGCTTGGCACGACGAATGTGAAGGCTCATGAACCCGGCGCACACGCGACGCAAACCGTGGCGGAGCCTGCCGTTCCCGTTGAAGCGCTGACTGGGACGGTCCATGAGGTGATCGTCGACGATACGACCCGTGGAACAGCGCAACGGTACGTCGAGCTCGAACTCAGCGACGGATCGCTCGTTGCTTTGCAAGGTGATGCCGCTCAAGCATTGAATCGCGGAGCGAGCGTCGAGGTCCGCGGTCATCGCGTTGGCAAGGCGCTCGAGGTCGACGCGTCGCGCGCGCTCGGCGTTGGCATCAGCGACACGAAAGCGGTTGCCGAGATCGATGGAACACTGGCGATACTCCATGCCGATTATTTCGCCAGCAATCAAAGTACGTTCGTCTACGAAGTGCACGGCGCGTCGGGCACCGTGCATCAGCTTCGCCTCGCGTCGACTCCGTCGGCGCTCGAGCCCGGCGCCAAGGTACGTGTGCACGGTCAGGCGAGCGCCGACAACGCGTCGATGACACCGGATCGCATCACGATCCTGTCGCGCCCTGTCTCTGCGACGGACGACACGATGCTGAAAGCCGCCACCGCCAACAGCGTGCTGGTGATCATGGCGAACTTCAGCGATACGACTGCGCCTGCATACTCCGCGGCGCAGGCACAGCAGGTGATGACGTCGAACAGTGACAGCGTCGCCAACTTCTTTCGCGAGACGTCATACGGCCAGCAGCTGATGAACGTCACGGTAACGCCGGTGTGGGTCACGATGAATCTTGCGAAGCCGGCGACGTGCGGGTCGGCGGACTGGAGGGGGATTGGCACCACCGCCGAGGCCGCGGCCAAAGGCTACAGCGCACTCTATGATCCGGCGGCGTACAACTTCGTGGTCTACGTATTCCCCGCGCTTCCGGCATGCGGATGGATCGGCCTCGCGTACATCGGCAATCCGCATCGGGCGTGGATCAACGGCACCGACGCGTTCAAGACGTCGACCATTGCGCACGAGATGGGCCACAACTTCGGCTTGCTCCACGCGGCAAGCTTGCGCTGCGCGACGTCGATCGGCGGAAGCTGCACATCGAGCGAATACGGCGACCCGTTCGGCGCGATGGGCAACCAGCGCGCTATGCACTACAACTCGATGCAAAAGGCAAAGCTTGCGTGGATTCCATCGACGTCGGTCAAGACACACACGAGCGGATCGGCGACGTACACGTTGAGCCCGCTCGAAATCGGCGGCGCAACGACGTATGCGGTCAAGATTCCGGCAGCATCCAATCGAACGTACTGGCTCGAGTTCCGGCAACCGATCGGCTTCGACAGCCCGCTCGCGAGCTTTCCGAACAGCGGCGCGCAGCTGCGCGTCTCTTATCCGTTCGAGACATTGTGCTCGGGCTGCAACAGCAACAGCGACGATACCGAGCTGCTCGACATGACGCCGTCGACGACGCCGTTCACCGACGCGACGCTTTCGATCGGCCAGACGTTCAGCGATGGAACCTACGGCATCAACGTGACCGTCCTGTCGGCAACCGCGAGCGCGCTCACCGTGCAGGTCGGCACCGGCGGAGCAGCGCCACCGCCCGCGCCGACTGCGACAACGACATCGATCACCGCGACGCCGAATCCGGCAACGGCCGGTGGTTTGACGACCATCACCGCGACGGTGTCAGGCGCTGCGCCAACCGGTACGGTCGCGTTCACCGATAATGGGGCGTCGATTGCCGGATGCGCCGCAGTGGCGCTGAACGGAAGCGGCGGCGCGCGCTCCGCGTCGTGCCAGACCAATGCGCTGATCGCGGGTAATCATGCGATCGTTGCGGCATATGGCGGCGACGCAGCAAATACCGGATCGACCAGCGGAGCGCTGAACGAGATGGTGAACGCGCCCGTCAACGGCACCAACGTCGCTCTAGCATCGAATGGCGGCATCGCGACAGCATCGAGCACGAATAGCGCCGGGTTCCTTCCAAGCGCCGTCATCGACAACCAGCGGTCAGGCGCCGGATGGGGAAACGGAGGCGGTTGGAATGACGGCACCATCGACGCCTTCCCGGATTGGATCGAGATCGCTTTCGCGGGCGTCAAGACGATCGACCATGTCGTGGTCTACTCGGTACAGGACAATTACCTCAATCCGGTGGAGCCAACGGATTCGCTGAAGTTCACCTTGCGAGGTATCACCGATTTTTCCGTGCAAGGGTTCGATGGGACCAATTGGGTTACGCTTGCGACGGTCACTGGGAACAACCTGGTCAAGCGAACAGTGAGCTTCGCACCTTTCGGGGCGTCAAAGATTCGCGTCACCATCACCGGAGCTCTCGCGCGCTGGTCACGCGTTACCGAAATCGAAGCCTGGACTTCCACAGTCACAACTAAGGCCCCTTCGACAAATTTCGCGCTCGCGTCGAATGGCGGAGTCGCAGTTGCTTCGAGCACGAATAGCAGCGGGTTCCTGCCGGCGTACGTGAACGATGGTCGCCGCTCGGGCGCGGGCTGGGGCGCGGGAGGTGGCTGGAATGATGCGACGTCGGGAGCATTTCCCGATTGGGTCGAGATCGACTTCAATGGCGTCAAGACGATCGACACCGCCGTCGTCTACTCGGTGCAGGACGACTATTTGAATCCCGTCGAGCCGACCGATTTGATGACGTTCTCGCTGCGCGGCATTACCGACTTCGCGGTGCAGGCGTTCGACGGCAGCAACTGGGTGACGCTTGCGACCGTAACCGGAAACAGAATGGTCAAGCGCAGCGTTTCGTTCACTCCGTTCGCAACGAGCCGGTTACGCATCTACATCACCGGAGCACTTGCATATTGGTCACGGGTCACGGAGATAGAAGCGTGGGGACAGTGAAGTCGATCGTGCAATAAGCGAACGTGTAAGCCTCGCATTCGGATTCGACACTAGAAGGAAACAAAAAGCCCACGCGGAACGTGGGCTTTTTGTTTGGAAGGGTGCCTGACAATGACCTACTTTCGCACGGGCAATCCGTACTATCATCGGCGCGCCGCCGTTTCACGGTCCTGTTCGGGATGGGAAGGGGTGGTGCCAGCGGGCTATGGTCGTCAGGC
>Ga0070661_100001808_pt1 | contig 14836 bp, 10 predicted proteins | sample KBSC43metaG_FD_64663 | JGI IMG/M metagenome (GOLD analysis project Ga0070661, IMG submission 64663) | Corn rhizosphere microbial communities from Kellogg Biological Station, Michigan, USA - KBS C4-3 metaG | ecosystem: Host-associated > Plants > Roots > Rhizosphere > Soil ...
CGCCTGCCGGAACAGAGGCTTGGCAACGGGCGACTCGTCGCAATCCGCCACCACCCTAGGACGCCGGTCGAGCCCGACTCGCACAGCCCGCCTAACGATCGTTGCAGCTGACAAGCGATTTAATGATTGCGCCGAGCTTCGCTCGGCGCTCTTTTTTTCGCTCGCTTGCAGCTGAACTCGGGCGTTAGGCGCCCGAGCTGGGCCCCCGGTCATCTAGTTACGTATGCCAAAGCGAACTAACGCATTTCAGAAGCTAGTGCCCCGTAACAGAAATTGATTGACAGGTGCGGCGGCGAATGTACTTTGGGTCATCACAGCCGGGGAGGCGTGCATGCCGTCGCCAGTCCTGTCGCCACTCGTCCTCACCGATGACGAGCGGGAGACGCTGGAGCGCTGGGCGCGGCGCCCGACGACGGCCCAGGCCGTCGCCCTGCGCGCCCGCGTGGTGTTGAGTTGTGCGGCCGGGCACCACAACGGCGCCGTCGCCGCGGCGCTCGGCGTGACCCGGCAGACGGTGAGTAAGTGGCGCGCCCGGTTCGTTGACCGCCGGCTGGACGGGCTGCTGGACGAGCCGCGGCCCGGGGCGCCGCGCACGATCGCCGACGCGACGATCGAGGATGTCGTCCGCCTAACGCTGGAAACGACGCCCCGCGACGCCACCCACTGGAGTACGCGCAGCATGGGCAGGCGGGTGGGGCTCTCGCAGACCTCGGTCATGCGCATCTGGCATGCCTTCGGGCTCGAGCCGCACCGCACGGCGACGTTCAAACTCTCAACCGATCCGCTGTTCATCGAGAAGGTCCGCGACATCGTGGGCCTCTACCTGGCGCCGCCGGAGCACGCGCTCGTGCTCTGTGTCGACGAGAAGACGCAGATCCAGGCGCTCGACCGCACGGCCCCACTGCTGCCGCTGCGGCCCGGGCAGCCCGAGCGCCGCACGCACGACTACGTGCGCCACGGCGTTACCTCGCTCTTCGCGGCGCTGGAGACGCGCACCGGCGCCGTGTTAGGCGAATGTTTCCCCCGGCATCGGGCCGTCGAGTTCCGCAGATTCCTCGATCGCATCGACGACGCCGTGCCGCCGACGCTGGACGTCCATCTCGTGTTGGACAACGCGAGCACGCACAAGACCGCCCTGATCCGGCGCTGGCTGGCGAAGCGGCCTCGGTATCACGTGCACTTCACCCCGACGAGCAGCTCGTGGATCAACCTCGTGGAGCGGTTCTTCAGCGAGCTGACGACGAAGCAACTGCAGCGCGGCGTGCATCGCAGTGTGAAGGATCTCAAGGCGGCCATCTACGCCTACCTCGGCGAGCGCAATAGGGACCCGAAGCCATTTGTCTGGACGAAGACGGCCGACGAAATCCTTGAGAACATCAAACGCTTCTGCCAACGAACTTCCGCATCAGGACACTAGTCATCGTTGCGCAGGCGTGCCTAGGTTAGAGGCGCGGCACACCGTCCCCGCAGCCCACCGAGATCCGCATGGATCTGCGCACGCAGCTGGAGTCGACACTTGGCGCGACCTACACCTTCGAGCGCGAGCTCGGAGGCGGCGGAATGTCGCGGGTGTTTGCAGCCGAGGAGACGAGGCTGCGCCGCAAGGTGGTCGTGAAGGTCCTGTCGCCAGAGCTCGCCGTCGGTGTTTCCGCGGACCGGTTCGAGCGCGAGATCCAGATGGCGGCCTCGCTCCAGCAAGCGAACATCGTCCCGGTGCTCACGGTCGGTGAGACCGGCGGGCTGCCGTTCTACACCATGCCGTTCGTCGAGGGCGAGTCCCTCCGCGCGCACCTCGTTGCGCGCCAGGGCCTCGCCATCTCGGAAGTCGTCGGCATCGCTCGTGACGTCGCCAAGGCGCTCCAGTACGCGCACGAGCGTGGCGTCGTGCACCGCGACATCAAGCCGGACAACGTGCTGCTCAGCGGGGGAACCGCGGTCGTTACGGATTTCGGGATCGCGAAGGCGATCGCGGTCGCCCGCGGCGGCGATCGTTCCGAGCGCGACGGCGCAAGCGACTTCCCGACGCCAACGCTGACCCAGATCGGCACGTCGATCGGCACGCCCGCATACATGGCGCCCGAACAGGCTGCCGGTGATCCGAATGTCGATCACCGCGCCGACCTGTACGCGTTCGGCTGCATGGTCTACGAGCTGCTCGCGGGGCACCCGCCGTTCGCGGACCGGACGCCACTCCGCGTCCTTGCGGCGCACATGGGCGAGCCGCCGAAGCCGGTCGCCGAGTTGCGCCCCGACGCGCCGTTGGCGCTCACCGAGCTGGTGACGCGGTGCCTGGAGAAGGAACCCGACGCCCGCCCGCAGAGCGCGGCCGATGTGCTTCGGGCGCTCGACAGCGTGACGAGCGGCGGAGCCACTCCGGCCATGCCGGGCATCTTGTTAGGCGCGCGCGGCATGCTCCGGAAGTCGCTCGTGCTCTATGCGCTCGCGTTCATCATCGTTGCGGTGGTCGCGCGGGCGGCTATTGTCGCGATCGGGCTCCCGGACTGGGTCTTTCCCGGAGCACTCGTCGTCATGGCGCTCGGCCTGCCGGTAATTCTGTTCACCGGCTACGTGCATCGTGTCGCCCGTCGCACGGCGACGATGACGCCAACGCTCACGCCGGGTGGTACACTCGTCGGCTCCGTGCCAGCGGGACCGATCGCATCGCTGGTCATGAAAGCGAGCCCGTACGTGAGCTGGCGCCGCACGTGGCTCGGCGGCGCTCTGGCCGTTGGCGCGTTCGTGCTCCTGATTGGCGCGTTCATGCTGCTGCGCGCGTTAGGTATCGGCCCTGCGGCGTCGCTCCTCGCTGCCGGCAAGCTCACGGCGCGCGACCGACTCGTCGTGACCGACTTTCGCGTTCGCGGGGCGGACTCGGCGCTCGGCGCCGTCGTGAGCGAGGCCGTCCGCACGCAGCTCGGGCAGTCCGATGTCGTGACCGTTCTTTCGCCCGCCGCCTTGGCCGGCACGCTCGGTCGTATGGACCGTTCCACGACGACGCCGATCGACCTCGCGCTCGCCCGGGAGATCGCGCAGCGTGAGGGGGCGAAGGCGGTTGTGGACGGCGAGGTAACCCCGTTAGGCGGCGGCTACGTGCTGACGCTCCGCCTCGTGACGGCGGACTCGGGCGCCGAGCTCGCGTCCTACCACGAAACAGCGGACGGGCCGAAGGACCTCCTCCCAACGCTCGACAAGCTCGCGCGCAAGCTGCGCGGGAAGATGGGAGAGTCCTTGCGAACCGTGCAGGGCGGACCACCACTCGAACAGGTCACCACGCCGTCACTCGAGGCACTCAAGAAGTTCGCTGAAGGCGAGCGCCGCAACGATGTCGAGAATGACTTCGACGGGGCCGTGGCGCCGCTCGAGGAAGCGGTGAAGATCGACACGGCCTTCGCCGCCGCCTGGCGTAAGCTGGGCATCGCGTACGCCAACGCCGGCATGTCGCGCGAGCGGCAGGACTCCGCATTCGCGCGGGCGTACCGCTTCCGCGATCGCCTCACGGAAAGCGGGCGCCTCGACGTGATCGCGGACTACGCCGGCGGACCGGCGCGCGACCGCGGCCTCCTCATTCGCACCGAAGAAGAGCTCATCCGGCGGTTCCCGGACGCGGCCGGTGCCTACAACAACCTCGCGCTCGATCTCGAGAGCCGCCGGGAGTTCGCGCGTGCCGAGACGCTGTTCCGTCACGATATCGAGCTGGATTCCTCGACCGCCCTCGCGCCCGGGAACCTCGTCCGCGCCCTGATCAATGTTGGCAAGGTGGCCGAAGCTGACAGTGCGTTGGCCGCGCTGCACCGGCGGTTCCCGAATACGACGCAACTTGCTGGGACCGATGCGACCGTGCTCTACGCACGCGGACAGGTCGACTCGGTCGCCGCCATGTTCAGCCGTGAACGCGCTTCCTCCCAAGCTCCGCTGAGACGCGCGCTCGCCGCGCGCGGTCTCGCGGGGCTGGCGCTGCGACGTGGTCGCGTCGCCGAGGCCATCCGACTTCTTGGCGAAGCGCGCGGCGAGGACACGCAGCGAGGAGCACCGGGCTCTCCATTCGAAGATTCGGTCGTTGTCTCGCTGATCGATGCCTGGTTCGACACGCAACCGGTGCGCGCCGCGCAACGTCTCGACGCGCTCATCGCTCGGGTGCCGTTCAAATCGGTTCCCGTGGACGACCGCGATTACTTCGAGATCGCCTCGGTGTATGCGATGGCCGGTCGTCCCGACCGCGCCCATGCGGTGCTCGCGCAATTCGACTCGGAGGTAAAGGACACCACCCTCCGCCGCTGGTTCGAGCCGGACCGACATCGCGCGCTGGCCGAGATCGCGCTCGCCGAACAGCGTCCGCGCGACGCGATCGAGGAATTCCGCCGAGGGGACCGGCGCCCGGATGGGCCGGTGGAGGGGTGCCCTATCTGCGTCTACGTCGCGCTCGGACGCGCGTTCGATCAGGCCCGCATGACGGATTCCGCGATCACCATGCTGGAACGCTTCGTCACGGCACCATCGTGGTCGCGTGCGGCGGTTGGCGTGGACGGTCTGTACCTGCCGGCCGTCTACAAGCGACTTGGAGAGCTCTACGATGAGAAGGGCGATCGGGCAAAGGCCGCATCGTATTTCGCGAAGTTCGTGGAACTGTGGAAGGACGCCGACCCGGAGCTTCAGCCGAAGGTTCGCGAGGCCCGCACCCGTCTCGTTAGGCTCGGAGACGCCGAACGAGACTGAGGGCCTCGCCGCGTGCCTCGGGACGTGCTGACGCCCCGAGGCACCGCACTGTCACCGCGGCTTGTCCACCTTCCGACCATTCGCCGCACTTCCCTGCGAATGGCCGTACCCGCTCCGAACCGGCAGCATGACGTGCGCGATGGGAGTTCCCGGAAACATCACGTAGGGCCCGTACGCGCTCGGTTTCGTCGGCAGACCGTCGAGCAGCCTCGCGTCGGGATAGATCACCATGACGTGGGGGCCTGCATGGTGCCATTGGTTGGTCGGCGTTGCGCTCTGCGCCATCGGGTCGGTGTTGCTTCCCTCGGCATCACTGGTGAGCATGTACGCGTATCCGACCCGCGTAACCTTTGGCGCCTGACCGCTGAAATAGGCTACCAGCGCATCGTGGAACGTCTGGTCCATGCAGACGGGGTCGTTCCCCGGCGTCGACGGGTCATCGGGGAGACAGACCCATTCGTTCGTGCCCTGTCGCAGGAGGGCGAGCCCCTCGCCTTCCTTGCTGGGCCAGTTTTTGACGGTCGCGCTACGTGTGATCTCTTCAGGCGCGGCGGTCAGTGCATTCGCGATCTTGCCGTCACGAGAGGACGACTGAGCAGTGGCCTGGGCCCCAGTGCGTTCGACGACGATGATGCCGAGCAGCAAGGCCATGAAAAGGTAGGACACGGACTGTCTCCTGTCAGAGTGTGACAGGACAGTACGACGTCGCCGGCTGCGGCGCGTCGCGAGATCAGGTCATCGACCTAACGAGCGAGGGATGGCCGGAATCGGCCATCTACGACAGCAGTTGCCGCCGGGCTGCGTGTGCGACCGCCGCCGCACGCGAGGACACGTTGAGCTTCCGCAGGATGTTCGAGATATGCCGGTGTACCGTGTGCTCGCTCAGCCGGAGCCGCTTGGCGATCGTCTTGTCACCGGCGCCGTCCGCGACGAGGCGAAGCACCTCGAGCTCGCGCGCCGAAAGCGCGCCCGCCGCCGGAACCCCACGCCGGCGCGTACCACCGGCAAGCCTTCGCTCGAGCGCGGCGGCGTTGCGCGCCTCGAGCGCCGCACCCATTGTCGAGAACATCTGCGCCGCCGCCGAGGCCTCCGTCATCGCGGGCGCGCGCTTGCCGAGCGCGCTCAGGACTTTAGCCAACTCCACATGCGTGCGCGCGAGCTCGTACCGCTCTTCGCCTGTTTCGTACAGCCCAATCGCTTCCTCGAGCGCATGCCGAGCCTCGCTGCGCTCGCCTAACGCCGAGAACAGCATGCCTCGCGCCGCTGCAAGTGCCGCGCGCAGTGGCTCGGTGCCGACCATCTCACTGAGCGGTGCCAACTGGTCTATCATGTGCTGCGCGTCGTCGAATCGCCGGCAGGCGACGTATGCGCGCGTGGCGACTTCCAGCGTCCGGATTCGCTCAGCTCGGAGATCGGGAGGTATCCGCCGGAGCAGCCCCTCGAGCAGGTCCACCGCGTCGACCGCGCGCTCGCGCTCGAGCGCCAGCTCCGCCCGACCAAGCACCGCAAACGGGTTCGCGCCCATGCGCTGGAAGAGCTCGTCTGCCTCTTCGAGCCGCCCTTGCCGGCGTCGCAGCTCACCCAACCGCACGAGTGCGCCTCGCATGAGCGCGGGGCGACGCGTCTCCGCATGTCGGAGTGCCGCGTCGAGCTCCCGCTCCGCTGCGGTGAGATCTCCCCGCGACATGAGGATCGCGGCGTACTGCGTGCGGCAGATGACGAAGAAGCTTCCCATCCGCCATCGATCCGCCAGCGCTCGTACCCGCTCGCACCACTGGCCGGCACGTGAGTAGTCGCGCACCTGCTCGCACGCGTGAATGAGGATGCAGCACGCGGTCGCGATGAGACTCGGGTCATGCATCTCGCCGGCCACGGCAGCCGTCGTCGCCTCGTCGAGGCGGCTCATCCCTTCGGCGACGTGGCCCTGGGTGACCATCGCCAGCCCACAGACGGAGAGCGCTATCATCTCGGGATCGACGGCGCCGCACTGCCGGCTGAGGGCAATGGCCTGGTCGCACAGACGACGAGCCGCAACGGCGTCGTTCTCGCCGAGAAGCGTCATGTGGGCACGCAGTGCGAGCAGAAGGGCGCCCTCCGCCGACGGTCCCGGTGTGTCAGCGAGAATGCTTTGCGCGCGTTGGATCCAGCCGTTGGCGATGGCGGGGTCGCCTCGAAACTCCATGACATCGTTCGCGAGCCAACCAGCACACCGAGCGGCCCCGAGCGCATTCCCCGCTTCGCGGTAGCGGCGGAACGCCTCCTCGCGCGCGGCGAGTGAGACGTCGCCCTCATCGAGGTACGACGTCGCGATGGCGAACCCTTCCCACGCCTCGCCAGATGGGGTTTCCCGGGTCGCACGGTCGAAGCGCAAGCGCGCCTCTTCCCAGTCTCCGCGCGCGAGCGCGGCGTGGGCGTCGTCGATCACGGTCGCTGGCGGCGTCTGCTTCTCGAGCTTCACGCGACGCCGGGCATCGAGCCTGGCCACGGCTTTCATATATGGCGCCGGCGCCACGCACGGAAGAGGCGTCAGGCGGACCGCGTGCCGTTGCCATAACAAGCGGGATACCTCGCTACGGCAGCCCGTACCCCGGGCCGCGCACCACGCGGCCCGGCTTCGCTCCCGTCACCTTTCCATCCGACACCACCGCGACCCCATTCACGAACACGTGCTTCATGCCCACCGACAATTGGTGCGGCTGCTCGTACGTCGCCTTGTCGATGATCGTGTTCGGGTCGAAGATCATGATGTCCGCCTTCCACCCTTCCTTCAGCTCGCCGCGGTCCCGAATCGATAGCCGAGCCGCCGTCGCGCCGGTCATCTTCCGGACCGCGTCCTCGAGCGTCAGCCACTTGTAGTCGCGAACGAAACGGCCGAGGATCTTGGGGTACGTCCCGTACGAGCGCGGGTGGACGGATTCCTTCACGCTATCCGGGTCATAGCCGGCCGCGTCCGTGCCGAACTTCATGTACGGCAGCTTCACCTGCATGGCGATGTTGGAATCCGACGCGACGAAGATGATCTGCCCCAGCCGATTTCGCTCCGCCAGCGTCAGGTCCATGAGCGCATCGGCCCAGTCCTTGTTCCACGCCGACGCGATCTCCGGCAGGCGCTTGCCCTCGTACTTCTTGAGCGAGTCCACCTGGAAGCCCACGACCTCGACGCCTTGCGGAGTGGCGCCGAGACAGAGGCTCTCGAATTTCGAGTCCTCGTCCATCATCTCGGCCTTGATCTTCGCGCGCGTCGGCGCGTCGCGCAGGCGATCGAGCAGCTTGCCGTCCGCGTGCGCCCACGGCGGGATGCACGAGGACAGGTTGTTCCCACCGGCGGTGTAGGGGTACTGATCGACCGCGACGTCCTGCCCCGCGGCGCGCGCCGAGTCGATCTTCGCGATCACGGTCTTCATCTTCGGCCAGTTCTTCACGCCGGCCGCCTTGAGATGATAGATCTCGACCGGAACGCCGCCCTCGTGGCCGATGCGCATCGCTTCGTCCACGGCTTCCAGGATACGATCGCCCTCGGATCGCATGTGCGTGATGTAGACGCCGCCGTAGGGCGCCATCGCCTTCGCTTCCTCGATGAGCTCTTCGGTCCCGGCGTAGTTGCCTGGCGGGTAGATCAGTGCGCTCGCGACGCCGAACGCGCCATCGCGCATGGCCTGCCTAACGACCATGCGCATCGTGTCGAGCTCGGCGGGCGTCGGCGCGCCCTGCGTCATGTTCTTCGCGTACTGGCGGATGCCGCCGGCCCCGATGAAGGAGCCGAAGTTGACGGATGCGGTGTGACGCTCCATGGCGTGCAGCCACTCGCCGAACCCCTTGGGTCCGATGAACGAGCGGAACAGGGCAGCGTGCGTGGTGTCGCCGGACTTGAGGTAGTCGTTGAACATGGTCTGCGACATCTGGCCGGGCGTCTCTCCTTCGCCCATGACCATCGTCGTGACGCCCTGCGTGATCATGCCCATGACACGGCTGTCGCCGTAGAGGAGCTGCTCCTCCGAGTGGGCCTGGATGTCGATGACACCGGGTGCGACGACGAGGCCGCGCGCGTCGATGCGCCGCTGCGCTGACGCCTTCGCGAGCATGCCGGCGGGCGTGATGCGTGCGATGTGGTCACCGACGATGCCGACGTCGCCGTAAAACCAGGCGTTGCCGGTGCCGTCGACGATCTTGCCGCCGGTGATGATGGTCTCGTACGAGTTGGGGTACGAGGGGGCAGGCGTGGCCGAGGTGGAGGGACGCGTGCACGCCGCGAGAGCGAGGGCGAGGATCAGAATTGGTCTCATGGTCGCGAACAATGGCGCCCGGCGATCATGGCCGCAACGCGGTTTGTCGGCGCGTGCGGCGAGCGGTATGTTCTTCGCGCAATGCGCTTCCGGCTTCCCCGGCTCCCGCACCCGTTGGTCCTGCTCCTCGGCGGCGTGGCGCTCGCGGCAGCGCTCACGTGGGTCATTCCTGCCGGCTTCTACGCGCGACGCACGGATCCGGTCACGCAGCGCTCGGTCGTCGTTCCCGGAACGTATGCGCCGGCGACGGCGGCACCGGTGGGAGTGGGCGGCGCACTGATGGCGGTGCCGCGGGGGATCATCTCCGGTGCGGACGTCATCCTGACGATCCTGTTCGTCGGCGGAACATTCGCGCTTCTCGATGCCACCGGCGCGCTCGCTCGCCTGGTCGGCAGCCTGCTCCGACGGACGAGACGTCCGCGGGTCATCCTCATTTTGGTGAGTCTCGTGTTCGCGACGCTGGGTGCGCTCGAGAACATGCATGAGGAGATCATCGCGCTCATCCCGGTGCTCCTCGCGTTATGCACGCGCCTCGGCTTCGGTGCGGTGACGACGCTCGCCGTCAGCGTCGGTGCGGCGGTCGTGGGGTCGGCATTCGGGCCGACGAATCCGTTCCAGACGGGAATCGCGCTTCGCTTCGCCGAGCTCCCGGCGCTGAGTCAACCAGTGCTGAGATTTTCGATGCTCGTCGCGGCGGTCGTCGTCTGGATCGTCTGGACGCTCGCGATGGCGTCGCGCGATGATATACGCCCGGCGCCAAAGACCACCGACACCGCGCCGGCCACGAAGCGCGACGTACTGTTGCTGGTGCTCGCGATCGCTCCCTTTGTCCCGTACGTCATCGGTGTCATTCGGTGGGACTGGGGCTTCAACGAGCTGTCCGCGACGTTTCTGGTCGCGGGCTTCGTCATCGCGCTGGTGGCGGGGCACACGCTGTCGGAGAGCGCTGCGGTCTTTCTCAAGGCCATGGAGGGTCTGCTCGCGGCGTCGCTGTTCGTTGGCGTGGCGCGCGGGATCAGTGTCGTGCTGTCGGACGGTCGCGTGATGGACACGATCGTCTACGGGCTCGCGACATCGCTCGCGCGGGCGCCCGGATCATCGGCTGCGCTGCTCATGATTCCCGCGCAGGCGCTGCTGCACGTTCCCCTGCCGACGGTGAGTGGTCAGGCGGTGCTGACGATGCCGATTCTCGCTCCGCTGTGCGATCTGCTCGGGATTTCGCGGGACTCGGCGGTCATCGCGTTTCAGACGGGTGCCGGGCTCATGGACATGATCACGCCGACGGACGGCGCGCTGCTCGCGATGCTGCTCGGAGCGGGCGTGGGATATGACCGTTGGCTCCGATTTGCCGTGCCGGGCGCGATGGTAGTAGCCGTTGTTGGAGTGGTGGGTATTGTGTTCGCGCAGTGAGGCAAGGTCGGTCGGGGCGTTAGGCGCGTAGCTCTGGCATCCAGAACGGAGGGTCATACGGATGAGCGAAATGAAAGGGCGCTGCCCGGTCGAGCGCGATCCACAGCATTCTTCTCATCCGCTCATCCGTATGACCCTCCGTTCTGGGCGTACGCCCGGGAGGTCTGTCTCTTGACAGGATAGATCGTGCGTTGTATTTAACCACATAGTTAATTAACTATATGGTTAAATACGGATGACGCCTGACCAACTCAGCACCACGTTCGCCGCCCTCGCCGATCCGACTCGCCGCGCGATTCTCGCCCGCCTCGCGTCCGGGGAATGCACGGTCACCGAGCTCGCCGCGCCATTCCGCATGACCATGCCCGCCATCTCCAAGCACCTCCGCGTGCTCGAGGGTGCGGGGCTCATCTCGCGCCGACGCGAAGCCCAACTGCGACCGTGTCGTCTCGAGGCCGCGCCGCTCAAGGACGTCGCCGAATGGGCCGAGCACTATCGGGAGATCTGGGAAGGGCGCCTCGACCGGCTCGACACCTACCTCAAGGAACTCCAGACGAAGGAGACGAAACATGCCCGTCAGCACCGCCGCAAATAGCGAGACCTTCAAGGTCACCACCACGTCGGATACCGACGTCTGCCTAACGCGGCTGTTCGACGCGCCACGCGCGCTCGTATTCGACGCGATGACGAAACCCGAACACATTGCCCGCTGGTGGGGCCAGCTCGGGGCGGGTTACTCCGTGCCCGTATGTGAGGTGGACCTTCGCGTCGGAGGGAAATGGCGCTTCGTGAACCGGCACCCGAAAGGTGAGGTCGCGTTCCACGGTGAGTACCGCGAGATCACGCCGCCGGACCGTCTCGTGTACACGGAACTGATGGAGCCATACCCCGATGGCTCGCTCGTGACGACGACGTTCGCCGAGGAAGTGGGGAAGACGCGCGTGACCGTCGTCGCGAGCTACCCGTCGAAAGCGATCCGCGACATGGTGCTGGCGTCCGGCATGGAGCGCGGAGCGGCGGTGAGCTACGATCGCCTCGAGGAGGTCACCCACGAGCTGCAGGTTGCTGCCTAACGGGCGTGCCAGGACCGGCATCTGGCGGCGGCAACGCGAGCTCTGGGTTTTGAGTCGTGAGGTATCCGTTGTCGGTGTTCGGTTTTAGACGAATACCGAGAACCGACGACCCACAACCCACCGCTCACGACTCGCATTGCCGCCGCGCCAAACGCGGCCCTCTCGGGCCGACCGAGTGGCTTACTGGACCACCACAGTGCCGTGCATACCAGGGTGGATGTGGCAGTTGTAGACGTACGTCCCCTTCGTGTTGAACGTCAGCGTCACCGACTTGTTCGAGCTCGGCGCGGTGATGTTGTCGGGCGCGCCGGTCGGGGCGTTGTCGAAGAAGACGTTGTGCGCCAGTGAGCCGAACGCGTACGTCACGGTGCCGCCCACGGTGAGGTTGATCCGCCCGGGCGTGAACTGCTCGGCCGGTGTGGCCTGGACGGTGGCGTCCCGCACGGGTGTCGGGTCGCCTGGGTCGGTCGGGTCCGATGGCCCGGTGGGCGCGGAGTATCCGCCGCACGCGCCAAGTGCGGCGATCAAGAACGGCGCGAGAAGCCTCGACGCGCCGCGAAGAATGGTTCGCATGGAAGTGGTCCTTTCGTTGTTCCTGGTAGGTCGTGCTCTATCTCAGGAACGGAAAAGACCACGCGGCGCAGGCCAAAATTCCCGGCACCAGCGATTTGATGCGACGAGCGGTCGAACAGCCCAAACGGGGTCAGAGTCCTAACGCATCCTTCCAACGCCCCCGGGGGCGTTGGAAGGATGCGTTAGGACTCTGACCCCGTTTGGCGCCTTTTAGCGCAGTTCAGCTCGATCGCAGCGCGACCATCGGATCGACGTTCGCCGCGCGGCGCGCGGGGACCAGGTTTGCCAGCAGGGCAACCGCCGCGAGAACCCCGAACGCGATCGCGAAGCTCACCCCGTCGAACGGGCCTACAAACAGCACGCTCGACAGCACCCGAGCCGCAGCGGCCGCCAGCGCGACACCGATCACGCCGCCGACCATCACCAGCACCATCCCTTCGCCGAGCACCATCCCGAGGAGCTGTCCAGGTCGTGCGCCGAGTGCCTTGCGGATGCCGATCTCGCGAACGCGCCGGCTGACCGAATACCCGATGACGCCGTAGAGCCCGACCGCTGCCACCACGAGTGCCAGCGCGCCGAACGCCCCGATCAACCACGCGCCGGCCCGCACCGGAAAGAGCCTAACGTCAGCGAGGTCACGTTCCGTCCCTCTGTCCAGGAAGACGAGGTCCGGATTGAGTGTCCGCAGCTCGCGCTGCAGCACCGGAACCATGGCGCTCCCGTTGGCCGACGTTCGGACGACGTAATTGCCGAACGTCTCCTGGCGGCTGAGCGGCAGGTGGATGTACGGCTTCGGGCTCTCCCCCGGCGTGTCGACCTTGTAGTCGGCCGCCACGCCGACCACCTGGTACGGGTCGCCGTTCTCGCTGAGGCGGAGCTCGCGGCCCAAAGCATTCTCGGGCTGACCCGGCCAGTAGCGCTGCGCCATCGCGTTCGAGATGACCACGACTTTCCGTCGGTCATCGCGATCGGCCGGCTGAATATTTCGGCCGGCGAGCAGCTTCACGCCGAGTGCGTCGAAGTACCGCTCGTCCACGTACGCGCCGTCCATCTCGATCGGTCTGTTGTCGGACGTCTCGTGGCCGGTGATGAACAACGAGAATCCGTTGTTGTTGAGCGACAATGGGAGACGGCTCGTGAGCGCCACCGCCTCCACCTGCGGCAACGCTTGGAGACGCCGCACGCCTTCCTCGAGGAACTGTCCGCCGCGCTCGCGATTGTAGCCGTTCATCTCGAGGGCGAGCGAGAGATACGCCGTGCGGTCTCCGTCGTAGCCGAGCGGGACGCGACCTGCGGCAGCGAGGCTGCGCACGAGGAGAGCGCCGCCGACGACGAGCACGAGCGACACCGCGATCTGGATGACGACGAGCGTATCGCGTAGCTCGAACCGCTTTCGCCTGGACGCAGCGCTCGCGTCCTTGAGTGCCGGCACGAGATCCGGTCGCGAGGAGCGCAGCGCGGGAATCAGCCCGAACACCACGCCGGTGAACACGGCGACCACCAGGGTGAAGACGAGCACGCGCCAGTCGGGGCTCACCGCGAGGCCAAGGTCGATGGGGAGCGGCGGCTGCACCTGTGCGATGACCCTGGAGAGCCCGGCGGCGAGCGGCAACGCGACGGCACCACCCAGGAGGGCGAGCAGCACGCTTTCGGTCAGCAGCAGCCGCGCGATTCTCGACCGCTCGGCGCCTAACGCGGCGCGGACGGCGATCTCACGCCGACGACCCGCGGCGCGCGCGAGCATGAGGTTCGCGAGATTGGCGCACGCGACCAGGAGCACGAGGCCCACGGCCGCGACCATCAGCATGCCGGCGGGAGCAATCTTGGAGTCGACGTCCGGGTTGATGCGCACGTCGCGCGAGGGTACGACGCTGATCCGTTCCTTCTGCATGGTCTCCGGGAACTCCTCACCGAGCCGCCGCACGAGCCCCTCGAACTCGGCGCGCACCTGGGCGTCGGTGACGCCCGGCTTCATGCGTCCCTTGAGCCGCATCCAGTGCTGGCCACGGCGCTCGAACCGGGTATTGCCGGTGGATTTGCCGAACACGCGTTGATTCCCGATCGGCTCGACCTTCTCCGCCATCGTGAGCGGGATCCACATCTGCGTCGTGACGGCGGGGATCATGCCGATGAAATCCGGGGGCGCGACGCCGACCACCGTGTAGACGATGCCATTCATCTTGAACGTCTTGCCGACGACGTCCGGCGCGCCGGCGAACTTCGTCTTCCAGAAGCGGTCGCTCAGGACGGCGTACGCCGAGGCGTCGAAGGCCGAGGTCTCCTGCCGGGTGAAGCTGCGTCCGAGCTCGGGATGAACGCCTAACGATGAGAAATAGTTGTCGGACACGAGCTCGCCGACCACGATGTCGGAGCTGCCCGCGATCGAGAGGTGCGCGAAGAAGTTCGAGTACCCGATCAGGTCCGTGAGCGTGGTGGTCTGGCTCCGGTACACGAGGTAGTTCGGGTACGAGCTCGTCTCGTGCGTGTTCGACGTCGACTGGTGGCCGTAGATGTCCACCAGCTCGTTAGGCTGTGACACCGGCAGCGGCCGGAACAGGATGGCGTTGACGACGCTGAAGATCGAGCTGTTCACGCCGATGCCGAGGGCGAGCGTGAGCAGCGCGACCAGCGTGAAGCCGGGAGCTCTCCGGAGGCCCCGCACGGCGTAGCGGATGTCCTGCGTCAGGGTTTCCATTCCGCTTCTTACGGACGCGGGCCGAACTGGTTTCCGATCCTGCGCTGGCCTGGCGGCGCGTCCTCCACCTTCGAGCGCGAGCTCGGTGG
>Ga0070661_100001822_pt1 | contig 14766 bp, 14 predicted proteins | sample KBSC43metaG_FD_64663 | JGI IMG/M metagenome (GOLD analysis project Ga0070661, IMG submission 64663) | Corn rhizosphere microbial communities from Kellogg Biological Station, Michigan, USA - KBS C4-3 metaG | ecosystem: Host-associated > Plants > Roots > Rhizosphere > Soil ...
GCACTTGCGGGAAGGACAGCATCGCCCACAGCACGATCGTGGTGAAGGCGATCGTCGTGCCGGCACGCTTGAGGAAGATTTCCGCGCGGCTCCACAGCCCGATCGCCAGGTCGCGCACGCTCGGCAGCTGGTATTTGGGCATCTCCATCATGAAACCCGACGAGGCGCCCTTGGTCACCGTGCGGCGCAGGACCAACGCGACGACGAAGGCGCCCGCCACGCCCATGATGTACAGGCCGAGCATGACCAGTCCCTGCAGCCCGACGAACGGCAGCACCCGGACATTGGGGATCATCGCGCCGATCACCAATGTATAGACCGGCAGCCGCGCCGAGCAGGTCATCAGCGGCGCGATCAGGATCGTCGTCAGGCGGTCCTTCTCGTCCTCGATCGTGCGCGTCGACATGATCCCGGGCACCGCGCAAGCGAAGCTCGACAGCAAGGGGATGAAGGCGCGCCCCGACAGCCCGACGCTCGCCATGATCCGGTCCATCAGGAACGCCGCGCGGACCATGTAGCCGCTCGCTTCGAGGACCAGGATGAAAAAGAACATGATCAGGATCTGCGGCAGGAACTTGATCACCGCACCCACGCCCGCGATCGCGCCGTCGGTGATCAGCGACCGCAGGATCGACTCGGGCATGACCTGCTTGACCAGTCCGGCGAGCCAGTCGAACCCGCTGGCGATCGCGTCGGCCGGTGCCGCGCCGGCGAAGAACACCGCCTGGAACATCACGAACAGCACGACGAACAGCAGCAGCACGCCGAACACCGGATGCAGCGCGACCGAATCGAGCATGTGCGTCCAGCGGCGGACCGGCGTCTCGGAGATCGTCGCGGCCATCGCGATCTGCCGCGCGCGGCGCTGCAAGGTGGCGATGTCGGCGTGGAGCACTGGATCGCTCCGGCGTAACGCCATCGCCCCCGGTGTAACGAGATCGGCCAGTGCTTCTTTCAGGTCGTCGATCCCGCGCTTGCGCACCGCGACGGTTGGGATGACCGGAACGCCGAGCTCGCGCGCCAACGCTTCCGGATCGAGCTTGAGGCCGTCGCGCTCGGCAAGGTCGAACATGTTGAGCGCCACGACCACCGGCAGGCCGAGCGCGATCAGCTGGAGCGTGAAGCGCAGATGATTGTCGAGGTTGGAAGCATCGACCACCACGACGATCGCATCGGGCAAGCGTTCGCCCGCCTGCGTGCCGGTGACGACATCGCGGGTGACGCGCTCGTCGGGGCTCGACGGTTCGAGGCTGTAGGTACCGGGCAAATCGAGCAATTCTACCGGGCGGCCATCGGGCAGCGCCATCCGGCCGGCGTGACGCTCGACGGTGACGCCGGGATAATTGCCGACCTTCTGCCGCGCGCCGGTCAGCGCGTTGAACAGCGCGCTCTTGCCGGCATTGGGGTTGCCGACCAGCGCGACCAGCGGCGCGGGGTTCATCCGGGCGCTAGCTGGTCAGCGGATCGACATGGATCGCGCCGGCGACCCGGCGGCGCAGCGCCACCGTCATGCGGCCGATCCGGCACGCGATCGGCCCGCCGCCGATCCGCGCGCGATGCAGCACCTCGATACCGACGCCTTCATCGAAGCCGAGCTCGCGCAGCCGCCGGCCCTCGGGCGCGGTCAGCCGGTCCCAGGCGATACCCGCGACGGTCGCGCGCTGGCGCTGGGGAAGCTGTTCGAGACTGAGCGGAATCGTCGCCATGACGACTCACCTAGAACTACTGCGACTGATTATCAATAACGTTCTTTTGCGTATTGCGCTGGATTCCCTCTCCCCTTGTGGGAGAGGGAAGGGGCCCGCGCGCGCAGCGCGTGGGAAGGGTGAGGGGGACTCACAGGCGATATCGCTCGTGACTCCCCCTCATCCTTCCGGCGCTTCGCGCCTCCCTCCTTCTCCCACAAGGGGAGAAGGAATTTTCGCGTCCTTAGCGCCTCCGCGCCTCCGCGTGAATCAATCAAACCGCCGGATAGCGCAGCCGCCCGATGAAGCGCGACAGGCTCGGCCGATGCTCGATCCGGCCGAGGAACTGCGCCTTGGCTTTCTCGAACCGCATGATCCCCTCGATCCGCCGCGCGAGGAAAGCGCGGGTGTCGGCCTGGCCTTCGCTCTGGTCGTCGAGGAACACGGTGATCGTCGCGGCATAGACGCCGCCCAGCATCGCGCGCTTGGTATAGTGATTATAGTCGGTCGCGGTGTCGCCGGCGGCGCGCCACATCAGGTCGGCGGCGCGCCAGCCTAGCTTCGCGCCATGCGCGACATTGGTCGGTAGCGCCAGGATCGCCAGCGCGCGGCGCAAGGTCTCGCGATGCGCAGCGAGCAGGTCGAGCCGCGCTTCGACCAGAGCGGCGATCTTCTCGCGCACTTTCATCTTGCCCAACATTTCGGGCGGTAGCTTCCCGACCATGCCGCGGTCGATGCTCGCGAACCAGGCATCGATCATCGCGGTCGCATCGGGCAGCGCCAGCAGCGCCACGTCGCGATCGACGCCGAGTTGGTCGGCCGCCATGTCGCGCGCCGCCGCTTTCCAGCCGTCGAACGCGGCATTGTCGGCGACGAGCGGGGCAAGCGCCTCGCGAATCTCGTCTAGCGTCGGGTCAGCAGGAAGCATCATGCCCTTGCTTATGCGTCCTCGACCCCTTCGGGGGCAAGCTCGGCGGCGTCCTTGCGTTCTCCACGGACCAGCACCAGCGCCACCGCGACGGCGACCGCGCCGATCATGTCGACCCCGTCGAGCCGCTCGCCATAGCCGATCCAGCCGATCGTCGCCGCCATCACCGGCTGCGTCAGCAAGGCGATGCCGATCACCATCGGCGACATCTGGCCGAGCGCGAAGATCATCAGCCCCTGGCCGATGATCTGGCTCGACAGCGCCATCAGGATCAATGGCGTCCAATTGTGCGGCATCACCTGTTCGCCGAGCAGATTGGCGAAGATCAGCAGCGGCAACAGGCTGGCCACGGTCGACATGGCGAGCGCCGGGATCGGCGCCATCGTGTCGCGCGCCTTGGCCATGGTCGCGAAATAGATCGTGTAGAGAATCCCCGCGAGCAGGCAGAGCAGGTCGCCGGCCAGATGCGTCGGCGCGATCTGCATCGACCGTCCCATCAGCAGCCCCGCGCCGACCAGCGCGAGGAGCAGCGCGAAACCCTGCGTCCGCGATGGCCAGGCGCGCGCGATCAGGAAGCCATAGACCGGATAGAACAGGGTCGCCGAATTGCCGAACAGGGTCGCATTGGCGAGCTGCGTCTTGAGGATGCCGATATGCCAGGCCGCGAGATCGCCGGCGAAGCACAGTCCGCCGAGCCCGATCGTCCACCACACGGCGCGGCCGATCCCGGTCGGGCGCCAGCCGGTGCCGAACGCCACCGCGAGCAGCACCGGGGCCGCCAATGCGATTCGCCAGAACCCGGCGGCAACCGGGCCGACATCGCTCATCCGCACGAAAACCGGGCCGACGCTCAGCAGGATATTGGCGAGAATCAGCGCCGCGAAGGCAAAAGGATGGGCGGCGACGCCCTTATCGCTTGCGCCGCTGGTAGCTTTTCTTGTTGCGCTTTCCCGATGCATGCGGCCCCATAACACCTATCTGCGCCGCGTCCGCAAAGAAGTCCTGTCGGGAGGTTATCCAAGAATGCCTACGTTGTTCGATCCTATCCAGCTTGGCGATATCCCGGCCAAGAACCGCATCCTGATGTCGCCGCTGACGCGCGGTCGCTCGACCGCGGAGCATGTGCCGACCGACATCATGATCGACTATTACCGCCAGCGCTCGGGCGCCGGCGTGATCATCACCGAAGGCACCGGCGTCAGCCGGCTCGGCCTGGGCTGGCCCAACGCGCCCGGCCTGTGGACCGATGCGCAGGTCGAAGCGTGGAAGCCGGTGACCGCAGCAGTGCACGAAGCCGGCGGCAAGATCGTCGCGCAGATCTGGCATATGGGCCGGCTCGCGCGGCCCGACGTGACCGGCCTGCGGCCGCTATCGTCCTCGGTGACGCGCGCACCCTATCACAAACCGGAAAACCCCTATGCCGAAGCGCGCGCCGCGACGCTCGACGACATCAAGCGCGCCAAGGACGAATATGCCACCGCCGCGCGCAACGCGATCGCCGCCGGGTTCGACGGGGTCCAGCTGCACGGCGCGAACGGCTATCTGATCGACCAGTTCCTGCGCGACAACACCAATTTCCGCGACGACGATTATGGCGGCAGCCCGGAAAACCGGATCCGCTTCATGAAGGAAGCGGTCGAGGCGGTGATCGCCGAAATCGGCGCCGGCCGCACCGCGATCCGCTTGTCGCCCAATGGCGAGACGCAGGGCGCCAATGACAGCAATCCGGAAGCCGTGTTCGTTCCGGCGGCGAAGGTCCTCAACGACCTCGGCATCGCCTTCCTCGAACTGCGCGAACTGTCGCCGACCGGCACGTTCGGCGCGTCGGAAGTGCCCAAGCTGAGCCCGAAGATCCGCCAGGTGTTCCAGCGCCCGCTGATCCTCAACCAGGATTACACGTTCGAAGCCGCAGAAGCCGACGTCGCGTCGGGCCTGGCCGACGGCATCTCGTTCGGGCGCAAGTTCATCGCCAATCCCGACCTCGTCGAACGCTTCCGCCGCGGCGCGGAGCTCAACGCCGACGACTTCAAAACCTGGTACACACCCGGGCCGGAGGGGTATATCGATTACCCGGCGCTGGAGCAGCAAGCCGCGGAATAGCTGTCTAAAATCCTCCCCGTAAACGGGGAGGGTTTCGGATTATCCTCTCATCCGTCACCCCGGCCTTGTGCCGGGGTCCACCGTGCCGCGCTCCCAGTGGCCGATGCGCTTGCGGGACGGTGGATGCCGGGACGAGCCCGGTATGACGGTTGGCTTCCCCACTGCCCGTCCCCCTTCTCCCATGCTACACCCCCTCCATGGACGCGGTCGGGATCATCGGGCTCGCAGCCAGCATCAGCTTGTTGAGCGGATGGCGGCTCTATCTCTGCGTGTTCGCCACCGGGCTAGCGATGCACACCGGCTGGATCGCATTGCCCCAGCAACTCCACAGCCTCGACGTGCTGGCCAATTGGTGGGTGATCGGTGCCGCCGCGGTCGGCGCGCTGGCCGAATTCTTCGCCGACAAGGTGATGTGGGTCGACAGCCTGTGGGACACCGTCCACACGCTCGTCCGCCCGGTCGGCGGCGCGTTGCTCGCGCTCGCGATCGTCGATCCGCACGACACCAAATGGCAGGTTATCGCCTTGCTGCTCGGTGGCGGCGCGGCGTTGCTGACGCATGGGGCGAAGGCGGGGACACGCGCGGCCGTCAATGCCAGTCCGGAGCCGTTCAGCAATATCGCGGTGTCGGCCGGCGAGGATGTCGCGACGACAGGGCTGTTGGTGGCGGCGATCGCCAGCCCCTGGGCGGCGGTGGTCATCGCAATACTGGTTCTGGTCGCGGCGGTCGCGATGCTGCTGCTGCTCCGCCACGCCTTCAGGCGGCTGTTCCCGAAGAAACAACCGCCCGCATCGACCTAGGGATTCAAATCCTCCCCATCGCAGATGGGGAGGGGGACCGGTCGCGTAGCGGACGGTGGAGGGGCCGCAGCGGCGCAGCCGCGAGGACGGGGATTTTCCCCTCCACCATTTGCTGCGCAAATGGTCCCCCTCCCCAAGCAAGCTTGGGGAGGATTTAGTCAGTCACCTCACCGGCAGCGGACATTGTCCTTGTCGATCGCTTGGCCGGCAACAGCACCTGCCGCCGCGCCGAGCAGGATGCCCAGAGGTTCCGACCGGCCCGACGTCACCGCCGCGCCCAGCGCGCCGCCGGCGATCCCGCCGACGATCAGCCCGGTCGTGCCGTCCGAGCGGCGGCAATAATAGCGCCCGTCGCGGCCGACATAGACGCGGTCGTTGCGGCTCAGCCGGCGCTCGCGATAGCGCGGATTGTCGACATAATATTGGTCGGCATAATAGCCGTTATAGCGCGGATCGGGCCGGTTATAATCGTATTGGCGATAGGACCGATAGTCGCTCGCATAGCCGGGCTGGTCATAGGTCTCGGCACAGCCGGCGGTCGTTGCCGCGGTGGCGGCAATCAACGCAAGGGTCAGGATACGCATTCTACTCTCCTCCTGTCAGCCCCGCCTGCCTGGACAATGCGCCGAACGCCTAATGGTTGCGGATACGTAAGAATCCGGAGGCGAGGCCGCCTTCGCTGCGATCAATGCACCGATGCCGGCTTCAACGCCTCGCGCTCGGCCTCGCTCGGGATCGCTTCCGGATCGGGCCGGAAATCCTCGGGCGCGCGGTCGGTGCCGGGCTTCGCGGCGTCGAGCGCGAGGTCGGGCGCCTCATGCCCTTCGGCATCGTCCATCCACGGCGCGCGCGGCATCTTCACCCATCCGCGCCATAAGGCGGCGGCCAGCCCCGCGCCGACCGCGAGCACCGCACCCGCCGCGATCGAGCGGTTGCGCATGCGGTGGTCGGCCTTGAAGCGGCCATGGCTGTCGCGAGCTTGCTTGCTGTTCGGCATGTTTCCTCTCCCATCGTGAAACGATGCGAGGTCAACGGACAGCGAGCAGCCGCGTTCCCTGTGGCTCGGACCTGCCGGCCGGGTGGCGGATCAGGAATTCCCCTCCCGCTTGCGCGCACCGGGTCGGCCATGCCCCCGGCATGGCCTGAACGATGCGGGGCATCGTTCACCCGGTGCGGGGCTAGGGGAGGGCGTGTCCTCACGCGACAGTGCTGTTTCGACAGGCCCTCCCCCAACCCCGTTCCGGGTGAACAGTCCCCCGGACTGTTCAGGTTGCGCCGGGGGCGCAACCGACCCGGAACGCGCAAGCGGGAGGGGAGTCTATTCACCGATGCCGCCACCAGCTCCGGGGATCATTCCTCAGCGTTTTCTCACCTCCCGCTCATGCCGCTTATCGCCGCATGTGCGATAAGAAGGCCGCAATGGAGGTGAACAGACCCTCACCCTTCCGGCGCTTCGCGCCTCCCTCCCGCATGCGGGAGAGGGAAGGGCCCATCGCGCCAGCGATGGGAAGGGTGAGGGTCTGTTTCCGCAAAGAGGAGACGAACACATGGCTGGATCGATCGGACCGGCGGCGCGTCTGTGGACCCCCTGGCGGATCGCACGCTGGACCGCGGCGTTGGTGCTGCTGCTCATCCCGGCGGTGATGATGCGGGTCAGCAGCGACTGGCATTGGAGCGTCGGCAGCTTCGCCGTCGCCGGCATCATCATCGGCGGGCTGATGCTGCTCTACGAACTCGCCGAGCGGGCGAGCGGCAGCCGCGCCTATCGCGCCGGCGTCGCCACCGTGCTGGTGACGTCGTTCCTGACGGTATGGACGACGATTGTCCGCGACGACGGCAACGGCATCGGCTTCTTGCTGCTGGTCGTGACGGCCGCGATAGGCGCGTTCGCCGCCTGGTTCCGGCCTGCGGGCATGGCGCGGGCGATGCTTGGCGTGGCGGCGATGCAGGCGCTGGTCGGCATCGCCGTCGCCACCGCGCCAGTGACCGCGAGCGTGCCGGACGGCTCGGTCAGGGCCCTGGTGTTCAGCGGGTCCTTCGCGGTGTTGTGGCTGACGGCGGCGATGTTCTTCCGGGCGGCCGCGAAGGCGAATCGTCGCCCGGCCGCTTGATGCAGCAACAATCGCAGGTGATATAGCGATGATGATCGCGGTCGGAATCAGGCCGATTCCTGCGCGGCCCCGGTCACCGTCGCCGTTCCCTCGTCATTCATCGCCACGCGCTTGATCAGCGCGTCGAGCGCTGCTGCCTTGTCGCGGATGCGTTGCAGTTCGGCGGTCGTCTGGAGCACCATGGCGGCGTCCTCGCGCACGATCCCGTTCATGTCCAGCAGTGCGACATTGACTTCGTTCAATTCGGCGGCCTGGTCCTGTGCCGATGCGGTGATCCCGGCCACCAGTGCGTCGACGCCGTGTATCTCCCGCACGATTTCCTCGAACATCGTGCCCGTCCGCCGCACCGACGCCACGCCGATATCGATCTGACGGTTCGAATCTTCGACCAGGCTGCCGATATGGCCCGCCGCGCTTTTCGCTTGTTGCGCGAGCGCGCGCACCTCGTGCGCCACGACCCCGAACCCCTTGCCGCTGTCGCCGGCGCGCGCCGCCTCGACGGCGGCGTTGAGCGCGAGCAGGTTGCTCCGCGCGGCGATCGCCTCGATCGTGGCGACGATCTGGGCGATCCGTTCGGCCGAACGCTCGATATCGGTCATGGCGGCGATCGCCTCGCCGACGCACCCGTCCGATTGGGCCGCCAGCGCGCGGGTGGCCGCGGCAGCGTCGGCCACCCTTACCGTATCCCTTGCGGACGATCTCATCTTGTCCGTCATTCGGTCGAGCGCCGCCGCGGTCGCGCTCAGGCTGGCGGTCTGTTCCTCGGTTCGCGCCGCCAGCTCGGCCGCCGCCTGCGCGACGCCGTTCGATCCCGCGCCGATCGCGCTCGACGCATCGGAGATAACCTCCATCGCTGCCTCGATCCGTCCGATCGCTTCGTTGAAATCGACGCGGATCTGATCGTAGCCGCCGGGGCAAGGCGTCAGGATGCGGTATCTGAGGTTGCCGGAAACCAACGCGGCCAGTCCCTGGGCGATCGCGCTCGTGACCTGTTCCTGCTCGAGCGCGGCGCGGCGGGCGGTCTCCGCCTCGCGCGCCGACGCGGCGCGGGCCAGCGCGATCTCGCGTCCGGACGCGTCGCGGGCGATCTCCACCTCGCGGGCGTCGCTCGCCTGCTGGCGCGCCTTCACCGCGTCGCGCATGCGCAGGATGTCGCGCGTCAGCGCGGCGAACTCGCCGCTGCCGACGACCTCGGTGCCGGCATCCGTATCGTGCTCGACGCTTCGCACCAGGTCGCGCGCGCGTGCCAGCGCCAGCATGATGCTGCGCGACAGCAGGAACGCCAGCAGGCCGCACAGCAGGATCGTCGGTGCGAAAGCGAGGACGATCGCGTCGTGCCCGGTCGCGGCGGTCTGGGCGATCGTCAGCCGCCCCTGGAACACGACCATATATTGGCTGTCTATCGCGTCCTGAAGCGCCTGCGCGCCGGCCGCGGCGAGCTTGGGCGACCGCTCGCCCTTCGCGATCCGGTCGAACGTCACGGCCGCCAGCCTGGCGGACGCGCGCGCGCCCGGATCTCCCAGCCGCGCGACGAATCCGCGTATCGTGGCGGCGGCTTCGCGGGACGTATCGGCAAGGTCGGGCGCCTCCGAAGCGCCCTCTCCCCAGGACGGCGCCACGGCCAATCTGGTCGTGCGCATCTCGTCGAGCAGCGCGACCTCGGTTTCGTCGAACTCGCTGCGCAATTGCTTGAAGCCGGCATATTGGTGCGCGGCATACGCCCCCGCGCCGAGCGTGACCGTCAGGATCAGAGCGAAACAGCAACAGAGTTGCGCCGACACCGGCACCCGGTTGACGAGCCTGCCCGGCGAAGCGCTGGGCAGCATCGCGCCACCGATCGGCGCCCGGCGAACGAACCGATGGAACGCCACGGCGCCCAAATGGACGGCGAGAAGCAGCAACAGGCCATAAGCCAGCCAGCGATGCCAGGCCTCGAGCGCGACCCCCTGCTCGGTGGTCAGTTGCAGCGGCGGCGGAATCCTGACCAGCCCGAACAGCAGGACGTCGTCGCCACGCGCCCAGGACGTCAGCATGCCGAGCAAGGGCTGCACCGCCAGCGCGGCATATAAGGCGATATGGACCGTCCGGGCGGCAAGGCGCTGCCAGCGCGGAATGGCGAGCGGCGGCGGCTTCAGGCGAAGCGCGAACGCAAGCCGGGCCGCGACGAGAAGCAGGACGAGCATGCCGGCCTGCCGATGGAGATCGAGCACGATCTGGCCCATTTCGAGCGATTCGAGCTGACGCAACACCAGCATCAGCGCGATCTGTACCGCGAAGAGCAGCGCCAACGCCCAGTGCAGGACGCGTAAGGCGCGCGGATAGCGCCTGCCCGCGCTGGAGATGGGGGATGCCGACACGGTCAGCTGCGCCGCGTTCACCGGACGGTGACCGTCATCTTCATCTTGGGATGAATGCCGCAGGTGACCTGATACTCGCCCGGCTTCACGAACGGCGCGCTGAAGGTGACGCCGGGGCGTTGCAGCCCGCTGTTCAGCTTCACGCCGTTTCCGGAGACCAGGATATTGTGCGACGTGGTATCGTCGTTGAGGAAATTGACGACATCGCCCTTCTTCACGTCCAGATGCTGGGTGCTGAAGGACAGCCCCCGCTGATCGACGGTGACAATGCCCGCCGCCCAGCACAATCCTGCGACCGGGACCATCGCGGCAAGGCTGGCCAGGAGCTTTATCGTCTTCGGTTCGAACGTCATGTCGCGATCTCCGGATCAGCGATAGGGGATGGGCGCCGTCACCCGCGGATCGCGGCTGCTCAGGCTCTGGAGGAAAGCGATCAGATCGGCCTTCTCGCCGGGGGTCAGCGTGAAGGCCTTCATTTCGGGCGCGAGCGAGGGTCGGCGGATGAAACCGCGCGCATAATGGTCGATCGCCGCATCGAGCGTGGGCATCGAACCGTCATGCATATAGGGGCCGCGCTCGGCGATGTTGCGCAACGTCGGCGTCTTGAACGCATGGTCGAGGACCGGGACGTCCGGCATGATCTTCGCGCGCCCGGGATCGGTCCCGGGCAGCCCGATGTCGTGGAAGCCGTCATCGGTGAAGCGCCACCCCGAATGGCAGGACGAGCAATTGGTCCGGGGCGAGTTGAACAGGGCGAAGCCGCGCCGGGCGGCCGGAGAGATTGCGTCGCGGTCGCCGGCCAGCCAGCGATCGAACGGCGCGATGCCGGAGACGACCGTGCGCTCGAAGGTCGCGATGGCGCGCGCCATGGTCTCGACCGTGATCGGCTCGCCCGGATAGGCGGCGGCGAAGGCCTTGCGATAGCCGGCGATCGACTGCACCGTGGCGGCGGCCTGGCCGGGCGGCATGTCCATTTCCTGCGGCGCCGAGAGCGGCCCCTTGGCCTGTTCCTCCAGCGTGTCCGCCCGCCCGTCCCAGAATAGCGGCTCGGCCCAGGCGACATCCAGGATCGTCGGGGTGCGGCGCGGAAGCACGGCGCCGTGATGCCCGACGGCGCGCGCGAGGCCGTCCTGCCAGCCGAGCGCGGGCTGATGGCACGTGGCGCAAGCGATCGCGCCCGACCCCGACAGTCGGGGATCGAAGAACAGCGCCTTGCCGAGTTCCACCCTGGCCCGGGTCATGGGATTGTCGGCGGGCACCGGCACGCGTGCCGAGCGCCGGAAACTGTCGAGCGGCGCCAGCACGCGCTCGCCGACCTCCGGCCCGGCCGGTCGCGCACCGACGATCGAGGCGCCACATATGCTCGCGGCCACCGCGGCCACCACGCCCGGCAACACGACGAATAGCCGATCGCTGCGGCTCCGTGCCGCATCCGACGTCGCCGCCGCGCGATCGACGTCCGACAATCTTTTTCTGGCAACGCGCAAACGCATGGCCATCCCCCCGGCATGATTTCTTCCGGCCAGGGGCATGGATCGTGGATGGTAAACGGAGCGGTCAGGCTTGGCTAAGGGGATATACGGATCGAGCGGCGCAATCGTCGGGCGACGTGCCCGCGTCGGGCGACGTCGGACGTTGCGACGCCTGTCGCCTCTGGTAAATTGCCGCTCGCGCGCGCTCCGCAGCGCCGGAACACCGAAACGCGATCGAGGAAGTCAGACGACGGAGGAGACCGGCACCATGGCGAAGAAATACACGGCCCAATGCGCGTGCGGCAGCGTCAAGTTCGAGTTCGACACCGACCCCGATTTTGTCGCCGTGTGCCATTGCCTGGACTGCAAGAAGGCTTCGGGCGGCGAGGCGGCGACCTTTTTCGGCGTGCCCGAGGATGATTTCACGCTGACCAGCGGATCGCCCGTGCCGTTCCACTATATCGCCGAATCCGGCAAGGGCCTGGACCGCAACTACTGCCCCGACTGCGGCGCGCGCGTGTTCTCGAACAATCTGGAAAGCTTCCCCGGCGCGGTCTTCGTGACGCTTGGGAGTCTCGATAATCCGGGGCGGATCGAGCCCAAGGTGGAGATGTTCGTCAAGCGCCGGCTGGCGTGGGTGGCACCGCTGGATTTGCCGCAGTTCGAGGGGATGCCGGGTTGAATTGTGGCGGTGATACGGTTGCCGCTCGAGTGCTCACGTTATCGAAGGTTTCTCAAGAGCACCTCAAGAGAATTCATGAATGTCACCGCTTCCTGCTCATGATCTTTAGCCCAATCTGATGTTGTAATCTGTTTGCGGATTATGTTTAGTTTTCTCTCAATGGATTGGTCTTGCGCTCCTTCGGCAAATATCTTCAAAAAAGATTGCCAGTATTTTGCTGGTATTCCGGCTATAGGGTCTTCTAGGAGGTCTTTGGCGAAATTTGTCATGAAGCCACCGCGAGCCACGCGGCCAAAATTCCCGGAGTCTTTGGCTGCCTCGTCATTGGCCTTATCAGCCTTATTCGGATAAGGTGCGGCATGCTGCGAGAGATGAATGTCGCGATTTGCATCTGCGGCACCCTTTCGGCCATACTGCCAATAGTAATTTCGATGTTCAGCTGCGTAGCGTGCTTCCGTCACAAAGGGCTTTAACAGCTTAGGAGTGCCAGAAGTGACTTCGTCGAGCACCCAAGGGAAGACCGCTAATAAATCAGCGGCCGCACAAGCATTGGGTGATATCTTATATCTGAAAGATGGCTCGCCTTCCTTTCCTAATAAGAACCACCCTTTGAGCTCAATTCCGAAGAGAACCGCGCCATCCGCGCTAGGGGAAGCTTTTTCAAGGCGCACGTCCGGAAACGCTTGTGCGTGGCGCACAAAATTGTAATCCGAATATTCCGCCTCTGGATCCCATAATGGACGGAGGTCATTCAACGCCTCTACGACATTCACCTCAATGGCTGCTCCGAGAGGTGTATTGAGCGTGAAAAGATCGGTTGCTGACACGCCCGCAATCATGAGCTTGGTCCTGAACCTTGCCGGCAGCGCAAACAATGCCTGCATTACGCGATCGTAAAGAGCGCGATGCGGCCAATTTTGCGCAGGGCCACCAGTTGCTTGGGGCGCAGGCGGCGCTCCCTCTATAACGTCCAAAGAACCAACATCGTTGATCGGAGATGCCGTGGGCTGCTTAGCCATTGTCCGCGACATCCAACGAACTTACTTCAGCTTTCAGCCTGGAGAGTGCCGCGGCGGAATAAGCGTCATTGATCTCTGCGGCATGAGCAAGACGTCCATTTCGAATGGCCGCGATGCTTGCCGAGCAGAGTCCGCCAAATGGTTCCCACACAATGTCGCCCGGAGTGGTACAAGCCAAAATTTGCCGGCTGAGCAACGCCAACGGTTTTTGATTGGCGTGGAGATAAGCGCTTCCCACCCTTATCCTCTCGCCATTGTGTACTGGGGGTTCACTCCAGACGTTTGTGCGTCCGTGTTCGTGCGACCATTTTGCTCGAAGGGCATTCCAAATCTTGGCTTTGACGGGATGAATACCGTCGAGCGAAAAATACGGTCGTGTCGTAGGCCTACCGTGTTTCGTGCACCACGCTGCCATTGCTTCTACTGCTTCGCCGGGCGGAAAATACCATAGGTCGCACTGGGTGAGGTATTTTCGGGTTGCCGCGTTGGCTGTCCCAGTTGCTTCATTGCTTTGGTACATCGGCAACCCTGAGCGCTGCCACTCCTCACGAAGCCATTGTTTGGCAGGAACGCACTCTCCCTTGGCATTTTGTAGCGTCAACTTGCGAGTGTAGCGAACAGCAATTTCCGTGACGACTGGAAGACCGCGAATAGTTTTCGAATTCACGTTGCCGGCAATGTGGGCAATGCCTTTGTCCCAGATCATCGTCTCTTCATATTGCCAGCCATGCATCGCGAGCGCGGGATGAGCGTTTGCCCATCCTATTTCCGAGTTCCAAAACCAAAGCGTCGTGTCGGATCGCGCAGCTCGGGCCCAGGCCGCTGCATGCTGAGCATACCATTCGGCCAAGTCATCCGGGCGCTTCGGCTCACCAGGGAATTTACCCAAACCATAGGGGCCATCCGAAATGATGCAGGTCGGCGGTAACCAATCCGCGTACGCGTCAATGGCGTCACCTTTATAAAGTGACGCCCGACCTAAACGTTCGGTACGCAAGGCCACTTCCTTCTCCAGACGCCTCAGGCCTGTGAGAACGGTGGTCATGATTCTGCTCCCTAGTTTTTGTTGTTGAATCAGGCGGCGCCCCTGGCGTCAAGCTCTCACTCCGCCGCCACAGCCTCCCGCTTCCCGGCAACCTTCCCGTCCCGCCCTCGCAGCAACGGCGCGAGGTACTGCCCGGTAAAGCTCCGCTCGACCTTCACCACATCCTCCGGCGTGCCCTCGGCGACGATCTCCCCGCCCTTCACGCCGCCTTCCGGCCCCAGGTCGATGATCCAGTCCGCCGTCTTGATGACGTCGAGATTGTGCTCGATCACCACCACCGTATTGCCCTGCTCGACCAGGGCATGGAGTACCTCGAGCAGCTTGCGCACGTCCTCGAAATGCAGGCCGGTGGTCGGCTCGTCCAGGATGTACAGCGTGTTGCCGGTCGCGCGGCGGGACAGTTCCTTCGACAGCTTCACGCGCTGCGCCTCGCCGCCCGACAGCGTGGTCGCCTGCTGCCCGACCTTGATATAGCCGAGCCCGACCTCGACCAGCATTTCCATCTTGTCGCGGATCGGCGGCACCGCCTTGAAGAATTCGGCGGCGTCCTCGACCGTCATGTCGAGC
>Ga0070661_100001823_pt1 | contig 14758 bp, 14 predicted proteins | sample KBSC43metaG_FD_64663 | JGI IMG/M metagenome (GOLD analysis project Ga0070661, IMG submission 64663) | Corn rhizosphere microbial communities from Kellogg Biological Station, Michigan, USA - KBS C4-3 metaG | ecosystem: Host-associated > Plants > Roots > Rhizosphere > Soil ...
TGGCCGTCGGGGTCGCCTCTGACCATCGACTACACCGCCACCACGAAGACGGCGAGCCGCGGAGGTTTGGTGCAGTCGACGACGTACGACGGGTTCGGCCGGGTCAAGAGCGTTTCCATGGGCGGGATTCTCCGCACGTATGAGCACGACGCGCTCGGGCGAATGACGTTCGCGTCCAACCCTGACAACACCAGCATAGGGACCTCCTACCAATACGACATTCTTGGGCGCCTGACCCGCGTGACGTATCCGGGCGGCGCGTTCCAGGGCACCGAATACGGCGCTGGCAGCAAGACAGTCACCGATGAGCGCTCCAAGTCCACAACGTACCACTACCGCTCCTACGGCAACCCACAGACGCAACACCTCATGCGGATCGATGCGCCTGAATCGGCGGGCGTCGTCATTGGTCGCAATGGCAAAGACCTGGTGACTTCACTGACCCAGGACAACGTGACACGGTCGTATGACTACGATTCGCGTGGGTACCTGACGACGGTCAACAACCCTGAGGCGGGGGTGATCACGTATGGGCGCGACGATGCAGGGAACATGACCTCGCGCACGGTCGTGGGCGTGAGTGGCTCGCCCATTTACCAGTACGACAAGCAGAACCGGCTGAGCAACATCGACTATCCGGACGCCACGCCTTCAGTCAAGCGGACGTACACGCGCACGAACAAGCCGTTCACCATTGAATCCAGCGCGGCGGTCAAGACCCTCGGCTACGACAGCAACGACAACCTGACGAGCGAAACCTTGGTCGTGGGCGGACTGACGTTCAAGACCGTCTACGGCTACAACAGCCGTGACCAGCTGAGCACCATCACGTATCCGTTGTCGCAACGCGTGGTCGACTACGCTCCGAACAATCTGGGCCGGCCCACGCAGGTCTCCAATTTCGCATCTTCCGTGAGTTTCTGGCCGTCCGGGCAGATTTCGCAGATCTCGTACGCCAACGGGACGGTTTCCTCCTATGGGCAAAACGCCCGCCTGTGGCCCAGTGGCTTCAAGACGTCCAAAGGCAGCACGGCGTTCATCGACAGCAGCTATGGCTACGACAATGCAGGCAACCTGACGAGCGTCACCGACACCACGGACAGCAGCTATGCCCGCACGTTGGGTTACGACGACATCAACCGCGTCACCAGCGTCGCCGGCCCTTGGGGTTCGGGCTCCGTGACATACAGCCCGGGCGGCAACATCAAGAGCCAGGTGTTCGGCCCGTCCAGTCTGTTCTACAGCTACAGTGCCAATCGACTGAACAGCGTGTCAGGCGCCCGGTCGGCTTCGTACGGCTATGACGGCTTCGGCAACATCGCGACCGCGGGCAGCGAAACGTACACCTACGACAACGCACCCAACCTGGTGTGTGTCAATTGCGCTGACACCGCCAACAAGATCGTCCATGCGTACGACGGGGCCAACCAACGCGTGTCCGTCACGAAAGCCGGCGTCACGACCTATGAGGTGTACGCGAGCAACGGCGTGCTGCTGGCCGAGTACACGCCAAGCCCGTCGCCCAAGCTGATCGAATACATCTATGTCGGCAGCAAGCGCATCGCTGAAGTGCGGTCCAACATCAGCAAGACGACACTTGCTGCATCGGCCGCCACGCCGGCGGTCAATCAATCGCTGACGTTGACCGCCACCGTCACGGGCGCCAGCCCGTCGGGCACCGTCACCTTCTACGATGGCGCAACCTCCCTCGGAGCCGTTGCCTTGTCGTCCGGGCAGGCATCGAAAGCCGTGCAGTTCAGTTCGCCTGGGGCGCGCAGCATCACCGCCAAATACAGTGGCGATGCGAACAACGATCCGAGCGCGTCGCCAGCGGTGAACGTGACTGTGGGGCAGAGCTCGGCCGTGCTCACCGCATCGAGCGGCGCTGCGCATCTGAACCAGGAGGTGACACTCCAGGTGACGGTCACCGGCAACAACCCGACGGGCACGGTCGCGTTCACGGACAACGGCGCCTCGATCGGATCGACCACGCTGTCCGGCGGCAAGGCCACTGTGCTGATGAAGCCGACTTCGGCTGGAACGCACGCCCTTGTCGCTCAATATGCGGGCGATGCGTTGAACATGGCGTCTGCGTCGGCGAGCGTGGCTGTTCAAGTTGACTCCCTCAACTTCACCTCCATCACTGCATCTGCCGCGCGCCCGTTCGTGACGAAGGGCACACCCGTGGCATTCAGCGCGACCGTCACCGGCGCCTCCCCCACGGGCACCGTCACCTTCAGCGATGGTGCCACCGTGCTCGGAAGCGTTGCGCTGACGGGAGGTACGGCCACCTTCACCACATCCTTTGCTTCACCGGGCTTGCGGACGATCACCGCCACCTACAACGGCGATGCCGCCAATGCCACGAGTGCGACATCTTTCTCCCTGGCGGTGACCGTGCCGATCTCGCAGATCCTGCCCATTCTCCAATTGCTGCTTGTGGACTGAAACCGATGTCGACCCTTCAATTTGAAAAGAACCTTCCCGGGGTGATCGGTTCAGCGGGGCGGGGCCGGCTCCTGGGCCTCGGCCGGAAGCTCATCAAGCCGGTTGCAGGTGTGCTGTTGACCGCTTTGACCGCATCGGGGGCATGGGCCCAGACAGTGACCTACATTCACAGTGATGTCATCAACTCCCCGTTGATGGCGACGGATGCCTCGGGCAACGTGCTGTGGAAGGAGACATACCAGCCGTACGGCAACAAGGTGGTGAATTCCGCTGCGGCTGCAAGCAATCGGATCGGGTTTGCAGGCAAGCCGCTGGATTCCAACAGCGGGTTGAGCTACTTCGGGGCGCGCTACTACGATCCGGTGTTGGGCCGGTTCATGGCGATCGATTCAGCACCGCCGAGTTTGGCGAATCTCCATTCGGTGAACAGATATGCCTACGCAAACAACAATCCGTACATTTACATAGATCCCGATGGAAAGACTGCACTGGCGGCGGCTGCCGAAGGGGGCGAAATTGGATTTGCAGTCGGCGGCCCCCCAGGAGCTGTCGTTGGCGTGATTGTTGTCGGCGCTGTGTACTTTGTCGCAGAAAAATATATTTCGGACTGGATAAAAAAGGACACGAAGGAATCGGCTGAATCCAAGCCTAACAGCGGTCAAAAGAATGGTGCAAACGGCGGTTCCAACGGTGGGGACGTTACAGATGCACCCGATGGACCATTCAGTTGGTGGCACAAAGGGCGTTATACCTCAAACGACAAGTTGCGCGGAGATTGGGAGAAAAAGAATGGCTCAAGCTGGCCAAAAGATCAGGACGGGCGAAATCATGACGTTTCGCACGAGATTCCCCTGGCGGATGGCGGGGCCGATCATGTCAGCAACGTGAAGCCGCGACCCGGCGGCGAGCATCAGGACCGCCATCGCGACGCTGGCGACTATTCCCGGTGGGGAAAGAGGAGATAAGCGTGAAACCGGATTTGTCAAAAGTATTTGAATGGTGCTTGTATTTTCAACGTGCTGGTTCGAAAGACGATGACGCAAAGACAATCTTCGAACTGCATGAGGAGGCCAAGAACTTCCTTATGGATTTCAAGTGGTGCGCGGCAGTGCTTCAGGAGTATGTCGGGTTCATTTACCCAGGTATTGTTGGGGTTTTTTTGTTTCGAATTTGCCCGGCGCGGGAGGGGGTTGATGAATGGGTGTGGATAATTGTGGGTGACTTGCCATCCGCCTATATTACGTGTGAAGAAAGTCCCAATCCGGCGACTGCTTTGGACTCGTACATCGGGGCGATGTCTGAATGGGTCCATGCCGTAGATCGCGGAGAGTCAGTCGACGGCCTTATTCCCGTAGGCGTTCCCGCCACTAGAGAGAATGCTCAGAAATTAAAGGGTCGACTCAAATTTCTCGATGAAAACATCCTTTGTGGCTATGTGGAAGACTTGAAGATGAAGTAGGGGTAATGCTAGAGGGAGGGTTGGTGAGGTAAATTTGTAGGCCCGGGAAATATCCTCTGCGTTTGATATTGAGGTTAATGCGTGTTTTCGATTTGTGCTGGCGTAGGCGCGGAAATTAATAAACTTTGGGTTCGAACGTCAAAAGTAAGCGACCGTTCCTTGATTGAGCATGGCTGTCGTTCAGTCATGGATGGGCGCGATCAACTGTTCGGGAAAAAGGTGAATGGGTTCACCCTTCTGGAGCTCTTGGTCGTCATGGTGATCATCGGCCTTTTGGCCGCCTACGTCGCCCCGAGATATTTCGCGCAAATCGGAAAATCCGAACGCGGCACGGCAAAAGCCCAGATCGAAAGTTTCGCAAGAGCGCTCGACACCTATCGAATCGATACCGGCCACTATCCAGCCGCCGATCACGGACTGGAATCCCTCGTTGTCCGACCGACAGACGAGCCGAAGTGGAGCGGGCCGTACCTGCAGAAGTCGGTTCCGCCGGACCCCTGGGGGCGACCGTTCATATACCGTTCTCCTGGGGAAAACGGCGCAGATTTCGATCTTCTTTCGCTGGGGAAAGATGGTTCGCCGGGCGGCGACGGCGACAATGCGGACATCTCGTTCCGCTAGCCAACTGGCAATTCCCGTTTCAAATGAGCCCCGCAGAAAGGAACAGGGCGGCAGCTGGCATGTCGTCCGGCAACGGCCGCGTGCCATCGCGGGTCACGGTACATGGATTCGCCGCTGACGGAAGTGATGTCTCCCTGAGCATGGAGGCCGCCCACGAGGGCGACGCCGCGAGGGCAGCATCGCTGCGCGGCATCACGGTGACGTCGGTCCAGGTAGCCACCCCTGGCCGCGGGCGCCGGCGCCCAGCGGCCTTTCCGCTCATGCAGTTCAGCCAGGAACTGCTGGCGCTGCTCGATTCGGGCCTGAACCTCACCGAGGCCTTGTCCACGCTGATTGCCAAGGAGCGCCATGCGCCCACCCTGGCGGAGCTGACGCGCATCCTGCAGTCTTTGAAGCAAGGGCAGAATTTGTCGGACGTGCTTTCGGCTGCGCCGGGTTGTTTTCCCGATGTGTACGTCGCCACGATCCGCGCTTCTGAACGCACGGGGAATTTGAGCAAGGCGCTGGGGCGCTACATCGCGTACCAGGCCCAGTTCGAAGCGATCCGCAAGATGCTCGTGTCGGCAGCCATCTACCCTGTGGCGCTGTTGGTCATCGGGGCGCTGGTGGCCTTGTTCCTGCTCGGCTATGTCGTGCCGCGCTTCAGTGTGGTGTACGACGCATCGGGACGGGACATTCCAGCGCTCTCTCAAGCGATGCTCCACGCAGGCCGCTTCATTCACGCACATTGGTTGTGGGTGGGCATCGCCACCGTCTGCCTCTTGGCCCTGGGCGCCTTGTCTCTGCGGCAAGCCTCGGTTCGCCGGGCCGTTCTCGAAGGGTTCCTCGGTTTGCCATGCCTAGCGCAGAAGTCCAATGAGTTCCGGCTGGGCCGCTTTTACCGGGCGGTCAGTTTGCTCCTGGCGTCAGGCATTCCTTTGTCCAAGGCCCTCGGCATGGTGCGCGGCCTGCTGAGTTCGGCGCAGCAAACGAGCTTGGCCGCTGTTGAACTGGCCATCCATCAAGGGCGCAGCCTGTCGTCGGCTCTGCTGGCCGCGGGGCTGGCGAGCCCGGTGGCGGAATCCTTGATCAAGGTGGGCGAACGCTCGGGCCAGATGGCCGAGATGCTGGAGCGCACGGCAAAGTTTCATGACGATGATTTCGCCCGCTGGATCGAATGGGCCTCTCGGCTGTTGGAGCCGATCCTGATGGCATTGATCGGAGCCGTGATCGGTGGCGTGGTGATCTTGATGTACATGCCCATTTTCGAGCTCGCGGGTACCTTGCAGTGAGCGTTGCCGTATCTGTCTCCCTGCCGGGCGCTTCCGTCGCTGCCACGCTGGATGATGCGCTGTTGACCGAGGCTCGCCGCCTCGCCATGGACTCCGGCCAACCGCTGATGGCCTGCGTGCAGCAGGTCTCCGGTCTTCCGTCGGACGCGCTGGCGTTGGCCTTGAGCCGGTTGTTCGACTACCCCCTCATCTCGGACGATGCGTTGGCCGATTTGACGGCTGATTTCGAGACGCTGTCGTTCACGGAATGCAGCCAACGGCAGATCTTCATTGCCAAAGGTTCGGGCAAGGTTCATCTGGTCTTGTCGGACCCCTTTGACGGCGAATCCGAAGATTGGGCCTTGGGTCATCTGCTGCGCCGCACCGCAATGGCGCCGACCATCGTGTTGGCAACGGCCGAGCAGGTGGATGCCTGGCTTTCCCGGCATGAGTCGCAGTTGCGAGCCATGAAGGGTTTTGATGCCAGCGGCGTGCCTCTTCCGGCGGAAGAGGAGGGCAACGTCATCAGCCTCGTGTCGATCGGTGATGAAGCGAATGAAGTTGTCCGCCTCGTGAATTCCACGATCTACGACGCGCTGAAATTGCGGGCCAGCGACATCCATCTCGAATGCGATGCGAACTGCCTGTACGTGCAGTACCGCATCGATGGCGTGCTGGTGCCGATCACCAAGGCTCCGGGCTTGTCGATGGCCGAGCAGGTGATCTCCCGCGTCAAGGTCATGGCCGAGTTGGACATTGCAGAGCGGCGCACTCCTCAGGATGGCCGCTTCAGGGTGCGGGTGAACCAGCGCGACGTGGACTTCCGCGTGTCGGTGATGCCCAACGCATTCGGTGAAGACGCTGTGCTGCGCCTCCTGGACCGCCAATCCGTGGCGCAGGACGCCGCGCCGCTGCACCTCGGCAGTCTGGGGCTGGATGGGGCAGCCATCGGGGCCATCCGTGGTTTGGCGCAGAAGCCGCACGGCATGCTGCTGGTCACCGGCCCTACCGGCTCGGGCAAGACCACCACCTTGTATGCCGCGATCACGGAGATCCACACCGGTCGCGACAAGATCGTGACCATTGAAGATCCGGTGGAATACCGGCTGCCGCGCGTGCTGCAGATTCCGGTGAACGAGAAGAAGGGCCTGACGTTCGCGCGAGGTCTCCGCTCCATCCTTCGGCACGACCCCGACAAGATCATGGTGGGCGAGATCCGCGACGACGAAACGGCGCAGATTGCCGTGCAGGCGGCCTTGACGGGCCACCTGGTGTTCACCACGGTGCATGCCAACAACGTGTTCGACGTGCTCGGCCGCTTTCTTCACATGGGTGTAGACCCCTACAGCTTCGCGGCGGCACTGAATGGCATCGTGGCCCAGCGGCTCCTTCGCATGAATTGCCCGCATTGCTTGGCATCGACATCGCCCACGCCCGAAGAATTGGTCGCTGCGCGCCTGGATGCCGCTGCCACGGCCCGCTGGAGGTTCCAATTCGGCAGGGGGTGCTCCGCTTGCCGGAACACGGGCTACAAGGGCAGAAAGGCCGTGGCGGAAGTCCTGGTGCTGGACGACGCATTGCGCGAGTTGATCGCCACCCGCGCCCCCATCTCGCTCCTGAAAGCGCGGGCGACGGAAGCCGGTCTGCTGAGCCTTCGCGAGACCGCGTTGAACCTGGTCGCGCAGGGGGAGACCACGTTGGAGGAGTTGTTGCGTGTGGCGGGCTGACACGGTTCTGTGGGTCTGGGTGGGCGCGCACCGGGCAAGCTGCTGGTGGAACCCGCAGGGCGGCAACGCGCCACCGGAAGTTCTGGCGGATCAGCCCATTTCGACGCAGCCGGATGAAGCGCCGGCGCAGGCGCTTGTGCATCCGACGCTGTCGTCGATGGCAGAACAGGCCGCCAAAGCATTGATCGACCGAGGGGTGCCGGCACGGCGTCGTGTCGTCCGCGCTCTGGTGAGCGATGCATGGGCGCCGGCCTGGTCGTTGCCTTGGCGCCCTGAAATGGCAAACCCTGCCGAGGCCGTTCTTTACGCCGTCGAGCACATCAGGTCCCTCGGGTTCCCTGTCGGGACGGCTGATGTTCTGCGGGTCACGGAGCCGGCTTACTTTCGCCCAGCGGTGGCGGTCGTGTACGGGGCTGACCTGATGAGCTCCCTGGGCCGGGTGGCGCACCTCCTGGGAGCATCGCTGGATTCGGTGCAGATGTTTCATGAGGTCGTGTGGCGTGCCTCGCGCGTTCGCCTGGGCCGGCGTCTCGGGGGTGTCGCCATGCTGGAGGGCCCGCGCGTGGGCCTCATCCAGGCACAGCCTCGTGGGGCGGGTTGGATGCCTGGCCAGGCGACAGTTTGCCCAGCTGATGCACAGACGGACGCGCTGGCCGCCACGTTGTGGCGCCGCCGGCAACTGCGCGAGCCAAGGCTGCTGGAGTCGGAGTTGGATGTTCAGCGGATTGCCGCCGGTGAGTCATTCGATGGCGAAGGCGAGGGCCCGAGACAACAGTCAGCACACGCAGTTGCATTGATCGATGCCTTGGTGCGCGCCCCAGGCGCGTGGAAGCAGTGCAGTGAGCTGGACGCTGTCCGCTCCCGGCGTCGGCTGTCATTCGCTCAAATTGCTCTTGGCTGCGTGGCCACGGGGTTCGCTTGCGGTGCCGTGCTCCAAGGCATTCGTGCAAACGAGGCGTTGAATCTGCAGCGCGATGCATTGAATGAACGCCAGATGGCCGTCTCACCTCGTCCGGCCAAGGGCTGGACAGAGACGGATCGCAAGCGCGTTCGTGCGGTGAACGCCGCCATCCGCGAACTGAATCTTCCAATGGGGGCCCTGGCCCGTGCAATGGTGCCCCCTAAAGACATCCATGTCTCGTTGCTCTCGCTTGATATTGCGCCGGCCGCTGGCGGGCGCGCAAAGTTGTCGATCACCGCAGACGCCGCCAAGGCGGCGGACATGACCCGGTATCTCTCCTTCCTTGCCGAGCGCCAGAACATCGCCCGGCCACAGTTGGTGCGCCATGAGGTGCTGGAGGCCAAGGATGCCAAGGCGTATCGATTCACAGTGGAAGTGGCGTGGCAAGAATGACCACCTGGAGGCGTTCTGTTTTCTCCATGCCGCGCCTGCAGTGGGAGGCGTTGCGCTTGCTTCGAGGGGCTGGCCGCCGGTTCGGCGCGCCGGGTGCCTGGGTGGTTTTGTGCCTCGGGGTGGCCGCGATCGCGTGGGCAGCACGTTGGCATGCATTGCGTCAATTGCCTGACCTCCGCGCCCGGTTGGAGAGCACCTTGCAGCCGCGCAGCCTGACCGACGAAGAAAGACGCGATGCAGAAGATGCGGCGCGCCTTGATGCATTCGAAAGTCAACTGGTTCCTCACGATGAGACCGGGTCCGTTCTTCAGTCGTTGATTGAACTTGCCGAAGTGGAAGGTCTCGTGTTGAGTCGCGGCGACTACACGTCGACAACGGATACGGACGGGCAATTCGTTCGTCACCGGATGAATTTTCCAGTGAAGGGCGGCGCCCATTCGGTGCCCCGTTTCATTTTGGCGGCATTGTCAAAGCACAAGGCACTCGCCTTGGAAACGGCTCAGTTCAAGCGGCAGCGGGGCCTGCCTCAGGACATGGAAGCCCGCGTGCAGTTCATTCTGCTGACTCGCCTGCCTCCCGGCCCCGCCGAACGTTCTGTCACCGGAGCGGCGCGGTGAAGAGGCGGCATCTTTACCTATTGGGAGGCTTGGCAACAACGGCGCTGGCCGCCTGGTTCGCCCCACAGCCGGAAGCGGTGGTTGCGCCAACGCGCGCGGCAAGCCGCTCGAGCGGATCTGCTGGGAGTCAAGCCATCCCTTCGAAGCGGAGGGACCGGGTGCTGGCCATTCAACCGCGCGCAGCCGATGAAGACATGCCAGCGATGTTCGCGTTCGAAGCGCCAGCGGAGGCGCCGCGAGCACCCGTGGTGTCCGCACCTTCGCCTCCGTCGCCTCTGAAAGCAGCTCCAGTGGAGCCACAACCTCCCACGCCGCCGTTCGCAGCGTTCGGAAGGTACGTGGACCAGGGGACGGTAGCAGTATTCCTTCAGTACGCCGGACGCAACATCGTTGCGCGGCCTGGCGACCGCATCAATGACCAATATGTGCTGGAAAGCATCAACGAACGAGACGTCACCGTCCTCTATGTACCGCTCAACCTGCGTCAGACGCTCGACATCGGCTCTGGACGTTGATTCGTGAACGTCATGCCGATCCCCAAACGCATTCAGCTTCTTTCTTTCCGGGCCCATCGCACCTGTGGAGTGCTGGCTTTGATGCCGCTCCTGCTTGTTGCAGGATGCGCCGGCACGATGGCTTACCGTGATGGCAATCGCTTGATCGCCGAAGGCAAGCCGGCCGAGGGGCTTGCCAGACTCGAAGAGGCCGTGAAACTCGAGCCACGCAATGTGGAGTACCGCATTGCTTTGATGAGCCGCCGCAACACCATGCTGAATGCGGCCATCGCAGCGGGTGATGCCCACCTGCGGGAAAAGCGACTTGACGAAGCTGCGTCAGCGTATCGGCGAGCGCTCCTTCTGGATCCCAACCATGTCATGGCCCAGCAGGGGTTGAGGGCCGTTGAAACCGAAGCACGTCATCAACAACTCCTCAGTGAAGCGCGAGGGCTGATGAAAGACGGCGGTGATGTTGCCATGGCCTCCGCAACGGACAAGCTCGCTGTGGTGTTGGCGGAGAACCCAAGCCACCGCGAAGCGCTTGATCTGCATGACCGCATCGTCGAGGAGCGGGCGAAGTCCGCCCGTGCAGAGACTCAGTTGGGAGCGGCCTATCGCAGACCGATCACGCTGGAGTTCCGCGACACCTCTGTGCGATCGATCTTCGACGTCATCTCCCAAGTTTCCGGGTTGAAGTTCTTCTTCGACCAAGACGTGCCCCCTGAGCTTCGAACCACCATCTTCGCAAAGGACACGACGATTGAGGATGCGGTCCGGTTGATCCTGGTTTCGAACCAACTCGAGCAAAAAGTGCTTGGGGACAACGCAGTCCTCATCTACCCGAACACTCCGCAAAAACTTCGGGACTACCAGACGCTGGTCATCCGCGGGTTCTATATCACCAACGCGGACGTCAAGGCTGTCGCCACGACGCTCAAAACGATTGCCAAAGTCCGCGACTTGGTGACCGACGAGCGCCTCGGGCTGATCATCGTACGGGACACGCCGGACGCCGTGCGCGTTGCAGAACGCATCGTGGCGCTGCAGGACTTGAGCGATCCAGAGGTCATGCTCGAAGTGGAAGTGCTTGAAATCAAGCGTTCTCGCCTCATGGAGCTCGGAATTCAATGGCCCGCTCAACTCACGCTGAACCCGCTGCCGAGTGCATCCACACTGACGTTGAAGGACTTGCGCAATCTCAACAAGGGAACGCTGCAAGCAACCCTGGGAGGCACCGCCCTGAATGCGCGCAAAGAAGATCAGGACGCCAACACGCTGGCCAACCCCCGAATCCGAGTGCGCAACAAGGAAAAGGCCAAGGTAATGATTGGTGACCGGGTGCCGGTGATTTCGAACACCTCGACCGCCAGCGGTTTCGTTTCCGAATCCATCACCTACCTGGATGTCGGTCTCAAGCTCGAGGTGGAGCCGGTCGTTTACATGGATGACGAAGTCAGCATCAAGATCAATCTTGAAGTGTCCACACTCATCAAGGAAATCCTGAGCAGGACGGGGGCGCTCTCCTACCAGATCGGTACACGCGGTGCCAGCACGGTTCTGAGACTCAAGAACGGTGAGACGCAAATCTTGGCCGGCCTCATCAGCGATGAGGACCGGACTTCCGCGAACAAGGTTCCCGCCATTGGCGAGCTTCCTGTGCTGGGCAGATTGTTCGGAAGCCACAAGGATGATGCCCAGCGAAGTGAGATCCTCCTTTCAATCACTCCGCACATTCTCCGGTCTGTGCGAAGGCCGGGCGCTTTTGCAGCCGAATTCGAGTCGGGAACGGAAACGCGCATGGGAGCGCCGTCCATCAATCTCACGCCAGTGAAGAAAAAGGAGCCGAGTCCTCCCACTTCGCCTCAGGCGGCCCCGGCAGTGCTTTCCGTGCCGGATGCCCCCACACCTCCAACGCCGCCTGCGGTTCCGCCGAAGCAATAGTCAACATGACGCCACGACGCGGATTCACCTTGGTGGAACTGCTCATGACGCTTGCGATCATGGCAGTGCTCGGGTCAATCGCTGTGCCGATGGTGCAGCTGGCCGCCCAACGGAGCAAGGAGAGCGAATTGCGGGCGGCTTTGCTGGAGCTGCGAGCGGCGATCGATGCTTACAAGCGAGCAGCTGAACAAGGGCGAATTGCATTGAAGTTGGGCGAATCAGGCTACCCACGACGCCTGGAAGACCTGGTGGAGGGAGTCACCGATGTGCGGAGTCCTGTGAGCCAGAAGCTCTATTTTCTGCGCCGCATACCCGCGGATCCATTCGCTGTTCATCCGCTGGACGGGTCAACGTCGACATGGAGACTTCGAAGTTATCAATCCCCTCCCGATGCACCGACTGAAGGAGACGATATTTTTGATGTTTATTCTTCTTCAGAGCAGACAGGGTTGAATGGTGTTCCGTACCGCCTTTGGTAAAGCCAGCGTTGACTCTGATCGAAAAGGATTTACGCTGGTCGAATTGCTCATCGTGTTGAGCATACTCGCGCTGTTGTTGACAATTGCCTTGCCGAGTTACTTTGGTTCGATTCAGAGAGCCAAAGAGACGGCGTTGCGCGAAAATTTGACAGTTCTTAGGCAGACATTCGACAAGTTTTATGCTGATCGCAATCGCTATCCCGCCTCCCTTAATGAGCTCGTTGAGTTGAAATACCTCAAGGGTGTTCCCATAGATCCCGTGACCGAATCTTCCACCACCTGGCGCATCGAGACATCGGGTGCTGAAAACGCCGGCTTGGTAAATATCCGAAGCGGGGCTTCGGGGGTTGCACAAGATGGAACGCCATACTCCGAATTTTGAATATTGCGGCCATGAATTCGCAGCGCGGCTTTTCCTACATCTGGGCGTTGATCCTGCTTGCGATTCTCAGCATGGGTTTGGGCAAGGCCGCTGAAGTCACTTCACATGCCGTGCAGCGTCAACGCGAACGGACTCTGATTGCAATCGGAAATGAATTCAGGCAGGCAATTGGTAGTTATTATGAGCAGGCTCTGCAGAACGGGACTCATCAATATCCAAGCAACTTGAGCGACTTGATCAAGGATCCCCGGTTTCCGGAGGTGAAGAGGCATCTCAGGAGGATTTACATTGATCCGTTCACTGGAAAGGCCGAATGGGGGGTGGTACTGATTGATGGACGAATCGTCGGTGTTCATTCCCTGTCTACCGCTGCATCAATCAAGCGCAGTGGATTCGGGGGGGGAAACATTCGATTCAATGGAAAGGAACGCGTGGCGGAGTGGTGCTTCGTGTACCCCGCGGATCTGACATACGAGGCCATTCGAGCGGCTGATACTTCGAACTGACCGTGCGTCTTCTGGTGCCGCCAGGAGGCGCACAGAAAGCCAAAAAAAAACGCGGCCCGAAGGCCGCGTTGCTTTATTGCCGCGAGGCGGCAATATCCCGCATCAAAGCACGCGAATGTTCGCCGCCTGCAGGCCCTTCTGGCCTTGCTTGACTTCGAATTCAACGCGCTGGTTCTCGAGCAGCGTCTTGAAGCCGGAGCCGGCGATGTCGCGGAAGTGCGCGAACAAGTCGGCGCCGCCAGCGTCTTGAGCGATGAAGCCGAAGCCCTTGCTCTCGTTGAACCACTTCACGGTGCCGGTTTGGGTGGGGGTCGTCATGGACGATTTCCTGTCTGATCACAAAAGAATGACGCGCAGCAACATGCTCGCGCGTGCAGTCACGCTCAAGAAGATGGATTCGGGGGAGACGTCTAACGAACCAACCTGGAGCCAGGCGGCATCACGAAATATCACTCGCCAGAACCGACTTGCGGGTTCCTGTGGGGCCGACTATACATCACCGTCGCGCCCGCAGCGCAGCTGGCACCGCCGAAGCGTCGGCCGCGAGCCACACCCGCCGCGAAAGTTGAGAGACTTGGCACAGCACGGCCGTGGTCTTGTGCCGCCGCCGATGCGCCGCCGCACAATGGTTCCGGCGGCGGTCTTGGAAAATGGCGGCTCAACCCATTGGACCGACGTGCGGGACACCACCATGAACATCATCGATTTCGAACTCAGAGGCGAGTTCATCCCACTGGACGCGCTGCTGAAGGCCACCGGCGTGGCCGGCAGCGGGGGCGCTGCGAAGGCGCTGGTGGCCGACGGCCAGGTGGCGGTCGATGGCGAACGGGAGCTGCGCAAGACGTGCAAGGTGCGTGCGGGGCAGGAGGTGGCCGTCACCGGTGTGCGGGTGCGGGTGCATGCACCCACGATGCCCGCGTCGTTCGACTGAGGATGCTGGAACGCCGGCCTTGGCCGTTCAGAACGAGAATTTGTAGCCCACGGTGTAGAGGTCGGTGTTCACGTGGCCGCCGCTCGTACCGTCGAACCGGTACCGCTCCCATTCGGCCGTTACTGCATGGTTCTGGGTGAAGTCGTACTGAAGACCCAGACCTCCTTTGAGGTTCATGCCGTCGTCCGTGACTTCCGTTCCCGTGCGACGGTCTTTGAGCTTGCCCTGGAACGCGCCGAGCCGTCCGATGGCGGACAGTCCGTCGGTGATGGGCAATCTCCCCACGGCATCGAGGTACACGCCGCGGCCGCGCAGCGAACCTGCTGAACTGTCGAACCGGCCGGTGTTCATCGCACCAAGCTCAGCACTGAAGAATGGGTTGAAGTGATAGCCGGCGAACAACTTGACCCCGGTGTCGGATCGGTCCGTGGGTGCGTCAGGAAAATCGTCGCCGCGAAGGCGGGTGGCGCCGGCGCCAAGGCCCACGTAGGGGCCGCTGTGCTGACGATCGATGAACTGGGCCTGCGTGGGCAGGGCGAGAACCGC
>Ga0070661_100001828_pt1 | contig 14734 bp, 9 predicted proteins | sample KBSC43metaG_FD_64663 | JGI IMG/M metagenome (GOLD analysis project Ga0070661, IMG submission 64663) | Corn rhizosphere microbial communities from Kellogg Biological Station, Michigan, USA - KBS C4-3 metaG | ecosystem: Host-associated > Plants > Roots > Rhizosphere > Soil ...
ACGGCGATCACCAGTTCAGGATTCCGCCGCGGTACCACGCCGACAAACCAGACATTCGGCAGCGTGTGGTGGCCCTTATTGGTCTTCCCCAAAGCCTCGTGGCTCATCACCTGGGCGGTGCCGGTCTTTCCGGCGAGATCGATTCCTTCCAGATGCGCCGATCCAGCCGTGTGGAAGTATCCCGGCTGAGTCACTTGCGCCATGCCGTCTGTAATGGTCTGCCAATTGTCCGGATCGATCGGGAGCGTTGCGTCACCCGTGCCCTCGAGACCTTCATACAGATCCTTGCGGAACTCTGCCGGCAATTGATCCGGCGCGACCACGTGCGGTCGAACCAGGTGCCCTTCCGATGCGATACCACCGATGATCCGCGCCAGTTGCAGCGGGGTCGCTGCTACGGCACCCTGTCCGATCGAAACGTCCAGGGTTTCATCCGGATACCAGCGGCGATGGTAGTTCTTCATCAGCCACCGCTGGCTTGGCATAAGGCCGGCCTGCTCGCCCGGCAGATCGATCCCCGTCTTCTGCCCGTATCCAAAGGCAGTCGCGTACTTCGAAATCCGGTCGATCCCGAGTTTGTCGCCAAGCTGGTAGTAGAACGTATCGCAGGAGAAGGGAATCGCGTTATGAATATCCACCGCGCCGTGCTTCTCGTCGCAGTGGTGGAAGTAACCGTACGGGCCCCACCCGCCCGCGCAGTTCACATGCATGTTCTGCGCGACACCTTCCTGCAATCCCGCGACGGACATCAATATCTTGAACGTCGAGCCCGGCGCGAGCTGTGCCTGGATCGCCTTGTTCATCAACGGGTGATCCGGATCGGTAATCAGCTTGTTCCACTCGGTGCGATCGATCTTTACTGCGAAAAGATTCGGATCGAAGCTCGGGCGCGACACCATCGCCAGAATTTCGCCGTTCCGCGGATCCATGGCCACGATCGCCCCGTTGCGATCGCCGAGCGCCAGTTCCGCAGCACGCTGAAGATCGTTATCGATGGTCAGCTTCAAATCCTGCCCCGGGACCGCATGCTGAATGCCCAGGAATCCCACCTCACGTCCGTGGCTGTCGACGATCACGTCTCGCGAACCATCCTGACCGCGCAGCACCTGGTCGTACATTTCCTCTACGCCGCCCTTCCCGACAACATCGCCGGGCTCGTACGCCGCGTACCGCGTCTGGTTCAGATCCTCTTCGCTGACCTCGCCCACATATCCGATCAGGTGCGACGCATAGCCGTCCCGTGGATACAGCCGCCGCTCACCTTCGATTGTTTCCAATTCGGGCAGCTCGTTCCGGTGCGCCTCAATGAATGCCTGCTCATCCGCAGTTACGTCTTCCTTGATAGGAATCGGCTGGTATCCCGGCGCCAGGCGGTATTTGTGCAGCGTAGCTTTCAGCTGCTCGAGATCGAGATGCAACCCGCGCGCAATCATTGGCAGGTCGGCATCCACATTCCGGTTCTGCTCGCGCACCAGGAAACAAGAAACAGAGGGATAATTATCGACCACCAGCCTGTTTTCGCGATCGAAGAGCTTGCCGCGTGGCGCAAGGATCGGCACCTTGCGGATGCGGTTCTGCTCGGCAAGCATCCTGAAGTTCTGCGCTCCCAGAATCTGCAGCCGCCAGAGCCCGGCAGAGAGTGCCAGAATCAGTGCAAGAATGGCGTACTGGACCACCGCGAGCTTGAGGGCGGGGAGCTTTTCGCCGCGTGTGACCTTGTCGTAAACCATGGGGAGCTACTACTAGGATACCTCTATCCTGAATTCTTCATGGATCCGGTTTTTGCCGCCAGCCCTGTTCTCCAGTGCGATGAACCAACGTACTCAATCGCGCTTGATGTTTCGCGAATCGCTAGTCGCGAATCTTTGTCCGATCGAGCAGAGGGAAGAGCACCAGAGCAATCACCGAATTGCCGATGGCCTTGTACAGCTCCGCCATCCAGTTCGTGTCCATTGACATCCCCAGCAGGAAACGAACAACAAAGAAGTACGTCGCGCTTCCCACCAGCGAAAGAACAAATGTCATGATCAGCCGGACGGCGTGGTTCTCTACGTTCACCAGGATCCCAATTGTGGCCGCCAGGTAGCCGACCAGCGTCTTTGCAATCCCATTAATTCCAATCGCGTGTCCCGTCAGGGCATCTTCAAAAATGCCCAGAACACCGCCCAGAAGCGATCCCTGAATCGGGTTCCGCCGGCTCAGCGCGAAGAACACCGTAATCACAAGCGGCAGGTCGAACCACGCGAATCGCCCCAATACCCGCGGCAGCCACGCTTGCAACACCACCGCTAATACAGGGACCAGCGCGTAGATGAGCGCAGGATACCGGTGTATTTCGAAATCGCGGCGTGCGTCTGCCGATAGCACCGACATGACTACCTATCCCCCTGCGGCGCTGGATTACTCTCGGCTGGTTTCGGCGTCCCCGGCTTTTTCGGCGCAGCCTGTCCGTTGTCCTGGCCCGAACTGGCGGGCGGGGCGGCGTTCGCAGGCGTGAACCTGTCCGGATGAATCGCCATCGGCGGCCGCGAAACCGGATTAGGGTTAGACGTGTCGTTGAGCGGCTGTTGGTCCGCCGGCAGATTCGGATCGATTAACCCCGGCAGTTTCTCCGCCATCCCTTCCGACGTCTTCTGCTTCTCTGCCTCGGCTCCCTTCAGAGCCTCGCTCGTCGCAATGTCCTGCTGCTGATCCGGCGCGAAACGGGGCTCCGTTGCCGTGATCACCAGAACCTCATCCAACTGATCGAGGTGCGCTGCCGGTTTCAGGATCACGTCCACAAATCCATCGCGCTCCGGATCGTTTACAACCTTCTCAACTACGCCAACAGGCAGTCCGCGTGGGAATATCTGGTCTCCGCCCGCCGTCAGCACCTTGTCGCCTGCCTTGATGCGCTGATCGCTGATGACGTCGACGATCTCAGGTCGGCCCTGCGAGTTGCCACGCAGAATTCCGCGGATTCGTGTCGACTCCATGATCACGCCCGCCCCGCTCGATTGATCGTTGATTGCCAGCACCTGCGCCGTGTGACCGAACACGTCGCGCACCTTGCCGACAATTCCGTCCGGCGTAATCACCGCCATGTCGCGGTCGATGCCGTCCTTCTTTCCCTTATTGATCGTGAATACCCGCGACTGCTCAGAACCGCTCGTTCCAATCACTTCGGCCGGCAGTGTCTTGTAGATATATTTCTGTTCGAAATTCAGCAGAGCCTGCAGGCGCTGCCCCTGCTTCGCATCTTCCAGGAGCGCCGCCTGTTCGAGCCGCAAGCGATCGATTGTCTTCTGCAGGTCTGAGTTTTCCTGTCGAGCATGCCGCAGGTCGAAGTAGTTGTTCCATATCCACGAAATGCCCGAGCCTGTGTTGTGCAGAACTTTTTCGGGCGGAGTCACGATGCCGTTGGCCCACAGCCGGATCAGGCGTACACCTTGGCCGTCGCCCTGCCCGCTGTTCACGCGCCGCACCTGCATGGCAAGACCCAGAATCTGCGCCACCAGCAACACCAGCAGCACCAGCAGATTCCGATATCGGACCACAAAAGACTCCATAAAGTCAGGAAACGAGGGGACGAGGGAACGAGGGGACAAGGACGTAAGGCGTGCTTGTGCTTCGTGTCACTTTAGGTCCTCTGCCTTTGATTTACGCTTCTTTCAATCATCTCAGAAAGTCAGTTCAAAAATGGGCCAATCGTTCAAAGATCTAGTCGTCTGGCAGCGCGCCGTTCAACTCTGTACGGACACTTATCGGCTGCCAGCATCATTCCCTGCCAGCGAACAGTTCGGACTCTCGAACCAGATGCGACGTGCTTCGGTCTCGATTGCAAGCAACATAGCCGAGGGTTGGGGCAGATCGACGAAAGGCGAATATCGTTTGTTTCTCGGACACGCACGCGGATCGAATTGCGAGCTGCAGACCCAGCTGATCATTGCGAACTCACTCGGCTTCGGCGATAAGGTTCAGCATGAGCAAATACAAAAGTCATCTGCAGATGTGAGCCGGATGCTAATTGCACTCATAAGCAGATTGAAGGAATGAGGGGCTGACTGTTTGATTTCTTGTCCCCTCGTTCCCTTGTTCCCTGCCTTAATCGATTTTGATTTTTCTCAGCAGCCTGAAATCCGACAGCATTTTGCCGGTGCCCAGCACTACCGAGGCCAGCGGATCGTCAGCCACCGAAACCGGCAGCCCCGTTTCCTCGCGGATCCGCTTGTCGAGATTCTTGATCAGCGCGCCGCCGCCCGTCAGCACAATGCCGCGGTCTGAAATGTCAGCCGACAACTCCGGAGGCGTCCGCTCTAACGCTACGCGAATCGCATTCATGATCACTGCGATGCACTCGCCCAGTGACTCGCGAATTTCGCTGTCGTCAATGGTGATCGTCTTTGGCACGCCCTCGATAAGGTTGCGCCCCTTGATCTCCATCGTCAGCGGTTTGTCCAGCGGATACGCCGATCCGATTTCGATCTTGATCTGCTCCGCCGTCCGCTCACCGATCAGCAGGTTGTACTTGCGCTTCAGGTAATTCGTGATCGACTCGTCCATCTGGTTGCCGGCCATGCGAACCGACCGCGAATAGACGATGCCCGAAAGCGAAATCACTGCGATGTCCGTGGTTCCGCCGCCGATATCGACCACCATGTTGCCGCCCGGCTCCGTAATCGGCAGACCGGCACCGATCGCCGCCACCATCGCCTGCTCCACCAGGTAAACTTCGCTGGCCTTCGCGCGATAGGCCGAGTCCTCGACCGCCCGCTTTTCCACCTGAGTGATTTCCGAAGGCACGCCGATCACGATACGTGGGTGCACCAGCATCTTGCGGTTGTGCGCCTTCTGGATGAAGTAGTTCAGCATCTTTTCGGTGACTTTGAAGTCCGCGATGACGCCGTCTTTCATTGGCTTAATGGCCACGATATTCCCAGGCGTGCGGCCCAGCATGTCCTTGGCTTCCTTGCCGACAGCCTCCACCTCACCGGTGTTTTTGTTGATCGCCACAATGGAGGGCTCATTGACCACGATGCCCTTGCCGGCGGCGTAGACCAGTGTGTTGGCGGTACCTAAATCAATGGCGAGATCGCTCGAAAACATGCTGAAGAGTGAGCGCAGGCCATGGGTCCGCGAAGTGCGCGAAGGATAACCGTTCTGGGACATTTAAAAAGTACTCTACCTCAAAAACATTGTACGGTGACTCTTCCATCGCATAACAAACACCGCTGGTAATAGGAAGCAGGGGGAGCATTTGTAAATACCCCGTTCGCACCAACCAGTTCATGAGAAGAGAGTGGAACCGCTACAGCGATTTTAGGGCAGCCTGTCTTGACATTCCGTGACTTGGGGAATCAGACATACCCCGCCCCTGTAGGCTAAAATCAGGAGTCTTTGAGGACCAAACTTCCGCTCAGTCGATCCGGCCACGCATAACTCTTCTCGACCGAGTTTGATAACTGATAACTGACAGCTGATAACTGTTCCCTGCCCCCTGAACTTTGAGCCCTGACTATGACCTACCCCACGTATCACAATCTGATCGGCGGTGAGTGGATGCCCGCTGCCAGCGGCAAAACCACCCTGAACGTCAACCCCGCAGACCACGACGACATCGTTGGCTCTTTCCCGTCCTCCGGTCCCGAAGACGTAGCCAGAGCCGTGGCCGCCGCAAAGAAGGCGTTCGCCACCTGGCGTCTCGTCCCCGCTCCCAAACGGGCCGAAATACTCGTCCGCGCCGGCATTCTCCTCCAGGAGCGGAAAGAGCAGTTCGCCCGCGACATGACCCGCGAGATGGGCAAGGTTCTGGCGGAAACCCGCGGCGACGTGCAGGAAGCCATCGACGAAGCCTTCTACGTTGCCGGCGAAGGCCGTCGCCTCTTCGGCCAGACTACCCCTTCCGAGCTCCAGAACAAGTTCGCCATGTCCATCCGCATGCCCGTCGGCGTCGTCGGCCTCATCACGCCGTGGAACTTCCCCATGGCCATCCCCAGCTGGAAGCTCTTCCCGGCCCTGGTCGGGGGCAATACCTGCGTCATCAAACCCGCCACGGACACGCCGCTCTCCACCTACAATCTCGTTCAGACTCTTGTCGACGCTGGTCTGCCCGATGGCGTGGTGAACATCGTCAGCGGCAGCGGAGGCTCGACCGGCAACGCCCTCATTGAACATCCAGACGTTCGCGCTATCAGTTTCACGGGATCGAGCGAGGTTGGGTCGCACGTCGCCCAACGCGCTGCGGCGACCTTCAAGCCGGTTTCCCTCGAAATGGGCGGGAAGAATGCCCAGATCGTCCTCGACGACGCCAACCTCGAGCTTGCCCTCGAAGGCGCGCTCTGGGGAGCCTTCGGAACCACCGGCCAGCGCTGCACCGCCACCAGCCGCATTCTGCTGCAAAAGGGAATCGCGAGGAAGTTCACCGACGAATTCGTCGCCCGGGCGAAAGCTCTCAAGATCGGCAATGGTCTCGACGGTTCCGTTCAGGTCGGCCCCCAGGTCAACAAGGGCCAGATCGAAACCTCAACGCAATACGTCGATATCGCCACGAAGGAAGGCGGCAAGCTCCTCTGCGGCGGTCATGCGCTCACCTCGGGCGACTACGCCAAAGGCACCTTCTTCGAGCCGACCATCTTTGGTGGCATCACGCCTTCGATGCGCCTGGCACGAGAAGAGGTCTTCGGCCCGGTCGTCGCCGTCCTCGAGTTCGACACCTTCGAGCAGGGAATAGAGATTGCCAACTCCATCGAGTACGGCCTCTCCAGCGCTCTCTATACGAAGGACCTGAACCGAGCCTTTGCCGCCATCCGAGACCTCGAAGCCGGTATCACCTACATCAACGCTCCCACTATCGGCGCAGAAGTCCACCTGCCCTTTGGCGGAGTGAAAGCCACTGGTAACGGCCACCGCGAAGGCAACGGCGCCATTGACTTCTTCACCACCTGGAAAGCCGTCTACGTCGACTACAGCGACAAACTCCAGCGCGCCCAGATCGACAACGCGGAGTAGGGATCGATTTCGCCAAGTAACTGAAGTGTATCGGGTGCCCAGGTCTCGTTCCGAGACCTGGGATCAATCGTCATAGTCGTCTTCTTCCTCTCGCGACCCAAACGAAACATGCCTCGGAATCAGCCGGTACTCGTATGCCTCCTGCTCCAGCCCCTCTCGAAAATCCGGATGCGCCAGCTCAATAATCCCCTTGGCTCGCTCCGCAACCGACTTCCCCTTCAGGTTCACCATTCCGAATTCCGTCACCAGGTACATCACATCTGACCGAGGCGTCGTTACGATATTGCCCGGTGTGAGGCTGAACACAATCCGGCTCTTGCGTTCACCGCGTTTCTCGTAGGTCGATGAAAGGCAGATGAACGACTTCCCGCACTTCGACGCATAAGCTCCGCGCACAAACTGCAACTGCCCGCCGGTCCCGCTCAGATGCCGCTGCCCGTCCGACTCCGATGCCACCTGTCCCTGCAGATCCACCTGCGTGGTGTTGTTGATCGACACAGCCTTGTCGTTCTGCATGATGATGTTCGGCGAATTGGTGTAATCCACCTGGTGGCAGTACATGTCCGGATTGCGATTCAGCGTCGCGTACAGGGCATGCGACCCCAGCGCAAACGTGTACGTCACCTTGCCCGGATCAAGCGTCTTGCGCGATCCCGTCACGCGTCCCGACCGGTAGAGCAGCCCAATTCCATCCGTCATCATCTCGGTATGAATTCCAAGATCTTTCACGCCCGCTTCCAGCAATAAGCTGCAAGCGGCATTCGGCATGCCGCCAATCCCGATTTGCAGGCAGCTGCCGTCCTCGATTTCAGCAGCAATGCGCCGCGCCACGGTGCAGTCGATCTCGTTCGGCTCGGGGTTAGGCAACTCCGCCCCCGGCTGATCATCGCCGTCGATCACGTAGTCCACATCGCGCAGGTGCACGCCGTTCTCTTTGCCGAAGCAGTACGGCATCTCGCGATTGGTCTCCACGATCACCATCTTCGAGCGTTCGATTGCCGCCCGAAGCCACAGATTCGTTGGACCGAAATTGAAATACCCGCCCTCGTCCATCGGACAGGTCTTGATCACGACAATATCCAGAGGCTCGAGAAAACGCCTGTAGTAGTCCGGCACTTCGCCCAGGTTCAGCGGCACATAATTGCAACGCCCTGCATCGTGTTTCCGGCGGTCGTAACCGGAAAAGTGCCAGCTGAACATGTGAAAGTGCCGGCCCTCCCGATCCTCTTCGATCACAGCGCGCGGCCGCATCGAAAGGCACGAACGAATCTTGACGTTCTCAAGTTCTTCTCTTCGCGCAGCCAATGCTTTGTCAAAAACGTCCGGCTGGCACAGCGCCGCCGAGTAGTCCAGCCACATCCCGGACTTGACCAGGCTTGCCGCTTGTTGTGGAGAGATCGATTCCGGCATGGTGACCACCTGAGGAAGGAGGCATTCACCTTCGCAAGGAGTCTACAACGAGCCATCAGCCCTTCGGCGCCGATTTCTGTTCCGCTTCCTTCACCTTCAGAATCTGATCCGCCGCAGGCTTGTCGATTCGCTGCACGATCCCGCTCGGCCACCGGATCTCGAGGTAGCTGATGCTGCTCTCCATTCCCAATCCAAAATGAACGCGCCGATCGCTCGAAGACATGAACCCCACGCTGGTCGTCACGTGGTTGTAGAGCCTTCGCCCCGACGCAGTCTCCAACTCAACCATCGCCCCGATCCCGTCGCGGTTGCTCTTCGTCCCTTCCAGATCCAGCAGGATCCAGTGATTCTTCACCACCACGTTGTTCATCAGGATGCGCGGCTTCTCATTCAGCGACGTCACCACCAGGTCCATGAATCCGTCATTATTCAGATCCACAAATGCCGATCCTCGCTGGTAACCCATATGCCCGAAGTCTGGCCCCATCTCCGCCGACACATCCGCCAGTGTCTTCCCGTCCACGTTTCGAAACATCGTGTCGTGCTGCTTCGCGTTAACTGTCAGGTCATCCACATCGCCATTTGCAGAGTAGAGATCCTTCCATCCGTCGTTGTCGAAATCCACAAATCCAACGCTCCACCCCGAAAGCCTCCGGCTCAGCGCACCCAGCTTCGAACTCCACGTCACATCTGTGAATGATTTCCCGCCTTCGTTCTTCAACAACCCGAACACCTGGCCCGACAAGTCGTTGTAAACCACGTCCGCCCACCCATCGTTGTCGAAGTCCTTCGCATCCGACCCCATGCCCGAAACGCTGTCGCCCTGCATGTTGTACGCAACGCCGAAGTCCAGCCCGCGTTCCTTGAACGTGCCATCCCTCTGATTCATGAACAGGAAATTCGGCTCCGTATCGTTCGCGACAAAGATGTCCATCCATCCATCGCTATCGTAGTCCGCGATGGAGATTCCCATGCCTTTTCCGAGCGCCTTCCCGATTCCGCTCGCCTCCGTCACATCCTCGAACTTCCCGCTTCCAAGATTCCGATACAGCCGCGACGCCACGCTCTTATACACCGTCGGCGTGCAATACTCCTCGTGCTGCGGATCGCGCAGGCACCGCTGATCCGCCTGCGGGGTCCACACGGTGTAATTCGTCACGAGAAGATCGAGCCGGCCATCGTTGTCATAGTCAAACCACGCTGCACCCACGCTCAGCAGATTCTCTGGCTTGCGATCCAGTCCCGACCCAGCCGTCACATCCGTAAACGTGCCGTCTCCGTTGTTGTGATAGAGAGCGTTCCTGCCCGCGTTGCAGATAAATATGTCGGAGTGGCCGTCATTGTCATAGTCCGCAACTGCCGCGCCGAAACAGAAGCCCAGCTCTGCACCGAGCAGCCCGGCCTTCTCCGTCACGTCGGTGAACGTCCCGTCGCGATTGTTCCGCAGGAGGCAGTTGTAGTATTCAGGCCCGCCCTTCTTCAGTTCCGGAAACTTCGCCCCGTTCGTGAAGAACAGATCCACCCACCCGTCGTTGTTGTAATCAATCGCAGCCACGCCGCCGCACATCGGCTGCGGAAAATACTTTCTGCCTGTGAAGTTGTTGTTGCTTCGGTAAGAGAAGCTCGATTTGCGGGAGACGTCGGTGAACCAACATCTTTGCGCGTCGGCTTGCTCACCATTGGCGTCCAGGAAGGCGAAGGCGCTTCCCAGGCGTGAACTGGCTGGCAGCATTCCCGCCACAGCGGCAAGCAGTTTTCTGCGCGATATCGAGGGCATTGGCTAGGATCGTAGCATCCGCCTCAAACCTGCCGGACCCCTCTGTGACAGCAGGACTTCAGTTCAAGCGCGCGTGCAGAACCGCTGATCCTCCCGGAGCTGTCAATGCGCAGTTTGCCTGCTGATCGCACCGATAGTGAACGAGCGTGTTGTTGTTGGCCCATGCCATCGCCGTAGTCGCACCCACCATCCTGTCGATCCGGAATGTTCGTCCCTGCGTCCACAGTTGTCCGCGCGCCGCGTCGTACTCAGTCGCTCGTTCATCTCCCTGGAAAACAAATCCAGTTTCCGGCCTGTTTGATGGCCGCTTTTTCGGATGTGATCCCGGGTCCAGCTCTCTTGCCTGAAGTGCCGCTGCAGCCGCGGCGGCTCTCGGGTCAAGCAAGCCCGCCTGCTCATCGAGCGACGGGAAATTCGTATTCATATCCCAGTAGCTGGCTTTCTGGTACTGGTCGGGGGAGCAGGGAAGCGATCCCTGCACGTTCACCGCCGACACCAGTCCGTCTGGCCCAATAGCGCTTTGGAAAACATCTTTTCCCTGTTCCCGCACTGCTGCGGTCGCCTGCATCTGCGTAATGGCGCTCTGCCGTGCTGCCTGGTATGCCGCATTGCGTTCGGCAACCGAGAGCTTCTTTCCGTTCGGGCCGACTGCGGACGGCACAGGTACCTGCACCTTTGCATTCTGCGCGTCGAAATGGAACGGAATCTCCTTGCCGCAGAGCGCGAAGCCCGTCGCATCCAGCAATCTCATGTTTACCGAAAGCGGCTGCGGCGGATTCGAAACTGCTTTCGAGAAGCCAGCTTGCCAGCGCTCCTCCATCGGTTCGATATGGAGTTGATAGACGAGCTTTCCGTTTTTCCGGTCGCCGTCCCAGCGTGTGTTCAGATGGCCGCGGAGTCCCGCGTTCGCCACAATGCCCGGTCCCATGTCGCCCGGAGGCGGTGTGTTGTCTTTCGGCTTGGTCGCGGTAAAGACAATGAAGATGGCAAACCCGATCATCAGCGCGAAACCACCAATCAGCCAGATCGGGAATTTCTTCTTCGGTGGTGGAGGCGGCTCTTCCAGCGACCGTTCAGCAGGATCGGTGAACTCGGGCACCTCCTGCTGATACTCGTAGTCGTCTTCTTCGTCCTCTTCCTCAATTTCCGGCTCAGCTACTGCGACAGGGGCAGTCACCGCAATGGGTGCCGCGGTTGTCGCCGGGGTAAGAACCGAACTCGTGCCCGCAACTGGCGAGGGCTGCGACTTCAGCATGGCTCTCAGTTCATCCGCGGTACCCTGATCGGTGGAAGCAGTGGTGGCCGCGGGTGGCGGAACCGGCTTGGCCAACGGAGGTGGTGGAGCGACGTGGCCGAGTTCGTCGTACCCTTCGTCGAACTCGTGTTGATCTGACTCAAACATAACGACGCCTTTCGCAGGCTTTCCTTACCGCAGAAACTCCAGTTGAGCTGAGGTCATCTGGAATTGTCCCACGCTGGTAACTCAGCGGCAAAGTACCGGCGTAACCCCACTCTACAGTGGTAATGGCAAGCTTTCAGCCAGTTACAAAGTGACTAGCTAGGTTCGCGCTTTCTAGAGCCGGCCACCATCCAGAACATCTCGCAGCGCAAAGCTCGTCTCCAGTCGCGTTACGCCAGGCAGCCGCGACAGCTCGTTCTGGTGAAGCCTTCCGTAGTCGTCAATACCGGCAACTCGCGCCACCAGCATGTAGTCATACTGGCCCGCCATCAAATGGCAGCTCACAATCTCCTTGCAATGCCGCACGGCTGTCTCGAACGCGCTCAGTACGGGAGCTGACTGCCTCTCCAGCGTCACGCGGATATAGACAGTCATCCGCTTTCCAAGTACCCGGTCGTCGATCATCGCCCGGTATCCTCGAATGACCCCCGCCGCTTCCAGGGACTGGATTCGCCGCGACGCCGCTGAAGGCGATAACCCTACCGCCTCGCCTACCTCGAAGTTCGTGGCGCGGCCATTCCTTTGCAGATAGCGCAAAATCGCTCCGTCGAGATCATCCAGATCGACAGCCTCAGCGTTCTTGGGCTTGATTGCAGACGATTCTTGCGCTTGATCCCCGGACGGTTCATCTTTTGTGCTCATGACAGCGTTTTAACACGATGTTTGCACACATTGGAACTGATTTACGCCGTAGGATGTCTTTCATCAGGAAATACGGCCGGAAACAAGGTATGAATGCAGCGCCGGATCAGCCCCTCCCCCATCTCTCCCGGGAATCCGGCGCACGCCGTTGCCACCCAGCCCTCCCCCAAACAATCCAACAATTTAGAGAATGGCTTTGTACCCGCGCAGGCCGGTGCAAATGAGCATCCGAAACACTGGAAGAGGAGCGACTTATGATCATCGGCGTACCCAAAGAGATTAAAGACAATGAGGCGCGCGTCGGTGTAACTCCGGCAGCTGTTCGAGCGCTTACCGAAGCGGGGCACAAGGTGCTCGTCGAGACCCATGCGGGCGAACTTTCCGGCTTCACCGACGATGACTACCAGAACGCTGGTGCCGAGATCGTTGGAGACCGCGGCTACGTCTGGGGTAAATCCGAAACGGTGGTCAAGGTGAAGGAGCCCATCGAGCCGGAGTACGCCTACTTTCGCGAAGGTCTCGTCCTATTCACCTACCTGCACCTTGCGCCAATTCCCGATCTGACCAACAGGCTTCTCCAAGCCAAGGTCACCGGAATTGCCTATGAAACCGTTCGCGACCGTCAGGGGACTCTTCCCTTGCTCACTCCTATGAGCGAGGTCGCCGGACGCATGAGTGTCCAGGTCGGCGCTGCTTATCTCGAAAAAGAACACGGTGGGCGCGGCATCCTTCTCGGCGGGGTCCCGGGCGTTCCTCCCGCGCACGTCACCATCATCGGTGGCGGCATCGTGGGAACCAACGCCGCAAAAATCGCCCTTGGTTTCGGCGCCAAGGTCACGCTAGTCGATCTCAACCTGAACCGTCTACGCGAACTCGACGACCTCTACCAGGGGCGCCTCTATACGCTGGCATCCAACAGCTACAACATCGCCAACGCCACACGCGAAGCCGATCTCGTAATCGGCGCGGTCCTTATTCCGGGTGCAACAGCGCCCAAACTCGTTACGCGGGCAATGGTCTCGCAAATGAAGAAGGGCGCAGTCATCGTCGACGTCGCGATTGACCAGGGTGGATGCGTCGAAACCGCCAAGCCCACCTCGCACTCCAATCCCAGCTATGTGGTCGATGGCGTTGTCCACTACTGCGTCACCAACATGCCGGGAGCCGTTCCGCATACCTCCACGCTGGCTCTCACCAACTCGACTTTCCCCTACCTCATGCGCATCGCGAACCTCGGCGCACGCGAAGCTCTCAAGAGGGACCCAGGCTTTGCCGAAGGCCTCAACACCTATCAAGGCAAGGTGACCTACCGAGGCGTAGCGGAAAGCCAGCAGCGCGAGTGGACCGCCGCATCAGATCTGCTCTCGTAGGTTCTCGGGTTGCCAGCCGGATCTCACCCTCCCATCCGGCTGGTCCCGCAGTCACCCTCAGTCCTAATCTCTCACTCGCTGGCTCGTCCGCTTGTCACCTCGTTCCCTTGTCCCCTTCTATAATCCCCCCATGCTCTTTGAAGGCGACTCCCGGCGTAGGTCGGTACTTTTTCTGGCCGCCGGCGTGTTGCTTTTTTTCGCGGTGCTCGGCGCCCTGAACGCCTTCAACACCTCCAACGTCCCATTCCTCAATCCCGAAACCTCCGGTGAGACGTTGGCCTTCACCGGCGTGACGGTCTTCGTCTTCCTCCTGTTGCTTGTCCTGCTTCTCCTACTGCTCCGTAACATCCTCAAAGTTTATGCAGACCAGAGCAGCACCGCGCTTGGCACGCGCCTGCGGACCCGCATGGTTGTCGGGGCAGCCCTGATTGCCGTCACTCCGGCAGTCTTCATGTTTCTGTTCAGCTTCCAGCTCATGAACCGTTCCATCGACCGCTGGTTCTCGCCGAACACGACGCAACTCCGCGAAGACTCTACCCGCGTGGTCCTCGAACTGGCGCAGTACGTCACCAGCAACGCTCGCGGCGAAGCGGAGTCCATCGCCGCCAGTGGTGCGCTCGAAGGCGATCCCGGAGCTCTACAAAAAGTATTCGCCTCACACCGGGTAACGCTTCAGGGCGGTTTCGTATTGGTCTTCGACCGGGACAAGCACGTCGAGGCAAGCTTCGGAGCGCCGCCGGAGAACAGCGCAGCCAGCCTCATTCCCTGGCTTCCTGAAAAGACCGGCGACACCCGGCTGCAATCCGCGATTCCATTGCAGGCGCCTCTTTCCGCAAGCATCCTGTCTTCCGCGCAGCGCAACGATGAGCCTGTGATTCGTATCTCTGGGCAGGACTACGCTCTGGGCAAAGCCAGCGCCGATTCCGGAAGGATTGTGATTGCCGCTCTGCCGATGCCTCAGGGGCTCAGCCAGACCACCGCCCGCATCCGCGCTGGGGCCACCGAGTATTGGAACCTCTTTCGCTCACGCCGCAGCATCCGCAACACCTTCTTCCTGATGCTGCTGCTCATTACGGTCGTCGTCTTCTT
>Ga0070661_100001829_pt1 | contig 14732 bp, 9 predicted proteins | sample KBSC43metaG_FD_64663 | JGI IMG/M metagenome (GOLD analysis project Ga0070661, IMG submission 64663) | Corn rhizosphere microbial communities from Kellogg Biological Station, Michigan, USA - KBS C4-3 metaG | ecosystem: Host-associated > Plants > Roots > Rhizosphere > Soil ...
TACGTCAGGTCCGGATGCACGGCGAGCGCGTTCAACGTCTCGATCAGCTCGCGTCCTTCGTCGTACGGCATGCCGACGATCGATTCGGCATGATCGCCGAGGAACAGCGCCTTGCGGCCGGTTTCCGGATGCGTGCGGACGATCGGGTGGTCGACGGGCGGCGTCGCGAGTCGCTGAGCTTGCGTCATCGGATCCTCGCCATGTCGCCGATTGCGCGAAAAGTCGAGGCTGTGCACGGCGCGCAGATTGGCGATACGCGCTTTCCAGTCATCATCGAGCCGCGCATAACCGCCATACATGTCGCAGAAATGCGTTTCGCCGCCCTCGCCCTCGTCCGGCATCACTTCGCCGTAGATGATCGTCGCCTGCCCGGTTCGACGTCGCCACGACCCATCGGTGTGCCAGGCGAGCGTGCCCTTGTCCGGGTGGCGGCCATTGGGTCGGCCATTTTCGTCGAGGTTCGACAACCGATAGAGCTCAGGATAACCGTCGGCGTGATACTGGTTCATCACATGGATCTGCACTTCGCCGAAGCGCCGCGCAAGCTCCACCTGCCGTCCGGGCGGTACGTCCTGCGGCGGGAACAGCAGCACCTGGTAGCGCAGGAATGCGCGGTAGATCGACGCGAACATCGCATCCGACATCGCGTTGCCAAGATCGATGCCCGTGATCGATGCGCCGAGACGCTCGGTCAGCGGCGTTACTTCAAACGGCCAGCGGTCTTCGTCGTTCATGCGCAAATTGCCGAGTGTGCTGAGTCAGAAGTTCCGATGATAAAGGAGCGGATGAAATTGGCCGCCAGGCAAGGCGCGCGGCCGAGACAATAGCCCATGCTATGGCGAGGCCGAGCAACGCAGCATGGCGGCCAATTTCGCCGCGAACTATCAAGCGAATTTCTGACTCAGCACACTAGCTAGGGGCAGATGTACCCGGTGCCTGCCGGGCTCTTGAAGCAGCCGACGGACTCGGGCAGGAATTGCTTCGGCAGCCAGAGCACGACGTCGGGAAAGAGCACGGTGAAGCCAATCGCCAGGAAGAACACGACGTAAAGCGGCAGCGAGCGGATGACGCTCTTGCCGAAGCCAACGCCAACGTATTTCGATGCGACCAACAGCGACAAGCCGTACGGCGGAGTGATCAGCCCGAACACCAATGTCGTGATGATGACCACACCCATGTGCAACGGATTGATGTCGCCGACCTGTGTGAGCTTCGCGATGATCGGCATGAAGATGATGATCGCCGGCACGGCATCGATGAAGTCACCGACGATGACGAACAGCGCGACGAGCAGGAACATGATCGTCGCGCCATGGTTGCCCGCATACGCGGTGATGTAGCCGGCGACGATGTCCGGCCCGCGCAGGTACGCGACCATCCAGCCGAAAGCCGACGCGCCGGCGACCGCCGCGAGTGGCAGCGAATAGAGCAGTCCCGCATACATGAAATCGCGCGGCAGCTCGCGGACGTGCGCAGGGCGTAATACCGGAATCAGCACGACGAGTATGTACACAGCCGCGACCATCCCTGCTTCAGTGGGCGTGAACAACCCGCTCAGGATGCCGCCCATGATGATGACGGGAATCACGAGCGGCAATGCCGACCCGCGCGCTGCGATCGCGATCTCGGTCAGCGATGAGCGCGACTTCTTGACACCAACAGGACCCCAGAAGTAGCTGTAGATCATGAGCCCGATGCCGATCAACACGCCAGGCACGACGCCGGCAAGAAACAGTCCGCCGATCGACACGTTGCCGGTCGCGCCGTAAACGACCGCCATGATGCTCGGCGGAATCAGGTTCGCCATCGTCGATGCCGACGCGATCAGCGCAGCGGTGAACGCGCGGTCATAACCTTCGCGCTCCATGTCGCGCGCGATCGTCCGGCTCAGCACGGCAACGTCGGCGGTCGACGAGCCTGAAATCCCGGCGAAGAACATGCTGAACAGCGTGACGACCTGCGCGAGACCGCCGCGCAAATGACCGACCAGCGTTTGCGACAACCGGATCATCCGGTTCGCGACGTCGGACGACGCCATCAGCTCACCGACGAGCAGGAAAAACGGCACGGCCAGCAACGATTCGGAATCGATGCCGTGGAACAGCTGACCGACCATCGACTGCATGCTGATCGGCGTGAAGACGGTCGCCGTCAGCACGCCTGCGATCAACGCGAACGATACCGGCACGCCCATGTATCCGAACAGCAGGAACAGCGTCGTCATCAGCAACAACACCGCGCCGGCGCTCATTCTCCGGCTCCATGCGACGGCCTCGTGTCCCGTATCGGCGGCGAGTCGGCCTCCCTCGTTCCGTGCGGCGCCGCGCCCTTCGGGCCTCGGCTCCGCTGCGCCTCGCCCGCCGTACTCATTCGATCGCCTCCCGCGTGTCGTCGCGATCCTCGGGACCGGCAAACCCGTGCTTCCAGCCATTGACGAGCTGCTCGACGGTGAACAGCGCGACGAGCGCGCCTGCAACCGGTACGATGGCCGTGTAGACGGTCAACGGAATGAGCGACGGCATTCGAAAGCTGCCGAGATCGAGCAGCGCGTTCTGCCAGCCGTAGCGAACGAGCAGCACCGCGACGACGAGCACGATCAAACGGTTCGTGACCTCGATCGCATTTCGGGGCCGGCCCGTCATCCGCTTCGTGATCTCGGTCAGATAGAAGTGATCGTTGCGGCGAGTTGCAGCGGCCATGCCGATGAACACGCCCCACGCGAAGAACGCCGTCGTCACCTGTTGCAACCACAGCCAAGGCGCGCCAATCAGCCGCGTCACGACATCGCAGAGGACGGTCAGCGTGAACATCGCGATGCAGACGCCGCAGAGGATCATCAAAAATCCCTCGAGCGGATCGAGCGCCGTCCACTTGAGGTGACGGTGTCGCTTCAACACCAGCGCTCGGTAATCGGCCATCGCTTTTACGCGGCGAGCTGCACTTCGAGAATGAGGACGGCGGCGAGCTGCACTTCGGATACGAGAACAGCGGCGGGACGCGCTCGGCGCCCCGCCGGCTTTGGCGCATTACTTCTCGTCGCGGACCATCTTCAGCAGCTTGACGGCATGCGGGCCGAGCTCGGTGGCAAGCTGGTCCTGCACCGGCTGCGCTGCTTTCATGAAGCCGGCCTTGTCGACGCCGTCGACGATCTTGACGCCGATCTTCTGCAGCTTGTCCGCCGAGTCCTTCTCGAGCTTCAGCGCAAGAGCAGGCTCCGTTCGGCTGACTTCAGTTGCCGCCGCTTGTACCCACTTCTGCTGCTCGGGCGTCAGGCTGTTCCACGTCTTGTCGCTGACCCACAGGCAGTTGTTGTTCGCCTCGTGCTCGGTCATCGACAGGACCGGCGCGACTTCGTAGTGCTTGTTCGCCATGTACACGTTGACGCCGTTCTCGGCGACGTTGACGACACCCGTCTGCAACGACGTATAGACATCGCCGAACGGCATGTGCACGGTCTGCGCGCCGTAGACGGGAAATAGCGTGTCCTCGGTCTTCGTCGCCTGCACGCGGACCTTCTCGCCCTTCATGTCGTCGATCGACTTGATCGCTTTCTTGCTGTACATGTTGCGCATGCCCATCGTGAGCAGCCCGAGAACCTGCGCCCCCTGGACCGAATCCTTGACCATATCCCTGAACTCCTGCGTGATCGCCGGATCGGCGAGCACCTTGGCCAGGTGATTCTGGTCACGGAAGATGAAATGCAGCGAGAACACACCGGCTTGCGGCGCGACCGTCGATGCATTGGCCGTCGACGTGATGACGAAATCGATGTCGCCGGCGCGCAACTTCTGCAAGAGCTGCGGCTCCTGCCCGAGCTGACCGCCCGGGAACTGGTTGATGCTGAACTTGCCGCCCGACAGCTCCTTCAGCTTTGCATCGAAGATATTCGCTGCGATTCCATACGCCGTCGTCGTCGGCTGGTCATAGGCGAAACTGAATTGCCGTGCGGCCTGCCCGCTCGCAGCCGTTGTTGCGAGCGCCGCGAGTGCCATGATGACGATGCGCGCCGTCCTCATTCCGAACCGGTCTTTCATCGCAAACCCTCCTGGTGATGCCGAGCGAGCGTCGCGTCGACGAGCGTTCGGCGATGCGCGTCACGCGGGGCCTGCCGCCACCGTCGTCGATCGTCCGCCGCCTGGCTCGGGGCAGGAGTATTGAAGGTTTGGCGATCGAGGTCAACAACGCCGGGCGGCTCACGGCGTTTTGTTGAGGAAGCTCCGAGCGCGGTTGCCCGCCTTCGTCGGCCGCGACGTCGGCCGCAGGCCCGACAAAACCAGCATGGTCGCAGCGTCGAACGGCGATATCAGCGCAGCGACGCGTTCACCGCGGCGAGCGCCGCATGGCCGGGAACGAGCTCGGCGTCGCCGAGCGAATTGAGCGGCGCATCGACCGTGCGCAACGACGCGTGCATGTCGTCGCTCTGCGTGTCGACGTACAGGAGGCCGGTGACGACCTCGCCTTGTGCGCGCCGCGACTCGAGATAGGCCATCGCGCCGACCTTGTCCGACGGATCGTAGTCCGCGTGCAGCTTGCGCAGCCGCACGGTGCCACCATCGTGCAGCACGACGTCGCGGACGCTGCCTTCGGCGTAATCGGTCGTGATCGGCGCGCGCTCCGGCATGAAATCGAGTCGATTGACCGCTTCGTTGTGCTCGCGAACATAGTCGTAGCTCTTCGTCGACCCCGGGTGATTGTTGAACGCAACGCACGGACTGACGACGTCGATGAACGCCGCGCCGCGATGCGCGACCGCCGCGCGGATCAGCGGCACGAGCTGCGCCTTGTCGCCGGAGAAGCCTCGCGCGACGAAGGTTGCGCCGAGTGCCAGCGCGAGCAACACGAGATCGATCGGCTCGTCGCTGTTGATCGCGCCGCGCTTGCTCTTGCTGCCTTTGTCGGCCGTCGCCGAGAATTGACCCTTCGTCAACCCATAGACGCCGTTGTTCTCGACGATGTAAACCATGTTGACGCCGCGCCGAAGCACGTGCGCGAACTGGCCAAGCCCGATCGATGCCGAATCGCCATCGCCGGAAACGCCGAGATAGATGAGGTCCCGATTGGCGAGCGCTGCACCGGTCAGCACCGACGGCATCCGCCCGTGCACGCTGTTGAAGCCGTGCGAATTGCCAAGAAAATACGTCGGCGTCTTCGAAGAGCAGCCGATGCCGGACAACTTCGCGACGCGATGCGGCTCGATGTCGAGCTCGTAGAACGCCTGGATGATCGCCGCGGAAATCGAATCGTGACCGCAGCCTGCGCAAAGCGTCGAGATCGCGCCTTCGTAGTCGCGCCGCGTATAGCCGACGGCGTTCTTCGGCAACGCAGGATGGTGCAGCTTCGGTTTGGCGAGATAGGTCATTTTCAGAGGTCAGGTAACAGGAAACAGGTCACAGGTGACAGTTCAGGAAAGAGCGTTAACAGCGCAGGTCCATTACGCCGCTCGGCCTCCCGCCTTTCTGTTACCTGTCACCTGATACCGGATGCCTGACAGCGGTGTCACGTTATAGAGCCTGGCCTTCTCGCCGATCTCGCGCGTGATGAAACGCTCGGTGATCGGCGTGCCATCGTAATGCAGCACCGACGTCAGCTTCGCAGGGTCGATGCCGCACTCGTTGACGAGCAGCATCTTGAGCTGCGCGTCGCGGTTCTGCTCGACGACGAACACGTGATCGTGCGCAGCGACGAACTCCGGAATCGCATCGTCGAATGGAAACGCACGGATCCGCAGCCGGTCGAGGTGAATGTCCTGGCGCTCGAGCTCGGCGAGCGACTCGGCCATCGCAGCGCCCGTCGAGCCGAACCAGATGACGCCGGCATTCGTTGGCTGTGCTGCGCGCGTCAGAACCGGCTTCGGCACGATGGAGCGTGCCGTCTCGAATTTGCGTTGCAGCCGCTGCATGTTGTCGACGTACGCGGGTCCTTCTTCCGTGTAGCGAGCGTAGCGGTCCTTCGTCGTGCCGCGCGTGAAGTAGCTGCCTTTGGCCGCGTGCGTACCGGGATAAGTCCGATACGGAATGCCGTCCCCGTCGACATCGAGATAGCGTCCGAAATCGCGGCCGGCGTCGAGCTCCTGCGCCGTCATCACCTTGCCGCGATCGAGCCTGCGGCTGTCGTCCCACGTGAGCGGCTCGCACAACCAGTCCTGCATGCCGATATCGAGGTCGAGCATGACGAACACCGGGGTCTGCAGCCGATCGGCGAGGTCGAAGGCGAGCGCGCCGAACTCGAAGCATTCGCGTGGATCTTCGGGCAAGAGCAACACGTGCTTCGTGTCGCCATGCGATGCGTACGCGCACGAGATGAGATCGGCCTGCTGCGTGCGCGTCGGCATGCCCGTCGACGGGCTGCCGCGCTGCACGTCGAACAGCACCGTCGGAATTTCGGCAAAGTACGCGAGCCCCAGGAATTCCTGCATCAGCGAGACGCCGGGCCCTGACGTCGCCGTGAATGCACGCGCACCGTTCCAGGCGGCGCCGATGACCATGCCGATCGACGAAAGCTCGTCCTCGGCTTGCACGATTGCAAAGCGCTGCTTGCCCGTCGCGGGCTCGACACGAAGCTTGCGGCACCACTTGGCGAAGCTCTCGGCGAGCGACGACGACGGCGTGATCGGATACCACGCGGCGACCGTCGCGCCGCCGTACACGGCGCCAAGTGCCGCCGCATCGTTGCCGTCGATGAATATCCGCTCGCCGACCGCATCGCGGCGCGCGACGGTGAGACCGATCGGACAATCGAAGTGCGCGAGCGCGTAATCGCGACCCAGATGCAGCGCCTTGCGGTTCGATTCGAGCAGCGCTTCCTTGCCGCGATACTGTTCGGCGAAGAGACGCTCGATTTCCGTCGCGTCGAGATCGAGCAGCGCCGACAGCGCGCCGAGATAAACGATGTTCTTGAACAGCTGACGTTGCCGCACGTCGCTGTACGTCTCATTGCAGATCGCCGTCAGCGGAACGCCGAGCGCTGTCACGTCGTCGCGGAATTTCGACGGTGGCAGCGGCTTCGTCGAGTCGTAGAACAGGTAGCCGCCTGATTCGATCTCGGCGACGTCCTTGTCCCACGTCTGCGGATTCATCGCGACCATCAGATCGACGCCGCCGCGGCGGCCGCGCCAGCCCGCCTCGACGATCCGCACCTCGTACCACGTCGGCAACCCCTGGATGTTCGACGGGAAGATGTTGCGAGCGGCGACGGGCACGCCCATCCGCAGGATCGCGCGCGCGAACAGTCCGTTCGCGGACGCCGAGCCGGAGCCGTTGACGTTCGCGAACTTGACGACGAAGTCGTTGACGCGAACGATCGATTTCAATCGTGTATCCATCACACTTTCAGCAGGGTCGTCCAGTCGACTCATTCGGTAAGCCATCCACGCGACTCATTCTCCCTGCGCGGGACAGCGAGCGTGGCAGGATGCTCTTCAATCTGCCGCCATGCTTACTTCGACCGGCTGTTGTGGCGCACGCTCGATCGTCGCGCGATCATCCGCATGTGCGATGTCGAGCAGGAATTTCTGCATGTCCCACGCGCCGGTCGGACAGCGCTCGGCGCAAAGCCCGCAATGCAGGCAGACATCCTCGTCCTTGGCCATGATCCGGCCGGTCTTCACCGGCGCGGAAATGTACAGCGGCTGCTCGACGTTGATTGCTGGCGCCATAAGCCGCTGGCGCAGGTCCGACTCGTCACCGTTCACCGTGAACGTGATGCAATCCATCGGGCAGATGTCGACGCATGCGTCGCATTCGATGCAAAGCCGATCAGCGAACACCGTCTGCACGTCGCAATTGAGGCAGCGCTGCGCTTCCGCGTACGCTAGCTTCTGGTCGAAGCCGAGCTCGACTTCGGTACGAATGTCCTTCAGCGCAATGACCGTATCCTTCAACGGCACGCGATAACGGCGATCACCGTGGATGCCGTTGTCGTAGCTCCACTCGTGAATGCCCATCTTCTGCGACATCAGGTTCACGTGCGGTGCCGGGCGCGTCGACAGCGGCTCGCCGCGGCAGTGCAGGTCGATGGAGATCGCTGCGTCGTGGCCGTGCGCAACAGCCCAAATGATGTTCTTTGGACCAAACGCCGCGTCGCCGCCGAAAAAGATGCCGGGCTTCGTCGACGCCATCGTCGTTCGATCGACGATCGGCATCCCCCACTCGTCGAACGTGACACCGATATCGCGCTCGATCCACGGAAACGCATTTTCCTGACCGATCGCGACGAGCACGTCGTCGCAAGGCATATGCACGTGCGGCTCGCCGGTTGACAGCAGCTGGCGCTTGCCGCGTGCATCGCGCTGCGGCGCGACTTTTTCGAACACGACACCGGTCAGTCGACCGCCGTCGTGCGTGAACTCGATCGGCACGAGGTAATTGTGGATCGGGATCCCCTCGTGCATCGCGTCTTCCTTTTCCCACGGAGACGCCTTCATTTCGTCGAAACCGGACCGGACGACGACTTGCACGTCGGCGCCCCCGAGGCGCCGCGAGCTGCGGCAGCAATCCATCGCCGTATTGCCGCCGCCAAGGACGATGACGCGCTTGCCGATCCTCGTCGTGTGACCAAACGATACTGACGACAGCCAGTCGATGCCGATGTGAATGTTCGCGGCGGCCTCAACGCGACCCGGGATGTCGAGATCGCGACCGCGCGGCGCGCCGCTGCCGATGAACACTGCATCCCACTTCTCGACGGCATCCGCTGCGACGAGTGTCGCCAGCGAATCGATGCGGCGACCACCGCGAAACTCGATGCCGCCATCGAGGATGTAACCGACTTCCTCGTCGATGACGCGATCGGGCAGACGAAACTTGGGAATTTGCGTGCGCATCATGCCACCCGCCTGCGGGTCGCCATCGAAGACGACGCATTCGTAACCGAGCGGTGCCAGGTCGCGCGCGACCGTGAGCGATGCCGGCCCGGCGCCGACGAGCGCAACACGCTTGCCATTTCGAGTGGATGGTGGCCTCGGCAACCGCGCGCTGATGTCTTCCTTGTAGTCGGCCGCGACGCGCTTCAGCCGGCAGATGGCGACCGGCTCTGCCTTCGCCTCGACGCGACGATGCTCGGGTGAGCCTTGCTCGACGCGACCGCGACGACATGCAGGCTCGCACGGCCGATCGCACGTGCGGCCGAGGATTCCGGGGAATACGTTCGACTTCCAGTTGACGAGATACGCATCGCCATAACGCCCTGCGGCGATCAGTCGGATGTACTCGGGGACTGGAGTGTGGGCCGGACATGCCCATTGGCAATCGACGACCTTATGGAAATAGTCGGGGTGCGCGATGTCCGTCGGTTTCAATCCGTCTCCTCGAAACTCAAGGGATGCGGCCGGTTCTCATTGGTTTCCGCTCCAGCCGGGCGACTGGGGAAAGGGGACCGTTGCCGCCGCATGATGCTACGCCAGCCGACTGAGCAAGAAAAGCGCCGGGCGTGCAACCGGTTGAAACAGGTCGACTTTTTGCAACAGAACGCGGTCGGCGGAAGCCCTTTCGCGGCGTTGCGCTACGCTAGAATGGCTTTTCGACGTCCACGAACCGCCGATCGGCGGGTCCCTCCTCCTTCTCCGATGAACGCACGCGAGCCTTCGATCCGGCTGACGCAGTTGGCGCATGGCGGCGGCTGCGGCTGCAAGATCGCGCCGGGCGTGCTGCAACAGATCCTCGGTAACGCCACGAGCCTGCCGGTTCCCGCCGCCTTGCTCGTCGGTATCGAAACATCGGATGACGCCGCGGTCTATCGTCTCGATGACGATAAGGCGATCGTTGCAACGACGGATTTCTTCACGCCCGTGGTCGATGACCCGTTCGACTTCGGCGCGATTGCAGCCACGAACGCGCTGTCGGACGTCTACGCTATGGGGGCAACGCCGCTCTTTGCACTGGCAATCGTCGGCATGCCGATCGCAACGCTGCCGCTCGAATCGATCAAGCGGATCCTCGATGGTGGCCATTCGATCTGCGCGAAGGCCCGTATTCCAATCGCGGGGGGGCACACGATCGATACCGCCGAGCCGATCTACGGCCTCGTTGGAATCGGCGTCGTCGATCCGAAACGGCTGAAGCGCAACGCAGACGCGCGCGCCGGCGACGTCATCATCCTCGGCAAGCCGCTCGGCATCGGCATCTACAGCGCCGCATTGAAGCGCGGTTCGCTCGATGCGGATTCGTATCGCGCGATGCTCGACAGCACGACGCGTCTTAATACACCAGGGATCGCGCTCTCGACGATGCCCGATGTCCACGCGATGACCGATGTGACCGGCTTCGGACTCGCCGGACATTTGCTCGAGATGTGCCGCGGTGCAAATGTGGGCGCCGAGATCGAGTTCGCGCGATTGCCGATGCAACCCGGCGCGCTCGAGCTTGCGCGTGAAGGCTTCGTCACCGGCGCGTCGACGCGAAACTGGAATGGATATGGCGAGAGTGTTTCGCTCGGGGCTGCAATCGGAACGGTGGAACGCGCGCTCTTGACCGACCCTCAAACGTCCGGTGGCCTGCTCGTCGCGTGCGCGCCGGATGCGGTGCGAGCCGTACTGGAAACGTTCGAGCGCGAAGGATTTGGCGCGGCAACCCCGATCGGCCGTTTCGTTGCCGGGCCGGCACGTCTGAATGTCACGTAAGCGAGAAACCCTGGATGCTTGATACCGCAACTCCGGCCTCGCGCACCGCGGGAATCACCTACGCGCGCTACTGCGCAGTCCGCGCTCGAACGCTGGCGCTGGCCGCACCGCTATCGGCGGAAGATTGCGCGCTGCAGTCGATGCCCGACGCGAGCCCGGTGAAGTGGCATCTCGCGCACACCACGTGGTTCTTCGAGACGTTCGTCGTCGCACCGCGCGACCGCTTCTACGAGCCCTTCGATCCGGCGTTCAAAGTGCTGTTCAACTCGTACTACAACGGCATCGGCGAGCAGCATCCGCGCGCGGAACGCGGCCTGATCTCGCGACCGACGCTCGACGACGTCCTTGCGTATCGCGCCCACGTCGACGCGTCGATGAGTGCGCGCTGTACCGAGGCCGACAACGACAGCACGCTCGCAGCGCTGATCGAGCTCGGCCTCAATCACGAGGAGCAGCATCAGGAGCTGATCGTCACCGACGTTACGCACCTGTTCTCGCGAAATCCGGCCCATCCCGCGAGCTTCGCGGGTCGTGATGCGCCGCGCACGGCGACGCCGGTGCGTTGGATCGAGTGCCCGGCAGGCATTGCCAACGTTGGTCATGCCGGCGATGCATTCGCATTCGATAACGAAGGGCCGCGCCATCGCGTGTGGCTCGAGCATTTCGAGCTCGCATCGCGACCGGTGACCAATGGCGAATACGCGGCGTTTATCGCTGACGGTGGTTACCGCCGACCCGAGTTGTGGCTGTCACTTGGATGGGATGCCGTTTGCGCGCGCCAGTGGAGCGCTCCGCTCTATTGGCAATTCGCCGACGAGCGTTGGCGGGCATTCGGTCCATACGGCTTGCAGGACATCGATCCGCATGCGCCCGTTGCCCATCTCAGTTTTTTCGAAGCCGACGCATACGCGCGCTGGGCAGGCGCGCGGCTGCCGACGGAATTCGAGTGGGAAGTGGTTGCGGGTCGCTCGACTTCGGACGACCTGCAATCGACGTCACGGCGCAACGGACAGACCGATTCGCTGCTCGCGCCGCGAACGCCAATCGGAGTACGCGGCGATATCGCTGCCGGCGAAGTATGGGAGTGGACGTCGTCGAGCTACGCGCCGTACCCGGGCTTTCGTACGGCGGGCGGCGCCATCGGCGAATACAACGGCAAGTTCATGTGCAACCAGTACGTGCTGCGCGGCGCATCGATCGCAACGGCACCGGGCCATTCGCGGATCACGTATCGCAACTTTTTCCCACCCGACGCGCGCTGGCAGTGGAGTGGCGTGCGTCTCGCACGCGACATCCGCTGATCGCGCTTAAGCGCTACCGGCGCTTGACGGTCAGCGCTACCGTCTTCGTCGTGCCTGCGTACGTCGCATAGATCGCCGCAGTCGAATTGCGCTTCGTCACCGACGTCGTGACGGCGAAGCTTGCCGACGTCGCACCCGCCGGCACGACCACGCTCGCCGGAACGCCTACGAGCGCCGCATTCGAGCTGCGCAGCGAGATCACCGCGCCTCCGCTGCCAGCGGGCGCCGTCAACGTCGCATGTCCTGTCGTCGAAGTTCCGCCGACGGTGCTCGTGCTCGCGAGCGTGACACTTGCGAGCGCAGGCGCGACGGCCGGCGTCACCGTGAACGTCGTCGCTTTCGTTGTGCCAGCGTAGGACGCCGAGATCGTCGTCGAAGTGGACATCGTCACGCTGGATGTCGCGATGCCGAACGTTGCCGATGTCGCGCCCTGCGCAACGGTCACGGTGGCCGGCACGGTGACAGCGTTGCTTGCGCTCGATAGCGACACACTTGCACCGCCAGCCGGCGCACCAGCAGACAGCACCACCGTTCCCGTGGCGCTGCCGCCGCCGACCACCGCCGACGGACTTGCCGACACGCTTGCCACCGTGGAACCGGCAGCGGACGGTTTCCACCCCAGCTGGATGACGTCGAAATCGCCTGCGCTCAGCGTTGCGAACGCCGGATTCAGAACGTCGTTGTTCCAGCGCGTGTCGAACGTGCCGCTGATGTACATGTCGCTGCCGTTGTCCGCTACGATCAATCCGTATTTCTGCATCGCGCGAAAGATCCTGCGTACGTTCGGGTCGCTCGTGCGCAGCGCAGGGTCGACGCCGTTGACGCTGGTCTTCAACCGTAACCGCGCGCCCATCGGCAACGCACCCGTCGTCGATCCCGCGCGGTGCGACGCCGGATACACGTATCCATTGGTTGCGCGCACGGTGACGCGAAACGCGTGGCCGATATCGGCGACCGCAGCATTCCACGCCTCGTCATATCGCACGAGACCCGGAAAGATTGCGAGCCCCGCTGCATCGGCCGAAGTCCATCCGTCCGGACGACGATTGTTGGCGTTCATATCGAAGAACGCGCCCGAGCCCGCATACCACTTGCCCTGCGACGCGTTGAAATACACGTTGTAAAGCTCGTACAGATACCGGTTCGTGCAATCGATGACGAACAGGTGCCGGTCGCCTTGAGCGCGCTGATCGACGTTGCCAGGTGCCCCACCTTCCACCCAATGAGGCTGTGTCGCCGCCTGCGTCGGAATCGGATAGAACGGAATGCCCTGCCCGGTCGCCTGATCGACGCCGTCGCTCTCGTCCCAGTAGTCGAACGTCACTGGCAGCTTGGGCTGCGAGCCATTGACGATCGCGTAGGGCATGCCATAGACATCGACGCTGCCCGGCGACGCCTCGCCGCCGAAATCAGGATGCAGCTTGCGTGTTCCACCGTTATTGATGAACGCGATGTAACTTGCCGATGCGGAATCGACGGGCGCCGCCGAGATATCGGTATTCCACCAGTTGTCGGAGGGAAAGAGCGGTAACGGCGCGGGCGGCGTCGCACCCTCCGCAGGCACGCTCGCAGGACATTGCTGAGCCGATGCAAAGGGAATCATCACCGCAGCGGCAACGACGCCCAACACGATTCCGATGGCGCCCGAACGCATCGCGTTCCTTTCAAGAAGGGATTTATGACATTAGCATAGCAAGCGTGCAGGCGATGGAGCGGGCCGACGCGCGGTCGCCGGTACCGCGGGTCGGGGTCAGTGACCCCAAACAAGTCAAGCGATCGCGGCGTTGCTCGCGTAGTAGACGGCGAAGTCGCCGGCAGCGTCCTGCCAGACGCGAATGCGAGCGAATCCCGCGCGCTCGAGTATTGCGATGAATTCCGGCGGCGAATACTTGTACGAACTCTCGGTGTGAATCCGCTCGCCGGCGCTGAAGATCCGCGCAATACCGTCGATCGTCACCGATTGCGTATCGATCGCCTCGAGATGCATTTCGATACGCGAGGCCGCCTGGTTGTAGATCGCGACGTGGGCAAAGCGGTCGACTTGAAAGCGTGTCCCGAGAATGCGATTGACGTTGCGCAGGATGTTGCGGTTGAACGCTGCGGTAACACCCGCGGCATCGTCGTACGCGGCCGCAAGACGAGCCGGATCCTTTTTCGTGTCGGCGCCGATCAGCAGGCCGCTGCCAGCGTCGCGACTGCAGTGACGAGCGATCTCGCGCAGAAATCCGAGCGCGTCAGCCGGCGCGAAGTTGCCGATCGACGAGCCTGGATAGAAGAAAGTCGTCGGCCCTTCGTCGATGTCGGATGCAACGTCGAGTCCGCGCGTGAAGTCGGTCAACACGCCGCGGACGTCGATGCCGGCGTTGGCGTGGGCAATCGCGGGCAGCGCCTGCTCGAGTGCTGCGGCCGCGATGTCGACGGCCACGTAGGCGCGCGGCCGTAAGGATCGAAGCCATGCTTCGCCTTTCGCGCAATCACCGGCGCCGAGGTCGACGAACTGCTTGCCGGTCCCGATTGCCGTGACGATTCCCTGCCGCTCGAGATCGAAGATCGCCGCTTCGGTCCGCGTCGGGTAATACTCGGGCTGCTTGCAAATCCTGCAAAACAGCGCGCAACCCGTTGCGTCGTAAAAGTACTTCGGGGCAATCGTCGCCGGCTTGCCAAGCAGTCCCGCGACCAATGCCCCGCGCTCGACCGCGGCATCGAGTTGACGACGATCGACGATTGCAACGCCGCGATCGATGAGTCGCGTCGTTGCTCGAAATGCGGTGTCGATGCGTGCCGTTGTACGCTGCATGAAGTCCCCGAACGAAGGT
>Ga0070661_100001831_pt1 | contig 14718 bp, 13 predicted proteins | sample KBSC43metaG_FD_64663 | JGI IMG/M metagenome (GOLD analysis project Ga0070661, IMG submission 64663) | Corn rhizosphere microbial communities from Kellogg Biological Station, Michigan, USA - KBS C4-3 metaG | ecosystem: Host-associated > Plants > Roots > Rhizosphere > Soil ...
GCCCGGGCTTTTCGCTGCGCAGCAGGATGTCGTAGTAGCCGCGAACGCGGCCGACGAAGGCGACCGGCATGCCGCCGCGCGCATAGCCATATTTGGCGTTGATGTAGTACTCGGGCTCGGCGAGCAACGGCAATACTTTGCGTACGTCCGACCAAAGATCGGGATTCAGTTTCTGGCGTTGCGCAAGAACGCGGGCATCCTCGAGGTGCGCGACGCCGATGTTGAACGCCGCGAGCGCGAGCCACGTGCGGTCCGGCTCGGCGATTCGCGCCGGAAGCTTCGACTTCAAATCGGCGAGGTAGCGTGCGGCTCCAATGGCCGACGACTTGGCATCGAGACGATCGACGACACCGAGATGTCGCGCCGTTTCCTCGGTCAGCTGCATCAGTCCACGGACGCCAGTCTCGCTCGTCGCGATCGGATCCCACTGCGATTCCTGATAGGCAATCGCAGCAAGCAACCGCCATTCGATGCCGCTTTTCGACTGCGCCTCGACGAACGTCTTGCGCCATTCGGGCAGCGTCTTGCGAATCCGCTCGTGGAACACGCCGGCATCGATCCGCTGGACGTCGGTCGACGCGCCGAAATAGCGCTCCGCGAGCCGCGCCAGGGTTCCATCGCTGCGCAGCCGCGCGAAATACGCGTCGAGCGCGTTGCGAAGCTCCGGATATGCGGGCGCAACGGCCCACGCGAATTCCCGCCGAGGACCCGCCGCGAACGCGACGTCGAAGTCGAGGTAGATGTTGCGCGCCAGCGCTGCGTCGCTCGACGCGACGACGGCGTAACTGATCGTCCCTCGCGCCACGTCGGCGATCAGCGCATCGGCGGATTCGACGTCGATCGCCTGCCACGTCACTTCGGGGTGCGCGTAGCGGACGGCAGCAAGCGGCCCGTCGAGGCCCGTGTGCGCCGGGTAGGCAACGGTTGCTTGGTCGAGATCGGCCCAGCGGCGCGGCCGGAAGCCATCGACGTTGTAGATCAGGACCGGCTCGACGGTGTGATAGCCCGTGCTCCACGCAACGGCAGCTGATGAATTCGAGTGCGTGTCGGCGCTGGCCGCCTGCAACAGGCCGCCTGCACCGAGCTGGGCCTCGCCGTGCGCCACTTGGTCAAGCAGGGGCGCTGCGCCATCGGCGAACGTGACGTTCAGCGGAACACCGCGCTCGCGCGCAAAGCGCGTCAAAAGATCGTGGTCGAACCCGCTCGTTGTGCCGTTGGGCAGGGTGAACCAGGTCGACGGCCCAGCGCGGACGACGACATTCAGCCCCGGCTTGCCGGGCGGCAGCGCGGGACGCGTGCTCTCGCAGCCGCTGAACGCCAGCAGCGAGAGCGCGGCGAGGCCAATCAGTGACCGGCGACACCAACTGCTCAAACGTCGTACAAACACTCGATCGCGCATGGTCAATCGCCCCGTTGCCGGGTGCGTCGTCGAAGGTTTGCGGCGATCTTGATGCCGCCGTACACGGGCGCAGCCTTGCCACGGGCTGCGAAGCACTCCAGGGTGGTCGCGGACGCGGCACCGCGTCCTTCAGCGACGGTGTGATTATAACCTTGCGGGTTGAAGGGCCAATCCGCCGTCCCGCCGAGCGGCAAAAACGGCGGCAGGGCGGCGGTCCCCGGCCAACGAGTCGAATACGAACACTTGATTGACGGCTGTTACGTGTGACAGCTTCGTGGTCGCAGGCCGCAGGCTCGACGCGCGGGGCAACGCCGGGACCGGCGACATCGTCCCATCGGGCTTCGGATCACCCGCTGGCCGCTGCGTTGACCGGTTATACTGGCGGTTCGCGGAAGTTGCGCCCGATCAATGGCGGGTCGCCCCGCATTGCAACGTCGTGAACCTGGTCAGGTCCGGAAGGAAGCAGCCACAGCGATTCACTGCAAGTGCCGGGGGAACGGCTCGCCTCCCTTGCTCTTTGTCGTCCAGATCGACCTGATACTTTGTTGCTCTCCGGCTCCAACGCTCACGTACGTCCATGTACGCTGCGCGTTGTCGCCGGCTCGCGCCGCGTCTCAGGCCGATCTGGTGACAAATAGCCCGCGCTCTGACCGAGCGCTCGACCGCGCGATCTGACGGCAAATGGACCTCGACTCCGACCGAACGCTCAACAACGCGATCTGGTGACAAATAGCCGGCGCTTCGATCGAGCGCTTGACGGCCGCGGGATCTGGCGGCACATAGACCCCTTACTCGAAAGCCCCGCCGCGCATCGGTGGGGCAAGCGCCACCCAGGCGTAGCGCCCATTCGTTCATGAGCTATCAAGTCCTCGCCCGCAAATGGCGACCGCGCGCATTCGTGGAGCTGGTTGGTCAAAGCCACGTCGTCACGGCGCTGACGAATGCCCTCAGCCAGGGCAGGCTGCATCACGCTTACCTGCTGACCGGTACACGCGGCGTCGGCAAGACGACGCTTGCGCGGATCCTCGCCAAGAGCCTCAACTGCGAGCGAGGTGTCTCCGCTACGCCGTGCGGCGAATGCGCAGCGTGCCGCGACATCGACGCCGGCCGCTTTGTCGACCTGCTCGAGCTCGACGCCGCCTCGAACACCGGCGTCGACAACATGCGCGAGATCCTCGACAACGCGCGCTACGCGCCGACGGTCGGCCGCTACAAGGTGTATCTGATCGACGAAGTGCACATGCTGTCCCGCGGTGCTTTCAACTCGATGCTGAAAACGCTCGAGGAGCCGCCTGAGCACGTCAAATTCGTGCTTGCGACGACAGATCCGCAGAAGATTCCGCCGACGGTGCTGTCCCGCTGCCTGCAATTCAGCCTGACCCCGCTGCCGCGCACGGCGATCGGTGAGCGCCTCGCGCACATCCTGGGTGAGGAAAACGTTCCGTTCGATCCACTGGCGTTGCCGCAGCTCGCGGCAGCGGCGCAAGGATCGCTCCGCGATGCGCTGTCGCTCCTCGACCAGGCGATTGCGTTTGGCGGTGGCGAGGTGCGCGAGCAGGCCGTTCGCGCCATGCTTGGCGTCGTTGATCGCGGCTATTTGTATCGGATCATCGACGCACTCATCGCATCCGATGGTGCGGCGCTCCTTGCCGAAGCCGACGCGCTCACGAGTTCCGGGCAGGCGTTTGGCGCAGCCCTCGATGAGCTCGCGACGATCTTCTACCGGATCGCCGTCGTTCTCGCGGTCCCAAACGCGCCGCCGTCCGACGAACCCGAGCGCATTGCTGCCTATGCGGCACGCTTCACCGCCGAAGAGGCGCAGCTCGGGTATCAAATATGCGCGCAGGGCCGCGCCGATTTGGCACTCGCGCCCGACGAGGCGACGGGTTTCTCGATGACGCTGCTGCGATTGCTCGCGTTCGAGCCGGCGTCGGCGCCCACCGCTAGATCGCGCAGCGGAGCGGACGTACCGTCGCCGGCCGCCAAGACCGCGGCGCAATCGACCGCGGTGCCGGCAACCGACGCCGCCGTCCGACAAAGCGAATCGAACGTCGCGTTCGCCTCGCCATCGCGCGGTACCGCTGCGTCCAACCCGAGTGCTCCGACCGAGCGTCGTGTCGAGTCGCGCGCCGCTGCATCGGCGCCGGCGGCCGCAACTCCCGCGCTGCAGTTGCCCGATACGACGGCCGCCTGGCCGGCGTTCGTCGCGAGCCTGCGCCTGACCGGCATGGCGGCGCAGCTCGCCGCGCAATCGGAGCTGAAATCGGTCAGGGGCAATGCGCTGTCGCTGGCGATTCCCGCTTCGCACAAGCATCTCGCCGACAAAGCGTATTCGGACAAGCTCAAAGCCGCGCTCGATGGCGCAACCGGCCGCAAGGTGCTGCTCGCGTTCGAAATCGGCGAAAGCAGCGACGGCTCGCTCGCTGCGCTGGAACGGCGCGAGCGCGCCGAGGCCCAAGCGAAAGGCGAGGCGGCGTTTCGCAACGAGCCTTTCGTGCGTGACGTCGTCGAGCGCTTCAATGCCACCGTTCGCGCCGACTCCGTAACGCCGGCCCCACGTCAAACCCCATTGTCCAAGCAGGAACCGACATGATGAAAAACCAGCTCGCCGGCCTGATGAAACAGGCGCAACAGATGCAGGAGAACATGCAGCGCGCGCAGGAGGAGCTCGCGCGCACCGAAGTCGAAGGTCAGTCGGGCGCCGGCCTCGTCAAGATCGTCATGACGTGCCGCCACGACGTTAAGCGCGTCGCGATCGATCCGTCGCTGCTCGGCGAGGACAAGGACATGCTCGAGGATCTCGTCGCCGCTGCATTCAACGACGCCGTGCGTCGCGCCGAAGCGACGACGCAGGACAAGATGGGGAACCTGACCGCTGGCATGCCGTTGCCGCCGGGGTTCAAGCTGCCGATCTGATGGCGGCAGCGGGCGCGCACGATACCGCGCGACGCAGCGTTCGTCACGAGGCGCTGTCGAGCCTCGACGAGCTGGCCGGTGCGCTGCGCTGCCTTCCCGGCGTGGGACCAAAAGCGGCGCAGCGGATGGCGCTGCACCTGCTGCAGCACGACCGCGATGGCGCGCAGCGGCTCGCGCATGCGTTGATCGACGCGACGCGGGCGATCCGTCACTGCGAGCGCTGCAACACGTTCACCGAAGGCGAGCTCTGCACGCTGTGTCAATCGGCAAAGCGCGACGCGACGCAGCTTTGCGTCGTCGAAACGCCGGCGGATCTGTTGATGGTCGAGCAGACGCAGGCGTATGCGGGCCTCTACTTCGTGCTGATGGGGCGGCTGTCGCCGCTCGACGGCATCGGCCCCAAGGAAATCCGGCTCGAACGCCTCCTGAAACGCGCAACGGATGGCATCGTTCGCGAGGTGATCCTCGCCACCAACTTCACCAACGAAGGCGAGGCGACGGCGCACTACATCGGCGAGCTGCTGGCGTCGCGCGACCTGCGCGTCACGAGGCTCGCTCGCGGCGTCCCCGTCGGCGGCGAGCTCGAATATGTCGATGCCGGCACGCTCGCACAGGCGTTGCGCGAGCGGCGCCCTGTGGCATAGCTCAAGTCATCGGGCGCTCGCGGTCTCGCGAGAACAACCGCGGCCGCCACGATGCTATTTGGTGCCTTGGTACAGCACGCTTGGCAGCCACAGGATGATTTGCGGGAAGATGATGCACAGCGCATTGCCGAGCGCCTGCAACCCGATGAACGGCATCGCCGACTTGAAGATCATCGCCATCGAAATTTCCTTCGGCGCAACGCTCTTCAAATAGAACAGTGAATAACCGAACGGTGGACTGAGGAACGCCATCTGCATGTTGACCATGAAGATGACGCCGTACCACAGTGATACGTCATCGGGTTTTACTCCGGCGATGCCGGCGAGGCCTCCCCACGGGAGTGCGGTCAGGATCGGCAGGAAAATGGGAACCGTGAGGAGCATGATGCCGACCCAGTCCAGGAACATCCCGAGGACGAACAAAATCACCATCATCAGGAACAGGATTCCGTAAGGCGGCAATCCAGTGCTGAGGATCAGCTCGGACACGAACGTCTGGCCGCCCTTGATGATGAAAAATCCGACGAACATCGTCGCGCCGAAGAAGATCCACATCACCATCGCCGTGGCCTTCAGCGTCGACATAGCCGCCTCGTAGAGCGCCACCCAACTGAGGCGACGATGCAGCGCGCAGACGGCGAGCGCGCCGAAGGTCCCGATGCCCGCGGCCTCGACCGGCGTCGCAATCCCCACGAAAATGATGCCGAGGACCAGGATGATCAGCAGTACGGGGGTTATCGTGTTGCGCAGGAGGCGCAGCTTTTCGCGCATGTCGACACGCTCTTCGACCGGCAGCGCGGGTCCGAGTGACGGATTGATATAGCAACGGATCGTCACGTACGCGATGTAAAGGCCGGAAAGCATCAACCCGGGAAAGACCGAGCCGATCAGCAGTTCGCCCAGCGACTGCTGCGCGACCACCGCGTAAACAATCGCCATCACCGATGGCGGGATGAGGATGCCGAGCGTGCCGCCTGCGAGCAACGCGCCGCAAGCAAGCTGCGGATCGTATTTGCGACGTAGCATCGCCGGCAGCGCGATCATCCCCATTGTGACTTCGGTCGCGCCAACGACGCCGACCATCGCGGCGAGCAGCGTGCAGGCGACGACCGTCGCGGACGCGAGTCCCCCTTTGAGCGCGCCGAGCCATTTGTAGATGACGTCGAACAGCTCCTCGATGATTCCTGCCTTCTCGAGCACTGCCGCCATGAAGATGAACAGCGGCACCGCGGAGAGCTGGTAGTCCGTCATGAACGGAAAGATCCGCGACGGCATCATGTTGAGGATTGCGCTGTTGCCGAACACGAACAGGAAGATCGTGGCGAGGCTGCCGGTGCAGAACGCCATCGGCAGGCCGAGCGCCAGCAGCAGCCCGAGGCTGCCGAACAACAGTACGGTCAGCCACTGGATAGGAATCTCGATGCCCATGCGTTACGCCCCCCTGCGCATGACGAACAACACGTCTTTCATCAGCTTCGCGAACCCCTGCAGCAATAGCAGCGAGGCGCCGATCGGAATCGCGAGCTTGACCGGCCAGTATTGAATTCCCCATTCGGTGAACGAATGCTCGCCGACGTTGACGGCGTCCGCCGCGAAGCGATAACCGGTGACGAGCAGCGTGCCGATGAACACGAAGAAGAAAAACGACGTGATGATGTCGGCGATCGCCTTGCCGCGTGGCGAGAATTTCGCGTAGAGCACATCGACGCGAACGTGCTGGTCCTCGCGATAGGCGTAGGCGCCGGACAGCATGTATTGCATGCCGAACATCAGGAACATGCTCTCGTGCACCCAGTTCGTCGGTGAGTTGAATACGAAACGCGCGATCACTTCGTAGTAGTAGACGAACACCGCGATCAGCGACCACCACGCGACGTACTCGCCGGCTTTCACGTTGATCTTTTCGATCCAGTCGGTGTAGCGCGAATGGAAATGCAGCGTCGGATCCTCAGCGATGACGGGGACGTCCGGCGCAGCTTCGTGCGCTCGGTAGGGTGTCGCCGCTTCACGTGCCTGCTGCCGGCGTACGAGACCCGGCAGCAGCGCCGCGTCGACGAGCAGCATCAGTGCGAGAACGACTCCACCCCAGTGCGCGCGCGAGTTCCACTGATCGGTGACGGCCTTCGCGACGTCGTATTCACGTCGCTTCTGCTTGGCTTCCGCATCGGCGCGCTGGTATTCCGCGGCCGCTTCCGGCGTCGGATTCGGCGCCGTGGGCTTGGCTATGTCGGCGGCGTGCTGCGCCTGCTCGAGCGCTGCGAACGTCCGCGACGTGTCGTCGCGAACTTCGCGCTGCTGCGCATTGCAATAGATGATGAACAGGAATACCGGGATGAAGGCGAAGCCGACGAGGCTGCGCAAGTAAAAGCGGTGAATACCGAGGAATCCCGAGGTGAGCCAGAACAGATACGCGATGAACAATGACGCCCGCGAATGCGGTTCCGCTCGCATCTGGCGCCGCACGAGCCAGGTGGCGACGATCGGGAAGATGAGCAAGCCGGCCCAGTAGAGCCAGTGCGGCATGATGAAGGTCAACGAGGGCATGACGCGAGCATCCATAAGCAACGGCGGCCGCTGGCGGCCGCCGTTGCACTAGAACAGCGCAAGAATCCGGCTCGAAGGCAACCGGGTCAAACTTCGATCTTGAGGCCCTTGTACATGTCGGGCGTCACGTAGCCGCACGTATGCGATTGCATGACGTCGAGTTGCAGCTTGAAGATCTTGGCCGCGTCCTTGTCTTTGTTCGCCCATTTGAACCAGATGGGTACGGCGACGCGTTGGAACTTCGGTAGGTCTTCAGCCGGTAGGCGATTGATCTGTACGCCGGCCTTTTCGAACTTGCCCCACGCTTCCATGTCGGCCTTCTGAATCGCGCCGTGATGGAGATTCGAGTAGACCTGGATTTCGTCGTCCAGCCAAACCTTCATCTTCGGCGAGAGTTTGTTCCAGACATCCATCCGTACGACGAAATCCATGAGGTCGACGGGCTGGTAAACCGATTCGAGTCCGGGCGGTCCGGTCCAGATGAACTTCGATACCTGCTGGAAGCCCAGGTCCCAGTTGACGGCAGGTCCCGTGTAATCCGCAGCGTCGACGGTGCCTTTCTCCAGCGCAGAAAAGACTTCACCGCCCGGCAGCAGCGTCGTCTTCGCACCGATCGCGGCGAAGCCCTCGGCGATCATCCCACCCGGCACGCGGAGCTTCAGGTCCTTGAAATCCTCGATCGTGCGGATCGGCTTTTTCGAGTGAATGATGTTCGGGCCGTGGTGGATGCGGTTGACGTAATACATCCCCTGTTTGGCAAAAAGGTCGCGGGCCGCCTGCAGTCCGCCGTTGCTGTAGAAGAAGATGTCCCATTCGTGCGGATACCGCAGCCCCATCAGGTACGAGGACAGGAATGCCGTAGCGGGCAGCTTGCCGGCCCAATACAGCGTGAACGAGTTCATGGCCTCGAGCACGCCATTTCTGACGCCGTCGAGCAACTCGAAATCGCCGACGACTTCCTTGGCCGCGAATGGCTTGATCTCCAGCTCGCCGCCGGTCTTCTCTTTGACCGTTCCCGCCCACGTCTTGAACGTTTGCAGTCCGACACCCGCCGGCCATGACGTCTGCACCTTCCACGTTGTCGTTTCGGCCGCCTTGGCGTTGCGAATGAATGGCGCGCCGACGACTGCCGCTGTCCCCGCAGCGGCAGCGCCTACTTTGAGCAGGCGGCGGCGGGTCGGCTCGGCCGGCGGTGCCGGCGGTGACGAACGGTTGCTGTCTTGCATGGTGATTCCTCCAATTTTTGAGGGGGTCGAAGCCGGTCTTCGTGCCGGGTGGGCGCGCCATCTTGCACTCAATGCGCGGCGATGAGCAAGAGCCAAACCCTCGTGCGGCGCCCGCGGCGCTCGTCGACGGTTAACAGATCGTGTTGCGCAGTCTTCCGTTGGACGCGGGCGATCGCTCGGGAAGGGGCGAAAATCGCACCTATAATGGGCCGAACTTCGCGGCGCCTGGCCTCGCACCAGAAAGCGCAAGCTCCGCGATCTTACCGATCGGCAGGGAGCGCCCAACAGGAAGAACATGAAGGCCAGGACTGCTCGATCGAAGTCACCCTACGCCGGCAGTCATATGCGGCGCCGTTTCCTCAAAGCGGCTGGCGGTGCTGCTGCGGGCGCCGCGGCGCTTGCGGCGCCGATGGTCGCGACGGGCCAGCGGGGCCCGGTGACCATGCGCTTCCAGAGCGCGTGGTTGTCAAAGGACATCTTCCACGAATATGCGCAGGACTACGCGAAGATCGTCAATGACATGGGGGGTGGCGACCTGCAGATCGAAATGCTGCCGGCCGGTGCGGCCGTGCCGACCTCCAGTCTGCTCGAGGCAGTCTCCAAGGGCACGCTCGACGGGGGCCATGGCGTGCTCGTCTACCATTATGGCGAGAACAACGCGCTCGGTTTATGGGGGTCGGGACCGGCATTCGGAATGGATGCCAACATGCTCTTGTCCTGGCATCGCCACGGCGGCGGCCAAGAGCTGTTACAGAAGCTCTACGAGTCCATCGGCGCGAACGTCGTGTCATTCCCCTATGGTCCGATGTATACGCAGCCGCTCGGGTGGTTCAAGAAGCCCGTCACCAAGGCCGACGATTTCAAGGGTCTCAAGTACCGCACCGACGGCATCTCGGTCGACGTCTTTACGGCGATGGGTGCTGCGGTCAATGAGCTTCCCGATGGCGAGGTCACTGCGGCGTTTGATCGCGGCTTGATCGATGCGGCGGAGCTCAACAACATGTCATCGGACCGCGCACTCGGTTTGCCCGAAGTCTCCAAAGTTTGCATGTTGCAAAGCTTCCACCAGAACGCGGAGCAGTTCGAGATCACATTCAACAAGAACAAGTTCGACGCGCTGCCCCAAAAGCTGAAGTCAATCATTTCGTATGCCGTCGATGCCGCTTCGCAGCGACTGGTGTGGAAGTCGATCGATCGGTATTCGAAGGATTATCTCGAGATGCACACGAAGGACAAGGTGCGCTTCTACCGCACACCTCCTGCCGTGCTGCACAAACAACTCGAGGTCTACGACCACGTCGTGGCTAGGAAGTCCGCCGACAGCCCGCTGTTCAAGGAGATCGTCGAGTCGCAACGTGCGTTCGCCGAGCGCGCGGTGAAATGGGACATGGACAACAACGTCGACCGACGCACTGCATACAACTGGTATTTCAGTAGGAATGCGAGCGCGACGCCTGCGAAAAAGACTTGATGTTTCGCAGCCGGTCGGCACGCGTAACAGCAAGGCCAGCACGACTGGGCGTTTGCGCGGGCCGCCGCTCGGGGAGTAATCTCACCCGTACGACGCAGCCCATTGTGCTGCGTGCATCATCAGGAGCATCGGCATGCTCGTCAACGAAATTCTCCGCATCAAGGGCCATACGCTTTTCACGACGTCTCCGGAGCGCTCGGTGCTGGAGGCTGTCGAAGTGATGGCGCAGCACGATATCGGCTCGCTCGTCGTCATGGATCACGGCAAGCTCACCGGCATGCTCACGTTCGCCGAAGTGCTGCGCGCGATCGCCGAGCGGCATGGCGAGCTTGGCAGCGTCAGCGTTGCCGAAATCTTTGAGAAGGATCCGCTGACTGCGGCTCCCGGTCTCGACGTGATGGAATTGCGCGGCGCGATGCTCGATCGTCATGCGCGCTATGTACCGGTGATGGACGGAACGACGCTACAGGGCGTCGTCTCGTTCCATGACGTCGCGAAGGCGGTTTACGAAGAGCAGAGCTTCGAGAATCGGATGCTCAAGAGCTACATCAAAGATTAGAACCTGTCCCCGAATGGGCTGCACGACCCGATAACTTTGGCGTGCAGCTACTTCGAAGCTTGCAGCAGGAAAATCACCGGCCTGCGGTCGAATCTCGAGTGGTCCTCGCGCCGCCATTCTTCGGCGGGCATGCATTCGATCGTCTCGGTGTCGAGCGTCAGATCTGCTGCGATGCAGACGCGTGTCGATGGCTGCAGCGTTCGCGCCAACGCGTCGAGCATCGCAACGTTGCGATACGGCGTCTCGATGAAGAGCTCGGTGCTGCCGTCGATGCGCGAATGCTGCTCGAGCGTGCGCAGCATCGTGGCCCGCGCTTCGGGCTTCACCGGCAGATAGCCGTGAAACGTGAAGCGCTGGCCGTTCATGCCGGCGGCCATCAATGCAAGCAGCACCGCCGATGGTCCGACGAGCGGTACGACGTGGATACGCGCGGCATGCGCCGCCGCGACGATGACTGCACCAGGGTCGGCCACCCCCGGACAGCCTGCATCCGACAACAGCCCGACATCGTGCCCCCCGCGTAAAGTCGCAAGCGCCCATTGCGCGTCGGACGACGAGCCTGAAAGCGCGTGAATCGCGAGCTCGGCGATCGGTCGCGCGCTGCCGATCGTCTTCAGGAACGCTCGCGCCGGCTTCGGCGTCTCGACGAGCCAATGGTCGAGCTTCTGCGCAACTTCGATCGTTCGCACCGGCAGCACGGATGCCGGGGGCACGGCCCCGAGCAGGTTCGGCACCAGATAGAGCGTTCCAGTCAATCGAGGCTCGCCGCGAGCACGTCGACCCCATGCGCGCGCAGCATGTCGGTCAGCGCGATCAATGGCAGCCCAATCAGCGCGGTAGGGTCATCGCTCTCGATGCGATCGAAGAGCGCGATGCCAAGCGCCTCGGACTTGACGGCGCCGGCGCAATCGTACGGCCGCTCGCGCTGCAGGTAATGCTCGATTGCCGCAGGAGACAGCGCGCGAAACGCGCTGCGCACGTCGACGAGCCGCGTTTCGCCCGTTCCGGTTGCCGCATCAACGAGCGCCACGGCCGTGTGGAATACGATCACTCGTCCCGACAGTGCCGTGAGTTGCGCAACCGCGGTCGCATGATCACCCGGCTTGCTGATTGCAATCCCATTGCAGTCGGCGACCTGGTCAGATCCGATGACGAGCGCATCGGGTCGACGCGCGGCAACCGCGCGCGCTTTGGCGTCGGCGAGTCGACAAGCTGTTGCGGCTGGCGCCTCGCCCGGCAATTCGATCTCATCGATGTCTGGTGCAACGACATCGAATGGCAGCAGCAGTCTCGCGAGCAGTTGCCGCCGGTACCGCGACGTCGACGCGAGTACCAGGGGTCGGCGCTGATTATTCGTTGTTTTTCCTGACAATTTTTGACACGCCACGCCTCACGCGGTATGATTCTACGTTTTTCGTCCGCCGGCGCGGCCGCGGTTTGCAGCATTCGGCGACCGGGTCAGCTCGTCGATGACCACACGGCACGCGCGTTCCGGTTCGAAGCTCGATGCGTTTCAACTCGCTCGCGAGCGAGGTGTCGCGCAGGGAGAGGTTGATGCGCACGCGCTGTCCCGAGTCGACGACATGCTCGGTGACGGACCGGCGTCGATCGCATGGAAAATCGAAGGCTCCGCCGATGCACTGGGGCGCCCGGCACTGACGATCGAAATGAAGGGGTCCGTGCCGCTGACGTGCCAGCGGTGCCTCGACGAGTTCGACTATCCGATCGACCAGCAGACGAGTGTGTTGCTGGCCCGTGACGAGCGCGAGCTCGCGGCGCTCGATGGCGACAGCGATGCCGAGGTGGTGCTGGCCGGCGTGCCGGTCGATCCGCTTGCGCTGGTCGAGGATGAGTTGGTGCTCGCGCTGCCTTTCGCGCCGCGGCACCCGGCCGATGTGTGCAGTATCGAACAGCAGTCGTCGTAGCGTATCGTCGCGCACGTCGGCTCGTCACAATCAGGAGAGCGTCACATGGCAGTCCAGCAGAACAAGAAATCGCCGGCGAAGCGAGGCATGCATCGCGCGCACGACTTCATGCAGAAGCCTTCGCTTGGCGTCGAGCCGGTCAGCGGCGAAGTGCATCTCCGTCATCACATCAGTCCGAGCGGTTATTACCGCGGCAAGAAAGTCGTCAAGACCAAAGCGGACGAGTGATCGTCGGCGCATGCGTGCGACGCGCGCGAGCGTAGTCGGCGGCGCCGCCATTCGCGGTGGCAGGATCGTGCGGCGAGCGTCGCTTAAGCGACGTTCATTTCGGCTCGCGTAACGTCGAACGAAGATGTCCGTTACCGTAGCCGTCGACGCGATGGGCGGCGATCACGGCCCGGCCGTGACGGTGCCGGCCTGCGTCGAGTTTCTGGAGGGGAAGCCGCACGCCAGCGTCGTTCTCGTCGGACTGCGGCAGCCGCTCGAGGCACTGCTCGCTACTGTCAAACCTGCTGTTCGCGAGCGCATCTCGATTCATCCTGCCACCGAGGTCGTCGACATGGACGAGCCTCCGGCCGACGCGCTGCGCAAGAAGAAGGATTCGTCGATGCGCGTCGCCATCAACCTCGTCAAGGAGGGTACGGCAAACGCGTGCGTTTCCGCGGGCAATACCGGCGCGTTGATGGCAATTGCCCGGTTCGTTCTGAAAACGCTGCCCGGCATCGACCGGCCGGCGATCGCGTCGCAATTGCCGACGAAAACGGGCGATACACTGGTTCTCGATCTCGGCGCCAACGTTAACTGCACCTCCGAGCAGCTCGTGCAATTCGCCGCGATGGGCAGCGCGCTGGTGTCCGCAATCAACGGCATCGAGCGTCCGACCGTTGGCCTGCTGAACATCGGCGCGGAGGACATCAAGGGCAGCGATCTCGTCAAGGAGACGGCCGAGCGGTTGCGGGCGTCGTCGCTCAATTTCTACGGCAACGTCGAAGGCGATGACATCTATCGCGGCACGACGGACGTCGTAGTCTGCGACGGTTTCGTCGGCAACGTGATGCTGAAAACTTCCGAAGGGCTTGCGCACATGCTGTACGAATTCCTGAAGACGGAATTCACGCGCAACGTGCTGACGCGCATTGCGGCCGCGATCGTCTACCCGGTTTTGATGTCATTCAAGCGCCGGATCGATTCGCGGCGCTACAACGGTGCCACGCTAGTCGGTCTCAAGGGTGTCGTCGTCAAGAGCCACGGCGGCGCCGATGCATTCGCGTTCGCGAACGCGCTCAACCGGGCGGCGGCGGAAGTGGAGCACGACATGCTCGAGAAGATCGCGCAGCGAATTTCTGAAATGCCTCCGATGCGGCCGGTGGACGACGTCGCTGGCGTGCTGCGCGCTCATGCATAGCCGCATTGCCGGCACCGGTTCGTATCTGCCGGAACGAATCGTCACCAACGACGCGCTCGCCGAGCGTGTCGCGACGAGTGACGAATGGATTCGCGCGCGCACCGGCATCCGCCAGCGGCACGTCGCCGCCGAAGGTGAGCAGACGTCCGATCTCGCGTTCGCGGCTGCTCGCAATGCACTTACGGCCGCGTCGCTGGCGGCCACCGACGTCGACCTGATCGTCATAGCGACGACGACGCCGGACATCATCTTTCCATCGACGGCTAGCATTGTGCAGGCGAAGCTCGGTGCAGCAGGCGGCCCGGCCTTCGACGTACAGGCCGTGTGCTCCGGGTTTGTTTATGCGCTGGCGATCGCTGACCGGATGGTTGCCGGTGGTGCTGCGCGAAATGCGCTCGTCGTCGGTTCTGAAGTGTATTCGAGGATCCTCGACTGGAACGACCGCGCAACGTGCGTGCTGTTCGGCGACGGCGCGGGTGCCGTCGTACTCGTTCCTTCAGCAGAGCCGGGCGTGCTCTCGACGCATCTGCATTCGGATGGCCGCTACAAGGACATCCTCTGCGTCCCCGGGCAAGTGAATCAGGGAGCCGTCACTGGAACGCCGTTCGTTCGCATGGACGGACACGCCG
>Ga0070661_100001840_pt1 | contig 14693 bp, 9 predicted proteins | sample KBSC43metaG_FD_64663 | JGI IMG/M metagenome (GOLD analysis project Ga0070661, IMG submission 64663) | Corn rhizosphere microbial communities from Kellogg Biological Station, Michigan, USA - KBS C4-3 metaG | ecosystem: Host-associated > Plants > Roots > Rhizosphere > Soil ...
ATGGGGCGCACGGCGTCCACTTCATTCACAAGTCGGTCGAGAGCGGGAAGGCCCGCGGCTGGATCGATGCTCGTTATACGCCCCCCGGTGTTGTTGACTGATGCCTGATGACCGCTCGTCGGTCATTGGTTTTCGGGCATCAGCTTCAAAACGGCGCCGACAACGCACGACTTGCCCAACGAGGATTGCAGATGCCACGACCAGTCACACTCTTCACCGGACAATGGGCCGACCTTCCGCTCGAGACCATCGCCGGAAAAGCGGCGTCGTGGGGTTTCGACGGCCTCGAGCTCGCCTGCTGGGGCGATCACTTCGAGGTCGACAAGGCGCTGGGCAACGACAGGTACGTGCGCTCCCGCCGCGACATCCTCGAGAAGCACGGGCTGAAGGTGTTCGCGATCAGCAATCACCTCGTCGGCCAGGCCGTGTGTGACCGGATCGACGAGCGCCACAAGAGCATCCTCCCGCCGCGCGTCTGGGGCGATGGCAAGCCGGATGGCGTGCAACGTCGCGCGGCCGAGGAGATGATGAACACCGCGCGGGCGGCGAAGGCGTTAGGTGTGGGTGTGGTGCCGGGGTTCACCGGCTCCTCGATCTGGCACTTGCTCTACAGCTTCCCACCCGTAGCGCCGGCAATGATCGACGCCGGTTTCCGTGACTTCGCGGATCGCTGGAATCCGATCCTCGACGCGTTCGACGCGGCAGGCGTCCGCTTCGCGCTCGAGGTGCACCCGACGGAGATTGCCTTCGACGTCTCCTCGGCGCAGCGCGCACTCGAAGCCGTGAATCGTCGGCCCGCGTTCGGGTTCAACTACGACCCGAGCCACTTCGGCTATCAGGGTGTGGACTACGTCGCGTTCATCGAGCGCTTCGGCGATCGGATCTACCATGCTCACATGAAGGACGTGTGGTGGTCAGACGTGCCGAGACCGTCGGGCGTCTTCGGTGGGCATCTCGACTTCGGCCACCGCGACCGCTACTGGGATTTCCGTAGCATCGGGCGCGGGAAGATCGACTTCGAGGAGATCGTGCGCGCCCTGAATCGCGTGGGCTACGCTGGACCGCTGTCGATCGAGTGGGAGGATGGTGGTATGGACCGCGAGTTCGGCGCGCGGGAGGCGTGTGCGAAGATCAAGGCGACGGACTTTGCTCCATCGCAAGTCGCGTTCGATGCGGCGTTCGCGCGGGAGTAGATGCCGGCCGTATCGGCGTCATCCCGCCAACCACTCTAGCACCCGATGCCATCGGGCACTTGGCCCGATGACGATTGCCTCCAGATTTGCCAGCGCGACGAGGCCGATACCCAGAATCAATGTGACCGGGTGTACGCGCTTTACGGTGCGAATGTCGTGCGCGAGGAACGCTCCGAGCACGCCAAGCCCCCAAAGCACAAACGTCAGGACCGGCAGGCCGAAGTGACCAACGATATGTCCAAGGGGCGCCGCCATCAGCGTCTCGATGACGGCAAATGCCATCAGGCGTTTGTGTATGTGACGTCGGCGGCGGAGCGCGAGTGCTGCCCCTACGAGGATCGAAAAGATTGCGAGGTTGCTGAACTGGAAGATGGCCGCGTCGAGCGCGCTGTCGTTAGGTGGCCGACTCAGGTCGCCGCTCAAGTCGAAGCCTCGCTGAACCATGGCCACCGTAGCAGCGAACCCGGTCGCTACCGCAGCGGCGGCGACGACCGCGCCGGCGACGCCCAGGCGCTTGTGGAGCCCGATGCCGCCGTTCGCGGCCAGCATCGTCTGAATCAGATACAAGATCAGCCATGCCGACATGAGCACTGCATGGGTGCCGGCCATCACCGTCATCGAACCACGCCGCTGGCTCGAGCTTACGAGCGACGGTCCAAAGGCTGCCACGCTCAACGTGATCGCCGCCAGCGCCAGCCAGCCGTAGAAGCTCACTCGTGCGCTCGGGGCTTTGACGGTCGCAAAATCGAGCCTCACCGGATCCGCGCCTTGAATCGATGCAGGCAACACCATAGCAGCGGGCCCGCGCAAGTACGCACGCCGTTAGGCGCCAGGACGCGTCACGTTCTGCCATACTCGCATCTCTGCGCTCGAGGCGCGGGGTCATGACGAACAACGAGCGTCTGGATTCGTGGAAGGAGATCGCGGCGTATCTCAAGCGCGGCGTGCGAACGGTCCAGCGTTGGGAGCGCGTCGCCGGTTTACCGGTGCGGCGGGTCCCGTCGACACGCGGCGCGGTGTATGCGTTTCGCGCGGAGCTCGATCAGTGGTGGCGAACCCAGTCCGTCGATCGGGCAAGCGAGATGCCGGCCACTCAGGACTCGCCGGCTTTTCGGCCAGTTCCCGCCGGCTCCGGGGTACGCCCACAGGCGGTCAATCCGCCGGCCATCGCTGCGGCAGCGGCGGCATCGATGCGAGTGCGGCCGTTTATTCCGCAGACGCTCGGGATCGATCCCGATTCGCCGACCGCTCACGCCAACCTCGCGGTGTACTTTTTCACGCTGGTCGCCATGGGCATGCTGCGTCCGGACGAAGGCATGCCCGCGACCCGCGCGGCAGCGCAGCGAGCTCTCGAGCTCGATCCGTCGATCGCGGAAGCGCACGCGATTTCCGGCGTGGTGGCCAGCCATTACGAGCGTGACTGGGCAGCAGCCGAGCGGCGGTTCGAGGTCGCGTTGAGCCGCGAGCCCGTTTCGTCGTCGGTGCGCTTCCACTACGCGGCCTGGCACCTATCGCCACTCGGTTGCCATGCCGAGGCGTTGACCCAGGTGAAGCTCGGGCTGGCCGACGACCCGCTCTACCTGCTCGGTCGCATCCAGCTTGGGGTGGAGCTACAAAGCCTCGGCCGGTCGGATGAGGGACTCGCCGAGCTCGAAGCGGTCCTGAGGTTCGATCCGCGCTTCGGGCCGGCCCTCGGTCTGGTCGGGCGAGAGTACGCCATGCGCGGACGCGTTGCCGAAGCGCTGTCGCTGGCAGAGCAGACTTTCCAGGCGGCTCCGCGGCATGCCAACGCCGTCGGATTCCTTGCCGGCATGTTGCGACGCACCGGCTCAGAGCAACGTGCCGATGCCATCCTGTCCACGCTGGACGGTGACAGCGCGTGGGCGCGCGCCCGCGCGCGCGCCGAGTCTCACGTGGTGTGCCTGGAGTTCGACGCCGCGCTCGATGCGCTCGAGGTGGCAGTTGCCGCGCGCGATCCCGGCGTCTGGATCGTGGTCTCGGGTACCGCCGGGAACGCGATTCGATCGATGACCGCATGGCAGGCGCTGTGCGCGCAGCTCGGTCTGTCGAGTGAAAGGTCGCCTGACTCCGGTTGACTTGATCAAGCCGGTTGTCATCACGAATTGCCTCGGGTACTGTCGGTCGTATAACGAACGGAGCCGCAGCGCCGCCAGACTGTCGCGCCGCGACCATCCTGCAGCATCATCGACAACCCACGAGGCATCCCCGTGCCCGCCACCCTTACGATCCGAGACGAAACTGCCACGGGCACGCCCGTGCACGAGTTCCCCGTCGAGTTCCAGAGCGAACGCATTACGGTCCGCGACCTGATCCGTGAGCGGGTCTACCAGGAGGTCAGCGAGTACAACTTCCGCAGCCGACGAGCGGGCGGGTTGTTCCGTGGTCTCGTGCAGCCCACCGACACCGAGCGGACGCTCAACGGCTTCAAGGTTCCGAAGAATCGTGACATCGACTGGGAAGCCCAGTTCGCGCAGGCCATCGATGCCTTCGGCCGGAATGGATACTTCATTCTCGTGAACGATCGTCAGGCGGAAGCGCTCGACGAGACCATCGTGATCAGTTCCAGCACGCACGTGAGCTTCGTGAAGCTGACGCCGCTCGTGGGAGGGTGAGTGAAGTGGCCGTGGAAACGAGCCGCGTCGGTCGAGGCGTTCGTCCCTCCCGGCGGCTCCGAGCTCGACGCGGAGCATCGCGTCGTCTCGAGGTGGGTGGAGGACGCGTTCAGCGCGACTGATGAGGCACACTGGTATCGGGACGTCGAGCTGAAGAGCCAACCGAGCGGGCAGGTGATGCTCGACGCGACGCCCGACGAGGCGCGGCGATATGTACACGCGGCCGCGGCGCAGACGGTCTACTGGGACACGCGCGCGAGGGAGATCCGTTCACAGGGGAAGACGGACCTCGAGCGCATCAACGCACACCTCCGTCCCGGCTGGAAAGAGGTCTGGGGCCGCCGCCGTCGCGCCGCGACGGTCGTCTCGACGCTCATGCGACGCACGCTGCCGTTCGAGGAAGCGGACCTGATCGCGCTTCTGCAGCTGTGCAACGGAACCGAGCGGCTGTCGAAGTATGACGCGCCGGTGGGGCCCATCACGCGCGCGCTCGAGCGCTTTCTCGAAACCCATCCACTGAGCGATGCCCTGCGAGAGCCGCTCACGCGATTCGCGGCCGGCCTTCGCGGGTCGAACGACAAGGATACCAACCGCCACGGCACTACGGTCGAACAGTTGTTGGCCGGCCCCACGCAGGCCCGCTCCGCCGCGACGCCGGAGCCTAACGATGATGTCCCGGATGGTGCGGCGGCGCCATCCCCGCCGCCTACCGCCGCGCCGGCAGGCAATCCGGCGATCCTCGACGTGCTCAAGCGGCACGTCGGCGTCGCCGGAGACGAGGCCGCGACCACGACCATCGAACCGGACGAATTCCTCCTCCGCGCTGATTCGCCCCTCCGTGCCGAACATGCCCTCCTGAGCGAGATGCTCGCGTCGGTTGTCGGCACGCGGCTGTACATGCAGCCAACGCTCGAGACGCTCCGTGGCGGCGATCGCGTGCTGGCGATGGACCCGGTGTCAACTGGCCGGCTCCTCCTCGCCGCTGCGGAGCGTGACGTCGCGGGCGTTCTTGCAGGAACCAACACGGCAACGCCGGGCGGCTGGCAGTCGCGTTATGCCGTCGCGGCGCTCACGAAAGCCTTGGCTCAGCGCGCCTTCACGCTCGACCGATCCGGGGCGTTCGACCTCCTGCTCTACGTCGCGGTACGCGCGTCGTCATCTGATCGCCGTCCCTTCCAGGCGGGCTTCGACGCGCTGGTCAGCCAGGTCGAGCAGGAGGCCAAGCGAACGCCGCTGAGCGACGGCGAGCGGTACGTGCTCCATCTCCTGCGTGCCTCGTGGATCAGCGGGCCACCGTTAGGCATCGCGACGGAGATCAACCGCCTCTCGCATCTCGTGGGCGACGCGCGGGCGTTCTTTCTCGTCCCAGGCGAAGCGTGGACCGACGACCTCAACGATGAGCTGACCGCGCTTCCGCGGCGCGAGCGCGAGCCGTGGATCGCTTTGCTCAAGCACGCGTTGACCGCGACGGCCGCGCGCCCGTCCGCGAAATGGCTCAAGACGGGCGAAAAGCTCATCGCCGCCATTGGAGGTGCCAAGGTCCTGGCGGCTCTCAACCGTTGGTTGCCACGCGTGACTCAGGGCGGTTCGATCGCTCGGCTCGGTGCATTTCCCGGGGCCACGCAAGCGGCAGACCTGATGCACGAGGAGAATGCCACGTGCCTTCGCGGCCTGGTCTGGCTCACGTCGGCTCTCCGCCGGGGCAGCGGTGACGGCGATGCCAACGACCTCACGCGCGCCGTCGCCGCCGTCGCGATCTCGGCGTATCGCAAGGTGCCGGGCATCGGGCCGCGTGCCATCAAAGTCGGCAACGCCGCGGTCTACGCGTTGTCGGAGATGAGAACGCCCGAGGCCGTCGGCCACCTCGCGATGCTCAAAGTCCGCGTGAAATTCGGCACGGCGCAGAAGGAGATCGACAAAGCCTTCAATACGGCGGCCGAGGCGCTGTCGCTCCCGCGCGATCAGATCGAGGAGATGGCTGTGCCCTCATACGGACTCGACTCGGTCGGCGTCCGGCGCGAGGCGTTCGCGGATGGCGAATACGTCGCCGAGCTGCGTGTGAACGGACGCAATGTCGACCTCCACTGGAGTCGCGCCGATGGCAAGGCACAGAAATCCGTCCCTGCCAAGGTCAAGACCGATCACAAGGACGAACTGAGAGAGCTGCAGGGCGCGGCGAAGGACATTGCGTCGATGTTGCCGGCCCAGAGCGAACGGCTCGACTCCATGTTCCTGCTCGAGAAGCGCTGGCCCGCGGGCATGTGGCGCGAGCGCTACCTCGATCATCCGCTTGTCGGCACGCTCGCTCGCCGTCTCATCTGGACGTTCACCGCGAACGGCAGCACGCGCGCGGGCGCCTGGTCGGGCGATGCCATTGTGGACACGTTGGACAGGACATTCGACGTGCCTAACGACACGACGGTCGAGCTGTGGCACCCCATCGGTCAGCCTGTCGAGGACGTGCTCGCGTGGCGGCAATGGTTCGAGACGCACGAGATCCGCCAGCCGTTCAAGCAGGCACACCGCGAGGTCTACCTGCTGACGGATGCCGAGCGGAACACCGAGACCTACTCGAATCGATTCGCGGCGCACGTGTTGCGGCAGCACCAGTACAACGCACTCTGCGCGGCGCGCGGATGGAAGAACAAGCTACGCCTGATGGTCGATGATACGTACCCACCCGCGTCTCGGGAGCTGCCCCACTGGGGGCTCCGCGCCGAATACTGGGTCGAAGGTGCGGGGACGGAATACGGGACGGACACGAACGAGAGTGGCGTGTTCCTGCACGTCGTCACCGATCAGGTCCGGTTCTATGGAATCGACGCCGCCCAGAACCGCGCGCACGCGGGCGGCGGCGGATACACGAGCGCGGCGGCGGGCCCGGGGACGCGCGATGTGAACGAGCCGTTGCCACTCGACGAGATTCCGGCGCTCGTGTTGAGCGAGATCCTGCGCGACGTCGATCTCTTCGTCGGCGTGGCGTCGGTGGGGAACGACCCGACCTGGCAGGACGGCGGTCCCGGTGGTCGCTACCGCGATTACTGGACGCGCTACTCGTTCGGAGAGCTGGGCGAAACGGCGCGGACGCGGCGGGCGATCCTCGAGCGTCTCGTGCCGAGGCTCAAGATCGCCAACCAGTGCACGTTGACGGAACGATTTCTCGTCGTCCGCGGCACGCTCCGCACCTACAAGATCCACCTCGGCAGCGGCAACATCCTGATGGAACCTAACGATCAGTATCTCTGTATCGTGCCGGCCCGGGGTCCGGTGGCGGCAGGTTCCGACCGGCTTTTTCTGCCGTTCGAGGGCGACGCGACGTTGTCCATCATCCTCAGCAAGGCGTTCCTGCTTGCGGCGGACAACGCCATCAAGGATCCAACGATCGTTAGGCAGATCGCCCTGCGGTGACGCGTCGCCTCACGGGCGCCATCCAGCAGGGAGCGGCCCCCGGTCCGGCACTTCAGCCGTCGTGCCCACGACGCGGAACCGCACGGGCTGTCCCCCATCCGAGGACCCAGCTGCCCACACGGTGAACGATCCAGGCTCCACGACGTGCCGCATGCGGAGGTCGTAGAACGCCAGGTCCTGCGGTCGCAGCGTGAACGTCAGGGTCCGGCGCTCCGCTGGCCGGAGCATGACGCGTCGAAAACCCCTCAGCATCTTCACCGGGCGCGTCACGCTCGCCGCATCATCGCGGACGTACAGCTGCACGACCTCCTCGCCGGCCCGCGCTCCGGTATTCGTCACGTCCACGCTCACCGTGAGCGAATCCGTTGGTCCAATCTCCGTCTTGCTGACGCGCGGCGTGTCGTAGGCGAACGTCGTGTAGCTCAGCCCGTGGCCGAACGGCCAGAGCGGCGTCCACGGCACGTCGATGTACTTCGAGTTCCACCGTATGCCCTCGACCGGCGGGCGACCGGTGTTCTTGTGGTTGTAGTAGGTCGGGACCTGACCAACCGTGCGCAGGACCGACACCGGGAGCTTGCCCGACGGGTTGAAGTCGCCGAAGAGGACGTCTGCCAGCGCGGGACCGGTCTGCACGCCGAGGTGCCACGCCTCGACAATCGCCGGGACGTTCTCCGCGAGCCACGGCACGGAGAGCGGCCGCCCGTTCATCAACACGGCTACCATCGGCTTGCCCGATGCGCGCGCCGCAGCGTACACGGTTCGCGCCAACTCGTTCTGCACTCCGGGTAAGTCGAGCGACGAGCGACTGTGCGCCTCCCCACTCATGTCTTCGCGCTCACCGATGACGAGCACCACCGCGTCGGCCTCACGCGCGACGCGGACCGACTCTGCGAACCCACTCGAGTCAGCCGTGTCGGCCGATGCGCCGCGCGCATACAGGACGCGACCGCCAGCGCCCACGGCCTGGCGAATCCCGGCGAGCGGCGTCACCGCGTCCTCCGGCCGTCCGGCACCGGCCCACGCTCCGAGCGCCGACGTTGCATCATCCGCGAGCGGTCCAATGACGGCGATGGCGCGAAGGTCCTTCCGCAGCGGAAGCACTCCACCTTCGTTCTTCAGCAGCACGATCGAGCGACGCGCCATGTCGCGCGCCTCGGCGACGAACGCCGGCGCCAGCGTGAGCGCGCGCTCCCGCGCCACGTTGCTGAAGCGATATGGATCTTCGAATAGCCCTCGCTCGTACTTCGCGCGCAGCACACGGCGAACCGCGCTGTCGATCACGGCGATCGGCACACGGCCGGCAGCTACCTCGGCGGGGAGTTTCTTGAAGAAGAACGTGCTGACCATGTCCACGTCGACGCCGGCACGGATCGAGATGCGCGCGGCTTCCGCGGTGTCGGCCGCGACACCGTGGTTGAGGAGCTCCATCACGCCCGTATAGTCGCTGACGAGAATCCCATCCCAGCCCCATTCGCGCCGCAGCACGCCGTTGATCAACTCGCCGTTGGCGTGCATGGGCACACCATCCAGCTCATTGAACGAGGCCATCACCGAGCGTGCCCCGGCGTTCGCCGCGGCGTGGAACGGTGGCAGGTAGATCTCACGAAGCGTTCGGGGAGGCACATCGGCCACGTTGTAGTCGCGGCCGCCCTCGGCGGCGCCGTAGGAGACGAAGTGCTTCGCCGTAGCGATCAGCGTTAGGGTGTCGCGCAGCTTGTGCGGGGTACCTGTTGTGGAGTCGGCGCCCTGGAAGCCGCGTACGCGCGCCGCCGCCATCACGGAGCCGAGGTATGGATCTTCGCCCGAGCCCTCGATGATCCGCCCCCACCGAGGGTCTCGCGCGATGTCGACCATCGGCGCGAAGGTCCAGTGCAGGCCGTTCGCGGCGCCCTCGGCAGCGGCGACGCGTGCGGCGCGTTCCACCGCGGCCGGATCCCAGCTTGCCGCCTCGGCGAGCGGTGTGGGGAAGATCGTACGGAACCCATGGATCACGTCGTAGGCGAAGAGGAGCGGGATCTTCGCCCGCGACTGCTCCATGGCCACGCGCTGCAGATTCCGGGTGACTTCGGCGCCGGACGTGCCGAGGAAGGACCCGATGCGTCCGGCCCGGATGTCCGCCGTGCTGGCTTCGGGAAGTTGCGGGCCGGTGACGGCGGCGCTGAGCACGTTCTGCGTGAGCTGACCGAGCTTCTCTTCCAGCGTTAGGCCGGCGAGGACCGAGTCGACGAAGCGCTCCATGCGCGTGTCGGACGGCGTCAGGGGCGGGCGGAGGGCCACGCTCGCTGGCGTGCTGGCGAGATCCGGGGCTCCGCTTCCGGCCCGTGTGCAGGCGCCGGCAAATAGCGCGAACGCGGCGGCGCTGGCGAGGATGCTGGTAGAAGTCACGCCGGGAAGTTGCAGTGCGACGAGCGGGCTGACTAGGTGGCGCTTCGCGCAGACATACTTCGCGCGGTGTGCCCGCAAACGGCGGGTTGTGGTGACCATGGCCCAGGTTGTCAGGTCATTAACTCACTCCCACTTCACAGGAATAGCTCCACCCCATGTCGGTCCTCTTCTCACCCGTCGTCCTGCGCACGACGTTCCTCCTCGTCTGCTCGAACGTCTTCATGACGTTCGCCTGGTACGCCCACTTGCGAAACCTCAGCGGCCGCCCATGGTACGTGGCCGCGATCGTGAGCTGGGGGATCGCGCTGTTCGAGTATCTCCTGCAGGTCCCGGCAAACCGGATCGGCTATACGCAGGTGAGCCTGGGGCAGCTCAAGGTTCTGCAGGAGGTTGTCACGTTAGGCGTGTTCGTGCCGTTCGCCGTGTTCTACATGCGCCAGCCGCTCAAGTGGGACTACGTGTGGGCAGGCCTCTGCATTGTCGGCGCGGTGTACTTCATGTTTAGATCAGGGGGCGCAGGGCACTAACGGCGCAGCGCCCGAAGGCGCCGTCTGGCATCCAGCGCCCTCATGCCCTGCGCTCCTGATGCCAGCGCTTCTACTGCCAGCGTCGTCGCTGCCAGCGCAGTTAATTGTCGGCGCCACTCGTCCCTTGCGCCCTTACGGTGTCGTGATGCCCCCCATTTTGACGAGCTCGAAGTCCGAGGCCGTCAGCCGGCCCATCGTCGCGAGGTTGTCGTCGCTCCAGCGTGGATCCGGCGCGCCGCTGATGTAGAATCCGCTCCCGTTGTCGGCCAGGAACATCCCGTACTTCTTGAGCGCCGTGAGGATCACCTGCACCTCCGGCGGATACGTTGAGATGTCCACACTCGCCTTGAGCCGGACGCGCGCGCCCATCGGCATGTAGCTCGCGCTCGTCTGGGAGCTCGCCCAGTGACGCGCCGGCGCGACGTAGGCCTTCCGCGTCGTGGGGCACGTGAAGCGCAGCGCGTGCGTGATCGCGCCTTTCGTTACTGCCTCGTCGTAACGCACGAGCCCCGGAAAAATCGGCAGCCCGGCCGCATCGGCCGATGTCCAACCAGCCGGCCGCAGCGCGTTCGAGCTCAGATCCCACGTCGCGCCGGAGCCCGCATGCCAGCTCGTACCGCCGTTCAGCGGATGCGCGTCGAACATCTCGTATAGCCGCCACGAGGTCGTGTCCACCACGATCACGTGCCGGTCGCCAGTCGCGTTAGGCCCGCCTTCAATCGGGGCGTTCGCGGGAATGGGATAGGGGCCCGGATCGCTCTCGTCCGCATAGTCGAACGACACCGGCACCCTGGCTTGCGTCCCGCTCACGAGAATGTACGGGATGCCGTTCGGGGCACCGTCCCAGACGGTGCCGAAGTCCGGATGCACGCGCTTCGTAGCGCCGCCGCAGCTATTGATCAGCGTCGTGGAGTTGGGATCGACGGGCTGGGTCGCGATGTCCGTGTTCCACGGGTTGTCGGCGGGAAAGACGGTTCGAGTACCCGTCGAGCCTCCGCCACCCGTGCCGCCCCCGCCGCCTCCCCCTTTCTTGGCGTCGGCCGTGACGTCCGGTCCGAGGGTCGAGTCTCCCGCGCAGGCGATGCCTAACGCCAGAAGACCTCCCATCGCTGCGATAGCGGCTTCGCGACGCATTGGGGCACTCCATTCCAAGGGTGGTGCACTCGGTCCGCCCACGATAACAGCGGCACGGGGTGGGGCGTTGGGGTCTGCCGCACGCCCGGTCCGAGGCAGGCATCGTGTCCGGTCAGTGCATCACATCACTCGAGCCAAGCCGTCCGAAAGTGGGACATCACGTCCGCCTCCGCGACGATCCCATAGCCCACCTGGCGGAGCCGGTCGAGCGCAACGCGTTGCACACGTTGAAGTTGCCTGAACTGTGACCGATGGCACCAGCCGTGCCTTCCGGCAGGTCATGCTCAACGACTTCCGCTTCGCACTGCGCACGCTGCGCCGGCGGCCGACGTTCACCGCGGCCGTCGTCCTGACACTCGCGCTCGGCATCGGCACGAGCAGCGCCGTGTTCAGCATCCTCGACGCGGCGCTCATTCGTCCGCTGCCGTTCGCTGATCCCTCTCGCCTCGCTATGCTCTGGGGTGTCGCCGGTGCCGAGCGCGACATTCGCGGAGCGTCGTACCCGGAGATCGTCGACTGGCGAACGCTGAACCATTCGTTCTCGGATGTCGCCGCTTACGACGATATCTCCCTCAACCTCGGCACGGGCGGTGAACCCCGACGCGTCGAGGCAGAGATGGTCTCGGCGAGCTATTTCGGCATCCTCGGCGTTTCCGCCGCGCGCGGCAGAGCGTTCATCGCGGATGACGATCGTGTACCCGACGCGCAGCCGGTTGCCGTCATCAGCCACGCGCTGTGGACGACACAGTTCGCGTCCGACCCGGGCGTCGTGGGACGAGCGATTACCCTCAACGACCGACCGTTTACGATCGTCGGCGTCATGCGCGACGGATTCCGCGGCATCTCATTCGATACCGACGTGTGGGTGCCGATGATGATGATCTCGCTCACGTCGTCGAAGGGCACGCTCGAGTCGCGCGGCAATCGCTGGCTCGCGGCGATCGGTCGGCTTCGGCCCGGTGTCGATCTGCCGAGCGCGCAGCGCGACGTCGACGCCGTGGCTCGCCAGCTTACCGCGGCGTACCCGGAGACCAACCGCGACCGCGGCGTCCGCCTTTTTACGCTCCAGGACTCCGCGTTAGGCAGCACCCGCCAGCTCCTCGTCGCGATGTTCGCCGCGGTGCTGCTGTTCCTGCTCATCGCCTGCGCCAACGTCGTGAACCTGCAGCTCGTTCGCGCGACGTCCAGGCGTCGCGAGATCGCCCTGCGCGTTGCCGTCGGCGCGGACGGTGCTCGGCTGGTTCGTCAGCTCCTGACCGAGGGGCTGACGCTCGCCGCGGTTGGCGCGTTTGCAGGCGTGGCGCTGGCCGTGTGGGGACTTGGCGCACTCTTGCCACTCTTGCCGGACGGTGCGCTGCCTCGGTACGTCAACCCGACAATCGACTGGCGGGTGGCCCTGTTCGCGACGGTGCTGACCGCCGTGTGCGGGGTCGTCTTCGGACTGGCGCCGGCACTGGCGGTCCGCCGTCTGACGGTCGCCGACTCGCTCAAGACCGGTTCACGATCAGCCGCAGGCGGGATCGCCAGTGTGCGGCGCCTCGGCGCGCAGCAGCTGCTCGTCGTCAGCGAGGTCGCGCTGGCGCTCGTCCTGCTCGTCGCGGGCGGACTCATGATCCGCAGCCTCCAGCGTCAGCTGGATGTCGCGCCGGGCTTTCGCGCGGACGGCGTCGTGACCGCGCAGCTGGCGCTCCCGCGTACGCGATATCCGGGCCCCGCGCGCATCCGGTTCGTGAGCGACCTGCTCGCCCGCGTCCGCGAGCTGCCACAGATCGAGAGCGCCGCCGTGGGATCGGACATCCCGTTAGGCAGCAACGCGAACGCAGGGCCGATGTTCGTCGACGGCGTGACGCCCGATCCCGTGCGGTCGTATCGCCACCGCGTGACGCCCGACTACTTCGCGACGCTCGGCATCCCGTTGCTGCGTGGACGCGCGTTCACCGCCGCCGACCGTGACAGTGCTCAGGACGTTGCCGTCGTCAGCGCGGCCACGGCGCGGCGGTTCTGGCCTGGCGTCGACCCCGTTGGCCGGCGGTTCCGATTCGGTGACGCGACGGGATCGGAAGTCACCGTCGTTGGCGTGGTCGAAACGGCGCGCTTTCGCGATCTCACCACGGACCTGACCACGCCGTCGAGTGAACCTGACATCTTTTTCTCGTTCGCGCAGCTCAGCGACGCCGATCTCTCGCTCGTCGTCCGCACGAGTGGCGACATTGCCACCGTCATGGCCGGCGTGCAGCGCGAGGTGAACGCGATCGACCCCGGTCTTCCGCTGTATCGGGTGACGCGGATGTCCGATCTCCTGGCGCGGCAGACCGCGTCGGCGCGGTTCGGGTCGACGGTGCTCGGAAGCTTCAGCGCCGTGGCCATGCTGCTGGCGGCTATCGGGATCTACGGCGTTCTGGCGTTCGTGATCAGTCTGAGCCGCGGCGAGATTGCCATTCGCCTTGCGCTCGGCGCGACGCGCGGGCGCGTCGTCGGGCTCATCGTTCGACAGGGGATGACGCTCGTGGCGTTCGGTATTGCGGTCGGTCTCGTGGTCGCGTATTACGCGACGGCGGTCCTGTCGACGCAACTGTTCGGCGTCACGGCGACCGATCCGCTGACCTTCGTAGCGGTGCCGCTCGTGCTCGCGACCATCGCGCTCGCGGCGACTTATCTCCCCTCGCGGGCCGCCGCACGCATCGACCCCCAACAGGCGCTCAAATCGGACTGATGACCACGTTAGGCGGCACTCCGGCACTCATTGGCCTGCCGTACGACGCGAGCTCGTCATACCAGCGCGGACCGGCCGATGCGCCGGCCGCCATTCGCGACGCATTGTGGAGTCCGAGCGCGAACAGCTGGAGCGAGCTCGGAATCAACATCGGCGCCGAGCGGGCGATCACCGACGCTGGGGATCTGGATCTTGCGCGATGTTCTCCGGCGGACGCCCGTCGTGCCATCGAAAACGGGATTGGTCGGCTCCTCGCCATGGGCGCCCGACCCGTTTCGCTCGGCGGCGATCACTCCGTGACGTACCCCGTGCTCCGCGCGGTTCGGCGGCAAGCGCCGAGTCTGACGATCCTGCACGTCGATGCGCATCCCGATCTGTACGACGAGTTCGAGGGCGACCGCTACTCACATGCGTGCCCGTTCGCGCGGATCATGGAAGAGCAACTCGCCGACCGTCTGGTGCAGGTGGGGATCCGAACGATGACGGACCATCAGCGTGCGCAGGCGCATCGGTTCGGCGTGGAAATCATCGAGATGCGGAACATTCAGGGCAACCTGCGTGTCCCCCTGTATGGGCCGGTCTACGTTTCGATTGATATCGACGCATTGGACCCGGCGTTCGCGCCGGGCGTCTCTCATCGCGAACCGGGTGGCCTGTCGGTTCGCCAACTGTTGTCTCTGCTGCACGGCATTGAGGAGCC
>Ga0070661_100001841_pt1 | contig 14681 bp, 16 predicted proteins | sample KBSC43metaG_FD_64663 | JGI IMG/M metagenome (GOLD analysis project Ga0070661, IMG submission 64663) | Corn rhizosphere microbial communities from Kellogg Biological Station, Michigan, USA - KBS C4-3 metaG | ecosystem: Host-associated > Plants > Roots > Rhizosphere > Soil ...
GCCGCCATCAGCGCGCTGAGCTTTCTGCGGCTCCCGCCGGACGCAGGCGCCAATGTCTCCGGCCATCGGGTCCAGCCGCTTCCGAAAGTCGAAGTGGCCGCCTGAGCTAGCCCTTGAATCCCTTGGCGACCAGATAGGTCTCGGCGCTCTCGGTGCGGCTCGCCGGGGGCTTGGCGTGGAGCGTCGTGGTAAAATGCTGTTTCAACAGCGCCAGGAGCTCATGCTCGGTGCCGCCCTGGAAGACTTTCGTCACGAACGCTCCGCCCGGCGCCAACACTTTGATCGCAAAATCGGCGGCGAGCTCTACGAGCGCCATGATCCGGATGTGATCGGTGGCTCGGTGTCCGGTCGTCGGCGCGGCCATGTCGGAGAGCACGAGGTCTGCCTTGTGCCCGCCCAGCGCGTCGATCAATTGCTGTGGGGCGTCCTCGTCATTGAAGTCTTTCTTGAGCAGGATCACGCCCGGGATCGGGTCCATGTCGAGATAGTCGATGCCGACGATCAACGGATGCGCCTCGGTCGAGCCGACGATCGGCGCGGCTACCTGGCTCCAGCCCCCCGGCGCGGCCCCGAGATCGACAACGCGCTGGCCCTTGCGCAGCAGCTTGTGACGTTCGTTGAGCTCGATGAGCTTGTAGGCGGCGCGCGAACGAAGCCCTTCCGCCTTAGCCCGCGCCACATAGGGATCGTTGAGTTGCCGCTGCAGCCACAGCGTCGAGCCGATCTTGCGGCCCTTGCTCGTCTTGACCCTGACCTTGAGATCGCGATCCGACCTGCGCCCGGTCCCGCCGCCCATATTCGTCGTCTTGACCATCAGCGGGCGCCCCGGTGGGCGCGATCTTCGTCGATCAGCGAAATCAATATTCCCTCGCGCAGACCGCGATCTGCCACGCGCACCCGTTCGGTCGGCCACTCGCGGCGAATGGCTTCGAAGATTGCACATCCGGGCAAAACGAGGTCAGCCCGGTCGCGTCCGATGCAGGGGTGCGCGACGCGGCGGTCGAAGGGCATGGCGAGCAAGGCGGCCATTGTCGCATCGACCTCGAGCCGCGTCATCCAGAGCCCATCGACCTTCTGCCGCTCATAGCGCTCGAGGCCCAAATGCAGTCCCGCCAGCGTCGTCACCGTGCCGGACGTTCCAATCAGGTGCACAGGATGATCGGCGATCATCTGCTTGAGCTTGCCGCGCCCCTTGAATTCTCGCAGCTGCGCGGCGACGAAGCCGACCATCGCCTCAAAGGTCTCGCGCGTGACATCTGTGCCGCCGAAGCGCTCGGCGATCGAAACGACACCCACCGGCAGCGACTGCCACGAGCGGATGGAGGCGGCCATTCGCCCCTGCCGGCGCGGCCTGCCGCCGCGAAAATCGAGCCACGCCAATTCCGAGGAACCGCCGCCGATATCGAACATCAAGGCCCCGGCGCTCTCCTCCTCGATCAGGTCGGCACAGCCGGTGACTGCGAGCTCGGCTTCCGTGCGGCGGTCGATGATCTCGAGCGCGAGCCCCGTTTCCTCGAGAATGCGCGCGATGAATGCTTCGCCATTCGTTGCCGACCTGCAAGCCTCGGTGGCGATCAGGCGCATGCGAGCGGGTGCATGCTCGTTCAGCTTGTTGCGGCATTGCTTGAGCGCGTCGATGGTCCGCTGCATGGCCGCATCACCCAGCCGGCCGGTCACCGACAGCCCCTCGCCCAGACGGACGATGCGGGTAAATCCGTCGAGCACGCGGAAGCTCTGTTCGTGCGGGCGTGCGATCAGCAGTCGACAATTGTTGGTGCCGAGGTCGAGCGCAGCATAAACAGGCCCCCGCGATCGTCGCGGAGCCCCCTGGGCGCCATGCGTCCGCCTCTCCGCATCGCCATGGTTGGGCGGGTGCAAATCCGTCCCATCGCGCTTGGGCGACCCAATTCCGACGCTCTGCCCACCTGGCGGCGGGTCTGCGGAGGCGGACCGATTATCCTCGGTCACGACCCAACTTTCCTTCCCGCGCGGTCACGGCCCGGTGTCGGGCGCGCCCGGCGCGGCTGTTTTCAAGTCGGGGTCAGACTAGGTCATTGGCGGCAAGGCTGTCAAAACGGCCTCTACCACCAGGTGGGGTCAGATCCGCGTGAACTCGTAGGTCTGGCACAAAATGCCCGAGCAGCCCTTGAGGGTCATGAAGTTCTTGCTGACCAGTGTCATGGTGCCCGCATAGGCGGCGCCGTTGAGCGTAACGCTGCCCGACCAGGTACCGGCGCCCGCGGGCGAAGCGCCCTTGACGACATAGGTATTGAGCAGCGCCAGATTGTCCGCGGTGCGGGCCGCAGGCGCGAGCCACACGAGCTTGGCGCACAGAGAATGGGAGCCGCAGGCGGTGACTTCGTAACGGGCCTCGCCCGTCGTGACCTGCCACACGCCCACCGGCGAGGCACCGGCGGCCAGCGCTGGCGCCGACGCGAGCGAGGCAAAAGCCATCGCGGCGATCCGGTTAAGGGTTCGTGTCATAATGATCCTGCTGAGCGGAAACCGCTCGATTTTGAGGTTTTGGGAAGGCAGACGCACTGATTTGAGGTTTTTGGGAAGGCAGACGCACTGAAATTCAGAGTTCTGCTGGATAACGAGGGAACCCCCTCGCAAGTTCATTGGCACTTCCCCGGTAAACAAGGCGACCACAAGGCGCCGGGATTACCATCCCGTAAGGTCGCGGCCGAACCCTTGTCGCGTTCGCGGTTAATCCGGCATCACCGGCCGGCCTCCCAAGGTGTTGATCGCCGCCAGGAATGCCGCTAGAAGCGGCCCGCTCCCGGCACCCGTGCCGACGCCATGCCCTGCGGCATTGGGGAATAGTTCAACGGTAGAACAGCGGACTCTGACTCCGTCAATCTTGGTTCGAATCCAGGTTCCCCAGCCAACCCCGAGCCTCTCTACTCCTCGTCGATTTCCTTCGAGGCCTCCACCCAGATGTCGAAGTCGCGGCCGTGTGGGCTGCCTTCGCTGAGCCAGCGGTCGTAGGCGAGTTGGCGCACGTGAATTTCCTTGGCGCGCAGCCAATAGTCGAAGCTGCGGTTTTCGGGCCGCCCGTCCTGCTCCCACAGGAAATACGCTGTGTCCCGGATTGCCTGGGCCAGTCGAGTATCGCGCTTCACTTTTGGTCATCCGCCGCCGCGTAACCCAAACGAAGCGAAGGCGAAGCGGTTCCCCAGCGTCAGGCCGGAAGGTCGGGAAGCGGGGCCGCTTCGACTTCCGTCAGGAGCTCCAGCATGCCGGCGATTTGCGCCTCCGAGATCGCTTGGCCGCGCTCCGCCGTCGCGTTCGCCGCGTTTCCGACCGCCCCGGACGGATTGAGATCGGAGGCGATCCACCCATAGGCGTGCGGCCCGGTCGGTCGCAGATATTTGAACTGCTGTTCGTCGCGTGCCGCCACGGAGCGAAAATCCTCGGCAGCGCGCATATCGACCAGATCGGGCTGGAAATGCAGCATCTGAGATGTCTCGACGTCGCCTGCATGGATGCCCTGGCGCTGTTCCATGTCGCTCACGTGTCCGGCAGGCGGCGCGAATGCACTCCAGCTCGTCTTGACCACCAGCATGCTCTCGCGCACGCGCAATTCGCGGGCGACGATATCAATGATCGAGACATTGCCGCCGTGGCTGTTGATGATGACCAGCTTCTTGATGCCGGCCCGGCTCACCGACTGGCCGATCTCGAACCACATGTCGATCAGCGTATGCGCGGTGCTGCTGATCGTCCCCTTCTGCCAGATGTGTTCGTTGGATTTGCCGATCGTCTGCACCGGCAGGATGCGTACATCGAGCGAGGCCGGGACGCGCTTGGCCATTGCATCAAGCGGGCCGCGGTTGAGAAACGTATCGACGCCGACCGGCAGATGCGGCCCATGCTGCTCGATGGCGGCGGTGGGCAGGATGGCGATGGTGCGCATCGGGTCGATTTTGTCGAACTCGGCAGCCGTGAAGTCTGCCCACCAGATCTTGCGGAACGCCGCCATGCTTCAGGCCTCCACTGCCTTGCCTGCGGCGATCGCCTCGATCTCGACCACGAATTCCGGCCTCGCAAACCCTGACACAATCATGAGCGTCGAGGCGGGCAGCGGTGCCGAGAAACGAGAATTGCGCACGTCCATATAAGGCCGCAGATGCTCGCGCCCCGATACATAGGCGTTGATGCGGACCACATCGGCGAGTGCCAACCCCGCCTCGGCCAGGATCGCCGCGATATTGTCGAAGCAAAGCTCAGCCTGGGCCGCGGCGCCGTCGGGTACGCGTCCATCCCTGTCGATCCCGAGCTGGCCCGAGCAAAAGACCAGGCGCTGGCCTGCCGGCACCTCGACTCCATTGCTGTAGCTCGAGAACGGCGGGTGGATCGTCGCGGGAGAAAGTGGCTTGTGCATTGTGCGGCCCCTGCGATGCCCAGCTAACCGGCAACAGCCCCCGAATTCCAGTATGAAAGAAGAGCGCCATGCTGAAAAACCCGGCAATTGCGGACGTGGCGCAATTTTAGCCTTCCATTTCGCACAGTCGCCGCCGCATAATTCCGGCGATGCCGAAATCGGGGGGACATCACAACGACCTGGCTCGCCGGCAACGACCGGCCGACCCGGGTCATGCGTCACAGGGAGACCACCAATGAATCGCAATCCGACCATGCTGGCTGGCGTCGCGCTGCTTGCGCTCGCGGCCGCTGCGCCCGCCTATGCCGCCGACAAAGTCACCTTCGGCACCAACTGGCTCGCCGAAGCCGAGCATGGCGGATTCTACCAGGCCGTGGCCGACGGCACTTACGCCAAATATGGGCTCGACGTCACGGTCGTGCAGGGCGGGCCGCAATCGCCGAACGAGGCCCTGCTCATCTCTGGCAAGGTCGATTTCTTTATGGGCAGCCAGAGCCAACTCTATGACGACGTCAAGGAAGGCCGGCCGATGATCAGCGTCGGCGCGGTGTTCCAGAAGGACCCGCAAGTGCTGATGGCGCATCCAGATGCGGGCATCGAGACCTTCGGCGACCTCGCCAAGGCCACGACGATCTTCATGGGCAACGACGCCATCACCACCTATTTCGCGTGGATGAAGCAGAACTTCCCCGGCTTCAAGGACGAGCAGTTCAAGCCCTACACCTTCAATCCGGCTCCGTTCATGGCTGACAAGAACTCGGCGCAGCAGGGCTACATCACATCCGAGCCCTACGCTGTCGAGCACGCCGACGGCGGCTTCACGCCGAAGCTCTTCCTCCTGGCTGACGCCGGTTACGATCCCTACTCGGAGCTGATCGAGACCACCCAAAAGATGGTCGACACCAACCCCGATCTCGTCCAGCGTTTCGTCGATGCGACCATTATCGGCTGGGCCAACTATCTCTACGGCGACAACAAAGCCGCCAACGAGCTGATCAAGAAAGACAATCCGGACATGACGGATGACCAGCTCGCCTTCTCGATCGAGGAGATGAAGAAGTACGGGCTTGTCGTGTCCGGCCTTGCCGAGACCAAGGGTATCGGCTGCACGGACGATGCGCGCCAGAAGGCCTTCTTCGACAAGGTCGTGAAGATCGGCCTCTACGATGCCGGCCTCGACTACACCAAGTCCTACACGAACAAGTTCGTGTGCAAGGGCGTCGGTGTGGACCTGTTCAAGAAGTAACCTCCAATCGACGGCGGGGCGTAGCAGGCGCCCCGCTACGCGGACGTTTTAAGTGACACTCGAGGTAGCTTCGCACAAGACGGCAAGCGCGGCGGTCCCGTCCGCCGCGCGCGCGGTCGTCTCTATGCGTGGCATCTCGAAGGTCTTCTCGAACGGCACGCTGGCGCTCTCGAACATGAGCCTCGATGTCCGCCGCGGCGAGTTCCTGAGCCTGCTGGGACCGTCCGGCTGCGGCAAGTCGACGGCGCTGCGGATCATCGCGGGTCTCGGCGCGCCCAGCTCCGGAACGATCGACTGGCCCAGTTCGACGATCAATGCCAAGGGCCTGCCGCAGGGCGACATCGGATTCGTGTTCCAGGATCCGACCCTGATGCCGTGGCAGACGGTGTTCGGCAACGTCTATCTGCCTCTCCGCCTCGCTGGCGTCAGCAAGCGGGACGCGACCGAGCGGATCACCGAGACCCTTTCTCTCGTCGGTCTCGATGATTTTGCGCAGTCTTATCCGCGTGAGCTCTCGGGTGGCATGAAGATGCGGGTGTCGATCGCGCGCGCACTGGTCACCAAGCCTAAGCTCCTGCTCATGGATGAGCCGTTCGCCGCCCTCGACGAGATCACGCGGCAAAAGCTCAATGACGATGTGCTCAGGCTCTGGCGTCAGTCGGGGATCACTGTGATCTTCGTCACGCACTCCGTGTTCGAAAGCGCGTATCTGAGCAACCGCATCGTCGTCATGCGCGCGCGCCCGGGCCAGGTCTTCGCCGATTTGCCGATCGACACAGCGGCGGTCCGAGACGAAGAATATCGCACTTCCGAGGAATATCGCGCCACCTGCGCTGTCGTCTCGCGGACCCTGCACGACGCCATCCACAGTGCCGAGGTGCGGCAGTGAGCAGCGAACCACAGGCCGCCGCAGGTCCTGCGAGCCATGATGATGCGGTGATCGCACCGCCCCGCATCGGCATCAACGAACGGCTCCTCACCATCCTCGTGCCGATCATCATGCTGGGCCTTGCGATACTCGGCTGGCACCTGCTGGTGACTCTCAACAACATCCCGAAATACATCCTGCCCGGGCCGCAGCTGGTCTTCCAGACGCTGTGGAGCGACATGCCGGTGCTGTTCCCGGCCCTGCTGGTCACCTTGCGGATCACCTTTTCCGCGCTGGGGCTCGCGGTCTTGGTGGGCGTGCTGTTCGCCGTGCTTCTGATCCAGTCGAAGTGGATCGAGCTTGCCCTCTATCCGTTTGCGGTGATCCTGCAGGTCACGCCTATCGTCGCGATCGCGCCGCTCATCCTGATCTACGCACCCTCGACGCAGATCGCGCTTCTCATCGTCGCGTTCCTCGTCGCGTTCTTCCCGATCCTTTCCAACATGGTGCAGGGCCTCAAGAGCGTCGACCACAACCTCCTCAACCTCTTCGACCTCTATGGCGCAAGCCGCTGGAAGCAGCTGATCTATCTGCGCCTCCCCGCCTCGATGCCTTACTTCATGACCGGGCTCCGGATCGGCGGTGGTTTGTCGCTGATCGCGGCGGTCGTCGCTGAGTTCGCTGCGGGCTCCGCCGGTGCTGGATCGGGCCTCGCCTTCCGCCTGCTCGAAGCGGGTTTCCGACTCAACTACGCGCGGCTTTATGCGGCGCTGATCCTTCTCACGCTTACGGGCGTTGCGATCTTCGGCGTAACCTCGTTCGTCTCCTGGCTCGTGCTGCACCGCTGGCACGAGAGCGCCGTGCGGCGGGAAAACTGATGGACTGGCTGCGCAATGCGTCGGTGCCGTCGGCCATGATGGGCCGTCACGGCGGCGGACTCGAGCGCATCGACATGGGCATCGCCGATGGCCGCATCGCAGCCATCTCGCCCCATACCGACGGACCCGGGCGCGACCTCGATGGCGGCCTTGTGCTGCCGGCGCTGGTCGACATCCACACACATCTCGACAAGGGACACATCTGGCCGCGACGTCCCAACCCTGATGGAACCTGGGACGGGGCGCTTAATGCCGTGATGGCCGACAGCACGCGCAAATGGTCGGCGGCCGATGTTCGCCGACGCATGGAGTTCTCGCTCCGGGCGGCCTACGCGCACGGTACAGCCGCGATCCGCACGCATCTCGACTCCGTTCCGCCGCAGCACGACATCTCGTGGGACCTCTTCGCGGAAGTCAGGGACGAATGGCGCGGCCGCATTGAGTTGCAAGCGGTCTCGCTGGTGCACGCTGATTGCATCCTTGACACAGCGCAGTTCGATGCGGTCTCCGCGAAGGTCAAAGAAGTCGGTGGCCTGCTCGGCGCTGCGACTGCGGCCGAGCCCAATGCGCGCGACGCAATGTTTGCGCTCGTGGACAAGGCCGGCCAGCTCGGCCTCGACATCGACGTCCACGTCGACGAGACGACCAATCCCGCCGCGCACTCGCTCGAACATCTTGCCGACGCCGTCATCGAAACCGGCTTCACCGGTCGCGTGCTGGCGGGGCATTGCTGTGTGCTCACGGTGCAGGACGAGGCTACGCAGAATCGCACGATTGAGAAAGTCGCGCGCGCTGGAATCGCCATCGTCTCCCTGCCGATGTGCAATCTCTACCTGATGGACCGCGCCCCAGCCGGACACGCCACACCGATACGTCGAGGCGTCACTCTCCTGCACGAGTTCCGCGCTGCAGGTGTTCCGGTGGCGATCGGGTCTGATAACACGCGCGATCCGTTCTACGCCTATGGCGACCTCGACGCTGTCGAGGTCCTGCGCGAAGGGGCGCGCATCATCCACTTCGATCATCCCCAAGACGAGGCGTGGACCTGGGCACGCACTATTGCGGGGGACGCGGCGAAGATCGCCGACTTCAATTACACCGCGGAAATCGTTGTCGGAGCGCCCGCCGATCTCATCCTCTTCCGCGCCCGCAACTGGACCGAGCTTCTCGCACGGCCGCAATCGGATCGGGTCGTTATGCGCAACGGCTTGTCCATCGACACTACGCCTCCCGACTATCGCGAACTCGACGACCTGATGGAGGCCTGAGATGGACCTGACCGCCTTCCGCGCCGCCCTCGGCGACATCCCGGTCCAAGACCATCCGCGCATCGTGCAGCAAAAGAGCCGCGATCATTACTGGTACTCGCCGCGTCTCAAGGCCGAGCTCGAGAACGTTACAGCGCAGCTCGTCGTCACGCCGCGCACCCAGGACGAGGTGAAGATCGTTCTTGCCACCGCGTACAAATACGGCGTCCCGGTCACACCGCGCGGCGCCGGCACAGGCAATTATGGCCAGGCCATGCCGTTATCGGGTGGCGTCATGCTGGAGCTGACCAGCCTCGATCGTGTCGTCTCCATCAAGCGCGACCGCGTGCGCGCCGAAGCCGGGATCATTCTCGAAAAGCTCGACGAACAAACGAAGGCTGCTGTCAACGGAGAGATGCGCTTTCATCCATCCACCTACCGCATGGCGACGCTTGGCGGCTTTATCGCCGGTGGCTCCGGCGGCGTCGGGTCGATCCGCTGGGGTGGCCTGCGCGCCTTCGGCAATCTGCTCGCGCTCAAAGTCATCACCTGCGAGGCCCAGCCGCGCGTGCTCGAGCTCACCGGACCCGACATGCTCAAGGTCGCGCACGCCTATGGCACGAACGGCATCATCGTCGAAGCCGAAATCCCGCTCTGCGAGGCCCATGACTGGGTCGACGTCATGGTCGGCTTCGACAGCATTCAGCAGGCATGCGCCTTTGCGGAACAGGCCGCGCGGCAGGATGGGCTGCTGCTCAAGGAGATTTCCCCCGTCGCAGCGCCCCTGCCCTATGATTGGTTCAACCGACACCGGCCCTACATCAAGAACCGCGAGCAATCGGTCGTCCTGCTGATGGCGGCGCCCCCTGCTGTTCCGGCGCTCGTCGACTTCATCGCGTTCCACAAGGGCGATCTGCTGCTGCGCACCGACACGCTCGCGGAAGGAGAGCGCAAGAAACTCCCCCCGATCTACGAGCTCGCCTGGAACCACACGACACTACGCGGCCTCAAGATCGAGCCCACGATCACCTATCTCCAAACGCAATATCGCGACCTCGCGCATGTGAACTGGGCCATCGAGAATTTCGGCGAGGAAGTGCCGATGCATCTCGAAATGATCCGCTTCGACGGACAGATCGTCTTCGCCGGCCTGCCGATCGTGCGCTACACGACCGAAGAGCGGCTGGAGGAAATCATCCGCATCCACGAAGCCAACGGCATCCTCGTCTTCAACCCGCACCGTTACACGCTAGAAGAGGGCGGCATGAAGAAGACCGACCGCAACCAGCTCGACTTCAAGAAGCAGGCCGACCCCAGGGGCATCCTCAATCCGGGCAAGATGATCGCCTGGGACGATCCGAACTTCGATTTCGACATCGGCCGCGCCTGGCTGTTCGAGGGCCTGAAGACACTCGGGGCGGCCTGATGCGCGTGATGGTGCTTCACGCCCATCCGGTTGAGACGAGCTTCAACCGCGCCCTCTATAACACCGTTCTTGAGACCTTGCGGGCGCGAGGTCACGAGGTCGATGCGATCGACCTCTACGCGGAGGGTTTTGATCCAGTCCTCACCCGCGAAGGCCGCCTCGGCTATCACGACGTACCCGAAAACATCACACCGGAAATCATGCCCTATGTGGATCGCCTCATGCGGGCGGAAGGACTCGTGCTGGTCCACCCCGTCTGGAATTACGGCTTCCCTGCCATCTTGAAGGGCTATTTCGACAAGGTCTTCCTGCCCGGCGTCGCCTTCGTCCTCGAAGGAGGCGATGGCCCCGACAAGGGCAAGCTGCGGCCTAACCTGAAGCACATCAAGAAGGTGGCGTTCGTCACGAGCTATGGCGGCGATCGCCTGCGCACCATGCTGATGGGAGACCCGCCGCGTCGCATCGCGCGCCGTTGGGGATGGGTCACGTTCGGCGGCTGGCTGCCCCCGCAATATCTGGCGCTCTACGACATGAACAACGCGACACCCGCGCGGCTCTCGGCCTTCATCGCAAGAGTGAAGCGCGCAATGGCGCGGTGGTAGGTCACACCACTTTCGCCCGCGTCTTGAATTCCGGCCGATCCCACGCCCGCGTCCCCATGATCTCGCGCAGGATCGTCGTCGCCCGCACGATGTTGGCGTAGCGCAGATACAACGGCGTCAGGCCGAAACGCATGATGTCAGGCTGGCGGAAGTCGCCGATGACGCCGCGCGCGATCAGGGCCTGCATCACTGCGTAAGCTTCGGGATGCCGGAGCGAGACCTGAGTGCCGCGCAGGTTCGGATCGCTGGGCGTCAGCACTTCGACCTCAGCCGGTAGATCGCCTGTAAAGAGATCGAACAGCGCGTCCGCCTTTGCGCGCACGGCTGCAAGATCGATACCGGTGAATACGTCGAGCGCTGCATCGAGCGCACTCATTGCGATGACCGGCGGCGTACCGACGCGCAACGCGTCGACCCCGTCTGCCGGGCGATAGTCCGGCGCGAACTCGAACGGCTTCACGTGTCCCATCCAACCGGTGAGTGGCTGCTGCAGGCCGGTAAGATGCCGCGGCGCGACATAGGCAAAGGCTGGCGCGCCCGGTCCGCCGTTGAGATATTTGTAGCCGCACCCAACCGCGAAGTCGGCGTCTGCGCCCGCGAGATCGACGGGAAACGCGCCGGCCGAGTGGCAAAGATCCCAGATGACTAGCGCTCCCGCCTCATGCGCGCAGCGCGTCAATGCGCCCATGTCGAGCTTTGCGCCGGTGCGGTAGTTCACTTCGGTGAGCAATGCGACCGCGACGTCGCCATCTATGGCGCTCGCGAGCTCTTCAGCCCGGGCCTGTCGCACCTCGTGCCCCTGACCGAGCAGGCTCGCGATGCCACCCGCCACATAGACGTCGGTCGGGAAATTGCCCTCTTCGGTGACAATCACCTTCCGGCTCGGCTGCTTCGCAAGCGCGACTGCCAGCAGCTTGAAGATGTTGATCGAGGTCGAGTCACCCGCCACGACCGTCCCTGGAACCGCACCGATAAGCGGGGCGATCCGATCGCCGACGCGCTTCGGCAGGTCGATCCAGTCGGCACTGTTCCAGCTGCGGATCAGGCCGTTGCCCCACTCCTCTGCGACCACCTTGCGCGTTCGCTCGAGCGCCGCCTTGGGCAACGCCCCCAGCGAGTTGCCATCGAGATAGATCACGCCATTGGGCAGCATGAAGCGCGCGCGCAGCGGTGCCAGCGGATCTGCGCGATCGAGCGCAGCGATATCGTCCTTGGTCATGCCTCCACCCTAAATCCGGGACGCAAAAGCGCATAGACAGCGCGGGACGGGCGCCCTAAACCCGCGCGGCCATGACGAATTCCGACCTTCTCGACCTGATGCTCGATGCCGCCCGTGCCGCGTCCACGGCCATCATGCAAGTCTATCTGAGCGACTTCGAGCACGTCGCCAAGGCTGACGGCTCGCCGGTAACCATTGCCGATCAGCGGGCCGAGACCATCATACTCGACAAGCTCAAATCGACCGGCATCCCCGTTCTCGCCGAGGAAAGCGCCGCTGCCGGCATCGTCCCGACGCTTGGCGACCGCTTTTTCGTGGTCGATCCCCTGGATGGGACCAAGGAATTCCTCAAGCGCAACGGCGAGTTCACGGTGAACATCGCACTGGTCGAGAACGGCGCACCCGTACTCGGCGTCGTATTAGCGCCAGCAACCGGCGCCACCTTCGTCGGTAGCCCGGATGGTGCATTCGAAGTCAGCGAGCGAGACGTGCGTGAGCCCCTGCAGACGGTCGCTGATGGCCCGATGAAGGTGGTCGCCTCGCGATCGCACGGGCACGCGGCGCTCGGCGGATTCTGCGAATCCTTTCATGTGGTTGAGGACGTTTCCGTAGGCTCCTCGTTGAAATTCTGCCTTGTCGCGAAGGGCGATGCCCAACTCTATCCTCGCTTCACCCCCACCTCCGAATGGGACACCGCGGCAGGCCAAGCCGTGCTCGAGGCAGCTGGCGGCAAGGTGGTCACCATCGACGGAGCGCCGCTGCGCTACGGCAAGGGCGGCGACAATCTCAACCCGTTCTTCATCGCCGCGGCCAACAGCGATCTGGCATTCCGCGGAGCCGCCGAAATGCGGCGGCTGGTGCCGGGAGACTGAGGTTTCGGGGAAAAGCCCCGTTAACCGCGCATAGCTTACATGAACGGACCGCAATTGCGGTTCCCTGCGGGTGCGTATATACGCCCGGCATATTACGGCCCAGCATATGCCGTCCGGGAACGCAAATGAACGTCCGCACCATCTGTCTCGCCATTCTGTATGATGGCGATTCGACCGGATACGAGATCCGCAAGCTCTCGACCGAAGGGGAGTATTCCTACTTCATCGATGCGAGCTACGGCGCGATCTACCCCGCGCTCGCCAAGCTCGAATCGGATGGTCTCGTTACCTCCAAGGTTGAGCAGCAGGACGGCAAGCCCGCCAAGAAGGTCTATTCGATCACCCAGCCCGGCCGCCGCGAATTCATAAATTCGCTCTTCGACCAGCTGGGCGAAGACGAGTACCGCAGCGAGTTCCTGCTGTTTGCGCGCTTTGCGTCGGAGCTGCCGCAATCGCTGGTTCAGGTGCGGTTAAGGGAGCGTCTGGCTTCCCTCGACGCCGCCATCCAGGAGATGGAGCGTCTATCCACCAATCACACGCAGCCCGCCGATCGATGGATCATCGAGTACGGCCGGTCTTGCATGGCTTTTGCGCGTGACCATATCGAGGCCCACATGGGCGAGCTGATTGCGCTGGCGCGGCCCGATGCCGCTGCCGCCGCCGAATAAGAGGGCTATTCCGAATGCGTGCGATTTTCTCTTACGGGGCCGCGCTGATCATCGTCTTGGTGCTGGCCGTGTGGCTGGCGAGCGGGACGCTGAAGATCGGCGGCCAGGGTCCGGGCAATGGCGAAAAGCCGGTGATCTCGCTGATCGAAAAGAACGGCGGACCGCTGACTGATGCGGTCGAAAAGTCCGGCATCAACGACAAAGCATCCGAGGCGATCGATCCCAGCCTCACCATTGCCCAGCGCACCGACGCCGAAGGCAATGGCGCGAGCGCCGCGCCGCGCTCGGTGCGCGTTGCTGTGGTGGAGGCCACGCCGGAGCCGATCACCGTCGATCTGCGCGGCAAGACCAAAGCGAAGTCGACCGTCTCTGTTGTCGCGCAGACCGCCGGCACGGTGCAGTCGCTATCGGTGACCAAGGGCCAGACCGTCAAAGCCGGTGACCTCCTCTGCACTCTCGACCAGGGCGCCCGGAAGCTCGCCGTCGCGCAGGCCCAGGCCTCCGTCGATCAGGCGCAGAAAGCAGCCGACAGCAACGCGACCCTCGTCCAGAAGGGACTCGCGGCGCAGAACACCTCCCTCGCCGCTCAGTCTGCGCTCGCCGGCGCCAAGACCGCGCTGGAGAATGCGCAGCTCGAACTTGCACGCACGGAGATCAAAGCCGACGTCGGCGGTGTCGTGCAGGATCCGCTGGCGACCGTGGGCTCCATGCTTGCCGCCGGTCAGCCCTGCGCCAGCATCGTGCAGCTCGATCCGATCATCTTCGTGGGTTCAATCCCCGAAGCCAAGATGCAATATGCACGCCTCGGGCTCGATGCGACGATCACGACCGTCACCGGTGCCACAGGCAAGGGCCGCGTCACCTACATCGCGCCGACGGCCGACGATGCGACGCGCTCATTCCCGGTCGAGATCGAAGTGCCGAATGCCGACGGCAAGCTGCTTAACGGCACGACCGCCGATGCGACCGTCACGATTGGCATTGCACCCGTGACCATACTGCCACAATCGGTCCTCACCCTCGACGACAAGGGCGTGCTCGGTATCCGCACGGTCGAGGACGGTAACAAGGTGGCATTCCACGAGATCACAATTCTCAAGGATACACGCGACGGCGTCTGGGTGGTTGGGCTGCCCAACAAGATCAATGTGATCACGGTCGGACAGGAATACGTCCAGCCCGGCCAGATCGTCGATGCAAAGACCGCCGATGGAGGGCAGCCGTCGTGATGAATTTTCTTGAGCGCGTGCTGAGGACGCCGCGCGTCG
>Ga0070661_100001848_pt1 | contig 14669 bp, 16 predicted proteins | sample KBSC43metaG_FD_64663 | JGI IMG/M metagenome (GOLD analysis project Ga0070661, IMG submission 64663) | Corn rhizosphere microbial communities from Kellogg Biological Station, Michigan, USA - KBS C4-3 metaG | ecosystem: Host-associated > Plants > Roots > Rhizosphere > Soil ...
ACGACGCGGACCTATTGGGTTGCCGCTGTGCCGACCACCTGGAATGTCGTCCCGAACGAGAAGGACGCGATCGGCGGGATGATGTACGACCCGGCGCAGACGGTCTTCCCGACCGTGGTTTACCGCCGCTACTCGGCCCACTGGCGCAAGCCGATCGCGAACGCGCCGCGCTCGGCCACCGACGGCGGCGTGATCCCCGGCCCCCTCCTTCACGCGCGCGTGGGCGACCGCATCGTCGTCCATTTCAAGAACATGGACACGCTGCGGCACGACCCGCACTCGATGCACTTCCACGGCGTCTTCTACAGGCCGAGCTCGGACGGCGCCTACGTGCCCGGCTTCTCCGGCGAGGACGCCGACGTGAAGCCCGGCCAGACCTGGACCTACCGGCTGCTCGCCGCCAAGGACTCGGCTGGCGTCTGGCCCTACCACGACCACTCGCCGTCGATGATGGACTCGCTCGCGGGCGGCCTGTACGGCGAGCTGTCGATCTTCCGCAAGCACGAGAAGCCGCCCGACCGCGAGTTCGTCGTCTTCTTCACGATGCTGCACGGCTTCATGACCGTGGACGGGCGCGCGTTCGTCGGCAACACGCCGATCTTCCGCGCCAAGGTCGGCCAGCGCGTGCAGTGGGACGTGCTCACGCTGGGGGACGACTTCCACACATTCCACGTGCACGGGCACCGCTGGGTGGGCCCGGGCGGGATCCCGCAGGACACGAAGACGGTCGGCCCCGCCGAGAGCTTCCGCGTGCAGTGGCGCGAGGACAACCCGGGCACCTGGCTCTACCACTGCCACGTGGAGCAGCACATGATGGACGGGATGATCGGCCTCTACCGGGTGAGCCGATGATCGGCCGCGCGCTGGTGACCAGCGCAGCCGTCGCGGGCGCGCTGGCCCTCCCCGCGGGGGCGGCCGCCGACACGGCGAATGTCGGCATCTCGGCGAGCATGTTCGGGCCGATGCAGGTGTCGGTGCTGGCGGGGGACACGGTCGCCTGGCAGAACCAGAGCCTGCGTACCCACACCGTCACCTCGCGCGATGGCTCGTTCAGCTCACCCCGCCTGGGCCTGAGCGGCAGTTTCTCGAACCGCTTCTCCACCGCCGGCACGTTCGCCTACTACTGCCAGATCCATCCGTTCATGACCGGCGAGGTGGACGTCTACCCGCTGCTGCTCAAGGGCCCGGTCGATCCGGTGAGCCGCGGCGGCCAGGTGACGCTCGAGGGCCGCGCCGAGGCGGGCACGAGCAACGTGCAGATCCAGGCCGACTCGGGCTCCGGCTACACCGACGTGGCCACGGCCGCCGTGGACGGCACCGGCGCCTTCCGCGCCACGATGCCTGCGATCGCCACCACCAGGTACCGGGCGGTTGCCGCCGCGGGCGCGAGCCCCGAGGTGCAGGTGATCGTGATGGACCGCAACTTGACGGTGCGCGCGTCGCGCCGCGGCCACAAGGCGCTGGTGCGCGTGCAGGTCTCGCCGCGCGACCCCGGCGGGATCGTGGTTCTCCAGCTCTACCGGCGCGAGCGCTTCGGCTGGTGGCCCGTCGCGCGCCGCAAGCTCGATGCGAGCTCGCGCGCTGTCTTCCTGGCACCCGCGGGCGTGCGAGCGCGCGCGGTGCTGACGCTTCGCGACGGCTGGACGCCCGTCGTCACAAGCAAGGCGCTGCGATTGCCGCGGCGTCGCCACTGACTTCTCTCACACAGACGCAGGACCAGTGCCCACCACCAAGGGCGCCCAGGAGGGTTCCGGGGCGCAGGAAAGGACCCAGATGCGCAACAAGAAGCTGGTTGCCGGGGCGGTGACGGTAAGCGTGGCGCTTGGCGTCAGCGGCGTGGCCGTAGCGGCCAAGGGCTCGGCTCCGAGCAAGGCGACCATCAAGGTCAGCCAGAAGCTCAAGATGAAGCCCAACCGCTACATCCAGGACGGGCTGCGCTGGAACAAGGACGTCTACCGGATCAAGTCCGGCGGCACGCTGAAGATCGTGAACACGGTCGCCACCGAGGGACCGCACACGATCTCGATCGTCAAGAAGAGCCAGTTGCCGCGCACGGCCGCGCAGGTCAACAACTGCCGGATCTGCGGCAAGATCGCGCAGGAGTTCGGCGTGAGCGATCCGAACGATCCGAACGCCGTTCCGCAGTTCCAGTACGTCGAGAACGGCACGGGCACGAACACTCCGCCCAACCTCGACGGTCCCGGAGACTCCGGCCTGACCGGCCCGGGCAAGAGGGGCGAGTCGATCTCGCTCAAGGTCACGGCGAAGAAGGGCACCACGCTCTACTTCCTGTGCGCCATCCATCCGTGGATGCAGGCGAAGATCGTCGTCGGCTAGCCCGGCTCTGATCCGAGCGATGTTGGCGGGGGGCTCCGGGAGACCGGGGCCCCTCGTCTATTCGCGGGCGGCCTCGTAGGCCTGGGCGAGCTTCCTGGGCGCCCGGCAGAGCCAGGCCTCCACAATCACCTCTTCGAGAACGTCCGGCGCGATCTTGTCGAGCCGCACCAGGATCGCCGGATAGCCGTCGAAGTGCGGAGTCGTGAAGAACACGCCGGGGTCATCGGCGATCAGCGCCTGCTTCGCCACCTCGTGTTCCACGCGCGCGCCGAGGATCGGGCCGGTGGGCGCGGCGTCGCCGAGCGCCTCGAGGTCGGACCTGCGCAGCGGCCGCTCCCAGACGAACAGCTTGTCCTTGACCCGCCACTGAGCGTTGTCGCGGGAGGTCCGCTCGCTCGTCTCGGGGAGGGCGAGCGCGAGGCGGCGGACGTCGTCCCAGGTGGCCACTCGTCCAGCGTAACCCGACCGCCGCCGTCCCTACAGTCGCGCGCGATGGCTCCCGAAACCGTGGTGCTCGACGGCGCGACTCTCAGACCCGAGGCAGTCGCGCGGATCGCGCGCGGCGGGGCGCGCGCGGAGCTGAGCCCCCAGGCGCGTGAGCGCAACGACGCCGCTCGCCGCGCCGCCGACGCCGTGCTCGCCCGCGGCGATGAGCTCTACGGCGTGACCACAGGCGTGGGTCCGCTGCGCGACCTGCGCCTGGACGACGAGTCGCGCCGCAACCACCAGCTCAGGCTGCTCCGAAGCCATGCCTGTGGCGCTGGCTGGCCGCTGCGGGCGGAGCGCGTGCGAGCCGCGATGGCCACGCGGGCCAACCAGCTCGGCGCCGGCGGGGCGGGCGTGGCGGCGGAGCTGCTCGACGCCCTGGTCGCTGCGCTCAACGCGGGCTTCCTTCCCTTCACCCGCGAGCTCGGCTCGCTGGGCACCGGCGACCTCACCACGCTGTCCGACATCGCGCTGGCGCTGCTCGGCGAGGGGGAGGCCTGGCTGGGGGAGGCGCTGGTGGACGCGAGTGAGGCGCTGCGGGCCGTCGGCATCGAGCCCGGCCGCCTGGGACCGCGCGACGGCCTGGCGTTCATGTCGAGCAATGCCGTGAGCGTGGGGCATGCGGCGCTGCTCGTGGTGGACGCGCGGGCGCTGCTCGATACCTGGCTGACGGTGGCCGCGCTGTCGTTCGAGGCGGCGGCCGCCAATCCGATTGTGCTCGATGCCCGGCTGCACGCCGGCCGCCACCAGCCGGGCCAGACCGCCGTGGCCGAGCGCATGCGCGAGCTGCTCTCCGGCCTGCGCGGCCGCACGCGCGAGCCCACCGCCGCCGCGATCCAGGATCCGTATCCCTTCCGCGCGCTGCCGCAGGTGGACGGCGTGGTGCACGACGCCCTCGGCGCGCTCGAGGAGACGGTGGTGCACGAGCTCAACTTCCCCGGCGAGAACCCGCTGATCGTGGCGGGCGAGGAGCTTGCGTTGCCGAACGGCAACCCGCATGCCGCGCCCCTCGCGAACGCGATCGACGGGCTGCGCACGGCGGTGGCCCAGTCGGCCGCGCTGATCGCCGCGCGGGTGAGCGCGCTGCTGGACGCCAGCGTCACGGGGCTGCCCGCCTTCCTGGCGCTCGACCCGGGCCCCGACTCCGGCGGCCTGATCCTCGAGTACACGGCTCACGCAGCTGCCGCCGAGGTCCGCTCGCTGGTCACGCCGGTGGCGGCGCAGACCGTGTCGGTGGCCCGCGGGGTGGAGTCGCACGCCAGCCTCGCTCCCATCGCGGCGCGGCGGGCGCACGAGGCGCTGGAGGCTCTGCGGGCGCTTATCGCAGTCGAGCTCGTCACCGCGATGCGCGCACTCAGGCTGGCCGGCCACGAGCCCACCGGCGAGGGCGCCCGCCGGCTCTACGACGCCGCGGCGCCCTTGCTGGACGCGGAGCTGGCCGACCGCCCACTCCACCCGGACGTGGAGGCGGCGCGAGTGCTGGTCAGCTCGTGGGCGGCGTGACGGCGGGCTGCGCTAGAAGGTCGCGCGGACCATCACGCGCCGGCAGCCGCCGCTTCCAGCGCGGGACGCGGAGCACTACGCGGTTACGGACTTGATCTCGCGTGCCACCTCGGCGCGCACGTGACAGCCGGAGAGGTGGTCGTTCACGATCCCGCACGCCTGCATCGTCGAATAGACGGTGGTGGGGCCCACGAACCGGAAGCCGTGGCGCTTCAGCTCCTTGGACAGCTCGGTGGACGCCGGGGTGAGCGCGGGCAGGTGCTCGCGCGAGCGCACCGCCCGCGGGCGCTTCTGGGCGTAGCTCCACACCAGCTCGGACAGCGAGCCGAGCTCGAGCGCCGCCCGCGCGTTGGCGATCGCGGCTTCGATCTTCATCCGGTTGCGGACGATGCCGGTGTCCGCCATGAGCCGCTTCACGTCCCTGGCGCCGAAGCGCGCCACGGCCTCGATCTCGAAGCCGGCGAACGCCGCGCGGAAGTTCTCGCGCTTGCGCAGGATCGTGATCCACGAGAGTCCTGACTGGAAGCCCTCGAGGCAGAGCTTCTCGTAGAGCGCGTCGTCGGCCGTTACCGGCCGGCCCCACTCCTCGTCGTGGTAGGCCAGGTACTCGGGCGACCCGGCTCCCCACCAGCAGCGCCGGCGCCCGTCGGCGCCCTTCACGAGCGAGTCCGTCATGGGACAAGCATTGCGGAAATGCCGGGATCTCTCTTATACGATCCTGGCCAGGAACCCCGGGCGGCCATGGCTGAGGAACCAACGCAAGCAGGAGGGGTTCTCGACCCTCAAAGGGCTCTGGCATTTCTTGCCGAGGCGAGCGTCATGCTCGCCCAGACGCTGGACTACGAGCGCACACTCGCCGACGTCGCCCAGCTCGCGGTGCCCGAGTTCGCGGACTGGTGCGCCGCCGACATAGTTCAGCCGGACGGGTCGCTCAGGCAGATCACGAGCGGTCACCCGGACCCGCGCATGGAGGACCTGCTCATGGAGCTGCGCCGGCGCTACCGGCAGGAGCACGGCGCCTCCGAGGGCGCGATGCACGTGATCGCCACCGGCGAGTCCGAGCTGAAGGCCGACGTGCGCAACGCGCCCCGGATCACCATCGAGTCCGGCGAGGAGAGCGACTATGAAGCGCTCTCGCCGCGTTCCTACATGATCGTGCCGATGGTGGCGCGCGGGCGGACGATCGGCGCGCTCACCTTCCTCTCCACCCGCGAGGGCCTGCACTACGGCCCCGCGGACCTCGACTTCGCCCACCACCTCGCGCGGCGCTTTGGCCTGGCGGCCGACAACGCGCGTCTCTACAACGAAGCAGAGCTGGCGCGCGAGCGTCTCACTTTCCTCGCGCGCGCGAGCGAGCTGATGGCCGCGAGCCTCGACCTGGAACAGACGCTCCAGCAGGTCGCCTACCTCCTGGTGCCGCGCCTCGGCGACTGGTGCGGCATCGAGCTCGTGGACGACGACGGCACGATCCACAACGCGGCCACGGCGCACGTGGATCCGGAGAAGGTGAAGTTCGCTGACGAGATGCGCCGGCGCTTCCCGGTCGATCCGGACTCGCCCACCGGCGTACCGAACGTGATCCGGACCGGGAAGTCGGAGCTCTATCCCGAGATCACCGACGAGATGCTCACGGCTGGGATCGAGGACGAAGAGCAGCTCGCGATGGCCCGCGAGCTCGGCCTCAGCTCGCTGCTGATCGTGCCGCTGATCGCCCGCGCGCGCACCCTCGGTGCGCTCACCCTCGTGCACGCCGAGTCCGGCCGCCGCTACGAAGAGGAGGACCTGCGCTTCGCCGAGGACCTGGCTCGGCGCGCGGCCGTCGCGGTGGACAACGCGCGCCTCTACACGCGCGAGCACCGGGCCGTCGTCACGCTGCAACAGAGCCTCCTGCCGCGCCAGCTGCCGGACATCCCCGGCATGCAGTTCGCCGCGCGCTACCTGCCCGCCACCTCGGAGGTGGACGTGGGCGGCGACTGGTATGACGCGATCGCGCTGGCCGACGGCAACGTCGGCCTCGTGATCGGCGACGTCGCCGGTCACGGGCTCGAAGCCGCCGCGGTGATGGGCCAGTTCCGGAACGCCCTGCGCGCCTACGCGCTCGACGGCGCCGGGCCGGCCGCCGCCGTCGACCGGCTCAACCGCCTCACGCGCACCTTCGAGCAGAACGACATGGCCACGCTCGTCTACGGGGAGTTCGACTCGACCGTGAACAGCCTCCGCTTCGTCCGCGCGGGGCACCCGCCGCCGCTCGTGCGCGCGCCAGACGGCACCGTGACAGGGGTAAACGGCCGCGGCTCGCTGCCGGTGGGTGTGGCGCACAACTCCCAGTACGAGGCGGACACGCTCGAGCTCGCGCCCAACACCACTCTGCTGCTCTACACCGACGGCCTGGTGGAGCGCCGCGGCGAGACGCTCGAAGACGGGATCGCGCGCCTCGAGCGCGTGCTGTCCGGCGCGCCCAGCTCGCTCGAGGAGCTCTGCGACCACGTGATCGAGACAGCGGCGCCCGACCCCGACCGCGCGGATGACATCGCGGTGCTCGCACTGCGGCCCGTACCGGTCGACGCCACCGCATTCCGCACCAGCCTGCGTGCCGAGCCAGGCGAGCTGTCGCGCCTGCGCCGCATGCTGATGCGCTGGCTGCGCGCCACGCCCGCGAGCGCCCAGGAGATCTACGACATCACGATCGCCTGCGGCGAGGCCAGCGCCAACGCGATCGAGCACGCGTACGGCGCGCGGCCGGCGAGCTTCGAGGTGGAGGGCAGCGTGGAGGGCGACTCGATCGTGCTGCGGGTGCGCGACTACGGCTCCTGGCGCGCGCCGCGCGGCCAGCACCGCGGCCGCGGCCTCAAGCTGATCGATGCCCTGATGCAGGACGTGCGCATCGACCGCGGCGACGAGGGCACGGAGATCTGCATGCGGCGCCAGATCGGATCGCAGGCCTGATGCCGGAGCTCGCGAGCCTGAGCGTGGAGCGCGACAGCGCGGTGCAGATCGTGCACCTCTCGGGCGAGGTGGACATCTCGAACGCGGGACCGCTCGAGGAGCACATCTCGGACGCCGTGCCCAATGACGTGACCGGGCTCGTGCTCGACCTGTCCGAGACCCAGTACCTCGACAGCGCCGGCATCCGCATGCTGTTCGAGCTGGCACAGCGGCTCGAGGGCAGGCGCCAGTCGCTGATCCTCGCGGTGCCGGAGACTGCGCTGATCCGCCATTCGCTGATCGTCACCGAGGTGAACCAGGCCATGGGCCTCGAGGACTCGGTGGACGAGGCGCTCGAGGCGCTGGCCGGGTCCGGAGAGCCGGTCGACTGAGTAGGCTCGCGTCGTGGCCCGCCGTGATCCCCGCATGGTCCCGATCGGCTACGGCAAGTACGTCCGAGCCGACCGCGTGTTCGCGCTCGTGCCGATCGAGGGCGACGAGCGCGGCGACGGCCGCCGCACGTACGTGCACGTGGACGGGCTCGGCGAGCCGCTGATCGCCTCGCGCTCGGAGCGCGCGATCCTCGCGGACGTGGAGACCGCGCTGGCCGAGGCGGCGGGCGTGCCGCGCCGCAGCTCGCGCGGCCGCGGCGGCGAGACGCTCTTCTGATGCTCGCCGTGCTCTACGACATCCACGGCAACCTGCCGGCCCTCGAGGCCGTGCTCGCGGACGCCGAGGCCGCGGGCGCGGACCGCTACTTTTTGGGAGGCGACTACTCGAGCCTCGGGCCGTGGCCGGCGGAGACGCTCGGGCGCCTGCGCGAGCTGCCGAACGCCACCTGGATCCGCGGCAACTGGGAGCGCTGGCTGCCCGATATGAGCGCCGCGCCCGACATCGACTTCGTGCAGAGCTCCGGCGCCTGGGTGCGTCAGGCGCTCTCGGCCGGCGACATCGCGGAGCTGGCGGCGCTGCCGCCCACGGCCACGATCGACGGCACGCTCTTCTCGCACGGGTCGCCGATCTCGGACATGCGCAGCTTCATGCCCGAGCCCGCCGACGACGAGCACGAGCTGATCGACGGCGCCGGCGAGCGGCGGCTCGTCTTCGGGCACACCCACGTCCAGTTCCGCCGCCAGGGCGAGAACGGCATCGACCTGGTCAACCCCGGCAGCGTGGGCCTGCCCTTCGACGGCGACACGCGCGCCGCCTACGCGCTGGTCGACGACGCGGGCGAGCTCGAGCTGCGCCGCATCGAGTACGACCACGAGCGCACTGCCGCCGCGATCCGCGAGCGCATGGGGGACGTCGCGGAATCGCTGGCCGAGCGCATCGACACCGCGACACCGCCGCCCTCGTGAACTACGGCGTCGCCATCTTCGCCACCGACTACGCGGTGGATCCGGGCCGCTTCGCCGCCATCGCGGAGGAGCGCGGCTACGAATCGGTCTTCTTCCCCGAGCACACGCACATCCCGGCGAGCCGCGAGTCCCCCTGGCCTGGCGGTGCGGACCTGCCGGAGGACTACTGGCACACGCACGACCTGTTCGTGGCGCTCACCGCTGCTGCGGCGGCCACGGAGCGGATCAAGATCGGCAGCGGCATCTGCCTCGTCACCGAGCGCGACCCGATCGTCACGGCCAAGGAGGTGGCCAGCGTGGACCAGCTCTCCGGCGGACGGCTGATCTTCGGCGTAGGGGCCGGCTGGAACCTGGAGGAGCTGCGCAACCACGGCACCGATCCGGACACGCGTTTCCGGCTCATGCGCGAGCGCGTGGAGGCGATGAAGGCGATCTGGACCCAGGACGAGGCCGAGTACCACGGCAAGCTCGTGGACTTCGACCCGCTCTGGTCGTGGCCCAAGCCCGCCCAGAAGCCGCACCCGCCGGTGATGATCGGCGGCATGGGCAAGCGCGTGGTGGAGCGGGTGCTCGCGTACGGCGACGGCTGGTTCCCACAGCCGGGCCGCACGCCTCACGAGGACTTCATGAAGCGCCTCGAGGAGCTGCCTACCGCCGCTGAGGCAAATGGACAGGCGACTCCAGAGATGACAGCTTTCGGCGCCAAGCCCGATCCCGACCTGATTGAGCAATATGCTGCGGCGGGCGTCTCGCGTACCGTGTTCTGGCTTCCGTCGGTTCAAGAGGACGAGCTTTCGGGAAGCCTGGACAAGATCGCTGCCCGCATCGGCGGTCCGTTGCGCTAGCGGCGCCATACGTCAAAGCCCAGGAGGAAACTGAGCCACAATGGCACGCCTGTCGCAGGTCTTCCTGCCCAGAGACCGCGTGTTCTTCGATCTGTTCGAGGAGGCCGGCGGAAACATCCAACGCGCCGCCGAGCTGCTCGAGCAGCTGCTGCGCGACTACCCGGAGAACAGCGAGCTCGCCCGCGAGATCCTGATCTGCGAGCAGCACGGTGACCGCGTCACGCACGACATCGTCCAGCGCCTGAACAACACGTTCGTGACGCCGATCGACCGCGAGGACATCCTCGCGCTGGCCTCCGCGCTTGACGACATCGTGGACTTCACGGAGGAGGTCGCGGATTTCCTCGGCCTGTACAAGATCGAGGCGCCGATGGAGCACGCGCAGAAGATGGCGAAGGTGCTCGTGCTCGCCACCCGGCAGATCGCCGAGGCGATGCCGCGGCTGCGGGGTTTCAAGGACATCTCGCACTTCACCGTCGAGATCAACCGGCTCGAGAACGACGGCGACCGGTTGCTGCGCGAGGCTCTGGCGTCCCTGTTCGACGACGGCATCGACCCGATGGTCGTGGTCCGTTGGAAGGACATCTACGAGCGTCTCGAGGAAGCCATCGACGCCACCGAGAAGGTCGCGTACACGCTCGAGGGCATCGTCCTGAAGAACTCCTAGTTCGATGAACAGCGACATCGTCTTCGTCATCGTCGTAGTGACGGCCCTGGCGTTCGACTTCACCAACGGCTTCCACGACACGGCCAACGTGGTGGCCACCTCGATCTCCACGCGCGCCATGCCCCCGCGAATCGCGGTCGGCTTTGCGGCGCTGCTCAACTTCGCGGGCGCCTTCATCTCCCTCAAGGTGGCGGCCACCGTCGGCAGCGGCATCGTGGAGAGCGCGGCGATCACGCCCACGATCGTGTTCGCGGGACTGATCGGGGCGATCGGCTGGAACCTGATCACCTGGTACTTCGGCCTTCCCTCGAGTTCCTCGCACGCCCTGATCGGCGGGCTCGTGGGCTCCGTGGTCGCGGCCGCCGGAGCAGACCAGGTGATCTGGAGCGGACTGCTCGGCAAGGTGATCGTGCCCGCGCTGATCGCGCCGGTGCTCGCGTTCCTGGCGGCGGCGATCGGGATCCTGATCGTGTACCGCGTGGTGGGCGCGCTGCGGCCCGGGCCCGTCACGGGCGGCTTCAAGCTCGGCCAGGTCGCCTCGGGCGGCCTGCTCGCGCTCGCCCACGGCACCAACGACGCTCAGAAGACGATGGGCGTGATCACGCTCGCGCTGATCGCCCACGGCGACATCGCTGCGAATGACTTCCACGTGCCGCGCTGGGTCGTGGTGGCAGCGGCGAGCGCGATCGCCCTCGGCACCTACACGGGCGGCTGGCGGATCATCAAGACGATGGGCAGCCGCATCATCAAGATGGACAGCGCGCAGGGCTTCTCGGCCCAGGGCGCGGGCGCCGCGGTGATTCTTGCGGCCTCGCACTACGGCTATCCGCTGTCCACCACGCACGTGATCGCCGGCGGCGTGATGGGCGCCGGCGCGGCCAAGCGCCTGTCCGCCGTGCGCTGGGGCGTGGCGGGCAACATCGCCGTCGCCTGGGTGCTCACGCTCCCGGCGGCCGCCTTGATGGGCGCGATCACCTGGGGGGTCACGCGCATCTTCGGCACCGGTGCCGTCGGACCGCTGGTGGTGTCGATCGCCCTGCTGCTCACGATCATCGCCGTTTTCGCCCGCCGGCTCCAGCGGGGTTCGGTGCTCACCGCGGAGGCCTCGTGATCGTCTTCGCGGACCCGATCGTCGACTGGGCCACGATCGGAAAGGTGATCGCCGCCGCGCTCGTGTCGAGCATCGGCGTGTCGCTCGCCTACTCGCTCGCGGTGCTCGGCGCCACCCGCTGGGCGGAGATGCGCAACGCACGCCGCGGCCCGGAGGCAACCGGGTTCGCCCTGCTCGGCCTGTTCGGCGTGGCGGTGTGCGCGGCCGCCATCGTGGGCGGCATCATCGTCATGTCATCCAAGTAGGCCGACCAGACGCTCCAGGTCGGACTCGTCGTTCCAGGCGCCCACCGAGGCGCGCACGAGCCCCGTCCCGGGGATGAAGCGCACGAGCACCCCGTTGTCACGCAGCTTCTCCGCCGTGGCCTCGCAGTCGTGGTCGCGCCAGGACAAAAGCGTGGAGCGCCCGCGGGGCTGCACCTCGAAGCCGCGCTCGGAGAGCATGTCGGCAAGCTGGGCCGCCAGCGTGGCGGCACGGTCCTGCACCCAGTCCCAGCCCGCCTCGCCGAACAGGTCGAGCGACGCGAGCGCCCAGGCTCCGGCCGCGCTGGACGTCAGGCCGAGATCGAAGCGGCGCGCGTTCCTGTGGAGTTCCGAGGTGAGCGGATCCTCGTGCGGGTCCTCCAGCGAGCCGAAGCTGAGGAAGCGCGGCTCGAGGTCCTCTATGCGCTCGCGTTTCACGTACAGGCAGCCCGTGCCGTCCGGGCCGCATAGCCACTTCTGCCCGGACGCCGCGTAGAAGTCGCAGCCCAGCTCGTTCACGTCAACCCGCACCGCGCCGATGCCCTGCGCGCCGTCGAGCAGGAACGGCACGCCGGTGGCGCGCAGCGCATTCGCGTCAATCACCTGGCCGTTCACCCATGACACGTGCGAGGTTGCGATCAGGCGCGTCTTGTCGGTCACCCCGCTCGCCAGCTCGGCGAACGGCGCCACCTTGATCACCGCTCCGCAGCGGCGCCGCGCGGCGGCCAGCGGCGCGAGCACGCCCGGATGCTCCTCGTCGCTTGTGAGCAGCTCGTCCCCGGGCTGGATGTCGAGCCCGCCGATCACCACGTTCACGCCGTCGGTGGTCGAGTGCGTGAGCGCGACGTCGTCGGTGTCGCAATGCATCAGCTCGGCGAGCAGCTCGCGGCGGCGCTCCATCGCCCCGAGCATCGCGTCGAAATGCGGGCGCCCGACGCGTCCCTCGCCCAGCTCGTGCTCGATCCGATCCTCCGCGGCCCGCGCCGCGCGGCGCGGCACGGGGCCGTCGGTGCCCGCGTTCAGGTAGGCGCGCTCGGCGCACACGGGGAACTCCGCTCGGAACTGGGAGGGATCCATCGCGTGCCGCATGTTAGGTTCCCGGGCGTGATCGTCGAGCGCTCGATGCACCCGGACTGGCTCTCCAACGCCTACGTGGTGGCGGACGAGCCCGGTGGCAGCGCCGTGATCATCGATTCGGGCGGCCCCTCCGAGAAGCTGCTCGCCGAGATCGAGCGCCTGGGCGTGCAGCCCACTCACCTGCTGCTCACGCACCACCACGGCGACCACGTGGCGGAGAACCACGTGTACAAGGAGCGCTTCGGCGTCGAGATCGTGGCCGATCCCGTGGAGTCCGAGGAGCTGATGGACGTGGACCGCCACATCGTCTCGGGCGAGACGCTCACCGTCGGCGGCCTCAACATCCGCGCGATCGCCACGCCCGGCCACACCGCGGGCATGCTCTCGTTCCTGATCAACGACGAAGAGGTGTTCACGGGCGACACGCTCTTCAAGGGCTCGGTCGGCGGCGTGCGCGCGCCCGGCTCCACCACCTTCGAGGACCTCAAGCACTCGATCATGGAAGTGCTGATGAAGCTGCGGCCGGAGACCACGATCCGTCCCGGCCACACCGATCCCACCACCGTCGGCGACGAGTGGGAGTCGAACGCCTTCATCCGCGTCTGGCGCGGCCTCGACCCCGAGGGGTCCGAGAAGTGCAGCGTGGACGGCGAGGAGGCGACGCTCGTCCTATGGGCGCCCGACTACGACGGCGGCCACAAGGCGTGGGTCCGCTGGGAGAACGGGAAGGACGACATCGTCCCCGGCTCCCGCGTCGAGCGCTAGCCGCCACCTGGCAGAAATTAGTTTCACCCCTCGGCACTCATGTCTGCCACCTAGCCGCAGACGGGCCAGGGCGAGGTGCCCGCGCGGTCGAGCAGCATCTGCGCGCGCATGTCCTGCTCCGCCTCGGGCGCCGCCGCCGGATCGCCGTGGCCGCCCACCGACGCCCAGGTGCCGTAGTCGAACTGGTACTTGCCGCGGAAGGCGCCGCCGCCGCCGATGGCACGCGGGTTGCCGCCTGACTCACAGTTCGCGATCGACTGCAGGACGGGGGAGACCTTCACGCGCCTGACCGGCTTGGGCCAGCGCTTCCGGTGCGCGGTGAGCACGGGGATGTAGTTGGACGCCTGCTTGGCGCTGAGTGTCGAATGGCCGGTGACCGGCACTGGATCGGAGCCCGAAGCCGCGGCGGCGACCGGGATGGCCAGCGCGCCCGCGGCGAACACGGCTCCGAGGACCTGCTTTCGCAAGGGAACCTCCGAGTCGGAAAGTCGGGTGGTTCCCCTGACTGAGGTAGGCGAGCGTGACGAGCGTCACAGATAGGCTGCCGCGGGTGAGGTGCCACCTGCAGGCAATGCCGCTTGGCAACCGGAAAGCGGCCGATTACGCGCAGATCGCGGGCGAGGAGCGGATCGCCAGGCTGCACGAGGCCGCCCAGCCGCTGGGCGGCCTCCGCGTTCTCCATCTCGCGGCAGCCGGAAGCCGGCTGCGCTCACCAGAACTCGTGCCCTCATTGCTGTCGTTGTACGAGGACCTGGGACTGCAGGCGGAGTTCCAGACCCTGACCGGCGATCGCCCCCTTTGGCGCCTGACCAAACAGCTCGAGGACGGCCTGCAGGGCGGAGAGACAGCGATAACGGACGAGAGCTGGGCGGAGTACCTGGAGGACTCGCCGACCCCTGAAACCTTCGATGTCGTTATTGCTCATGGCCCCGCCCCGCTGGCCGCGTCGGCGAAAGCCGGCACGGCCTACGTCTTCCGTTGCGAGCTGGGACACGCCAACGCGGACGATCGCCTGAAGCCCCTCATCGACGGAGCTGCCGCCACCACCGACGACGAAGCCATCGACCCGCTGGCGCCCGGCCTGATCGACCTCGACGTGCGCCTGGCCGGCTCGATGCTCAGGTCGCTCGGCGTCGACTTGGCTCAGCCCGCCATTTTCCAGGCCCGCCCCTTCGACACCTGGCAGGACCCGCACGCGGTGATCGACGCGTTCACGGACGCCGCCGTCCCCGGCCTCCAGCTCGTGCTCGCCGGCGACCCGCAGAACGACGACCCAGAGGCCTGGCGCCTGCTCCGCGAGCTGACCGACTACGCGGACTCGAGCGACGGCCTGCTCGTGCTGAGGAACGTCGG
>Ga0070661_100001849_pt1 | contig 14667 bp, 13 predicted proteins | sample KBSC43metaG_FD_64663 | JGI IMG/M metagenome (GOLD analysis project Ga0070661, IMG submission 64663) | Corn rhizosphere microbial communities from Kellogg Biological Station, Michigan, USA - KBS C4-3 metaG | ecosystem: Host-associated > Plants > Roots > Rhizosphere > Soil ...
TGGCGCTGGGATACCGACTGGTTCTGGTGCTCGAAGAACCTCGGCGCGCAGAACCCGCTGCTGCGCAGGCTCTATGGTCGTTCACGACTGAACTCACGCACCTATACGAAGATCATGCGCTTCAACAGCCGCCACGGCATCACGCGGCGGGTCGCCGGCTTGCGCGGCGTCCACCCGGAATCGGTGATCCAGGACATCGACATCCCGCTCGCGCGGGCCGAGGCGTTCCTAGCGTTCCTGCTGCGCGAGATCGGCATCCTGCCGATCTGGATCTGCCCGATCCGCGGCGCGCGCGCCGACCGCCGCTTCCCGCTCTATCCGCTCGAGCCCGGCACGCCATACGTCAACTTCGGGTTCTGGGACGTCGTGCAAAGCCGCGACGCGCATGCGCCCGGCCATTTCAACCGCCTCGTCGAGCGCGAGACGGCGCGCCTTGGCGGCATCAAGTCGCTCTATTCGGACAGCTATTTCACGCGCGACGAGTTCGAGGCAGCCTACGACATGACGCCCTATCGCGCGCTGAAGGCGAAGGTCGACCCGGACGGGCGCGCGCTCGGCCTTTACGAGAAGTGCGTGCTGCACGCCTGAGGTGCGCGCGGGCCGCCTGAACCCGCAACGCGCGGCGAGCCGCGCACGCGGCGCGCGCCGCGCACATGAAAACGGGGCGCGTCGCGCCCCGTTCCGCATCGGCCGGGCGGCGTGCCGGATCGCACGCGCGCCGGCTCCGACCGCGACTACTTGCCGGCGATCCTGGCCGCGTCGCCCAGGAGGGCCGAGGCGTGGCTGTTCTTCACCGAATGCCGGATCAGGATGTCGGGCGGCAGCACGTTCTTCTTGCCGTAGTAGGCATCGTTCCAGTCGATGTTGGTGTTGACCACCGTGCCATCGAGGTTGAGGCCGCCGTAGACGCCCTTCGAGCGCGTGAACGACACCATGTCGGCGTTGACCGTCGACTTGGCGCCCGCGCCGACCGGGCCGGCGGCGATGCTGGCGTCGCCGCCGATCTTGAGCGTGCTCGCCATCAGCGAGTTGAGGCCCTTGTCGGTCATCACGACGATGACCGCTTCCGACACCTCGAGGCCCGCCTGGAAGCCGACGCTCGCCGTCGCGAGGTTGTAGAACGCCGGGCCATACCACTGGGCGCCGCTCTTGGTGATCAGCACGGCGCGGCCGCCCGAGCCGCCGAAGATGAAGCCGGCCTTGACGATCTGCGGCGAGATCAAGAGGGCCTTGGCGCGGCCGATGTTGTCGTGGATCCACGTCTGGTCCGGATCGCGCATGAAATTGTTGAGCGTCGTGCGCGCGTCGGCGACGAGCTTGTCCTGGTCCGACTGCGCGAGCGCCGGGGCGGCGCAGAGGCAGGCGAGCACGAAAGCTGCGGCGGCGCGGAAGGCATTTGCTGCAATTGTCTTTGTCATTGGCATCGCTCCGTGGGGTGCATGAGGGTCATGCAAAGGGGGTCTTTTCGAGCGGCATGATTATCCTCCGTTTCCGGTGCGCCTGTCGGCGCAAATCCGGACATCCTCGACAGCCGCCGCCTCGCGGGCGAGCAGCGCGCGCTTGCGCGCGACGCCCCAACGATAGCCTGAGACGTCGCCGTCGCGGCGCACGACGCGGTGGCAGGGAATCGCCACCGCGAGGCGGTTCGCCGCGCACGCGCCGGCGACTGCGCGCACCGCTTTGGGCGCGCCGATGCGCGCGGCGATCTCGCTGTAGGTCGTCGTCGCGCCGGCCGGGACTTCGCGCAACGCCTGCCAGACGCGTTCCTGGAACGCCGTGCCGCGCACGTCGAGCGGCAGCGCGAGCCCGAGCGCGGGGGCCTCGACGAAGCCGACGACGGTGGCCACGACGCGCTCGAAGTCGGCGTCGCCGCCCACGAGCGTCGCCCGCGGGAAGCGATCCTCGAGGTCGCGGACCAGCGCCGCCGGGTCGTCGCCGAGCAGGATCGCGCAGACCCCGCGCTCGCCGGCCGCGACGAGGATCGATCCGAGTGAGCACTCGCCCACCGCGAAGCGGATCGTCGCGTCGCGACCGCCGGCGCGATAACTGCCGGGCTTCATGCCGAGCACGGCGTCGGCCGCCGCATAGAACCGGCTGTTGGAGTTGAAGCCGGCGTCGTAGATCGCCGTCGTCACGCTGCGGCCGCCATCGAGGCCCGCGCGCAGCCGGCGCGCACGATGCGCGTCGGCGTAGCTCTTGGGCGTCAGGCCCGTCGTCGCCTTGAATATGCGATGAAAGTGGAACGGGCTCATGCCCGCGTCGGCGGCGAGCGCCGCGAGGTCGGGGGCTTCGTCCGCCGCCTCGATCCGCCGGCACGCGTCGGCAACGATGGCTGCATGTTGCGCGGCGGTCGCGGTCTTGTCGCCTGCCATGTGGCGGCTTGCGCGGAAGCCCGCCGCTTCGGCAGCGGCCGGCGAATCGAAGAATCGCACGTGCTCGGGCCGCGGCAGCCGCGCTGCGCTGCTCGGCCGGCCATAGATGCCGGTGGTGGTGACCGCGTAGACGAAGCGCGCGTCCTGCGACGGGTCGCGGCCGACGACGGCCGCCCAGCGCGGGTCGCCGAGCACGTCGACGGCATGGCGCGACGAAGTGTGACGAGGCGATTTCATGGGGCTCGATCTCCAGAGGGCGATGAGCCCACTCTAGAGGCCACGGATCGCGGCGGCACTCCGCCTCTTGCGGTCGAATTCGGCACCCCGCTTTCGCGGGGATGACGGCATGGCTAGCGTGCCGAGATCGCGGCGTGACGCTCGCTGATCAGCCCGGCGAGACGGCCGGTGTCGCGCACCACGATGCGCTGGCGGCCCGGGTCGACGAGTCCCAGGTCGCGCCAGCGCGTCAGGATGCGGCTCACGGTGAAGAGCGTGGTGCCGCAGAGCTCGGCGAGGTCCTGCCGCGAGATCGGAAACTCGACGCCGACGCCGCGCTCGGTCTTGCGGTCGGAGCGGCGCACGAGCTCGGTCAGGTGCCGCGCGAGGCGGACTTCGACGGAGTCGCTCGCGAGCTCCTGGATGCGCAGCAGGAACTCGTCGGCGCGATCGCCGACGATCGCCAGCGCGTTGCGCGCGACCGCACGCGAGCTGCCGATGAAGTCGTGGATGAACGCCGATTTCCACACGAGGATGCGCGCGTCCGAGGCTGCCGTGGCGGTCGACGGGAACGCGACCCCGCGCACCAGCGCCGCGCCGCCGACGTGCTCGCCGCGCTGGACGAACCGCAACGCGATCTGGTCGCCGCTCTGGGTGACGTGGGTCATCTTGACCCACCCTTCAGCGACGACGTAGAGCTCGGTCGAGGCCGCGCCCTGCTGGAACAGCACCGCGCCCCGCTGCAATGGCCGGCAGGTGGCGGCTGCCGCGATCGTGCCGAGCTCGCGGCGTTCGACGCCTTCGAACAGCGCGCATTCGCGCACCACCGTCTCGATGTCGACCTGCATGCGCACGGCGTCCGTCATGGCGTTCATTGCGATCCTCAAAAAAAGGCGATTGAGGCGCCGCGGTCCACCCGCTGAGGCTGGGGCGGGCCGGCACCTGTCCGGTTGCACGGAATTGCACGACGTCCCAAAACGGGGCGCTTAAATGATAGCGCATCGGCCTTCAAAGGCCGAAGCAAATCCCCGTCATAGCGCCGGCGACTTGTCCCCCAGCGCGAACCCGCGCCAGCGGATCGCGGGCGAGCGCGACAGCGCCAACACCTTGAAAAGGTCGCCCATTTCCGCCGGCGATGTCAGCGTTTGCACCGCCGTCGTCGCCCGCACGAAGTCCGCCGTGCCGGGCTCGCCGACGTCGAGCAGGCGGTCGAGGATGCCGGCGCCAAGGAGGTACGCCGCCTGGGTCGTGTAGCCCGCGACGGCAAGCCCGCCGCGCTCGCCGGCGGCGGCAACCGCCGAGAAGTCGACGTGGGCGGTGATGTCCGAAAGCCCGGGCCACAGGAACACGTCGGCGCTCGCGCGGTGGCGGTAGTGCGCCATCAGCGTACCTTGGGCGCGCTGCGGGTGGTAGTACTCGGCGCGCGGGAAGCCGTAGTCGATGACGAGCATCGCGCCTTCGCCGAGGCTTTCCGCCACCTGCGCGACCAGTGCTTCCGCGGCGAAGTTGATCTCGCTCGCAAAGTCGATCGCGGGTGGGAAGCGCGCGGCCGCCGCCGCCTCGAGCGCGGCGTCGGCGAGCGGCCGGTCGGCGAACGCGAAAGCCCCGTCGGCGGCGACGACCACGCCGCGCTCGAGCCATCGGCCGTCGCGGCGCGCGACCAGGGCCGGCGGGATGGCGTCGAGCACCTCGTTCATCAGCACCGCGCCACCGATCCGCGTCGGCGGCGTGTCGAGCCAGGCGACGCGATCGTCGCTCGCCAGGCGCTCGCGCTGCTGCGCACGCAGGGTCGGGCTGGTCTCGACGATCGCGTAGCGGCTGATCTCGACCTTTGCCGCATCCAGCGCGGCGAGAAGATCGGCGGCAAGCCGCCCGCTGCCCGCACCCCATTCGACGATCTCGCGCGAGGGCGACGCCGCGAGGATTGCCGCCACGTCGGTGGCGAGCGTACGCGCGAAAAGTGGCGAAAGCTCCGGCGCGGTGACGAAATCGCCGGCGGCGCCCAGCTTCGCGGCGCCGGCGGCGTAGTAGCCCAAGCCCGGCGCGTACAGCGCGAGGTCCATCCACCGCGCGAACGGCAGGAAGCCGCCGTCGGCCGCGATCGCGTCGACGAGCATCGCGCGCACGCGGCCAGCGTGCGCGAGGGCCTCGGCGTCGGGCGTCGGAAGGTTTGCGCGCGGGATGATCAAGGGCGACGACGGCAGGACCAAGGGGTGACGGGCGGAGGGCCGTCGGGACGCTGCCGATGCGCTATTGTGCGTGATTGGCGTCGCGCAGCTTCGGGCAGGATGCGCGGGATGCGCCGCAGGCCGTGCGGACGACGCCGCCGCACGAGGAGAGTGCCGGAGTGCAGGACAAGGTCGTCTTCGTCAGCGGCGGCGCCAAGCGCGTCGGCGCGGCCATCTGCCGCGAGCTCCATGGCGCGGGCGCGCGGCTGTTCCTGCACTACCGTTCATCGGCCGGCGAGGCGCGCCTCCTCCAGGCGGAGCTCAACCACGTGCGGGCCGATTCGGTCGCGCTGATCCAGGCCGACCTCCTCGACGTCAGCAAGCTCGCGTCGCTCGTCGAGCAGTGCGTCAACCAGTTCGGCCAGCTCGACGCGCTCGTCAACAACGCGTCGTCGTTCCACCGCACGCCGGTGGGCGACATCACGCCCGCCGACTGGGAGGACCTCGTCGGCACCAACGTGCGCGCGCCGCTGTTCCTCGCGCAGGCCGCGGCGCCCGCGCTGCGCAAGACGCAGGGCGCGATCGTCAACATCACCGACATCCACGCGGACCGGCCGCTCAAGAGCTACCTCGTCTACTCGACGGCCAAGGCCGCGCTCGCCGGCCTCACGCGCGCACTCGCCCGCGAGCTCGCGCCCGAGGTGCGCGTCAACGCCGTCGCGCCGGGCCCGGTGATCTGGCCCGAGGAGGAAGACTTCGACGAGCTCGCGCGTCAGCGGATCATCTCGCACACGCCGCTGCGCCGGGAGGGCACCCCCGAGGACATCGCACGCGCCGTGCGCTTCCTGATCGCCGACGCGCCGTATGTCACCGGCGAGACGATCAACGTCGATGGCGGTCGGCACGTCGCGATCTGAGGCCGCCGGGACACCGATTCCCAACGCGCGCCCGTGCCGCGCCATGACCCGCTGAGCATGCCCGCAACGATGACACCGATGCAACGCACGCTCGTGCGCCTGACCCGTGCGCGGCCGCACGAGCTTCGCGCGTCGCTGTGGGCGTTCGCGTTCTTCTTCGCACTGCTCGCCGGCTATTACGTGCTGCGGCCGATCCGCGACGAGATGGCGGTGCAGGTGGGGCAAGCGGGCCTCTCGGCGCTCTTCACCTGGGTGCTGGTGTCGATGCTCGTGATGACGCCGGTGTTTGGCGCGCTGGCCGCGCGCATTCCCCGCAAGCGACTCCTGCCGTGGCTGTATGCGTTCTTCGTCGCCAACCTGCTCGTTTTCTCGGTGGTGCTGCACCCCGGCAACGCGCAATCGCCGCTCGTCGCGCGCGTGTTCTACGTGTGGGTGAGCGCATTCAACCTCTTCGCCGTGAGCCTGTTCTGGAGCTTCATGGCGGACATCTTCGACACCGCGCAGGCGAAACGGCTCTACGGCTTCATCGCCGCCGGCGGCACCGCAGGCGCGCTTGCCGGGCCGACGCTGACCGCGCTCTTGGTCACCGTGGTGGGTGTGCGCGGCATGGTGCTCGTGTCCGCCGCGTTCCTCGTCATCGCCATCGTCGCGATCCTCGCGCTGCGCGACTGGGCCGAGGCGAGCGGCGTGGCGGCGCCGGCGCGCGAGGAGGCCGCGCTCGGCGGCAGCGCGCTCGCCGGCATCGGCGACGTGCTGCGCTCGCCGTATCTCCTCGGCATCTGCCTCTTCCTGTTCTGCTTCTCGCTCCTGTCGACGTTCCTCTATTTCGCGCAGACGGGCCTCGTGCCGGCGGCCATCCACGACAGCGCGTCGCGCACGCGCCTTTTCGCGCTGGTCGACCTCGTCGTCAACGTGCTGGCGATGCTCTTGCAGGTGTTCGCGTTCGGCGCGCTGATCGAGCGCGCCGGCACGACGGCAACACTCGCGCTGATGCCGGCGATCGCGATCGTCGGCTTCGCGATCTTCGCCGCCGACCCGGTGCTGCCGACGCTCGTCGTGTTCGGCGTCGTGCGCCGCGCCGGCGAGTACGCGGTCAGCAAGCCCGCGCGCGAGACGCTCTTCAACGTGCTGCCGGCCGCGCAGAAGTACAAGGCGAAGAACGTCATCGACACGGTCGTCCACCGCGGCGGCGACACGGCATCGAGCTGGATATTCAACGGCCTGCGCGCGGCCGGCGTGTCGCTGCCGGCGATGGCGTGGATGGCGGTGCCGATTGCGGCGCTGTGGTGCGGCGGCGCGATCGCGCTCGGTCTTGCCGCCGCGGCGCGGATGCGCGCCGCGGGTCAGGCGCCGCCGGCGGGCGGCGGCGCGAGCCTCGCGGCCAGCGCCTCGAGGTAGGGATCGACGATGCCGTGCGCGGCCAGCGCCGCGCGCGTGTGCGACAGGTATTCGCGCGAGCTGCCGAACGCGCCGCAGGCGCAGCCGAGGATGCGCACTTCCTCCTCGACGCCGAGGCGCCCGGTGTAATGGGGATGCGCGCGCTTGACGACGAACGCCAGCGCGCAACGCGTCGTGCCGCCGCAATCGACCTTGACCCAGCGCGGCTCGTAGCTGCCCACGACCATCTCGCGGCGCCACAGGAGGTGCAGCTCGTCGACGGCGAGCGGCGACGGCAGCCGGAACACGAGGCCGCGGCACGAGCCGCCGCGGTCGAGGCCGAGCACCAGCCCCGGCAGCTCGGGCGTGCCGCGCGAAGCGAGCGACTTGAGGCAGAACCGCCGGTGCAGGCCGCGCACCGTGCCGCGCGCGGTCTCGGCGATCGGGAACAGCGGATTCCAGAGGAGCGATCCGTAGCCGAACACCCACCACCCGGCGCCCTTGGGCTTCCGCGCCAGCGTCGCCATCAGCGACCTGGACAGCTCCTCGGGTGTCAGCGCCGCGCGGCGCGTCGCCTTGGCGTACAGCGCGCCCATCCGGTTCTGCTCGAGGTCGCGCCGCGAAAGCGTCATTCGAACGTGGCCGGATCGCGAAGCTGGCGTTTGAGCGCCACTTTGGCGCGCCGGCGGAGGGCAGGCTCGCTCGGGCCGTGCGCACCGCCCTTGCGCATGAGCGGCGAGCGCGCGACCGGATTGCGCGGGGCAATGGGGGGATGCAACTTGGCTCGCTTCACGGCAGTCCTCGGAACGGCAATCGCGCCTCGATCCATGCCGCTACCGACAACAACGCGTCGTCGTTGCCGGCCGTTGACGCAAGTTGCATGCCCAGCGGCAGCCGGTTCGAGGCGAGGCCGATCGGCAGCGCGATCGCCGGGTAGCCGAGCAGCGACCACAGCGTGCAGCACGACGGGTCACCGGTGGTGTCGAGGCGCGCCGGCGCGGTGCCCGGTGCCGGTGGCGACGCGACCGCGTCGAACTGCGACACCCAGTCGAGCGCGACGGCACGCATTGCCTCGCGCGAGGCGCTTGCGCGCTGCCATTCGCGCGCGTCGATCGCAGCGCCTTCGTCGAGCGCGCGCGCGAGCGTCGGCGACAACCGATGCCGGTCGAGGTGCGCGAGGTTGCGCGCGCCTTCGTTCAGCATCAGCGCGCGGTGCACGGCGGGCGCGTCGGCGAGCGCGTCGGGCAGCGCGACCGGCACGATCGTCGCGCCGGCGAGGCGCAGCCGCGACGCCGTCGCGTCGAGCGCCGCGGCGGCTTCGACGTCGATGGCGGTCCACGGAAAGCGCTCGAGCCACGCGATGCGCGGCGGCCGCGCGCGCGTGACGATCGATGGCGCGATGCATCCGCCCCGCGCGAGCGCGCTCGCAAGGCGCGCCGCGTCGTCGACGCCGCGCGTGAACGTGCCGACGGTGTCGAGCGTGTCGCTGAACACGCACATGCCGTCGCGATCGATCGCGCCGAGCGTCGGCTTGAAGCCGACCACGCCGCAGAACGCCGCTGGCCGGATCACCGAGCCATTGGTCTGCGTGCCGACCGCCGCCGGCACGTGGCGCGCCGCGACGGCGGCCGCCGATCCCGACGACGAGCCGCCAGGCGTGTGCGCGAGATTCCACGGATTGCGCGTCGGCGACGGCTGCATGAACGCGAATTCGGTCGTCGCGGTCTTGCCGAACACGTAGCCGCCGGCGTCGTGCAGCCGGCGAACGACGGCGGCGTCCTCGGGCTCGCGATGGCCGGCGAAGATCGGCGAGCCGTATTGCGTCGGCAGGCCGGCGGTGGCGATGATGTCCTTGATGCCGACCGGCATCCCGTGCAGCGGCCCCTGGGCCGACGGATGCGCGAGATCGGCGCGCGCCGCCGCGGCCGCGATGTGCGAAGCGTCGAGGCAGGCCCACGCGTGCAGCGCGGCCTCGCCGCCCTGCGCGTGCGCGACGAGCCATGCCGCATAGGCCGACGGCTTGAGCGTGCGCGCGCCGATGCGCGCTCGCGCCTCGCCGAGCGACAGCGCGTCGGGCGGTGTCACGGCGGTCATCGCAAGGCGCCCCGCGCGCCGCGCCGCGATGCCCGCAACGGCCGCAACGGGCGGCGGAAGCGCCGCTGCGCCGTCATCGCGCCGTCCCGACGTTCGCGTCGCGCTCGACGAGGAACAGCGACGTCAGGTCGTTGAGGAAGCGGCGGCCGAGCGGCGTGGGCTTCAGCCACTTGGGATCGGCATCGAGGAGACCCTTGCGCACCGCGGCGTCGATCGCCTCGCCGACGATCGCGAGCGGCATGCCGGTGCGCTCGGCGAAAAGAGCGCTCGGCACGCCTTCGGTCAGGCGCAATGCGTTGAGCATGAACTCGAAGCCGATGTCGTCGCGCGTGACGTCGTGGCGCTCCATCGCAGGCTCCTGGGCGAGCGCGCGCTCGACGTACTGGCGCGGCTGCTTCCATCGGATCGCGCGCTCGATGCGGTCGGGAAAGGAAACCTTGGAATGCGCGCCGGCGCCGATGCCGAGGTAATCGCCGAAGCGCCAGTAGTTCTGGTTGTGCGCGCATTCGCGTCCCGGCTTGGCGTACGCCGAGACCTCGTAGCGCGTGTAGCCTGCGGCCTCGAGCCGCGCCGCGACCATGTCCTGCATGTCCGCCGCGCGCTCGTCGTCGGGCAGCGGCGGCGGATGGCGATGGAAAAGCGTGTTGGGCTCGAGCGTGAGCTGGTAGAACGACAGGTGCGGCGGCGCGAACGCGACCGCGGCGGCCACGTCGCTCCCGGCCTCGTCGAGCGTCTGCTGCGGCAGCGCGAACATGAGGTCGAGGTTCACGTTGCCGAAGATCATCAGCGCGGCCTCGGCGGCGCGGCGCGCTTCGCCCGCGTCGTGCACGCGGCCGAGCGCGTGCAGCTTCGCGTCGTCGAAGCTCTGCACGCCGAGCGACAGCCGGTTGACGCCGGCGCCGAAGAAGCCGGCGAACTTCTCGCGCTCGAAGCTGCCGGGATTCGCCTCCAGCGTGACCTCGGCGTCGGGCACGAGCGGCAGCCGCGCGCGGATGCCGGCGAGGAGTGCGTCGATCGCCTCGGCGGAGAAGAGGCTCGGCGTGCCGCCGCCGATGAACACCGTGTAGACCTTGCGGCCCCACACCGACGGCAGCGCGGTCTCGAGATCGGCCATCAGCGCGTCGACGTAGCGAGACTCGTCGACCTCGGCCTTCGCCTCGTGCGAATTGAAGTCGCAGTACGGGCATTTGCGCAGGCACCAGGGGATGTGCACGTAGAGCGACAGCGGCGGCAGCGCCGCGAAGCGCGGGCGCGTCGTGAGCGATGCGGAGAATGCAGCACCCTCACCCTGCATCCTCTTGCTCGCGGAAGAGGGTGCAAGCGCTCCCACTCCCGCTTGCGGGAGAGGGTTGGGGTGAGGGCGCCCGCGCGTCATGGTTCCGCCCGCAACCGCTCGATCAACGCACGCATCGCAACGCCACGATGCGACACCGCATTCTTGTCGGCAAGCGCCATCTCGGCGCCAGTGAGCCCGCTCGCCGCATCCTCGAAATGCGGGTCGTAGCCGAAGCCGCCGTCGCCGCGCGGCGTGTCGATCACGCGGCCATGCCAGCGTCCCTCGGCGATGACCGGCTCGGGATCGTCGGCCCGGCGCACCAGCACCAGCACGCAGGCGTAGTGCGCGCGCCGGTCGGCGACGCCCTGGAGCGCGGCGACGAGCTTCGCGTTGTTGCGCGCATCCGAGCGCGGCTCGCCGGCGTAGTGCGCACTGATCACGCCGGGCGCGCCACCGAGCGCGGCGACGCAGATGCCGGAGTCGTCGGCGAGCGCGGCAAGTCCCGAAGCCGCGCTCGCATGCCGCGCCTTGGCGAGCGCGTTCTCGACGAACGTCACGTGGGGCTCGTCGGCTTCGCCGATGCCGAGCTCCGCTTGCGCGACGACGTCGATCGCCAGCGGCGCGAGCAGCCTGCGGAATTCGCGGAGCTTGCCTTGGTTGCCGGATGCGAGGACGAGCCGGCCGATCACGAGCGTGCGCGCCGCTGCGCCGCGCCGATCTCCGCGAGCCCTCGCGCGGCGAGCGCCACCAGCGTGTCGAGCTCGGCGCGCGAGAACGGCGCGCCTTCGGCGGTGCCCTGCAGCTCGACGAAGCCGCCGGCACCCGTCATCACGACGTTCATGTCGGTGTCGCAGCGCGAATCCTCGGCATAGTCGAGGTCGAGCAGCGGCGCGCCGTCGACGACGCCAACCGACACCGCGGCGACGCTGTCGACGAGCGGATTTGCGGCGACGAGTCCCTGCGCGCGGCACCAGTCGATCGCGTCGGCGACGGCGACGTACGCGCCGGTGATCGACGCGCAGCGCGTGCCGCCGTCGGCCTGCAGCACGTCGCAGTCGATCTTGAGCGTGCGCTCGCCGAGCGCGCCCAAGTCGACGACGGCGCGCAGCGCGCGACCGATCAGGCGCTGGATCTCCTGCGTGCGGCCCGACTGCTTGCCTTCGGCGGCCTCGCGGCGCATCCGCGTGTTGGTCGCGCGCGGCAGCATGCCGTACTCGGCGGTCAGCCAGCCGCGGCCCTTGCCCTTGAGGAACGGCGGCACGCCTTCCTCGACGGACACCGTGCACAGCACGCGCGTGTCGCCCGCCGACACCAGCACCGAGCCTTCGGCGTGCTTCGTGTAGCCGCGTACGATCGCGAGCGGCCGCAGCGCGTCCGGCGCGCGGTCGTGGAGCCTTTTCACCATCGTCAAATTATAGCGGCGAGGCCTTCGGCGAGCGTTTGCGCCGGCGACCAGCCGCTCGCCGCGCGAAATGGCGCAGCGTCGACCTCGAGCGACGACGTGAGGCGCGCGACGCCGGCGCGCCGATCGAGCAGCGCGCCGGCGGCGCGCAACAGGCCCACGGGCACGTAGGCGAGGTTGGCGTCGACGCCTTGCGCCGCGGCAATCGCGCGCACCAGCGCGGGCGTGGACACGCTTTGTGCGTCGGCGACGAAGTACGTGCCGGGCGGCGCGTCGAGCGCGGCGACGAACGCGCCGCAGAGGTTGGCGAGGCCGATCAGGCTGCGGCGATTGTCGATCGCCGCGAACGGCAGCCAGCGGCGCTGCGCGACCGCCTCCCACAGCGTGCGGAAGTTGCCGCGCACGCCGGGGCCGTAGACGAGCGGCAGCCGCAGCGCGGTCGCCGACATCCGCGTGTCCTTGGCGCGCTCGCCGAGCGTCACTTCCGCCTGCCACTTGCTGCGCGCGTACGCGTCCTCGGGTCGTGGCGGATCGTCGCCGCGAAACGGCCGCCCGCGCGGCGTCGCCTCGCCGTTGACCTTGACGGTGCTCGCGAGCACGAAGCGACGCACGCCCGCATCCCCGGCGGCGCGCGCGACGCGGCCGGTGGCGACGACGTTGGCCAGGCGAAACGCGGCTTCCGGATCGGGCTCGCGCTCGCGCATCACGTGCGCGCGCGCCGCGAGGTGCACGAGCGCGACGGTGCCGTGCAGCGCGCGCGCCAGCGCCGTGGTGTCGACGACCGCGAGGTCGCCGTACATGGCGCGCGTGATCGCGAGCACCTCGAACCCCGCCTTGTCGAGATGCGCGCACAGCGCGCGCCCGACGAAGCCCTCCGCGCCGGTGACGGCGACGCGGCGACGGCGGCCGACCTCAGATCCAGCGCCAGCCATGCTTGCGGTAGAAGCGCACGCCGCTCTTGACGAACCAGCCGATGTGGCGCGCGCCCTTGCGCGCAGCACCGCCGCCGTGGTGGACGATCTTCACCGACGGCACGTACGCGGTGCGCGTGATCCGGTTGAGGCGCACCGTCCAGTCGAAGTCCTCGAAGTAGAGAAAGAAGCCGGGGTCGAACCCGCCGGTGGCGTCGATCGCCTTGCGACGTACCAGCAGCATCGCGCCCGACATTGCGGGAATGTCGATGACCTCGTCGTCGGGCGCGGGATCGATGACGTCGCGCATCTCGTAGCGCGCCATCCGCCGGCGGAAAAGCGCCTTGCCGAGTGTGGGCGTGAAGCCGCGCAGCGCGAGGTCGAGCACCGACGGGTAGCGCTTGCACAGGTAGTCGCGCTTGCCCGACGGCGAGCGCACGGCGGGCGACAGCGCGCCGATGTCGGGATGCGCATCCATCCATTTCACGCCATTGGCGAGCGCGTCGCGGTCGAGCTCGACGTCGGGGTTGAGCACGAGGTGATAGTCGGCGCCGCTGCCGTGCAGCACCAGGTTGTGCGCGGCGCCGAACCCGATGTTGGCGTGGCCGGTGAGGCAGATGACTTGCACCTTGGCGTCGCCGAGGCGCGCATGGCCCATGTTGCGGACGGCGTCAGCGTTGTCGCGGTCGCCGCTGTTGTCGATCAGCGCAACATTCACCGTGCGGATCGCACCGGCCTCGCGCGCCGCGCCGATCGCCTGGGCGAGCCGGCGCAGCGTGCGATCGAGCAGCACGCGGTCGGGCCTGAACGTCACGATGCTGACCTGCAGCGACGACGGGAGCATGGGTTCACCGATGCGCGCCGCGCGAGGATGCCGCCCGCCGCGCTAGAATCGGCCGAGTTTACCAAGGCGCTCCGCGCGAATCCCCCACTCGTCCATGCCGGCCTCGACCGAATCGCCTGCGATCGCCCGCACGCCGCGCTACGACGCCGCGGCGCTCGTTGCCTGCGCCGACGCGCTGTTGATCGCCGCAGGCATGCGCGCCGACATCGCGCGCGCCGTGGCGGAGGTGCTGGTCGACGCCGACCTGATGGGCCACACGACGCACGGCCTCGCGCTGCTCGCACCGTATCTCGACGAGATCGCCAAGGGCACGATGCGCGCCGACGGCGAGCCGACCGTGGTGAACGCGCGCGGCGCGTCGCAGCTCTGGGACGGCCATCGGCTGCCAGGACCGTGGCTCGTGAGGCGCGCGTTCGATGCGGCGTCGGCGCTCGCGCGCGAGCACGGCAGCGGCAGCATCGTGATACGGCGATCGCATCACATCGCCTGCCTCGCCGCGTACCTGCCGGCGATCGCCGCACGCGGACAGATGGCGCTGCTCTACACGTCCGATCCGAACGGCGAATCGGTCGCGCCGTTCGGCGGGCTCACGCCGGTGTTCACGCCCAATCCGTTCGCCGCCGGCATTCCGACGTCGGGCGATCCGATCCTGATCGACATCTCGGCGAGCTTCACGACCAACGGCCTCACGCAGCGGCTTTATGCGCAGCGCGCGAAGCTGCCGCATCCGTGGCTGCAGGACGCGCAAGGGCAGGCGAGCGACGATCCGGCCGTGCTGTTCAACGCGCCCAAGGGCACGCTGCTGCCGCTCGGCGGTCACGACGCGGGGCACAAGGGCTTTGCGCTCGCGTTGCTCGTCGAGGCGCTGACCGCGGGACTCGCGGGGGTGGGTCGCGCCGATCCGAAGGACGGCTGGGGCGCGACGGTGTTCGTGCAGGTGATCGAGCCTGCGGCGTTCGGCGGCGCGGATGCGATGCGCCGGCAGATGGACCACCTCGTCGCGGCGTGTCACGCGTCGACGCCGCGCGATCCCGCGTCGCCGGTGCGGCTGCCCGGCGAGCGCGCGCTGTCGATGCGCCGCGAGCAAGCC
>Ga0070661_100001850_pt1 | contig 14665 bp, 10 predicted proteins | sample KBSC43metaG_FD_64663 | JGI IMG/M metagenome (GOLD analysis project Ga0070661, IMG submission 64663) | Corn rhizosphere microbial communities from Kellogg Biological Station, Michigan, USA - KBS C4-3 metaG | ecosystem: Host-associated > Plants > Roots > Rhizosphere > Soil ...
CGGGGAGTCGAGCAGCGGCTGGAGCACGCGCCACGACTCGACCACGCTGTCCTGACGCGCGAAGCTCGTGCTGTCGCCGCTCATGGCGGCCGACAGAAGCACCTCGTAGGGCGTGGCCCCCTCGCCGCCCTCTTCAGCGAACTCCATGTCGAGGTGGATGGGCTCGGGCTCGGCGCGTTCCGCCCGTTGCGCTTCCATGCGCAGCCTCACGCCGGTCGAGGGATCGAGCTTGATCACCAGCTGGGCCGGCTCCGGCGCGCGCGAGGCGGTGTGCGCGAACGCCAGCCGCGGCGGCCGCTTGAAGACGAGGCGCACCTCCGTCTGCGTGATTGGGAGCAGCTTGCCCGTGCGGATGAACCAGGGCACGCCCGACCAGCGCCAGTTGTCGATCTCGAGACGCAGCGCCGCGTACGTCTCGGTCGTGGAGTCGGGCGCCACGCCCTTGACGTCGAGGTAGCCGTCGTGCTGGCCGCGGACGTAGTGCGCCGGGTCGGCGTCGGCCATCGCGCGGAACACGGCGAACTTCGCGTCCTTGAGCGCCTCCGGGTCCGCCGCGGCCGGCGGCTCCATGGCCGCCGCGGCGACCAGCTGCATCAGGTGGTTCACCACGACGTCGCGCAGCGCACCGACCGGGTCGTAGAAGTGGCCGCGATCCTCCACGCCGAAGCTCTCGGCCATGGTGATCTGCACGGACTCCACGTGGTACCGGTTCCAGACCGGCTCGAGCAGCGAGTTGGCGAAGCGCAGGTACAGCAGCTCGCGCAGCCCCATCTTCCCGAGGAAGTGGTCGATCCGGTAGAGCTGGGACTCGTCGAGGTACTGGTGCATCTCGGCGTTGAGCGCCCGCGCCGACTCGACGTCGTGGCCGAACGGCTTCTCCACCACTACGCGTGCGCCCTCCGTCAGCCCGGCGTCGGAGAGCCCGGCGACCACCCGGCCGAACAGGAACGGCGGAATCTCCAGATAGAAGACCGGCGTCGTGGCGCCCGCGATCGCTCGCTTCACGTGCTGGAAGGTCTCGGCTTCGCCGAAGTCGCCCTGTACGTAGGAGAGCCGGCTCGCGAAGCGGTCGAACACCTCCTGATCGATCGGCTCGCCGGTGGCCTCGATCGACTCGCGTGCCCTGGACTGCAGCTGCTCGATGCTGAAGTCGTCGACGGCTACTCCGACGATCGGGCAGTTCAGCAGCCCGCGGCGCTCGAGGCGGTAGAGCGAACGGAACGTCATGACCTTCGCCAGGTCGCCCGTGATCCCGAAGACGACCAGTACGTCTGCGGGCAAGGGTTCGCCTGGATGGAGCTCGTGCTCGTCCTGGCGTCCAGGTGCGAGTGAGGTGGACATCGGCCCCTCGCTTGGGACGGGGAGTGGGGGCCGTGATCCTCGCCGCTCGGATCGGCGGCGCACATCACCCGATCGGGGTGATGTCTCAGAGGCGGCGCGTGGCGAGTCAGGGACCGCCCGACCCGGCCTCGTACTCCTCCAAGGGGCTCACGTCGCGCGACCAGCCATCCAGCACCGGCGCGACGATCTGCCACGAATGCTCGGCCTCGTCGGCGCGGATCGACAGGGCGCTGTTGCCGCTCAGCACGTCGAGCAGGATGCGGCCGTACGCGGGTAGCTCGGGTGGCTCCATCTCGGCTGTGAGCGTCAGCGGCACGAGGCTCATCTCGGCGCTGGGGCCCGTGCCGGTCAGCTCGAAGGTGAGGCCCTCCGGCTCCAGGCCGAAGCGCAGCCGGTTCGGCGCCGACCCGCCGAAGGGAAGCGCCGGGGTGGGCCGGAAGTTGATGACGACCTCCTTGCGGTCCTCTCGCATCGCCTTGCCCGTCCGCATCCGGAAGCCGGTGCCCGACCAGCGCCAGCTGTCCAGCTCGAGCGTCAGCTCGGCGAAGGTCTCGGTGCCGTGCTCGGGCGTGACTCCGTCTTCGTCCGTGTACCCGCGGTAGCGCGCCCGGCGAGTGCGGGCGGCCACGTCGGCGTCCTCGAACGGGCGCACCGAGCGCAGGACGTCGACCTTGCGGTCGCGCAGGTCACGTTCGCCCAGCGAGATCGGCGGCTCCATCGCCACCAGGCAGAGGATCTGCAGGAGGTGGTTCTGGACCATGTCCTTCAGCGCGCCGACGTGGTCGTAGTAGCCGGCCCGTCCCTCCAGCGCGAGCGACTCCTCCCAGATGATCTCGACCTGATCGATGTGAGCGCTGTTCCAGATCGGCTCGAGCACGCGGTTGGCGATCCGGGTGCCGAGCACGTTCTGCACCGTGGTCATCGCCAGGAAGTGGTCGACGCGGAACACGTGGCGCTCGTCCACGAGATCCGCCACCAGGCGATTCAGCTCTCGCGCGCTGTCCAGGTCCTCGCCGAACGGCTTCTCGAACACCACCTGGCTCTCCGCGGGGAGCCCCGCCTGCTTGAGCGCCGCCACCGCGGCGGGAAAGACCGCGGGCGGAAGCGCGAGATACACGGCCACGGGACCCTCGCCGGACAGGCACGCCTCGACACTGGCGGGATCGGCCAGGGCGAGCTGCCGATATCGCGTCGATCCCAGCAGCGCCGTGCCGGCTCCGGCGCGCTCCAGCCAGTCGGCCGCCCAGCTCCGGTACTGCTCGTCGTCCCAGTCCTGACGGCTGGCGCCCACTAGCTCGAAGCGGTCAGACAGGTCACCGCGCGCCAGCAGGGCGGCCAGGGCCGGAAAGAGGAAGCGGCCCGCCAGGTCGCCGGTGCCGCCGAATATGACGAGCCGGTCGATCACGTCAGTGCCCTCTCGCGAGCCTGATCCCAGCGGCGATCACGCCGATGTGACTGAATGCCTGCGGGAAGTTGCCGTAGAACTCCCCGGAGCTCGGATCGATCTGCTCGGGCAGGAGCCCGAGCGTGCTTGCCCGGGCGCACAACGACGCGTAGAGCTCCCCGGCCTGGTCGAGCTCGCCCTGCCTGACCAGGTTTTCGACGAGCCAGAAGCTGCACAGCACGAACGCGCCCTCGTCGCCGGCGATTCCGTCCGGCGACTCGTCGTGCAGGTAGCGGTACAGCAGGCCGTCGCCGGCGGAAAGGCGCTCTGCCACTGCTTTTGTGGTCGCCACCATTCGCGGGTCATCGGCGGGCACCACCCGGCGCAGCGGCAGGGCCAGCAGGCTGGCATCGAGGGCGCCGCCACCGTCGAGATGCTCGCTCAGCGTCCCCGCCTCCTCGTCCCAGGAGGCGAGCACTCTGTCGCGCAGCTCGCCGGCGGCCTGTCTCCACTTCGACACCGGGCCGGGCAGGCCAAGCTTCTCGGCCAGGCTCGCGGCGCGGTCCAGCGCCACCTGGCACATCGCCGCCGAGTAGGTGAACACCCGACCCTCGCTGCGCACCTCCCAGATGCCCTGGTCCGGAAGACGCCACGCGTCCGCGGCCAGGTCCGCCAGGCCGGCCAGCCGCGCCCAGAGCGGCGCGTCGAGCTGCTGACCCCCGCGGACCCACTGATACGCGCAGTCGAGCACCTCGCCGTACACGTCGTGCTGGAGCTGGTCGGCGGCGCCGTTTCCCCAGCGCACCGGCGCCGACTGGCGGTAGCCGGCCAGCTCGCCATCCAGCCGCTCGTCGGGCACGGGGCCGCCGTCCAGCGCGTACATGATCTTCGGCGCGCTGCCGTGCTCGAAGGTGTCCAGCACCCAGCCGAGAAACGCTCCGGCCTCCTCCTCGAATCCGATCCGGCGCAGCGCGTAGACGGAGAAGGAGGCGTCGCGGATCCACGTGTAGCGGTAGTCCCAGTTGCGCACGCCGCCGATCGGCGCCGGCAGCGAGGAGGTGGGCGCCGCCACCAGCGCGCCGTTGCTCCAGTGATCGCACAGCTTGAGGGTGAGCGCCGCCCGGCGGACCAGGTCCGCCTCGGGTCCCTCATAGTGAAAGCCCTCCATCCAGCGCTGCCAGGAGCGGACGGTGGCGGCGAGCAACTCCTCCTCAGTGAAGCGGTGGTGGCGATGACCGCCCGCCCACGACAGCACCACGTCGAGGCGATCGCCGGCCCGCAGCTCGTGGACGGTGCTCAAACCCTCGAGCGGCCGGCTGGCGCGAAGGTGCAGATCGAGATCGGGGCGGCCCGGCGCCTGCACGGACAAGCCGGCCGCGGCCGCCGCCATCGAGGCGCCGCCCCGAGGCTCCAGCTCGACCCTGAGCCGGACCGACCCGTCGAGCACCACGGCCGAGCGGATCAGCTCCCGGTGCCCTGCCGGAGCGTCGTCGGTCAGGTCGGTTCCGGGACGCAACGCCAGGGCGTCGGTCACCGCCACCAAGCCGGTGGGACTGCGCAGCTCCGTGACGAGCACGGCGGTATCGGGCTCGTAGCGCTGACGGGCCTCTGTCAGCTCCTCGGGCGCGACGGTGAAAGAGCCGCCCCGGTCGTGGTCGAGCAGGCCGCAGAACAACGGCTCGGAGTCAAAGCGCGGAAGGCACAGCCACGGGATCCTGCCGTCGAGTCCGACCAGCGCCGAGGTGGTGCCGTCCCCGATCAGGCCCATGTCCTCGAGCGCGAGGTAGCCGTCGCGCCGCTGCACTGGGCGAAACGACGGATCAGGGTCAAGCACGTTCGCCCCTCCCGGTCATCTCGATTGCGCGGCGGCGAACACCACGCACGCGATCACGATCAGCGCCGCGGTCAGCCACACCAGCCTGGTCATCTGCACATGGCGCATGCCTCACACCATGTCGAATCGCTCGGTGTGCACGCGCTCGGGTGGCACGCCCAGCTCGGCCAGCGCCGCCTCGGCCGCGTCCATCATCGGGTCCGGGCCGCAGATGAAGAACTGAAAGCGCCGGTAGCCGGGCGGGAGGTGCCGCTCCAGGACGTCGGCCCTCAGGTAGCCGGTCTCGCCCGTCCAACTCCGCGGCGGCTCCTCCAGCACATGCACGACGCTCAGGCTGAGGTTCTCTTTCAGCCGCTCGATCTCCTCGCGGAACGCCACGCCGTCCCAGCCCCGGTTGGCATAGAAGAGCAGCACGGGCCGCATGTCCTCGCGGTCGGCCATCGTCCGCAGCATGCTGATCAGGCCGGCGATGCCCACTCCGCCCGCGAGCAGTCCGAACCCGGGACCCTCGTCCTGATCGATCGAGAACACGCCGTGCGGGCCATCCACGTACACGGTCGTGCCGGGCTCGAGCTCGCTCACGGTCGAGGTGAAGTCCCCGAGCGCCTTCACGGCCAGCTCAACCTCCTCGCGCTCGGCGCTGGACGAGAACGAGAACGGGTGCTGGGTGATCGAGAACGGCGAGCGGCCGATCGCGAACCAGCCGAACTGCCCGGGCTCGAACCGAAAGCCCGCGCCCGGCGGGGGCTTGAGCACCAGCGTGGTGGTGTCGCCCAGCTCGGGCACGACCCGCTCGAGGCGCCAGGGGCGCGCCCGCGCGCGCTGAGGCTTGAGCAGGCGCACCCACACCAGCAGGCCCACGAACGCGGCCGACATCAGACCCCACAGGATCTGCTTCCAGAGGCTGCTCACGTACTCGTTGACGAAGAAGATGTGAAGCAGCGATCCGACCACGAGCACCACCGCCAGCACGGTGTGGATGATGTGCCACGCCTCGTACGACAGGCGCAGCGGCCCACGCCAGACCGAGCTCACGATCAGGACGATCAGCGCCAGCAGCGCCGCCATCCCGAACCACACGAGCGCCGGCGCCGCGACGGCCTTGGCGGGAGTGACCTCGTCCCAGTGCGCCGAGATGCCGAAGTGGATGAGGATGAACGCCAGGCCCGCGTAGCCGATCTGGCGATGGAACTGCAGCAGCGCGTCCTGGCCGAACGGCGCCGCCAGCGGCCGGAAGCGAGCCACGAGCGCGAACTCAAGGCCCATCATCGCCAGTCCGGTGAATCCGAGGGCGACGGAGAAGTTGGTCCAGAACGAGTGATCCGGTTGCCCCGCACCGATCGCGGCGAACACGAGCGGCGCCAGGACAGCGCCAAGGTAGGCGATCACCCAGAAAACCGCCCGGACGGCGAGCGTCATCAGCGGGCAGGTTACGCCGCCGGTGGAATACTCGCCGCCGTGGAAGCTAGGGCGACCGTGCGCCTGTTCGCGTTGGTTGCCGCGGTCGCGCTGCTTGCGCCGGTCAGCGCGGGCGCCGCCGCCCCTGGCGCGCTGCAGCTCGCCGAGCGCTACTCGCCGGTGCTCATGTTCGAGCCACAGGCGCGGGAGTGCGGGGCGGGGGAGGCCTATCGGCCGGTGAGCGTGGACATCCTGCTGGGCCGCAAGGGCGTGGTCCTGCGCGGATCCGACGGCAGCGTGCTGAAGCAGGCACCCACCGCGGCGGACCTCTTTGGCCGTGGCGAGGGCGATGAGGTGGACCTGCCGGGCAGTCCGTTCAGGCCGGGTTGCCGCTACGAGCGCGACTACCGGAGCTGGAACGGCGACCGCAAGCCGGTCGCCTACGCGCACGTGGCCACCGATGCGGGCCACCCGGGCAAGCTCGCGGTCGAGTACTGGCTCTTCTACACGTTCAACGACTCCACGGGCAAACACGAGGGCGACTGGGAGAAGGTGCAGGTGGACTTCGACGCCGCCACGCCCGAGCAGGCCCTGGCGCGCGGTCCGTACCGGGTGGACCTGTCGCAGCACGCCGGCGGCGAGCGCTCGGACTGGGACGACCGCAAGCTCGAGAAGGAGGGCACGCATCCTCTGGTCCACGTCGCCACCGGCTCGCACGCGAACTACTTCGGCCACGCGCTGTACCTCGGTCGCGGCCCGCACGAGGGGTTCGGCTGCGACAACACGACCCGCGCGGTCGAGACGGTGCCGGTCCGGACGGTGCTGCTGCCGGAGGTGCCCGACTCGCCGTCCTCCCCGTTCGCGTGGCTCGCCTTCCACGGCCTCTGGGGCCAGAAGGAGCGCGGCATCTACAACGGAGTCACGGGCCCGGCGGCCAAGGAGCAGTGGTCGCAGCCGATCGAGTGGGCGGATGGGCTGCGCGATGGCAGCGTCACGATTCCCGGCACCAAGACGCTCGGGCCGACGCTCACGAACTTCTTCTGCGACGCCGTCAAACAGAGCGCGGTCGCCTACAACTGGTGGCTGGTGCACCCGCTCCCGTTCGTCGGGGTGCTCGCGCTGATACCGCTCGGGGGCGTGGCGGTGGGGCGTCGCACGCGCTGGCGCCCGCCGGATCCCCGTCCGGTCCGCGAGCGCCGCGCCGGCGGCCAGATCCTAAGGGCCAGCATGAGGCTCTACAGGAGCGACCCGCGCACCTTCATGGCACTTGGGGCGGTCCTGATTCCCGTCAGCGTGGTCGCCGGCGCCGTCCAGTGGCTGCTCTTCCACCGCACCGGTCTCGGCACGTTCGTCGCCCTCGACGGCAGGCGCGGCGCCGTAACCACCCTGTTCGCGCTGCTCATTGGAGACATCGGCGCCGCGTTCGCCGGCGTGATCACAACCGCCGGGGTGGTGGTGGTGCTGCGGGAGATGGACGGTGGCCGGCGGGTGGGACCGTGGCAGGCGGTCCGCACAGCCATCGAGCGCATACGCCCGCTCGCCGCCGCCACGCTGATCCAGTACGGGATGGTGCTGCTGCTCACCCTCACGGTCGTGGGCATCCCGTTCGCCCTCCACCGCTTCATCCGCTGGTCGCTGTTCGTTCAGGCGTGCGTGCTGGGTGAGCGCCCGGGCCGCGAAGCGCTCGCGATCAGCTCCCGGCTCGTGCGCGGCAGGTGGTGGCGCACGTTCGGCTTCACCGCGCTTGTCGACCTGCTGGCGGTGCTCGCGAGCATCCTCTTCGGCATCGCGCTTCTGCTGCTCACGACGCGATCCCTCAACTTCATCAACCTCGCCAGCTCGTTCGTCTTCATGCTCACGGTGCCGCTGGCGGCGATAGCGCTCACGCTCTACTACTTCGATCTCGAGGTTGGTCAGAGCCTCCGAGCAGGCCCAGTTGGTGCGCCACCCCCGCGGCCTCCGTCCGTGACTTGACGTCGAGCTTCGCGAGGATGCGGGACACGTGCACGCTGGCCGTCTTGGGGCTCATGTAGAGCGTCGCGCCGATCTCGCGGTTGGTGCGGCCCTCTGTGATCAGCCGCAGCACGTCCAGCTCGCGGGCGGTCAGCCCGGCACTCTGATCGGATGGCGCGTCGCCCTCCTGGCTAGGGGTACGGATTCGAGCCCTGCGCGACAGCGCCTCGATCTCGTCGAGCAGCAAGCGCGCGCCGAGTCGCGAGGCAGTGGAGCGGGCCGCGGCGAGCGCATCCACCACCCGAGCGCGCGGGAGGTCCTCGCGAAGCGCGGCTTCGGCCTCGCGAAGCCGCGCATAGGCCACGCGCGGGGGACGGCCAAGCTCCTCCCAGCGAGCGGCGTCGGCGGCCCAATCCTCGGCGCGGGCCTCCCCGCTGGCGCGCTTCGCCTCGACCTCGCAGAGATCCAGTTCGAGGAGAGTTTCCCTGGGCGCGGTACCCAGCGGCCACGCCTCCGGCGCGATCAGCGCTCGCGCGCGAGTGAGCAGAGCCTGCGCTCGGCGAACAGCCTCGCCCTCGGCCGCGCCATCGCCGCCCGCTCGGGCAAGCTCCGCCAGCTCCGCCTCCGCTTTGAGCGCGAGCACGAGTACAGGCACGAGGAAGGGCGAGTGGGCGGTGTGCGGCAGTCCCTCGTCGGGATCGATCATCTCCCGCAGCTTGTCGTGGTGACCGCGGCCGAGCGCGAGCTCGGCTTCGGGGCGCGCCAGAGCGAACCAGAAGGCCGTGCCTGTGGGGACCATCGGCGTCGCGGCTTGGATATGAGCGCTAGCTCGGTCGAGCTCGCCACGCAGGGCGTCGATCCACGCAAGCGCCGCCAACACCAGGCCGGCGCCGATACCCGAGCCCGGCACCTGCGCCGCTTCTTCCAGCAGTGCGAGCGCCTCGTCCCAGCGACCGAGCCGCGTCAGTCGAAGGCCGGCTTCCGCGGCCAGGAACACGGCGGCGCTGCCAATCCGGGGCCGCAACCCCCGCCACCCGTCGAGCGCGACCTCGGCGGCCTCGGCGAGCCGGCCCGCATCGTCGAGCGACTGGCCGAGGTTGATGTACGCGCGCAGCAGCTCCTGATGGGCTCCCGCCTCTGTCGCGAGCTTCTGGCCACTGCGCAGGACATCGATGGCCCCCTCGGCGTCACCCAACATGCTCAACACGGCGCCGAACGTGTTCAGGGCGTCGCATTCCGCCTCGGTCGCTCCGACCTCGCGGGCGATCCGAATGGCCTCCTCGCTGGGTGCGCGCGCCTCCATCGCCTCGCCCTGCAGCATCAGGATGTGCGCCTCGCCGGCGAGGATGGCGGCCCGCGCGGCGCTCGGCTCCTGGGGCAGGAGGGCCGCCGCCGTCCGGTACTCCGCGAGCGCGTCGAGCAGCTCCGCATTGACGAGCAGGTAGCGGGCCAGGCGAGCGCGCGCCAGGCCTGCGGCAAGCGGGTCCCGGTCGGGAGCCAGCTGCTCGAGTGTGTTGCGCGCGAGTGTAAGTGCGCGCTGGTCCTGGCCCGAGAGGTAGGCGGCCTCTGCCGCGCGAGCGTACAGCTCGAGGAGCGTCAGCTCCTTCGGCCGCTCCTCCGCCGCCACGCTGGACCACAGCTCGATGCCGTTCTCGAAGTGCGAGTTCGCCTCGGCGAACGACCACACCTGCTCCGCCTCGATGCCCGCCTGCACCGACGCCTCGAGCGCCGCAGGCAGCTCGTGCGCCGCCGACCAGTGCATCGCCCGCTGCGCCGCGGCACCGTGCGCCCCGACCGCCAGGCCGGGATCGTTCTCCAGCGCTCGCGCCAGCTTGGCGTGCAGAGCCACGCGCTCGCCCGGGAGCACCTCGTCATACACCGCCTCGCGCAGCAGCTCGTGCCGGAACGCGTAGCTCTCGTTGGCCGGGTCCTGGACCAGGAGGTTGTTCTCGATCGCCTCCCGCAGCGCCCCGGCCAGCTCGTCATCGCCGAGCCCGGCCGTCGCAACCAGCAACCCATGGCCCACCACCGACCCCGCCACCGCCGCGGATCGCGCGAGCTGGCGCGCCTGCGGTGAGAGGCGCTCCACCCGCAGAGTGAGCGCGTCACGCAGGCTCTCCGGAATCCGCTGCGCGGCGTCCTCGCCAGAGGCGGCCAGCAGCTCTTCCGCGAAGAACGCGTTCCCCTGCGAACGGGCGAACAGCTCCTCCACCAGCGCCGGCTCAGGCGCGCTGTCGAGAATCGCGGTGAGCTGCTGAGCCAGCTCCCGTTGCGAGAACGGCGAGAGCTCAAGGCGCTCGACCACGGGCAGCCGCTCGACCTCCGCCAGGAACTGGCGCAGGGGGTGGCGCCGGTGCAGCTCATCGCTCCGATAGGTCGCCACGAGCAGCAGCCGCTCCCGGCCCATGTTGCGCACGAGGAACGACAGGAAGCCGCGCGTGGACGGATCGGCCCAATGCAGGTCCTCGATCACGAGCGTGAGCGGCGCGGCGCGCGCGAACAGGCCGAGCAGCGCCTGGAACAGGCGTCCCTGCGCCAGCGGGTCCACGGCCTCGCTCGCAGCCCGGCCTGATTGCAGCTCCGGCATCAGCCGCCCGAGGTCTTCCCTTGCGGGCCCGATCAGCTCATCCAGCACGCGCGGCTCGGTGCCTCGCACAAGGGTCTGCAGGGCGCCGAGGAGTGGGGCGTACGGCAGCTCGGAGCCGCCCATTTCCACGCAGCCCCCTACGAGGAAGCGCATCTCACTGTCGGGCCGCAGCCGCGCGAGCTCGCTCACGAAGCGCGTCTTGCCCACGCCGGCCTCGCCGCTGATGAAGACGGCGCCGGCCTCGCCGGCGTCCGCCCGCGCGAGCGCGGCCTCGATCGCGGCCAGCTCATCGCTGCGGCCAACGAACGCCGGGCTCGAGAGACGCCTCACGCGCTCATTCTTGTCCGACTAAGGCGCTCGCCGCCACCTGGGCCGGAGCGCCAGCTCGAGCCATCGACTACCCCGGGCTAGTCAGCCCACCAGTCGCGCGTGCCCTCGACGTCGTCGCGCGGAGCATCACCGAGATTGGGCGCGCCGATCACAAGGAGCTCGAGCCCCTCCGGCCCGGCCTCGTAGCCGCGCCACGTCTCAGGTGGGACGCGTACCGCATCCCACTCCTTGAGCTCCACGATCTCGTCGTCTAGCTTCATCCGCCCGCTACCGCGCACGACCACATACACCTCTTCCTGCGTCCTGTGGGTGTGGCCATACGGAAAGCGATAGCCGGGCGGGACGCGCTGGTAGGTAAGGCCCGATTGCTCGAGCTCGAGCGCCTTGGTCGCGGCGCGGAACTCCAGGTCCGGCGAGCCGTCGAAGTTGGAACCAAGGTCCTCCAGATCCTCCTTGAGGTTCCTGAGCGTGAACGGCATGGCGGAAGCCTAGGCCATGGCAGCAGCTACTTGACATTTATGCTTTCATAATCATTATGAAAACATCATCAAGGTCGAAATCGATCGTCCTGATCGTGTCCTCGCTGAGCTTGCTGATGGTCGGGCTCGACGCTACGGCCGTCAACGTCGCCCTGCCGGCGATAGGGCGCGACCTCGGCGCCGATGTCGCCGGACTGCAATGGACGGTTGACGCGTACACGCTCGTGGTCGCGGCGCTGCTTCTGCTCTCTGGCTCGATTGCCGACCGCGTCGGCCGCCGCCGAACCATGCTCGTCGGCCTGGGACTGTTCTCGGCCGCGTCGCTGGCCTGTTCGGTCGCGCCGAGCGTCGGGCTGCTGGTCGCCTTCCGTGCCGCTCAAGCCGTCGGCGGCGCGATGCTCAACCCGGTCGCAATGGCGATCGTGGCCAACACGTTCACCGAACCGCGGGAGCGCGCCCAGGCGATCGGCATCCGCGGGGCGATGTTCGGAGTCTCGATGGCCCTCGGGCCCCTTCTCGGCGGTCTGCTCACGGGATCGGTTGGGTGGCGCGCGATCTTCCTGATCAATGTCCCGATCGGGCTTGCGGCGATTGCGTTGACACGATCCTTCGTTCCGGAATCGCGTGCCGAGAACCCGCGCCGCCTCGACCCGATCGGCCAGGTGCTGATGACCCTGCTGCTGGGAACCGTCGTGTTCGGGCTCATCGAGGCCCCGGTGGTACTCGTGGCGGCGGCGGTGATGCTCATCGCCTTCCTCGCGTATGAGCGCCGGCGCCGGGAACCGCTGATCGACCCGCGCTTCTTCCGCTCAGTGCCGTTCTCCAGCGGAATCGCCGCCTCGGTTGCGGCCTATGCCGCGTTCGGTGGCTTCCTGTTCTTGACCACGCTGTATCTCCAAGGAGCGCATGGGCTGTCACCGCTGGCGGCAGGCGCAGTGCTCGCCCCGATGGCCGTCATGACGGTCATCGCCTCGCCGCTGTCCGGCCGGATCCTCGGTCGCAGAGGAGCGCGCATCCCGCTCGCCATCGCGGGAGGCGGAATCCTCGCCGGCTGTCTCGCTTTGACAGGTATCGGCGCGCAGACCCCGGTCGCGCTCCTGGTCCTCGCGACGGTCGTGTTCGGGATCGGCTTCGGCTTCGTCAACGCGCCGGTCACCGAGGCGGCGGTGTCCGGGATGCCCCGCGCCCAGGCCGGCGTTGCATCGGCGATCGCCACGACATCGCGAATGCTGGGACAGGCGCTCGGCGTCGCGGTTGCTGGTGCAATCCTCGGATCGCCTCATTCCACAGGCGGACTCGTGGTCGCGAGCCGTGCAGCTTGGTGGACGCTCGCCGGGTGCGGGGCCGCCGTACTGCTCCTGTCCGTGATCGCGACCACAGCTCGAGCCGCCGAGTCAGCCCGCCGCGTTCGCGTAGCCTGACCCGCGATGAAGGATGCAGGCGCACAGTCCGCGAGCGAGGTGTGGCTGGCGATGTCGGACCTCGTGCTCAACCAGCTACGCCGCCGCGCCGTCTCCGACGCGACCGGCCTCAGCTTCGGCAAGGCACGCGCCCTCCGACGGCTCGCCCGCCGGCCGATGTCGATGACCGAGCTCGCCGACGCCCTGGACATCGAGAAGCCAAACGCCACCACCGTCGTCGCCGAACTCGAAGCCGCCGGCCTGGCGCAGCGCCGCCCACACCCCACCGATGGCCGCGCGAAGCTCGTCGACCTGACCGTCGAGGGCCGCAAGCTCGCTCGCCGGGCCGACAAGATCCTCGCAACGCCACCGCCGGGGCTGACGGTCTTGAGCGCCGCCGAGCTGACCACGCTTGCGGGGATCCTCGAGCGGATCTCCGGCGAGAGCCCGTAGCGCCTATCCCAGACAGCTAGCCGAGACGATCAGCCGGCGCCCTGCGCCCGAGCCAGTGGCGCGCAGCCGCACCGCCCAGGTCCGCGCACTGGTTGCCCGCGTGGCCATCACCGACACGTCGTGCGTGTGACCGCGGCCGCTGAGCGTGTAGCCGCCAGAGATCACGCTGGTGCCGCGCGGGCAGGTGGCCCGGGCGCTGGCATTGCCGCGTCTGTTGAGACGGACCGGCGTGCCGGTCACGTGCTTGACCGTTGTGCCGCTGCCCGCCGGCCCCTGAGGGCCGGTCGCGCCCTTGGGACCCTGCGGGCCGGTGGGCCCGACGATGCTCGCATTCGGATCGAGCACCAGGCAGCCGCGGCAGCCGACCTCGTAACCGTTCGAGTCGGTCACGAACACGTCGCGCGTGCCCGTGGAACCGGCGGCCACCGTGATGGGGACGTCGATGCGCTGTTCGGTGGTGTCGCTGGGAGCACCGACCGTGACGCCGGTGCCGCCGATCGTCAGGGTGGCGTTCTTGAGCCCCTGGCCGATGACCGTCAGAAGCTGGGAGGTGGTGCCCGGCGCAACCGCCGTTGGGGAGACCCCGCTGATGCTCGGGCCGCGCTCCGGGCACGGCCGGTCGAAGACCACGTCGGATCCGGTGAGCGGGCCGGTGTCAGCGGTGGTGCCATCGATCTTCCAGGCGACCGGCAGGTTCACAGCCGCCATGGTGATGTCCCACGAGCCGAGACCCGGAACGAACTGATTGGGCTGGCCCCGGTCGGCCGGGGGCGCCGTGAACATGTTGAAGTCGCCCGGTGCGATGTCCTCGATCGTGAGGCCGGCATTCCTGTAGCCGAGACGCGCGATCGCGGTGCCCGTGGTCGAGTTGTAGGTCAGGCAGACGAGTCCGGTGGGGGACGTGGCAACCTGCGCCGACGCCGCGCTGGGCAACACGGCGAACAGCGCCGAGGCGAGCGCCAGGGCGGAGAGGACGGCGAAGTTCCGCATGGGGTCAGCTCCTTCTTGTGGGCCAGAATTCGTGCTGGCGATGGGGCCTTCGGCCACGTACCCACCGCTCAGGCGTCCGAGCCATGCTAGGCGTGACCGAGGCCCCTCCTTCTGGGCGGGTAAGGGACCTGACAGCTGAGAGCGTGCGTACCGGCGGCGATCGCGCTGCGTGGTGGAACTCCGCTCCTGACCATCACCCGGATCGGGCGATGTGCCGCTCCCGTGACGGGTGGATGCTTCGGCCTCGCCACAAAGGGGATGGACCGTGCTGATCGAGGACTATGGGCTTATCGGCGACATGCAGACCTGCGCGCTCGTGGGGCGCGACGGAGGGGTCGACTGGCTGTGCATGCCGCGCTTTGATTCCGCCTCGTGCTTCGCCGGCCTGCTCGGCGACGAGCGACATGGCCGCTGGGTGCTGGCACCCGTCGTCGGGGTCAGCGCGAGCACGCGGCGCTACCGGCCGGGCACGCTCGTTCTCGAGCACGACTTCGAGACCGCGGACGGCGCCGTCCG
>Ga0070661_100001852_pt1 | contig 14658 bp, 13 predicted proteins | sample KBSC43metaG_FD_64663 | JGI IMG/M metagenome (GOLD analysis project Ga0070661, IMG submission 64663) | Corn rhizosphere microbial communities from Kellogg Biological Station, Michigan, USA - KBS C4-3 metaG | ecosystem: Host-associated > Plants > Roots > Rhizosphere > Soil ...
ACATACCCAGCAGTCGGCACTACCTCCCCCTCGACGTGGGAGGTAGCGGCGCTTGGACGAAGGCCTGGCGCGGCTAGGTGGGGGTGCGAAGTCAGCACCGAGCCTGCCTCGCCCCCCCTCCCAAGCTCCGCTACGAGCCTTACGGCTCGAGCCGCGCCACCTTGCCCCGCAAAGGGGAGAAGGACGCCGACTTGCAACAAAAGTTCCTGTTTTGTTTCCCCACGCTTTCCCCTAAAACAGCCCTGATGTTCAAACCGATTTCCCGCTGATGCCCACCTGGTCGCCGCAGCAGGATGCGGCGTTGCTCGCCGTCTCCAATTGGCTCAAGGACAAGTCCGGACCGCAGGTCTTCCGCCTCTTCGGCTGGGCCGGCACCGGCAAGTCGACGCTCGCGCGCTATCTCGCCGAGGGCGTGCGCTCGGTCAAATACGCCGCCTTCACCGGCAAGGCCGCTCTGGTCATGCGCAAGAAGGGCTGCCGTGGCGCCTCCACCATCCATTCGCTCATCTACACCCTCGTTTCCGACAAGGAGGGCGAGCCGAAATTCGCCCTCGATCCCGAGAGCGAGGCGGCGCTCGCCGATCTCATCGTCATCGATGAGGTCTCGATGGTGGACGAAGGCCTCGCCACGGACCTGCTGAGCTTCGGCACCAAGGTGCTCGTGCTCGGCGATCCGTTCCAGCTCCCGCCGGTGCAGGGCGCCGGCTACTTCACCAGCAACGACCCCGATGTGATGCTCACCGAGATCCATCGCCAGGCCGCCGACAATCCCATCATCCGCATGTCGATGGAAATCCGCGAGGGCGGCTATCTCGAATACGGCCGCTACGACGACTCGATCGTCGTTCCACGCTCCGAAGTCGACCGCGACGCGGTGGTCACCGCCGATCAGGTGCTGGTCGGCCGCAACAAGACCCGCGTCGACTACAACGACCGGCTGCGCGAGCTCAAAAATCTGCCCCGGCACGAGCCGGTGCCTGGCGATCGTCTGGTCTGCCTCCGCAACAATCCGCGCAAGCGCCTGCTCAACGGCCAGATCTGGAATGCCACCGAAGTAAAATCGCGCTCCGGCAACCGCTTCTCGATGACCCTCGAGCCCGAGGAAGAAACCACCGCCACCGGCAGGAAGGTGCCGGCCCACGTCGTCACCCACGCCGCGTTCTTTTCCGGCGAGGAAGATCAGCTCGGCTGGCCCGAGCGCCGCCGCTTCGACGAGTTCACCTTCGGCTACTGCCTCACCGTCCACAAGGCGCAGGGCAGCCAGTGGGACAAGGTTTACCTCTTCGACGAAAGCTTCGTCTTCCGCGACGACAGGCGCCGCTGGCTCTATACCGGCGTCACGCGGGCGAGCGAACAGATCACCGTCGTCATCTGAGCCCGCGGCCGGCGTCCTCTCCCGCGAAGCGGGGGAGGGGGACCACGCGCAGCGTGGTGGAGGGGGCGGCCCCAGGCTGAGCATAAGCGGCCGCGACCTGCGGCAGCAGCTTCCTCCGCGCGTGGGAGAAGGACCCCACTCTCACTTCGCCAGCGGAAACACCAGCACGAACCGCGAGCCCAGCCCCGGCTCGCTGGTGAACTCCGACTCGCCGCCGAGCTGCGAGGTCAGCGCCCGGATCAGCCGCCGGCCGATGCCCTTGCCCGGTTGCGCCGGATCGAAGCCGATGCCGTCGTCGGCCACCGCCAGCTCGGCGCGGCCATCGGCGAGCCTGACCAGCGACACCCGGATCGTGCCCTCGCGCCCTTGTGGGAACGCATGCTTGAAGGCGTTGGCCACCACTTCGTTGATGATCAGCCCGAGCGGCGTTGCCGCATCCTTGTCGACCTCGAGGTCTTCGATGTCCTCCACCACCCGCACGCTGGGGCTGCTGCCGGCCCGGATGTTCTCGATCAGCGTCGTGAGATAGTTCTGCACCCGCACCGTATCGAAGTTGGTCGAACGGTAGATATGCTCGTGCACCGCCGACATGGCCGCGATGCGCTGGCCCATATCGGCCTTGATCTCGCGGGGGATGGGCTGCATCTGCAGCAGCGACGACACCGACTGCAGATTGTTCTTCACCCGGTGGTGGATTTCCCGGAACAGCGTTTCATTGTGCGCCAGCGCCGCCGCGAGGTTGGCCTGCGTCCGGGCGCTCTTTCTGAGGATGCTCGCCGTGACCAGCGAGCCGATGAACAGCGCGATCGCGATCGGGCACATCAGCCAGAGCACCGTGACGATGGCGCTCCACAATCCGGCAAGCGCCGCATCCTCCGACACCGAGGCGATGGCGATGACGCCGAGCCCCGGCAGGCGGCGGAAGCCCACCATCCGGGCCACGCCGTCGACCGGCGAGCGGGGGGAATAATACGTTCCTGCGTTCTGTCCGGCCAGCGTCGTGAACAGCGGCTGCTGGCTCGAGTTCGCCGCTTGCGAGGCCGCGGGGTAGCGCGCGATCAGCCAGCCGTCGGGCAGCAGCAGTCCTACGGTCGAGCCGGCGCCCAGCTGTTGCGGTGTCCACAGCTCCTGCATCACCGTCCCCGAAATGGTAATGACTGCTGCGCCGCCAAATCCCTCGGGCGCCGTGAGCCTTTTCGCCAGCACGAACAGGGGCGCCCCGGTGGCCGCATCCTCGATCTGCCGCGAGATGGCAAAGTCCATCCCGGCAGCGAGCGCCTTGAAGACCTCGAGCTCGCCGATCGAGGCTGGCAGGCCCGCTGCGCCCGCGCCGCCGAACGCGGCCCCGGTGGCGTCGTAGAGCCCGAAGCTCGTGGCGACCGGCAACGCCTTGAGTGCCGTGTCGATATTGGCGCGATCCGTATCGGTCACGTCGGCCGGGACCGTGGCGACCGTTGCCAGATGCATGAGCAGCGCCTTCGAGCCGCCCAGCATCCACTCGGCCTCTTCCGCCACCACGTCGGCCGCCGATTGCGCCTTGAGCCGCGCCTGCTCGAGCGTGCTGGCATAGCCCTGCACGCAGAGCACGGCGAAGATCGCGAAGATGACGACGATCAGCCCGGCGCTGATCGCGATGACGATATTGGCGGGGGTGCGGACCCGGCGCCATGCCGAGGGCGGGGCAGGGGCGATCATGTCGGCCGGGGCGCCCGTCCCGAGGCTCGCCTCGCTCACGCTGCGCCCCCGATCATTCCGCGCATGGCGCCCAGCAGGACCGGCTCCTGGTACGGTTTGCTGATGAACCGCGCGCCGCTGGGGAGGTGCGCGGCGCTGACGCCGACCTTGCCCGAAATCACGATCAACTGCACCGGCGGCCAGCGGTCCCGCACATAATGGGCGAGCCGGACTCCGTCCATGCCGCCCGGCATGTCGACGTCGGTCAGGACCAGTGACACATCGGCATTGGCCTCCAGCACGCGAATCGCTTCGCTGGCATTGGCCGCCTCGACGACCTCGTAGCCGGCCTCTTCGATGACGCTCGCCAAACCCAGACGGATCAGCGGTTCGTCCTCGACAACCAGGATTTTCATCTGACTAGGACGCCCCCAAAACCAGCCTTGAACGTAGCAGGCCGGATTTGGTTGCGTCTCGCATGTCGATCAGGCTCGAGCGGAAAGCCAGCTGGCAATGTCGGCAAACACGCCCTCCTTGCCGATGTCATTGAGCATGTCGTGGTAGTGGCCCTCATAGAGCTTCAGCGTCTTGTCCCTGCTGCCGGCATGGTCGAAGAAAAACTGGCTGCCGGAGGGCTTGGTGGCCTTGTCGGCGGTGCCATGCAGGATCAGCACCGGGATGGTGATCTGGCCGAATGACTGCTTCAGCCGGTCATCGGCGCGGGCGAGCGCCGCGATCGTCTTGCTCGACTGCGTTTCATGAGCGATCAGCGGATCGGCATTCATCGCCTCGACCACCGTCGAATCGCGTGAAAAATCCTTGTTGGCGAGCGCCAGCACGTGCGCGTGCGGAGCCAGGTGGCTGATGCCCTTGAGCGCGGCGATGGCGAAATCCGGGGCCGGCACCTGGTAGGCGAAACTTTCGCAGATGAGACCGGAAAGCTCGTCCTGGTGGTCGAGCGCATAGATGCACGCCGTAACGCCGCCGGCCGAGTGCCCGAACAGGAACACCTTGAGCCCAGGCTCGCGCTGCCTGACGATCTGCATGACGCCATGCACGTCCGCCACGTAGTCGTCGATGCTGTCGACGTAGAAGCGTTCGCCATCCGAGAGTCCGCGGCCCCGCAAGTCCACCGCGTAAACCGCAAAGCCCTGCTTGCTGAGCTCTTCGGCCACCCAGCCATAGTAGCCGGAATGCGAGTTGAAGCCCGGGACGATCAGCACGGCCGCTTTCGCGGCGCCCGCCGGATGCCAACTGCGATAGGCGATCCTGAGCCCGCTCTTGCCGGTGTATCTTTGTTCGGTCGGAAGTGTCGTCATCGTTGCCTCCTGGTGGTGACGCTGCCCCTGCGGCGGCCGCGATGCTGCACAAATTGGTGCGAACATGCGACTGATGTTTTGTAGTGCCCCTCGTGCAGGAGCCGTGAAAAATCCGTCGTATCGGGCGGTTTGGCCTGCTTTTCCGGTGGTTCACAAACCGTTCGGCTTCCTATAGGGTCCCGCGACCTTCTTGCGCTTCCTATATAGGGGATGCGCCGGCCTCGGCCGGCGGCAAGAAACCCTGTCATCCTGCGTTTGCCGAATCCTTTGGAGAGCCTATGGCTAAAGAAGACGTCCTTGAATTCCCTGGTGTCGTCACCGAGCTGCTGCCCAACGCAACCTTTCGCGTCAAGCTCGAGAACGATCACGAGATTATCGCCCACACCGCGGGCAAGCTCCGCAAGAACCGCATCCGCGTCCTCGCGGGCGACAAGGTTCTGTGTGAAATGACCCCCTACGACCTGACCAAGGGCCGTCTGGTCTACCGCTTCCGCTGAGCCCGATTTTGGCCGCCGGGTCTCAGCCCGGCCAGCCGGCGCGCGGACTCTCCACCCGGGTCCAGTAAATGCGCCCGGTCTTGCCGAGGTTGGCCGTTGTGCCGGTCCATTCGTTGCAGACCATGAACAGGGTACGGCCGTCGTCGCCGCCCAGCATGGTGGCAAAGCAGAAGCGGTCGAGCGGTATCTCCTCCAGCACCTCCCCGCCCGCTTTCACCCGCACGGCTTTCTCGAAGGCGCTGCTCCACACGCAGTCTTCCGCGTCGAGCGTGATGCCGTCCGGACCGCCCGTAAGCGTCGCCCACACCCTGCGGTTCGAGAGCCTGCCATCGGCGGCGATATCGAAGGCACTCAAAGTCTTGGTGAAGCTTTCGCCGACGATCAGCGTTCGGTTGTCCCGCGTTACCGCCATGCCGTTGGGAAAGGCGATGTCGCGCGCGACGATCTCGATCTCTCCCGCCTGCGTCACCAGCGCCACATGCCCCGGTTTGAACGCGCCGCCCGGGAAGTCGAAATTGATGGTGTTGACATAGACGTTGCCGCGCCCGTCGCAGACGATCTCGTTCCAGCCCGTTTCTCCGTAGCTGCTGAGGTCCACCCACCTCTCTCGAACGCCGTTCTTGTCACGCCGCCACAGGGTCTTTCCGGCAATGATCAATTGCCGGCCGTCAGGCTGCCAGTCGAACGAGAATGGCATCACATCGAAACTGTCGATCACCTCGTGCCGACCGTCCATATCGACGGCAATCAGCTGCCGCGCGCCCCAGTCCGAAAACCACAGGCGGCCATCGTGCCAACGCGGGCATTCGCCCAGTGTGATCCCATCCATCAATAGCTTGATCTCGCGCATCGCCCACTCCTTTGCTCTGCCCGAAACAGTGTCGCGCGACGCCGCCCGATTTCGACGCTCACGCGAGAATTTCGCTTTTGCCGCCGGCCTCTGGCGGAGTAGATATCGCCCGCTCAATCGAGGAATCGCGTCATGGACTATCGCCTGCTGGGCCGCTCGGGCCTCAAAGTCTCGTCCCTCTCCATCGGCACCGCCTCGTTCGGCGGCGAGAAATTCTGGGGCGACACCGATCTGAGGGACGCGCAGCGCCAGATCGATCTCTGCCTCGATCACGGCATCAACCTCGTCGACACCGCCAACGTCTACGGCGACACCAATTCCGAAACGATCCTCGGTGAAGCGCTGAAGGACGGTCGCCGCGATCGCGTGCTGCTCGCCACGAAAGTCCGCTTCCCGCGCGGTGCCGGTCCCAACGATCGCGGTCTCAGCCGCTGGCACATCATCCGCGAATGCGAGAATTCGCTGCGGCGCATGCAGACCGGCGTGATCGACCTCTACCAGGTGCACGAGTGGGACGGGCAGACGCCGCTCGAGGAAACGATCGAGGCGCTCGATACGCTGATCCGGCAGGGCAAGGTCCGCTATGTCGGCTGCTCAAACTATTCGGCCTGGCACCTGATGAAAGCGCTGGGCGTCGCCGACGCCACGCACCGGCAGCGCTTCGTGTCCCAGCAGATCCACTACACGCTGCATTCGCGCGAGGCCGAGTACGAGTTGATCCCGCTCGGCATCGACCAGGGCGTCGCCGTCCTCGTCTGGTCGCCGCTCGCCGGCGGCTGGCTGTCGGGCAAGTACACCCGCAACGCCAGGCCCGATTTCGGCCGCCAGACCACCGGCTTCCGCGAGCCGCCGATCTACGACTGGGACAAGCTCTGGGACATCGTCGACGTCGTCAACGATGTGGCCAAGGCCCATGGCGTCTCCGGCGCGCAGGTCTCGCTCGCCTGGCTGCTGCAGCGCCCGCTCGTCGCTTCGGTGATCATCGGCGGCCGCACCACCGCGCAGTTCGAGGACAACCTCAAGGCTGCCGAGCTGAAGCTTACGCCCGAGGACATCGCCAGGCTCGACAAGGTCAGCCAGCCCAACCTCATCTACCCCTACTGGCACCAGAGCTTCACCGCCGGCGATCGCCTGAGCGACGCCGACCTGCTGCTGCATAAGCCGTATCTGGCTGAGTGAGTCCTCGACACGCACGACATGCCGCGCCGTCGCCGCCCCTTTGTCTTTGACAATCTCTGGAACCATTATAAACTGGAGCCACCTTATCAGCAAATAAGTCATTCAGTTTCAATGGCTTAAAGGAAAGATATGCGCCTTACCCGGCAGTCGAGCTACGCCATTCGCACGCTGGTCTATTGTGCCGTGGCCGCGCCGAACCTCAGCCGCATCGCCGATATCGCCAAGGCGCACTCCATCTCCGAGCTGTTCCTGTTCAAGCTGATCAAGCCGCTGGTCGAGGGCGGGCTGATCGAGACCGTGCGTGGCCGCAAGGGCGGCATTCGACTCGGCCGGCCGGCGGACCAGATTTCGCTGCTCGACACCATCAAGCTCACGGAAGAGAGCTTCGCGCTGGCCGAATGCTTCGAGGGCGGCAGCGACGTGCTCTGCCCGCTCGCCGGCGCCTGCGATCTCAACGCGGCGTTCCGTGAGGCGCTTGGCGCGTTCTTCGATGTGCTCGACGGCTATACCATCGCCGACCTGGCCGGAAAGCGCAAAGCCATCCGCCAGCGCCTCGGCCTGCTCGACGACATCGCCTCGCTCGCCGCGCACTGATCATTGGGGCGCCGTACCCACGGTTCCACTTCACCGCAGAATGCTCTAGATACCCGGTCCCGATTCCACGGAGCCGCCTTGCCCGAAAGTCTGCGCAACGTGCTGGGCGTGGTGGCCGCGTTTGCCCTGGGCGTCATCGCCTTCTTCGTCCTCATCGGCTGGCAGACGCTGATCCCCACCAATATCGGCTGGCTGAACTTTGCCGATCGCGCCATGCACACTTTGGGCTGGATGTTCTTCCGCCAGGCGCCGTGGGGCATGCCGCCGGGCATGAACCCCAAGCTTGGGCTCGAGCTTGCCAGCTCCATCGGCCTCGTCGACGGCCTGCCGCTGTTTGCGCTCCCGGCCAAGCTCCTCTCGCCCTGGCTGCCGCACCCGTTCCAGTACTGGGGCGACTGGCTCCTCATCTCCATCGTGCTGCAGGCGGTCTTTGCCTACGCCGTCGCGCGCGAGATGCAGGCGGGCCGGCTGGTGTCGCTCTGCGCCGCCGCCTTCGCGGTCATCACCCCGGCCTACATGTTCCGCGTCGAGATGCATTTGGCGCTCTCCGGCCACTGGACCATCCTCGCCGCGCTTTACCTCTATGTCCGCCGCGACCCGCCAAGGCCCTGGATGTGGCCGCTGCTGGTGATCCTGACTTCGGCCATCCATGCTTACCTGCTGGCCATGGTCGGCGGCCTCTGGGTCGCCGCGCTCGTCGAACGCCTCTGGGAAAAGCGCATGGTCTGGAGCGCCGCTCTAGCCGAAATTCTCGTCAGCCTGGTCGGCGCGCTGCTCGTTCTCTGGGCCGCCGGCTTTTTCGTCACCGGCTCGATCGGCACCTACGGCTATGGCGACTACAAGCTCAACCTGCTGTGGCCCTTGCTCACCTATCGCGGCTGGTCGCATATCATCCCGGATTGGCCGCACACCAAATACGACTACGAGGGGCTGAGCTTCCTCGGCATCGGTATCATCGCCGTGCTGCTGGTTTCCGTGTTCACCGGGGCCGTGGCGCAGCTCCGCGCCACGCTCACGCCGCGCTGGCTGCCGCTCGCCGTGATCCTGGTGCTGCTGACCCTGTTTGCCATCTCGGCCAACGTCCACTTTGCCGACATCCACCTCTTCACCGTGCCGCTGCCGTCGCGCATCGAGAACCTCGCGGCGACCTTCCGCTCCACCGGCCGCTTCGTCTGGCCGCTGCTCTACGTCGCAACCATCGGCACGGTGGTGATGTTCGGCCGCCGCTTCAACGTGGCGCTGGCCGTACCCGTGCTGGTCGCCGGGTTCGCCGCACAGGCCTGGGACTCGGCCGATGCGCTGCTCAATTTCAATCGCCATCTCGGTCCCGTCAGCGACACCTGGACCACGCCGCTGGTTTCGCCCTTCTGGGACCGCGCCGCCGCCGCCGGTTACGACAACATTCGCGCCATCCCGCTGGTCTCCAACCCCGGCAATGACTGGCAGGCGCTCGGCTACTACGCCGTGACCCACGATATGGGCATCGACACCGTCTATCTCGGCCGCGTCGATCAGACCGCGCTCGCCGCAATCCGCGCCCGCGACCAGCAGGCCCTCGACACCGGCGATTTCGAGCCCAAGACCCTCTACATGCTCAACAGCGCCGCCGCCGCCACGGCCGCCACGCACATGGCGCCGGGCGATTTGCTCGCAGTCATCGACGACCGCATCGTCTTCGCCAGGGGCGGGGCGAGCCTGGCACAGGGCCTCGACATCGCGCCGCTGGCGCCGGGCGGCTGAGCTTTTACGGCCTCGTGCCCATCATCAGCCAGTCTGGCCGGTCGAACCGCTGCAGGTGCCCGTCGATCCGCGGCCCGTGTGGCCAGGCCGCAACTTGCCACGTCAGGATCGGATAGAACGCATCGGAACGATAGAGAAGCACGGTTCTACACCGCGCCACGCTGACGTCCGGGTCGAGCACCTGCTCCGGCCCGAAGCTCTGCGGCGCCACCGCCGCGACCCCGGCCGAGGCACACGCGCCCGGCACGTCGGCGGCCATCGCGACCGCATCTTTCGAGATGGCCTCGAGGTTCTCGGTCGGCCAGACGAACGGCACCGTGAACACCGGCATCGAGTTGATCTGGCCCGCGGCCAGCAGCACCGGCGATGTGCCGCAAAGTACCGCGGCGAGCAGCACCGCCGCCTCGATTCGCCGCATCGCCCCCTGCCGCGCCCGCACCGTGGCGACGATCATGAGCCCGATCCAGATCACCAGGAAGGGCAGGGCGTAGTAGTAGTTGAACTGCCACAGATACGCCCGCGCCGCGAGCAGTTGCGCCACGATGATCGGCGTCATCAGCGCCGGAAAGATCAGGTAGCGCCACGACAGCGCGGCGAGCAGCAGCGCCGGCACGATCGTCGTCAGCGCCTGCGGATTGGCGACGAACGCCAGCAGGCGCAGCCGCATGGCGTCGGCCGACAGGTGGTCCCAGTGGTGACCGGAATAGTTGAACGCGAAGGCAGAAAAGCCGGGGAAGAACTGCGCCTTGATCCAGAACATCATGAGCGCGATCACCACGCCCGCAGCGCCCACCGCCATCTCGCTCGATCTCCAGGTGCGCCCACCGAGCGGACGCAACAGGCCGAGGGCGAACATGAAGGCGGCCATGTAGAGCCCGCCGTCTTCGCGCACGAGGCACGCCAGCGCCAGCGGCACCAGCGCCCAGCCGCGCCGCTGGTTGAGCCAGAGCACCGAACCCATCAGGCTGAACGCGATGATGGCGATCTCCGGATGCGGAAAGCTCGCGATCTGCAGCGTCGTGTCGCCGAGGAGGACCTGGACGATCACCGCCGCGAGCAGCAGCCCCGACCGGGGCCCGCGCCAGCTCGTCAGCACCAGCGCGCAAAGGCTCGCCGCAACCAGCGCAAACACCAGGCCCTGGTGCACCGCGAACGCCGTGAAGCGGTCGGTCCCGATGGCATGGACGACCACCGAGACGGCCGACAGATACGGCGTCAGGTGCACGTTGAAATAGCTCATGTCGCTGACCGCGTGCGGGTTGGTCAGCCACGGATCGCCCGACGCCATGATCCAGGCGAACCACCCGGTATCGAGCAGCGACGCGCCCTGCGTGAAATGCGCCAGCACATACCTGGTGTTCAGCCAGAACACCGCCCCCACGCAGGCGGCAGCCGCCAGCGCCCGCACCGCCCGGTCGGCGGTGGTCGCCGGGCGAACGTCTGTGAGGATCTGCTCCATGCCGGGGCCCCGATTGACGACGAGCGCGCGAAACGCCCCATCAGACGCCATTTTCGTTGCCATTTCGGCAACGCGCGGCTGCAACCTCGGTCGCCCGCGACCTCTGCGGCCATGGACAGGCCGGGCGGATTGAGGCATGTGCGGCGCCGACCATGCCCGCCGCCCCCATTCTCGCCCTCCAGGACATCCGCCTGACCCTCGGCAGCACGCTGCTGCTCGAACGCGCCGAGCTGAGCCTCCTGTCCGGCGACAAGGTCGCGCTGGTCGGCCGCAACGGCTCGGGCAAGTCGACACTGCTCAAGATCGCCGCCGGCGAAATCGAGCCCGATGGCGGCAAGCGCTTCCTGCAGCCCGGCGCCACCATCCGCTACCTCCCGCAGGAGCCCGACCTTTCGGGCTATGCCACCACGCTCGACTACGCCGCCGGCGGCCTCGAAGCCGGCAACGATCCGCATCGCGCCCGCTATTTGCTTGAGCATCTGGGCCTCACCGGCAGCGAGGAGCCGGCGCGCCTCTCGGGCGGGGAAGCCCGCCGTGCCGCGCTCGCCCGCGTGCTGGCGCCCGAGCCCGATATTCTCCTGCTCGACGAGCCCACCAACCATCTCGACTTGCCGGCCATCGAGTGGCTCGAGGCCGAGCTCGCGTCCCTGCGTTCGGCGCTGGTGATCATCAGCCACGATCGCCGGTTCCTCAGCGATCTCACCCGCTCGACCGTCTGGCTCGATCGCGGCGTCACGCGCCGCCTCAACCGGGGCTTTTCAGCCTTCGAGGACTGGCGCGACACCGTGCTCGAGGAAGAAGAGCTGGCGCGCCACAAGCTCGATCGCCAGATCGTCCGCGAGGAGCACTGGCTCACCTACGGCGTCACCGCCCGCCGCAAGCGCAATGTCCGCCGCCTCGAGGGCCTGGGCAATCTCCGCCAGGAGCGCCGCGAGCTCAAGCGCCAGGTCGGCACGGTCAAGCTCAGCGTCGCCGAGGCCGACCTCTCGGGCAAGATGGTGCTCGAGGCCGAACACATCGGCAAGAGTTTTGGCGACCGTCTCATCGTCGGCGACTTCACCACCCGCATCATCCGCGGCGACCGCATCGGCATCGTCGGCGCCAATGGCGCCGGCAAGACCACGCTGATCAAGCTGCTCACGGGCGAGCTCGCCCCCGACGCCGGCCGCGTCCGCCTCGGCTCCAACCTCGAAGTCGCGACCCTCGACCAGCGCCGCGCCCGGCTCGATCCGGCCTCGACCCTCAAGCAGGCGATCACCGCCGGCGGGTCCGACACGCTGGTCATCAATGGCGTGCCCAAGCACGTCATGGGCTACATGAAGGACTTCCTGTTCACGCCCGAGCAGGCCCGCACCACGGTCGAAAAACTGTCGGGCGGCGAACGCGGCCGCCTGGGCCTTGCGCGCCTCCTGGCGCTGCCCAGTAATGTCCTCGTCCTCGACGAGCCCACCAACGACCTCGACCTCGAAACCCTCGACCTGCTGCAGGAGATGCTGGGCGACTATCCCGGCACCGTCATCGTCGTCAGCCACGACCGCGATTTCCTCGATCGCGTCGCGACCTCCGTCATCGTCGCCGAAGGCGAGGGCCGCTGGACCGAATATGCCGGCGGCTATTCCGACATGGTCGCCCAGCGCGGCTACGGCGTCACCAAGCCCGAGCTCGAGAAATCAGCCAAGGCCGACCGCGCGCCTGCCGAGCCCGCCGCGCCGCCGCCCACGGCCAGGCCGAAACTCTCCTTCAAGCACAAGCATGCTCTCGAAACCCTGCCGAAAGAAATCGCCAGGCTCACCGCCGAGATCGCCCGCCTGAACGGCCTTCTCGCCGACCCCGACCTCTACGCCCGCGACCCCAAAGCCTTCGCCGCCGCCTCGCAACACCTCACGGCCGCGGAAGCCGCCAAGGCCAAGGCCGAAGACGACTGGCTGGAACTGGAACTGCTGCGCGAAGAGCTCGAAGGCTAGCAGTCGCGGACTTATCTGTCCGTCATGGCCGGACTTGATCCGGCCACCCAGATGCACGCGCAGAGAGCGTTGAGAGTTCGGCTGGGTCCGCGGGTCAAGCCCGCGGATGACGTAAGGGGGAGTCTAGAACGGAATTTCCGGCAACTGCAAAATCTGCAGCGCCTCTACCGGCTCGCCCTTGATTCGCTTGAGCAGCAATTCGCCCAGCTGCAGTCCGGCGAGCGCGATGTCTTCGGTGATCACGTCCACCCGCGGCCGCACCAGCGAAAAGATGCCGCTCATCTGCTTGGTCACGATATCGGCGTCGCGTCCGATCTGCTGGCCGGAATCGGTCATCCCGGCGATCACCGCCAGCGCTACCGCATCGCCCGGGCACACATAGCCGTCCGGCGCCGTGCCCTGTGCGATGCGCGCCATCGTGGCCTGCCGGATCATCTCGGCCGGATCGTCGAGCGACACGCGCGTTTCGAGCTCGTAGGCGATGCCGGTTTCCTGTGCCGCCTTCATCAGGCCGTCGCGCAGGTGCCGGCCGAAGGTGAAGCGCGGCGGCGCTCCCACCATCGAGATGTGCTTGCGGCCGCGGCTCGCGAGGCGCTTGGCCGCCTCATAGGCAAACTTGAAATTGTCGTAGTCGACATAGGCGTGGACGCCGACGCCCTCCGTCCGGCCGTGCGTCACGAACGGAAAGTCGTTTTCGAGCAGCAGCGCCACCCGCGGATCGTTCGGCTCGGTGCGCGAAAAGATCAGCCCGTCCGCCATCCGGTTCTGGAGGATGTAGTTGATCGGGTCGATCGGCGAGCCGCCGCGGCCCGGCGTGATCACCAGATGGTAGGAGGTGCCGCGCAGCGCCGCCGACAGTCCGCTCACCAGCGACTGGCTGAAGTTGAGGATTTCGTCGTGCGGATCGAGCACCAGGCTGATCACATTGGTACGGCCCGTCTTGAGCCGGAGCGCCGTGCGGTCCGGAACGTAGCCGATCTGCGCCGCGATGCGCTGCACGCGCTCGCGCGTTTCCTGGCTCAGTTCGGGTGCATTGTTGAGCGCCCGCGAAATCGTCGTCGTCGCGAGGCCCGTCATGTCTGCAATGGTGCGCAGGGTCGGCTTGCCGGATCGCGGCACGCCTTTTCTGGCACGCGGCGTCGGCCGCGGTCCGGGCTCGTTCACAATGCTCCCTCCTCGCGCGTCGCCAGGCCGTCCCCCCGGCCCCGAATGGCGGCCTGGGGCCGCCGTCCGGCATGTGGCGTTGCTGGTACGGCCACCTCACCAGATCGGCCGGGAGGTTTCAAGCAATGCCGGGCGAGGGCAATTATTCGAAAGTCTTAGGCGTTTTCATGGACACCTTTCCGCCGGTAACGTGTCTCGCGGCACAGTGATGCCGGGGCCCCAAAGTCGCGCTTGCGCTCTCCGCTGAATGAGCCCAAGAGTGGAGGGTGGCGATCGAAATCGTCACCGAGCGGCTTGCAGATTTGGCAATTCGACCTATCTCGAGCCTTGTGTTTGGCAGTGGCCGTAAGGCCCAACCGGAGGGAAAAATGATCCGATTCGCAGCGATCGCCGCCCATGCCGGGATGCAAGCCAAACGCGTAGCCGCCTCCGTAGGGTGTTGGCGAACCTCGCGGATGTGATCTCTCGGCCATCAGGCCGTCACGTCCCCGTCTCACAGTTCCACTAACACCCCGGTCGCCTTGCGGCGCCGAAGGAGGCATGTTCCATGCACCAGCAGACCATTTCCCGGCCCCCAGCGCAGCGGCCGATCGCGATTGAAGTCGATGGCGAGCCCCTGGGTGTCGTCGTCCCGGCCGACGAGGGCTATCGCTTCCTCGCCGTGCGGCTCAACGCGTTCGCCGTCGACGGCCAGATCTTTACCACTGTCGAGGCGGCGCAGGACGCCGTGTCCGCCATCATCCATTCCGATCCGGACGAGTAGGGCTGTCCAACCCGCCGGCTCGGTGGAAATGACCATAGCAGCCCACCGGGTCATTCCCGCCCACGCGGGAACCTTCCGTT
>Ga0070661_100001870_pt1 | contig 14561 bp, 11 predicted proteins | sample KBSC43metaG_FD_64663 | JGI IMG/M metagenome (GOLD analysis project Ga0070661, IMG submission 64663) | Corn rhizosphere microbial communities from Kellogg Biological Station, Michigan, USA - KBS C4-3 metaG | ecosystem: Host-associated > Plants > Roots > Rhizosphere > Soil ...
GTGGTCAAAAGCAGAGAATATCCATTGCACGGGCTTTGATAAAGGAGCCCAACCTTGTAATTTTTGACGATTGCCTCAGTGCCGTTGACGCCCGCACCGAAAAGGAGATCATTGGAAGCCTGTACGATTATTTAAGGGATAAGACTGCAATCATTATAACCCATCGTATTTTTTCTCTTTTTCATTTTGACAAAATCGTGGTGCTCGATGAAGGCGAGATCGTAGAACAGGGTACACACGATGAGTTGCTCGCCCTCAATGGATATTACACAACGCTTTATGCGCGGCAGCAGGAGCAGGATAGTGACGTGTGAGTAGTGCAGTGGGCAGTCGGCAGTTGGCCAGTAGGCAGTAGGCAGTAGGCAGTTAACAGTCATTAGTATCACTCATCACTCATTACTCATCATTCATTATGCTAAGTGTAATCCTGTACCTGACGTCTTGTACCCTGAACCTTGCTTCCACCTTCACTTTGATTTGGACGTTTCAAAAACATATTTATATTTGTAAACTTTAAAACCAAGATTTTTAACTGTTAAAATTTTAACTGTGGCGTACGACAACAATGAAAAAAAGATTGAAAGTATTTACAGCAAAAGAATTCGGGCCGGCAAAAGAAGGACTTATTTTTTTGACGTAAAAGCGACAAGGGCTAACGATTACTACCTCACCATTACTGAAAGCCGTAAGCGTTTTAATGACAATGGCTATGACAGGCACAAGATCTTTCTTTACAAGGAAGATTTTAATAAATTCATCAAAGCACTTGGAGAAGCGGTTGATTATGTCAAAACGGAATTAATGCCCGATTTTAATTTTGACGCGTACAATCATGACGAGGTCCATACCGATCATGATGGCGCTGAGGCTGCTGAAGCAACTGAAGTGGTGGCAACCGAAACAGAGGTTGAAGCGGAGTCACCTCAATCAAAAGCTGAAAATAATACCTCCTCTGCTCATGAAGAAGTAGACAAATGGTAAAAGCTTAACCCCGACTCGTCGGGGTTTTTTATTTCACCGTGATTTTTCCTCTCGTCGTAAACGTTGATCAGTTCATTTGTCGAATGGTCATGCGCATTGACATTTCCTCATTCTCCATTTCGGGTAAAATCTTATTGACTAATTCTGTATTCATTGGTCAGAGCCCAAATACAAACCACCCATTCGGGTGAGAGGGTAGCTTAATTCCCTCATTCTGACACCGGGAACTTACTTCGATTTTCTCATCAGCTTATAGGTGTTGATCAAATCTTATCAGGATAGTACGTCAAATAACACGATAAACAATGCCAAAAGGATTAATGGGAAAAGCATGAAAAGGATTACTAACACGATTCCTTTGATTGGACTTTTAACATTCGATGACGATTTGTATTCTATATAAAGGTCTAACCCTCTATTTTTAGCGATGTAGTAGGTATTAAATAATCCACCTGCTATTAGTGATAAAGAGGGGATACCGATAATAAAATACATTGATTTAAAATCGTACTTGAATATAAAAGAGCTCGCACAATTTATGGAGATAAGCCATAATCCTATTGATAATCCTAGGATCCAAGATGCAATTCTAGTGGGGTCTATATCAGGATTTTTATTGTTTTTTTCATAATGCCAGGTATACGTGTATACAAAAATCTTATTAATTAACCCCAGCATACTTTCACTGTTCTTTTTGATACTGTCAGGAATTACTTCAACTTTCTCATCTGCTTGTAGGTATTGATCAAACTGTTCGTCGAGCTATCATGACTCTCGATCCTGTCTTCATTTTCTAATTCAGGCAAAATTTTATTTGCCAATTGTTTTCCTAATTCCACACCGTACTGATCAAAGCTGAAAATATTCCAAATGACTCCCTGCACAAAAATTTTGTGCTCATACAAAGCGATCAATTCTCCCAATGTAAATGGAGTGATCTTTTTGATAAGAATTGAATTAGTCGGTCTGTTTCCTGAGAAAACTTTAAAAGGCAACACCTTTGCGATCTCTTCAGCGGTTAATCCGGCTTTCTCTAATTCGCTTTGCGCTTCTTCGTCTGTTTTTCCATTCATCAGTGCTTCCGTTTGCGCGAAAAAATTCGAGATCAACTTAACGTGGTGATCACCGATCGGGTTGTGAGTTTGAGCCGGTGCGATGAAATCGCAGGGGATCAAAATTGTTCCCTGGTGAATGAGCTGGTAAAAAGCATGCTGGCCGTTCGTACCCGGTTCGCCCCAGATGATCGGCCCAGTCGAATAGTTAACAGGTTCACCATTTCTGTCAACACTTTTGCCATTGCTCTCCATGTCACCCTGCTGGAAATACGCGGCAAAGCGGTGCATATATTGATCGTATGGAAGAATGGCTTCTGTTTGCGATCCAAAAAAATTGATGTACCAAAGACCGACCAGCGCCATTAGCACGGGAATATTTTTTTCAAACGGAGTTGTCCGGAAATATTTATCTGTCTCGTGACCTCCCTTCAATAGTTGTTCAAAATTCTTATAGCCGATCGTAAGCGCAATGGATAGACCTATAGCACTCCACAAAGAATAGCGTCCGCCTACCCAGTCCCAGAATTCGAACATATTTTTTTTGTCGATCCCAAACTTCACCACTTCTTTTTCATTGGTGGAAAGAGCGGCAAAATGTTTGGCTATATGTTTTTCATCTTTTGCTTTTTTCAAGAACCATTCTCTTGCGGTACGTGCATTGGTCATTGTTTCCTGGGTTGTAAAAGTTTTTGATGCCACCAGGAAAAGTGTTCTTTCAGGTTTTACTTTTTTCAACGTTTCTACAATATGTGTTCCGTCCACATTGGAAACGAAATAAGTTTGAATGTCTTCTATCCAATACGGCTTTAACGCTTCAGTTACCATGAAAGGGCCCAGGTCGCTGCCACCAATCCCGATATTCACTATGTATCTTATCTTTTTTCCGGAATATCCTCTCCATTCACCGTTGTGTATCTTTTCGCAAAAGCCTTTCATCTGTCTTAGGACTTTCTTCACCTGCGGCATTACGTCTTTTCCTTCGGAATACATTGGTTCTTTCGAAAGGTTTCTCAGGGCTACATGCAATACTGATCGGTTTTCGGTCTCATTGATCTTGTCCCCGTTAAACATGGCTTCAATAGCAGTTGGCAGTTGGCAGTCGGCAGCCAGTTGCAAGAGCAGTTCAAGCGTTTTTTCATTGATGATATTTTTTGAATAATCAAAAACGATATCATTAATAGCTGTCGAAAATTTTGAAAAACGGTCCGCATCTTCCCGGAACATATTCTTCATGCTCGCATCCTTCATTTCGTTGTGATGCTCTTTCAATTGCTGCCAGGAATTTGTTCCGCTGGGGTTTATTTTTGGAAACATGAGTGAAATTTTGTTTTAACTTATATTTTTTGCAAAGTCAATCATTGTGCCCTCCTTGGTTCATCGCGGACTTGGTGACCCACCTTGGTTGAAGAAAAAATTAGGTCACAAAGAACACAATGAAGCACAAAGATTACAAAGTGAACATCATGAGATCAAAGTTTAGTCCTGTTCATAAACGATCAACGATCACATTTTACTGATTGCTTCAACCGTTTTTTCGATCATTTGGTCCGTTATATTCAAATGAACAACGAATCTCACACGATTGGGTGTTATGGCATAGGGTATAATATCTTTTTCCTTCATTTTTTCGACAAAGGCGGGTGCGGTCATTGAATTATCAAGTTCTATAATGATGATATTCGTTTCAACCGGCAAAATCATTTGTACAAAACTTTTCTTCTGCAAAGAACAGCCAATTTGTTTTGCACGGCCGTGATCTTGTTTCAAACGCTCTACGTGGTTTTGCAACGAATAGATTCCTGCGGCGGCAAGAAACCCTGCTTGCCGCATGCCGCCCCCAAAAACTTTGCGGACCCTTCTTGCCTTTTTAATGAAATCTTTTTTTCCAACTAGCAAGCTGCCTACCGGACAACCAAGACTTTTGCTCAAGCAAATTGAGATGCTGTCAAAAATCCCTCCGTATTGTTTTGGCGTTTCATTTTTCTCAACCAGGGCATTAAATAACCTCGCACCATCCAAATGAAATTTCAAATTATTTTCCACACAAACCTTTTCGATCTTTTTTATTTCTTCAAAATCGTAACAACTTCCTCCGCCACGATTAGACGTATTCTCCACACATACCAAACTTGTGCGTGCTTTATGATTGTCATCGGGATTAATAGAAACCTTTACCTGGTCGGCTGATATTCTTCCCCTGTCACCTTTCAAAAGTTTTACCGAGGCCCCGGAATTGAAGGCAATGCCACCGGCCTCATATTGATATACATGTGCACTTTCTTCACAGATCACTTCATCGCCCGGCTGGGTATGACATTTAATGGCAATTTGGTTGGTCATTGTTCCCGACGGGCAAAATAACGAGGCTTCCATGCCAAACATGTTCGCTGCCAATGCTTCCAACTCGTTAATGGATGGGTCCTCACCAAAAACATCATCGCCGACCTTTGCATTCATCATCGCTTCCATCATCCCCGGCGTTGGCTTTGTCACCGTGTCCGATCTGTAATCAATTAGCATAATCGAATTTGGGTGCAATTTACTCGTTCACTCCTTAAATCAGGTAGTTTGCGAAGTACATTCTGATTTCCGCCTGGCTTTTTTTAACTTGGATGGTATGAACCGCACACAATTCGAACTCTTAGTTATCGCTGTTTTGCTTTCATCATTAACGCTGGTAGCCGGCTTGTACTTACTGGCAAACTTTAATCGATTGTTCAGGCGCAACATTAAAAATGAACTGCTCCGGAAAAATATCGTTGTATGGTTAGCAGCTATTTGCTGCATAATGACGACTGTGCCGACCACTCCTTTATTCTATGAAGCGCTTACCCAAAACAAATTGCCGGTCTTCTATTTGTTTGAATGTTGTGCGGCCACCGTGGAAGGGCTTTTTGTTTTTAATATTTCCCGGCTCATGCTAAAATATGTTCGGAGAAGAACATCCTTTCGGATAAGAATGGTCATTATACTTTTCACCATCATTATAAGCATCATGCTTATCAGCATACCAATGAATTATTTTGGGAACGCCTATCTGGGGAAAGGTCCGTCCTTTGTTAATATTGAATTTACATTGTTGTATAGCTTTTATACGGGGTGCCTGGTTGGCTTTATTTATGTAACCATGAGTTACGTAGATCTTGAGCGGACACGGAAATTGAACGAAAAAGAATTAGAAGTTTCGAAATTACAAGCATTAAAGACAAAGGCGGAACTTGATGCATTGCATTCCAAGATCAATCCCCATTTTTTATACAACGCGTTAAACTCTATCGCGGATCTGGCCATAACCGATGGAAAAAGAGCAAGAAAAATGACAATTGCACTCGCGGATCTGTTTAGGTACAGCATCAACTACAGCGATAATAATTATTCAACCGTCAAGGAAGAAGTGGAAATGACCGAAGTGTACCTTGAAATTGAAAAGATAAGATTTGAAGATCAGTTAAATTATTCCATTCATTTGGAAAGCGATGTGAGCCATTACCTGATACCTCGCTTTTTGTTGCAACCCGTCGTGGAAAATGCGGTGAAACATGGTTTAAAAACAACAGGCAAAATGACTGAGATAAACATCTCAGTGAAAAATGGAAGCGACGGCCTTCAAATCACCGTTGCAGACAATGGGCCATCCTTTCCCGATGAATTGATTCCCGGATATGGAGTAAAAAGTATGTATGATAAACTGGACCTGTTATTTCCTGGCAGCTACGACGTACATTTTACGAACCATCCCCAAAAGAAAGTCACAATGAACATTCACAAACTGATGAAAAATGAACCATCTATTTAAAACTATTGTGATCGATGACGAGCCTGCGGCAAGAAGACTAATGAAGAATCTTTTGCAGGAGCATTCTGGTGTTGTAGAAATTATCGGTGAAGCCAGTAACGGCAAGGAGGCGCTGGAAAAAATAGAAAAATTGAAACCCGATCTTATTTTTCTCGACATCCAAATGCCCGACCTGACAGGATTTGAAGTAATAGACCAATTAAATGAAAAACCGAATATAATTTTTACAACGGCCTATGAGCAATATGCTATTAAGGCCTTTGAATCCTTTTCGATCGACTACCTTCTTAAACCGATAAAAGATGAAAGACTTGCACAGAGCATAGAGAAATTAAAAAAGTTTGGCCGGTTTAATCAATCCATTGATGTAAATGGATTGCAGGAGATCATTCGACAATTCCAGGCACCCAAAAAGGCAACGGCACTCCCCATTAAAACCGGGGACAGGATCAACCTCGTCCGTTTTGAAAATATCGCTTACCTGGAAGCACAGGATAAATATGTATGCGTATTTACAACTGAAGGTCAGAAATATTTGACCGATCAATCCCTCACTCTGCTTGCTGAAAAGTTACCCTCCACCTTTTGCAGAATTCACCGGTCTTACATTATTAATAAAGAAAAGATCAGGGAAATGCATCGTCATTTTAGCGGCCGTTACCTTTTTATTATGGACGATAAGGCTTCTACACGCCTCACTTCCGGGCGCACTTACCAGGATGTTTTCCGCTCCGAGTTTGGACTTTGATGGTTACTAGCGATTGGCTAGAGATGCCGTGTTACTGGACACTGCACTAAGTAACTACTCATCGCCATTAACCAGAAACCAGTGACCAGTAACAGACCACCGGTCATCATTAAATATTGCCGTTCGGTATAAAACATTGTTCTATGTATTGCACAGTACCTATCTTTGGCCTGTAATTAACAACGGATAGTACTTAACACATTGAAAATGAAACAGAAACTTTTCTTTATCCTCTTAACCATCATTTTTCTTTTGTTTAGAATCTGTGTTAAGGCCCAAGCTAACCGTCTTGAAGATGGCAAACTATACACTGAGCTCGCTGCCATGGATAGCGCTGTTTTTGCCAATGTTTATTCATGCAATACGGCAAAGAATGAAACTTTCTTTACAGACGATATTGAGTTTTATCATGACAAAGGTGGCGTTACAAAAACCAAAAGAAAATTGGTCGACCAACTCAGAGAGAATTTTTGTGGCGAGGGAAAAACAAAGTTGAGAAGGGAGCTTATAAAGGGAAGCATGCAAGTTTATCCCATCAACAATTACGGAGCTGTGCAAATGGGTGATCATCGTTTTTATATCACGGAAAAGGGAAAAGAAGTTTTGAGTGGAGTTGCAAAGTTCATTCATGTTTGGAAGTATGAGAATGGTGACCCGATCGGTACCGGGTGGAGAATATCGAGGGTATTCAGTTATGACCATAATTCACCCGACGCCAACGCTTCGGCTAATTCCGGAGAACTTTATCAAACCATTTCTTCAAAGGACAGCGAGTTATTCCGCGCTTTCAATGCACATGATATCGAACAGCTGAAGACATTTTTTTCTGAAGACCTCGAGTTTTATGATGACAAGAGCGGCTTGACGAATTATGAGCAAACGAATCACAACTTCAAAAAAATGTTTGATCAGAACAACGGCATCAAGCGAGACCTTATTGCAAACAGCATGGAAGTGTATCCGATTAAAGATTATGGTGCGATAGAGATAGGTAAGCATCGGTTCTGTCACATTGAAAACGCCCGCCTGCCTGACGGCCAGGGGAAAAATGATTGTGGCGAATTTCCCTTTATCATTCTTTGGCAAAACCAGGGCGGAAGTTGGAAAGTGTCAAGGGTAATTAGTTATAACCATTAAACCTTATTTCCTATTATGGCTATTAACCCTTATTGGTTGACGCTAAAAATAATTTTAAAAATAATTTATCAAATCTGTAACTGACTTTATTGACTGGTCGTCTCAGAAAATAGGTCCTAAATTAAATTGTATGAGAAAGTTTTATGTTCTGCTTTTTTTGTTGTTCTTGTCTGTCTTATCGCTTGTAGCCCAGGCTCAAACCAATTCGGGAAAAATCAAAGGGGCTGTTATTGACGGGAACTCCAAAACAATTGAATCCTCAACGATCACTTTATTAAGTTTCAAAGATTCATCAGTAATAAAAATAGGAGCCGCTGATAAAGACGGGCATTTTGAGTTTGAGAACATCCCTGAAGGAAAATACCTGGTTTCAGTTTCTGCTGTCGGTCATCAAAAGGGATATTCGGAGGTTTTTGAGGTAACGAGTGATAAAAATTCGATTGAATTAAGAACTATTGAGCTTGTTCCAGTCGCTACATCGATCGGTGGAGTTACTGTCATTGCTAAAAAACCATTTATTGAGCAAAAGCCGGGTAAGACAATTATTAATGTCGATGCGTCGCCAACCAATGCTGGCTTGAATGTGTTAGAGCTTTTGGAAAAATCACCAGGAGTTTCTGTAGACAATGATGGAAATATAAGTATTAAAGGCAAGCAGGGGGTATTAATACTGATCGATGGAAAGCAAACTTACATGAGCGGCGCTGATCTTGCTCTTCTGTTAAAAAATATGCCAAGCAGCAGTCTTGATCAACTAGAGATCATGACGAATCCGCCTGCGAAATATGATGCTTCTGGCAATTCCGGAATTATAAATATCAAAACAAAGAAGAGTGTCGTAAAAGGCATGAACGGAAGTCTCAGTCTTGGATATACCCAGGGTACATATGGACGAACAAATAATGGCATCAATCTTAACTACCGGAATAAGAAAATAAACATCTTTGGTGGTTATAATGCTGGCACCTGGGAGGGATATAACAAGCTATTAATAAATCGTAATTTTTATAGAGATGGAGTTTTTAATGGGTCCTCTGACCAGGTATCCAAACCGCATTTTGACGGAGTTTATCACAGTATAAAGGCCGGTGCTGACTATTATTTTTCCAAAAAAGATATTCTTGGAACTGTGGTCAACTACAGTTTCAACAATGGAAATGAAGATCCATGGAGCAAGTCAAACTTGAGAGATGAATCAGGTAATATTCTCTCAAAATTAAATTCTTACAACGATAACAGGAGAGTATTTGCAGGATTAACCACCAACCTGAACTATAAGCATACGTTCGATTCAACCGGTAGGGAAATAAGCGCTGATCTGGATTATGCTAATTATGACAATAAAAGTAATACGCAACTTACAACTGAAAGTTATAATGACCGGGATGTTAAGATCGCCAATGATATTATTCTGCAGGGAAATATACCTTCCAGTATTAACATCTATTCCGGCAAAGTGGATTATGTGCAGCCCTTTAAAAAGGGATTAAAATTAGAATCGGGAATTAAATCAAGCTATGTAAAAACAGACAACCGGGTAGATTACTTACGCAATAATGGAAGCGGCTGGCAAACTGATGACAGGAGTAATCATTTTATTTATGAGGAGAACATTAATGCAGCTTACGCTATTTTGTCAAAGAATATTAAAAAATGGAATTTTATTGCAGGACTTAGAGTTGAAAATACGAATGCAAAGGGAAATCAAATTAAAAACGATTCTTCGTTCAGCAGGCATTACACAAACCTGTTTCCGAATGTCGGGGTCGGATATGATTTGAATGAGAAGAACCAATTTAATTTTAGCTACAGTCGCAGGATCACTCGCCCCAATTACGATGCATTAAATCCATTTGTTTTCTTTTTGGATTCTCTTACTTATGGCCAGGGAAATCCATATCTCCAACCTCAGTTCACTCATAATTTTGAATTGAGCCATACATTTAAGAAGTTCCTGACCACAACAGTCAATTATACGCAGACCAATGATATCATTACACAGTTATTAAAGCAGGATACTGAAAAAAAGATCACATACCAGACAACAGAAAACTTCAACCAGATGAAACAAATTGGTGTGGCAGTATCGGCAAACTTTGCGGTAGTGAAATGGTGGAATACCAATATCTATACGAACGTCTTTAATAATCACTACCAGGGCATGTACCAGGCCGATCCGGTAGATATACAATTCACAAGCTTTATGGGCAATGCCAACAACATTTTCAATTTTGGCAAAGGATGGAGTGCAGAAATAAGTGGTTGGTATCGCAGCAAAGCAGCTGAGGGGTTGCTGGTGGCAAACGATATGTGGGCGATTAATTCTGCCATAACCAAACAAATATTTAAAAAGAAAGGAACAATTAAAGCTGGAGTACGTGATATTTTCTGGACCCAGGCATTTAGTGGATATGCGAAATATAGTGATGTGGACGTAACTCTGTCAAGCAAGCGAGACAGTCGCCAGTTTAGTATCAATTTTTCTTACCGCTTTGGTAAAACGAATATTGCGCCTGCAAGAAGAAAAACGGGGGGAGCAGACGATGAACAGAGCCGGGTAAAAGCCGGGGGAGGTAACTAGCCATGAAAAGAAAAGAGGCTGTCTCAAAAGTCGTCACAACAACACAAGCGACAACTTTTGAGACAGCCTCTTTTTGCTATCGCCAATTTTAGGGATAACACAACGGTTAGATTTCAAACTCGCGTGTCAACTAATTCGTGGAATCTGTGATAAATTACCCTTCGTCACGTAAACTACGAAGTTTGTCATAATTCTATCATTAAACTGCTCTGTTCACCCCATTTTTACATTCATAAAGTAATAGCCAAACTGACGGATGAAAAAATTATCTACTCTTTCAAGTATAGTTACTCTTTTCTCGTTTATTACGTATGCGCAAAATGGGAACATCACCGGAAGCGTAAAGGACGCGGCGATGAAAAGCATTCATTCCGCCACGGTTTCTCTTGTTAGATTAAAGGATTCCACGGTAGCAAAATTTGTAGCCACAGATAGAGATGGTCGATATGAATTTTTAGATATCGCCGACGGGAAATATTTTGTGTCCGCAAGTAATGTTGGTTATGCTAAGATAACAAGTGCGCCGTTTGAAGTCTCTCCATCTAATAGCACAATAAATGTTCCTGTGCTGGTTGTAAGTGAACAAGCAAAAGACCTGGGTGGTGTAACGGTGACCGCAAAGAAACCTTTTATTGAGGCAAGGCCTGATAAAACGATCGTGAATGTTGATGCATCTCCGACAAGTGCGGGAGCAACAGTATTAGAGTTGCTCGAGAAATCACCAGGGATCACCCTGGACAATGATGGTAATATTAGTTTGCGCGGAAAGGCCGGGGTGATCATTATGATTGATGGCAAACCAACTTATTTATCATCGACTGACCTTGCCAACTTGCTGAAAAATATGCCAGCATCGCAGTTGGAGCAAATTGAGATTATGACCAATCCCTCGGCTAAGTATGACGCTGCCGGAAATTCAGGTATAATCAACATCAAAACAAAAAAGGGCAAAGCATCTGGATTCAACGGATCAGTAATGGTGGGAATTACTGCAAGTTTCTTAAAGACGGGAGATGCTTTGTATGTAACTCCCAAATCGCAGAACAGCATCAATTTCAACTATCGAAAAAATAAGTGGAATTTCTTTGGTAACTATAATCCTAACATATATAACGGCCGGGGTAAGCTGGACATTGAAAGGAAGTTTTTTGACGATAACGACGACATAGCAGGCTATTCAGATGTCGCTACAAAGTTTAAGTTCGGAAACAATAATCAGAGTTTAAAAGTTGGCGTTGATTTTTTTGCTGATAAGAAAAACACATACGGAATAGTGGCGAGTACTTTCATGTTTAATGGACATCCGACACCGGTTACACTCAATACTCTTTCCGATGCAAATCACCTAGTGACTTCAAGTATGGTATCGCTCACAGAGAACAGGATCGACTTTAACAATTTCAGCGGCAATTTTAACTATAGGCATGTTTTCGATACAGCTGGTAGTGAATTAACTGTTGACCTGGATTATATCGGTTACAGGAATACCTCGAACATGCTACTCACCACCGAGTTTTATGATGACAACTACCAGCAATCTTCAGATCCTTTATTGTTAAAGGGTCATTTGCCATCTGACATAAACATTTACTCAGTCAAATCTGATTACACCCATCCCTTTAAAGGAGGGCGTCTTGAGGCAGGAATAAAATCCAGTTATGTGAAAACCGATAACATTGTAGACTACCAGAGGCTTTCTGATGATAAATGGATCCCCGACGCAAGATCAAATCATTTTATTTATGATGAAAATATTAATGCAGCTTATATTACCGTGAATAAGCAGATCAAAAAATGGACTCTGCAGGGTGGATTGAGAGTTGAAAATACAATTGCAAAAGGTTACCAGGTTACCAACGATTCTACATTCAAAAGGAATTTCACCGACCTGTTTCCCAATGTATATCTAACCTATGCAGTTAACGACAAGAATTCATTAACTCTTTCATATGGGCGAAGAATAACACGGCCCAATTACCAGGATCTGAATCCTTTTACCTATTTTCTTGACTCGCTTTCTTATCGCCAGGGAAATCCTTATCTACTGCCACAGTTCACAAACAATATTGAATTGTCCCACACGTTCAAAGGAAAGATCATTACCACTTTGAACTATAATAACACAACCGACGTGATCTCACAGATATTTAAACAAAATTCTCAGACGAAGATTGTATACTTCACATCGGACAATGTGGCGAAATTCATTAACATGGGTATCGCCATCACAGCGCCTGTAACGATAACAAAATGGTGGAACACGAACTTATTTACGAACATTTACAATAATCATTACAAAGGAATTTATAATGCGGAACCATTAGATATATCCTATACTTCGTTTATGGTAAACATTACTAATACTTTCACGATAAAACCGGGATTTAGTTTGGAACTAAGTGGTTTTTACCGTGGGAAGGGAGTTGATCAGTTGACCATTAACCAGCCTATTTACCAGATGAGCGTAGGCGGACAGAAAAATATTTTGAAGAACAAAGCAACGGTTCGGTTGAATATTCGCGATCCCTTTGCATGGCAGGAATACAGGGGTCTTACGGAATATGGAAATATCTATGCAAAGATCCACAGCAAGTTCGATGTCCGCCAGCTTACCGCCAGCTTTACCTATCGGTTTGGAAAAAATATTCAGCAGCCGCCAGCACGTCGCAGAAATAATGCTACCCAGGACGAGCAAAACAGGGTAGGTAGTGGCAATTAAAAAAAGTTTAGTTTTCTCATGTGAATAACGTCCCTTGTTTCTACAGGGGACTTTTTCATTTATGATTTCTGATTTTGGATTTCGGATTTAGCAGTGCGCTTAGTGAGGGGATTGATAGTTAAGTTTCGATTTTGGGTTGATATCAGGAGGTTGCTACATTTGCTTTAGGATAAAATCATAAATCAGAAATCGAAAATCATAAATTAAGCCATGCCTTCATTTGACATCGTTAGCAAAGTAGACGCACAAGTGCTGGATAATGCAGTAAATGTGACGACAAAAGAAATCACCAATCGGTTTGATTTTAAGGGATCACACGTTGTGATCGATCTCAACAAAAAAGAGTTTAAGCTAGCAATCGAAACAGAAGATGAAATGAAGATGCGACAACTGATCGATGTTCTGATCAGCAGGGCACACAAGCAGGGCATTGCGCCGGAAGCATTTGACTTTTCGAAAGAAGGATACCAAAGTGGCAAAGTGTGGAAGAAGGAAGTGTTGGTAAGAAATGGATTGAAACAAGAAGACGCAAAAAAAATAGTAAAAAATATTAAGGACTCAGGATTAAAAGTTCAGGCTTCAATAATGGATGATCTTGTTAGAGTGACCGCTAAAAAGATCGACGATCTGCAATCCATCATTCAGACTTCGAAGAACTGGAACCTCGGCATTCCACTCCAATATGAAAACATGCGCAGCTGATATGTTAATAACTAAGTGTATAACGAGTGTAAAACAACAAATCAAAAAATTTGGAATGGCGTATCCCTGAATGTATCTTGGACTTACAATCGTTGCACGACATCTGGAAACAGAAAGAATGCAACAGGAGAAACAGGAATCCGTCAAAAGAGGAATGTTACTCCGGAAAGCATCGGGTTAGTAAGTGTAAAGGCGCAAGCTGATATACGAAACGACACTTGATGCTTTCGTTTTTTATATAAGCTGCGGACAAAAGCTACTTTCTGGTAGCTTTCTTTCAATTGAACGGCCCAGAAGAGTCCAGACGATAAATGCCTCGAGGCCGACCGCAGCATCTACAATTGTTGCCGCTGGCTACACAAAAAACTATTTGTTTTTCCTTCAGGACAGTATCTAAATACATTTGGATAAATTGGCCCTGGTGGCTAACTTTGCGGGCTTAATTAATTTTCTAATTGTACGGCAAATCTCCCGCCGGGCGGGATGGGCTGTGCACCCTTAAAAATCAGACATTTATGAAAGAAGGTATTCATCCTAAAAACTACCGGTTGGTTGTGTTTAAAGATATGAGTAATGGTCATGCCTTTCTCAGCCGTTCAGCTGCTCCCTCAAAAGAAACTGTAAAGTGGGAAGATGGTAATGAATATCCTCTCGTAAAATTGGAAATCTCAAATACTTCACATCCTTTCTTTACCGGCAAGAACGTATTAGTTGATACAGCCGGTCGTATCGACAAGTTCAAGAAGAAGTATGAGAAGAAAAAATAATTATTTAGCTTTAAGCTGAATTACATTTTTTTGTTTTTCATGGCTATACTTTAAACCTCCTGATTCTTCGGGAGG
>Ga0070661_100001891_pt1 | contig 14504 bp, 13 predicted proteins | sample KBSC43metaG_FD_64663 | JGI IMG/M metagenome (GOLD analysis project Ga0070661, IMG submission 64663) | Corn rhizosphere microbial communities from Kellogg Biological Station, Michigan, USA - KBS C4-3 metaG | ecosystem: Host-associated > Plants > Roots > Rhizosphere > Soil ...
CACTAGCGTTGCGTTGTTTTTACATCTAGTTCTTTGAAATTGTTGTCTGTACTGGATTTGCTCGAATTTTCATGTGGAAACGATTTGAAAAAGTTTTGAGTTTGTTTTTGTATAATTCCTTGATAATCATATTTTATGAACCAAGGAAAGTATTGCTTTTCGCAGATCATGTCTCTCGTTTCGCATAAGGTCTTTTCATCTTGTGTGAAGCGTTACAAAGGCGATTACAAAATCAAACAGTTTAATTGTTGGAAGCAATTTTTATGTATGGCTTTTGGTCAGCTTACTCATCGAGAAAGTTTATCAGATACCATCATATGTCTAACTGCGCATGCAAATAAACTTTATCATCTCGGCATTGGTGATCCTATTTCTAAAACTACATTGTCGAGAGCCAATGAGAAAAGAAATTGGCGCATATATGCTGACCTGTGCAGTTTACTGATCCAAGAAGCAAAAGAACTTTATGTCGATGATAACGGTCTAGATCTTGAATTGGCAAATAATGTTTTTGCCATTGATGCGACCGTTATTGAGCTGTGCCTTTCTTCTTTTTATTGGGCTGAATACAAAAGCACGGCAGCCGGCATGAAGTTGCATGCGCAATTGGATCTAAAAACAGCAATACCAGAATTTATTCATATTACCAGGGGCTCTGTTCATGAATTGAATGTCCTGGATATGATACGTTACGAAGCAGATAGCTTCTACGTTGTAGACCGCGGCTACATTGACTTTGAGCGATTTTACCGCATCCATTGCTCTTCGGCCTATTTTATCACCAGGGCAAGAAAGGATTTCAGTTTCGAGAGAATACGTTCTCAAGCTCCTGACAAAATCAATGGTGTTTTATGCGATCAAGTAATCCAGTTGAACCAAAACAATTTTTATGTTTCAAGGTCATATCCCGAACCGCTCAGAAGGATCAAGTATTACGATGCTGAAAACGAAAGAACATTTGTTTTTCTAACCAACAATCATTCGCTCAAAGCAATCGATATTGCTCAGCTCTATAAACATCGGTGGAAAATAGAATTGTTCTTTAAATGGATCAAACAGCATCTGAAAATAAAATCATTCTGGGGAAGAACGGAAAATGCCGTGAAGACACAAATTTGGATTGCGATTACAACCTATGTACTTGTAGCCATTGCAAAAAAGAAATTCAATTTAAAACATTCTCTATATGAGATATTGCAAGTGCTCAGCATCTGCATATTTGAAAAAGGATCAATTCCACAATTGTTCGCAGATTCAATACAACAACAAAATTTCAAAGAACTAAACGATAAACAACGGAATATCTTTAATTAAAGACGCAACGCTAGTGATAAGTGATAAGTAATAAGTACACGATTGACCATTTGCCATTCACGATCTCAATAAACAAAATCTACTTCGCCGGTCTTTAAACTTTCCGGGGTTGGGCTGTTGTGATAGCTGACCCGCGCCGCTTCCATATGATAGAAACGATTTACCCTTCTCCATTTGAAGAAGGCCGTCACCAGTAAAACGCCAACGATTGGGGCAGCCCAGTATAACCAATAATAAGAGAAATTTCCTGTGATGAAAGCCGGTCCAAAACTGCGTGCCGGATTGGTACTGTCACCTGAAGGAGCTGCAAAAAAAATATTCAGGATACTATATAAAACAGGAATGCCGAACGGTGTATAATTCCTGAGCTTTTTACGTCCAATAAAAATGTACAAATAAAAGATAAGACCAGATGTGGCAAGCACTTCACTTAAAAAAACACGACCCACACTTACGTTGCCCGGCAAAGTCATGCCGTATTGAATACTGGCGCCCCGCTCACCCCAAATAAAAAGCAAAGGCAAACATCCAATTGCGGCGCCAATCATTTGAGCAGCGATATACCCGGCCATCACATTGGTGGCCATTTTACCGCGCAGCCAGAATCCTACACTAACTGCGGGATTCATGTGTGCACCACTTACTTTTCCAACGTCTGACAAGGAAATAAGACAGCCAACACAGCCAAACATAAATCCTGTGAGTATTGTTCGAATGAACACGGAAGGTATCAGTTTGGTAACCGGTGAGCCATCGCCCCAGTTGAAAATGACAATGCTTAAACCAAAAAAAAGAAGCAATGCAGTTCCTATAGCTTCTGAAATAAAAAGTTTGTATTGAAACTTTGGGATGATCACAGAGAAGTTTTGGTAGCAAACAAATATACAAGCCACGGAGGCGCCATTGTTCATTTTACGGATAAATGCAAATTGGCAGGACTTATAGCGAAAACTGGTATAAATAATTTATAGTTTTATTATTGCGGTAATGAGTGATGAGTCATGAATAATGAGTAATTAGTCGTAGTTGCTGCAGCGTAATGAAACATAGTCAAGATGAATGACAATGCAGAGATGGGTGCAAAGAAGACCAGCTACAGATCGCTTCTTTATTTTACCCTTTCACTGGTGGTTGCGTTGGGATTGACCTGGTTGATCAAAGAACCAACGTTCACAGATTCGCAGGTCTATGTGCTTTTTCTGCTGTTCTTTTCAATTGGCTTGTGGATCACGGAGGCCATACCTGCTTTTGCTGTAAGTCTTTTCATTATTGCATACCTGGTTTTTACACTTGGAAATAAACACTTGAATTCGGCTCCTGAGAAGATCGATCCTTATGTAAATACATTTTCCAGCAACGTGATCTGGTTGCTACTTGGTGGTTTTTTTCTTGCGCGGGCAATGACCAAAACCAAATTGGACCAGCGATTGTTGCAGCTCACGCTGAGGATGTCTGGAACAAAACCCAGGAATATTCTTATTGCTTGCATGGCAACGACGATGATCGCCTCCATGATCGTATCGGGTTCTGCTGTCACAGCCATGATGGTCGCAGCGATCATGCCCCTATTAATTGCGTCAGGCAAATCATCGCTAAGTAAGGCATTGTTGCTTGGCATTGCCACAGCTGCCTCAATGGGGGGGATAGGTACGATCATTGCTAGTGCGCAGAACGCCCTGACGGTTGGGATACTACTGAACGCGGGGATCAAGATCGATTTTTTACACTGGATGTTGTATGGTGTGCCGCTTGCGATTGGTCTCACGGCCATCAGTTGCGTGGTGTTACTTTCACGGTACATAAAAAAATCTACTTTGGTACCACTTGATGCTCTAACTGCCAAAAAAGAAGGGATCCAACATGAATCTGTCGTGCAACGCAATATTGTGTTGGGCGTGATTATCGTTACTGTCTTGTTCTGGTTGACAACGTCGTTCCATGGGATACCTGTTGCCTCGATATCCGCCATTCCGATTGTTTCGCTCACGCTGACAAAGATCATTACAAGCGAGGATGTAAAAGCATTGCCCTGGGATACGCTGTTCCTGGTGGCCGGCGGTTTGTCTTTGGGAGCAGCGCTTGAATCGACAGGCATTTTGGAACACTACGCCGCGAGCATGAAGACATTGAATTTAGGCCCTGTTGCAACTATTTTTATCCTGGCATATCTCGTTATGATCGTTTCAGTCGTAATGAGTAATACAGCCGCGAGTGCCATCTTGATACCGCTGGGATTTGCCATTGTCACCGGTTTGCAAAAGGAGGTCGCTCTTTCATTGGGACTGGCCTCAAGTGCCGGCTTACTCCTTCCTGTGTCAGCAGTCCCCAACATAATAGTATACGGCACCGGCCTTTTGGAGCAAAAGGATTTCAGGATCGTTGGCATTCTAATAGGAATACTGGGGCCGCTTCTGTCCGTCTTGTGGGTATTATTAATGAGTCATTGATGCAAACTCATTCATCAGGATAAAAAAAAGACCACGATGCGTGGTCTTTGTTTTTGATTTCAGTATCAGTAAGAGTACTTATTGCTTTAAACATGAGAATGCATCGGGATCTTTGGCCTGCTATATTTTGTACTAACCATTCTGTCGATATAGCCGGTAACATACTGACAGATCTCATCTTGAATGTTAAAGAGGTTGGACTTTGTTACTCTCCTTTCAAACGTCTGGCACCAGGTCTGCTTATAAGAATTACACTCGATCAATTGAATGTTCACACGTACTTTATCCTTCAGGAATTGCACCCCGCCTGTGATAATATAATTGAACCCCATCGAGACCCCTAACTCCCTGTAGTCGGGATGAGTTTGAACAAGATTTTTTACGGCCTGGTATGCTATCACGGAAATTTGATCAGGATACATCAATGCTGAATTTAACTGTAAACACAATCCCTCTGCAAAAGAATGAGCCGGCCCCGTCTTTGCCGCACAGGTAAAAGGCAGAATGGCAAACGTAATATTCTCTTCCTCTTCTGCAGGAAATGCCTCATCGTGGAGATCCCCTTCGATGATGGCTACCTCTACCGGGTTTAATCGGTTTGCAAACACGGGAACGTATTTTCCTTTGGGGATAGTGATTACGATCTGGTCATCACGACCTGTCTCGCCGTAGTATTCAGTCAATGCCCGTCTCAGTCTCCCCGCATGGATACGGACGATCCCATTTTCCTGGGGATTAAAATTCAATGGCTTTTCAAGCACGTTAATGGCAATTGTATATTCCTTAAGACAATTGGAGCGGCCATGTATGGTCTCCTGGACGATAAAGGATAAAAACTTTCTTAGAATGGCTGATTCTGTAAAGTGAGGGTCGCGAAATATTCGCTCAAGTTGCTCTTCTACTGCAGCCACGTTAAAAAGGACATCAGAGCTGCTAATGGTCAGGTTACTCATGAGAGGTATATTTAATCAGGTTTTAATGTTCCTGCGATGAGGTAGTATAGGCTGATAGTTTTAAAAGGAACCTGGATGTCTCATGCGAAAGTCCGTTAAAAAATGAAATAAAAGGCCGCGGAAGCTTGGGAATCCGACAAGGTTTATAAACTAGAGCACAAAAAAGCTGCTTTGATTTTTTGGCATCATTACATTGTGCAAAGCATTTAACGGTTAAATGAATTATTAGAAAGGAATCAAGTGAATCCAGTAGTATTTTAGTACCGCTTCGGAAGACAAGACGATTGTACTAAACCTGCTCTTAATATTTTACGTGTTTAACATAGGTATAATGGAAGCTAAAAATTTCCAATTGGAAGCGGTAAAAGAAAGATGGCCTGAGTATAAAGATGATATACTGTCCTTGTACTATAAGGACAAAAGATTCAGGGCAATTGTTGAGGATTACTACTTGGCTATACAGCATCTCGACAAATTTCGAAAGCAATTCTCAGAAAAACTTGAATCGATCGAAGAATATGAAAAAGTTCTGCGTGAACTGGAAGTTGAATTGCAGCACCGTATTGACAAAAAGTAGAGAGCGGATGAATATTTTATTTTGATTACAGTAAATGCGAGCTTGCATTTATCCATCTCAGACGCCTGATTTTTTGAAGGCGTAATTTCATTTAGCTAGAAATTAACGCACAGTCCTCACTCCAATTTCTATGTTCTTATAAGTCAGAGAATACACCAGGTGAATATTTATTTTGAGATTATAAATTGAAGCGCCACTGCAGCCCTACGATCAATTGTGTTCTTGTTCCAAGAAACCCATACTCAGCCCTGATCATCCAGTCCCTGTTGATCTGGTATTGTGAACCAATGAGAAAGTTCCACGGCGTTTTCTGTGTCTTATTGAGAGAGTATTGAATAGAGGAATTACCGGCGTTTGAGACAATTTGTGACGCACCATCCACTACTTTCCCAAATGTCGTCAATGCTGCGTTTGCCGCTTCGTGTTTTGCAACATTTACTGGGTTCTTTTGTTCTGCTGGAGTAAGACCACTCCACCAGGCATCCACTTTTTGTTGGCTTTCCTGTAGCTTTTGGTTACTTTGATCGATTTGCGACTGCCATTGATCAATCGGAAAAAGCTCTGATGTACTCAATGAGCCTGTCGTTTCGCTACCCATTTTTACCCTGAAGCCGCCGATCCACATCGCGATGTTCCTGTTCTTTTTCTTGAGTGTAATATTTTTTCCAAACCGTGGACCTATTATATAAACAAATGCAGGTTTTTCCAATGCATCGACATCCGACCAGGAAAAATTCATGTCAAGTGCAAAGAAGTATCCCCTTGCTCCGAATGTCGGAGTAATTCCAAAGCCAAGCGTCGTAGCATTAAAATTGGCCTTCGTGTGAATGTTACCGACTTCGCGCCAGCCGCTGCTATCGGGTAGCCAAACACCTGCGTCGATCTCTGTCGAAGTTTTTGATTTGGCCAATATTCCGTAAATGTTGAGGAAGGGAAACAACCAAATATCGGGGCGAACATTGGCGCCGTTGGACGTGGCAACCGCACTATTGAAACGGATGACTTGATCAAGCGGATGCAAAGGGCCATTGTTGAAACCGACCGACAAGTCAGTGATAAGAATGTCAGATTGCTGGTAAAGATATTGGGCGCTCAACCCCGCAGACTTTGGAATATTGAAACCTTTTGCAACCACCTTTTTTCCCCAGATCGGAAGCATATAACGATACTCCATCTTTTTCAGGCTATCGGCCAGGCTTTGATTTTTTGGACCAAGAACTTTATCTGTTGTGTATTGGGCATATGAACCCGTTACACAAAATATGCAAACAAGTAAAAACAATGATTTGCTGTGCATGTGCAATGGATGAGTGAGTGAATTACCAAAGCTACGCCCTATATTAAGATTCACTTCCGAGTTGATTTTTAATTTTTCAGTTTAACCGTAAAATGCCTTTTCACATTACCGTAAACCATTTAGCAAACGGGAACGGTACAGGAGCCGTAAGTAGTTTTATAAGTACGATAAACTACAAAATTAGTCGTCAACATAAATTAAAACATTAAAATATGAAGCAGGTATTCATCATCTCGAAAAGCAGGGTGGTTATTTGTGCCATTTTGCTTTTAGGTACGCTAACAGCGGTAGATGCACAAAAATCAAAGTCCAAATCTAAGTCGGGTGCACAATCAGAAATGCAAACGCCGCCGTCAACGCAGGCAATTACAAAGGAAAGAATCGAAGCTGTGTTAAATGAGGCGTACGACAAATACAAAGACATAAAAGAAGGAAAGAATGCAGACTACATCAAGGAACTTGCCCAGGTAGACCCGAATATTTTTGGAATTGCAGTGGTCACAGCCGATGGGCAGGTCTATACCAAAGGTGATATTCAGTCAATGGTGTCGATACAAAGCGTTTCGAAAGTGTTTACCATGGCACAGGTGATCGAGGAGCAAGGTCCACAAGCAGTAATGGATAAGATCGGTGTAGATGCTACAGGTATGCGCTTTAACTCTATCGTTGCTGTCGAGATGCAAAAGGGCAAAGAAATAAATCCTCTTGTGAACCCCGGCGCGATTGCCGCAAGCAGCCTTATTGCCGGGAGCGATTCAGCTGCGAAATGGAAACATATTGTAGAGGTCCAAAGTGCTTTTGCAGGACGCCAACTTGAACTAAATATGCCAGTATATATCAGCGAAGCTGGCGATAATTTGCGTAACCAGGCTATCGCTCATTTGTTGTACGCGTACGGCAGAATGTATTTTGACCCTGTACAGTCAACAGATATTTATACAAAACAATGTGCGCTAAATGTCAATGCAAAAGATCTGGCTACTATGGCAGCTACACTTGCCAATGGCGGTGTGAATCCTATTACAAAGAAAAAAGTTGTCAGCCAGGAAACTGTTATGTACACATTACCTGTGATGGCAACTGCAGGCTTGTACGACAATTCAGGCATATGGTTGTTTAATACTGGTCTTCCGGCAAAGAGCGGCGTCGGCGGCGGATTACTTGCAGTGTTCCCGGGTAAATTCGGTATTGCCGTTGTGTCTCCTCCATTGGATGCTGCAGGTAACAGCGTGAAGGCACAATATGTAATAAAATATGTAATTGATCAATTAAAATTGGACCCCTACTGGATTGAACCGAGAAAGTAATTGATGATGCGGAGATAATTGTCAAGCACTAATCTATTTATTATGCACGTATCAGTGAAGCGCTGGAGTTCTTTATTTGTCTGTTTTTTAGCTGTCTCAATACCCTCTGCGACCATTGCACAAAACCAGGTGCCGCAGCAAGACTCTACTGAATTACGTGTTCTTATCAAGCGGGGTGTTGACAAAGACACGGCTTATATGAACTATGCTTCCGGCGAGTTCACACCAGGGAGAGGATTCGATATGGTGAAAACCAAGTATGGTTCTTTGAACATAAGCATCTACGCCATTGCGCGATACCTGAATCAACTTCCCGGCAATCAAACCTGGTATGATCACCTGGGCAGACCGAGAGAATTCCTTGGTCGTAATGATTTTTTCTGGCATCGTACCATGATCTGGTTTTCCGGATGGCTGGGTACGCCGAAACTTACTTATGTAGCCACTGTTTGGACCGTATTTACGACGCAGCAGGCGCTTATATATGGAAACATTGCGTATAAGTTCAACAAAAATTTCCAGGTTGCAATTGGTGTGGGTCCAAATCTCTCGGTAAGGTCCATGCAAGGTTCCTTCCCATTTTATTCGTCGACTGACAGATCAATGGGTGAAGAAACTCTTCGGGGAGGTTTCACCAATGGAATGTGGCTAACTGGTGAGGTGATACCGAGATTGTACTACAAAGTTTTCGTTGGCAATAACCTGAGCTCACTTGGTATAAAAGCTGCACAACTCACAAGAGACCTTTCAACGAGTGGCACGTTATGGTGGATGCCAACAACAGGTGAATTTGGCCCAAGAGGTGGCATTGGTGATCTTGAAAATCACCAAAAGGTGGCAACCCGCTTTGGTGCATCCTACAATCATAGCAGGGAAGACCGTTTCAATAATACAGGCACTCCTTCACCTGATAATACGCAGGTGCGCATGACAGATGGGGTGTTGTTTTTCGAGACTGATGCGTTAAAGGATGGAGTAACGGTGGACCAGGCAGATGTTGACAACATAAATGTCGACGCGGGTTTCAAGTATAAAGGCTTGGGAATCCAGACTGAATTTCACGCAAGAAAGTTATCAAAGTTTGATGCCGGCGACAGCACAAGTGCGCTGCCCATAAGCACAATGAATGATTATGGTTTTGACATCCAGGTGTCTTACATGGCTATTCCGAAAAAGCTGATGATTTACGGGGTTCACTCTTATTTCTTTGATCAGTTTAAACGTCATCCCTGGGAAGCAGGGGGCGGAGTAAATGTATATCCAATTAAAACGAGGAGCTGGCGATTAAACTTGCAAGTGATCTATGTGTATAAGAGTTCCGCAGGAGGAACATTTGGTTTATATGGTGCAGGACAAACCGGTCCCACTATAACATTTGGAACAGATATACTATTGTAGTAAAAATAAATTGTTGGGATAGGGGAGTGCCTGTAAAAACATTTTTAAACAATAAATCATTTGGAAAAATGAAGAGCGATCATCCAACAAAAACAGGCCGCTTCGCAGATCGAAAAATCAAAATGGCCCTCGCGTTCGCTGTATTACTTTATTCATCGGGCTGCATTTCGCAACAAACTGCAAAATCAGATTCTTTTCTTTTGAACGATTCGCATTTTCATTTGACCAATTATGTGCAGGAAGGAACAGACATCCATAAGTTTTTACAAATAATGGGTAACAAGGTTGGTCGCGTTGCATTATTTGGCATCCCGCTTCAGCAATTATGGAGTTATAGCAATAGCGGGAATTATGCTCCTACCTATTATCTCGCCAGCGACGATCCACTTTATTATTATTCTTTTACGGATGCATACATTGCGATGACGTACAAATCGCTGACAAAAGAGGAGCAGGCAAGATTTGATCCCATGATTACTGGCTTCAATCCTGCCGACATGTATGCGGCGGATCATATCAAAAGAGTGTTGAAAACATTTCCGGGAGTGTTCACAGGTATTGGTGAGTTCACTATTCATAAAGAATTTGTTTCGTCAAAAATTGCGGGACCAGTTGCTACATTAAACAATCCTGCCCTTGATCGAATACTTGATTTTTGCGCTGAATCGGGTTTATTGGTGATTTTGCACAATGATATTGATATGCCCTTTCCCAAAAATGGCCAGGATAACTGGGACGTTGCGCAACTGAGAGAAGTTTTTAAAAGACATCAGAAGACGACGATCATCTGGGCACATTGTGGTGTCGGAAGAATTGTGAGACCGGTAAAAGATCAGCTGGCGCTTCTCGACAAGGCCCTTTCCAATGCGGATTATAATCATGTGTACATCGACATTTCATGGACCGAAGTGGCAAAATATATTACCGCTACGCCTGAAACAATTGTAAGCGCTGCAGCCGTTATCAATAAATACCCTGACCGTTTTATAATGGGCACAGATGAGGTAGCGCCACAGGACCAGGCATCATACCTGAAGATAATGGACATGTACAAACCGTTACTGGAAAAACTTACACCTGATGCCAAGCAAAAATTATTGAAAGGTAATTACGAAAGACTTTTTGATGCAGCAAGAACGAAAGTAAGGGCATGGGAAAAAGCACACCAGAACGAAGAACAAAAACCTCCTGTACCGACACCTTCATCCGGAACCGGCAACAATAACTAGTGGTGTGAGATAGTGACGTAATTCAATTTTATATCGCATGAAAACTATGAAAAGAGAATCCTGTAGCATCTTTAAATTTTTATTGACATTCATTTGTATCATGGAATTTTTTTCTGTTCACTCGCAACAATTTAATTCAGACAGCTGGATATCGAAACCTCATGGTACTATAACCCTTATTCCAACTCTTGGCCAGCGAAACTCGATGCTGATGAATACTTATTCACTCTTTCCCAAATGGGAATTTACCATAGCTGCCTACTTGTACAATGATGATGGTGATATTAAGACTGACGATGGATACTCTACATCACTGTACGCAAAGTATATGTTCTATGAAAACAAAGCAAAGACAGGAGGGGCAGCCGTGAAAGCGGGCACAGGAATGTTTCCGGGCACCATCAATGGCGAAGACCGCGCAAAGGACGCATTCAAATCGTACTGGATAAACTTTCCCTGCACTATTCCTTTTTTCAACAATAAACTTTCAGTGGATCTGATGCCTGGAGCAAGTGTGACCGCAAAGTATGGACAAGATAAAACAACCGCATGGGGTTTTACATATTCCGGCCGCGTAGCGTGGAATCCTGTGAGTCCTAAATGGTCCATTGTGGGAGAAGTATTTGGTACAGCAGGCGAAAACATTGCCATTCCTGAATATAAGATCGGCCCGCGTTGGGAACCCAGTCAATATGCAACTTTTGCTCTTACCTATGGACATGAGTTTGCAGGGAGCCTCGGTGCGGGCTTTGAATTTGGTGTGATGTTATTTACTCCGCCATTTGCTTGTCTTGGTGGATGCGGTGGCGAAAAGAAGAAATTGAAGAATATGTTTTGATCATACCATTTAAGTAAGGAATAATCAAAAAAATGAAGCATTCTATTATATTCAGAACGGAGGCACTAACTCTCAGTATCGTTCTTTTTATCGGAATGATCGTGATGGTAATTTTGGGAAGACTTTCCTGCAAGATGTGGAATAAGGAAGAAAGCGAACCAAAAGGCGGAGTAAGTTCGCTTTTTGGAGGATTGTTCGCCTTATCGGGTTTACTGCTTGCATTCACATTTGGAATGTCAGGCACCCGGCTTGAAAAGGTCCGGAACGTTGTTGAACTCGAAGCGAACGAAATTGGCACCGCAGTACTTCGATCGGACCTCTATGCCGATAGTGTTAGAGATGGATTTCGCGCGGATTTCAAAATTTATCTCGAAGCAGTGATTGCTTTCTATAGTAATGGCGCCAATATTGACTCACTATATAAAGCGAAAGAAGATGCTGCAAAGGCCGGTCAACGTTTATGGGATCGCGCTGCGCGACAGTCAAAACTTCCGAATATGCTGATCCCTTCGAACCAGATGATCCCATCCTTAAATGGTATGTTTGATGTAGCACAATCTAGAGAGATCGTACTGCGGCAAAAAGTTCCGGACCTGATCGTATACATGCTTTTTATTGCTGTTTTTGCAACGTGTTTCATAGGTGGTCTCACAAGTGGACCCTTTCATCCCAAGGAATGGATCATTGTGGCAGGTTTTGCCGTAGTAACAGCCATGGTGGTATACACAACCATTGATCTGTCAAGGCCACTGAGAGGAATAATAAAAGACGAAGCAGGTAAATATGCAATTCTTGAATTGCGAAAAATGTTCTAATATAAATAGCTCATGAAAAGATTTACTGCCATAGTCAACTGGCAAACCCTGATCGTGCTCTGCCTTTCATTTCTCAGCTGTTATTTCACGATCACATATCATTTTACAATGTATATGGATTTCCTCATCTTCGGTTTGTTAATTGCTTTCCCGGTAACGCTTGCAACAAAAGAAGCTTTTAAGCGAAGAGAACGTGCCATCCAGTACCTGAGCCTGTTCAAATCAACTCTGCAGTCTCTTTATTATGCTGTTGTTAATAGCAAGCTCGAATACCGGGAAAAAGAATTTTTCAAGAACATATCCGTAGACTTAACCAGGTCGCTGATCGATTATCTTAAAGCCTATAAGGCCGGCGATCCTTCGTCTGTTCACGCAGCATCCGATAAACTTGCCTTTTTTGTGATGCGCAATAAAAAAGCCCTGAAAGGTAGTTTGCCTGATAAAATTCTCTTTTACCTTTTCCGCGTAAACAGCAGTGTTGAATTTTTATTGGCGGTGAAACGTCACAGAACACCGCGAGGTTTGCATGCGGTAGTTAAGATCGCCATTTTTCTTTTCGTAATCTTCTATCCAGCTACCTTATTACATGAAACCGGTCCCAGCGAATCCCTGGGGTACCTGTTTATGTCGTCTGGCTTCAAATCGCTGTTTCTAATTTCGCTACTCAATGTCCAGGAAATGCTGGAAGATCCATTTAACCAAACAGGCAGTGATGATATTCGGATGGAAGACTTTACATTTACGTCGCAATTGCTACCCGCATAGGAAGAAGTGATGATTGCGCGGTAACCATATTCTTTCACCATTCATCATTCTGACATGAGACTTCTAACAATCATTCCCGTTATCCTGGGTGTTTGCACAACCACCCGGACGCTGGCGCAGGGAACCAGCGATAGACTTTTCAAGGAAGCTGTGCCACTTGACATAGCTCTGAAGGTTTCCATAAAAGAAGTAAAGGACAGTAAGGGCGATACTACCTACGATGCACACCTGTTGTATTATCGCAATAGTAAAGGAACTTATGATTCTGTCAAAGCAGAATTGAAGACCCGCGGTAAATTTCGCTTGAACGAATGCTATTTCCCCCCGCTGTCGCTTAAGTTTCAGAAGGGAGATCTCAAGGAAACGATCTTTGAAGGAAATAAAAACCTCAAACTGGTGATGCCATGTAAAACACAATCGGAAAGCAATGATCTTATTGCGAGAGAATTTCTTTGCTATAAATTATATGAAATTATTACTCCCTATTGTTTTCGAACGCGCCTCGTAAATATTGATTTCACTGAAGTACAAAAGAAAAAGGAAAAAAATTTCCAACTAAAGGGTATATTGATCGAAGACGCAGATAAAACTGCAAAACGCTTCAATGGAAAGATCCTGGGTAATGTAACGGCAACTCCCAATGTCTTACAGGACACTGCAGACGTCACGGTTTCTTTATTCCAGTATATGATATCAAATACGGATTGGTCAATCATGTACCAGCACAACATAAAGCTGATGCAGAGAGGCAACAAGGACTTTCTTATTCCCATTACTTATGATTTTGATATGGCGGGCTTAGTGGATGCTCCTTATGCAGTAGTTTCAGAAACTGCAGACGGAGAGATCGGTAACCAGCAATCAGTTCGCGACAGGCTGTATAGGGGTTGGTGCCGGTCTGATGGTGTTACGCAGTACGTAAGAAAAGAATTTATTTCTAAAGAAGATAAATTGCTCGCGGCTGTTGACGCGATGACAACTCAATTGTCTGCAAAGCAAATTGACGATGTGAAAAAATATCTCGGTGAATTTTTTAAGACCTTGAAAGATGACAATGCATTTCGCAAGCTGATCACAAGCCAGTGCAGGAAGTAAAGAGTTGCACCAGTCGCCTACGGCATTCCGAAAAACAGCGCATTTGTAAGAGCAGTTCCTCAAGGGATTTGTACCCACGTGCGGTATCTTCAGTCAGCAGGGTCTTGTCATGCCGACGAAGGAGGCATCTCTCAGCCTACGTTATGTACATCTATAAGCAGCACCAATACTTTATTTATATTGTTACAAATCCCGAGAGAACAGTGTTGTATACAGGAGTGACTAATAATCTTTCTCAACGATTGATAGAACATTGGATGAATAGGGGTTGCCCTAAAACCTTTGCTGGTAAATATTATTGTTATAACCTGATCTACTTTGAGGAGTTTTCATACATCTATGACGCTATTGCAAGAGAGAAAGAAATCAAGGGATGGGGAAGGAAGAAGAAGCTGATACTAATAAGTACCCAGAACCCTGATTTGTTTTTTCTAAATGCGCAGTTTTGCGGGGAGTGGCCACCGAAAGA
>Ga0070661_100001901_pt1 | contig 14468 bp, 10 predicted proteins | sample KBSC43metaG_FD_64663 | JGI IMG/M metagenome (GOLD analysis project Ga0070661, IMG submission 64663) | Corn rhizosphere microbial communities from Kellogg Biological Station, Michigan, USA - KBS C4-3 metaG | ecosystem: Host-associated > Plants > Roots > Rhizosphere > Soil ...
AATGGATATCAAAGCGCAAACCGGAACACTTGCGCCCCGAGAAACTTCAGCTTCCATCCTGAATTCGCTACCGCCAAGTTCGGCAATTTCGTTCCCTGGGCTGCCCTCCAGGCCAACGTGAACGTGGCATGGGAGATTGGTCACTTTGAGGTGGGTAAAGAAGGTGACCACGATGACGACGATCCGCCGTGCTTCGCAGGGCCTACACTTCCCGGCTGCCTGAACTTCGCACTCGGTGGAGATCTTGATTTCGACGGCACCTCGTATATTGACGACTGGCCGGACGGAACCAGGCGCAATGCTCCTTCAACCAGGATCAGCGGTCCACTTACGGTCTCCAACACTGGGCAGTACACCGAAGCTTACCGTAGCATTCAGTTCGAAACCGAGGTTGGCGCTTCTGAGAGCACGTGTATGCCCGACGGCTCTGGCTGCACGGTTCCACCTCAAGGAGCGTCGTTCTATCCCTATTATTCCGTCTCTAAGGAAGGAGGAAGTTGCGCCTTCTTTTTCGGCAACCTAAACGGCAACGGATTCGAAAACTTCGGAGGAGATGCGCAGTACGACGGCCCAAATCTGGACTGGTTCTTTGGGCAGTCTAGCAGCGGAGAACGACCAAATCCTTGCATTCCCGATTGACGTCGTGAGACTCTAGCTCCGACTTGAAGGGCGGCCCACCTCAGAACTAGCATCTCTTCTGAGCGTGGGTCGCTTATTTTTCCTCCAGGGCGCCTCGCTGATACGCTCCTCAAGTAATCGGGACGCGACGCTGGTCGTTAGGCTTGACTTGGCAACGATCTCCGCCTTGCAAAACCGCAGTGCGCGTACCAAATCGCGTCGCTGCTGTTTGACGCGGCTAACCACGGTTGTTATGATTCATCCGCGGGGTGGAGCAGTCTGGTAGCTCGTTGGGCTCATAACCCAAAGGTCGGTGGTTCAAATCCACCCCCCGCAACCAACGGAGTTGCTGACCAAAAGGGTCGGCAACTCCTTCACTTTTATTTGGGTTGTGAGGAGTGCAATGCACCGTATTTCTCTCCCATTTTCCCCGCTCGTGATTGCCCTGGCTTGCAACTTTCGTTCGCCAAAGTGCTCTGAACCAACACGTCGGCAACGGATACCTACCGATGCTTTCCTGTTCAGCCCTGGTGTAGACTAGTTTGAGTATGGCGCAGTTCGTGATTGAACGCGAAATTCAGGGTGCGGGCTCTCTCTCGGAGGCTCAGATCCGAGAGGTGTCTTTGCAGTCTTTGGAAACTTTGAAAGAGATGGGTCCTCACATTCAATGGCTGCACAGCTATGTTACAGAAGATAAGGTCTACTGTATTTACCTTGCACCCGACGAGGATACTATCCTGGAACATGCCCGGCGGACCAAGATTCCGGCTGATCGCGTAGCTGCAGTGCGCCGCCTCATCGACCCGAACGCCTTCAGGTAGCGGCACGCCGAGTATCGAAAGCGTATCGGATCGCCACGTCGAGAGCCATTGCTTCACCTTCAGCCCAGGCACGTTTGCCCTGCAATTCAGTGACAGATTCCCATGCGCCTCGCAGCTTTTCATCGAGCTTCAATTTGTCTGCAGGAGGCAGGGGCGCACTGATAAGCTGGCGCAGACGTCCTGCTGCAGCTGCGACAGACAGGGCACGCTCAGCATCTCCGTTTCCTAACGCAACGCACGCCAATCCTTCCAAGACTCGCGCGATCCCACGGCGGTGTTCGAGAGCGGCAAACATCTCGAGACTCTTCCGGTACGCCTCATGTGCGGCCGAAAAGTCTCCTTGCTCGCACGCGATCGAACCCAAATCAGCTAGCGACCTGGCAGAACCCCAGTGGTCGCTCGCGCCGCGAAAACATGATAGTGCCCTCTGATATATGCCTCGGGCTGCAGCCAAATCGCCCTGCTCGCGCGCAATGTCGCCCTGCTGGTTGAGTGACCAGGCGGCACCGCTACGATCTCCGATCTCTTCGAAAATCTGCATTGCCTCCAACAAGGCGAAGCGGGCGCGTTCATAGTCGCCCCGAATCTTCGCGACGTCAGCCAGGTTATGAAGGCAACGCGCCGTCGAAACCCTGTCTGAAACTTTGCGCCAGCAGGCCAGACTTTCCTCAAAATTCTGTTGCGCCGCAATGTAATCCCCACGATCCCGGGCTGTAATGGCTAACGCATTCAGGGACACGGCTATACCCCAGTAATCCTCAATTTCTTTATAGAGCGACAGGCTCTCTGTTGCGAACCGCGTGGCCGCCGAGAAGTCGCCCTGGGCGGTAGTTATCGCGCCGAGAAAAAGGGAAACTCTAGCTCGCTCTTTCGCGTAGCCCGTGCCAGCCATTTGCAGAAGGGATTCCATGCGCGCCCGGCCTTCAGCTAGATGTTCTCGCATGTCCCAGAATCGGAACAGGGCTAGGCACAGACGAAATCCCCATTCGAGATTTACGGTCGCAAAGAGCCAGTCCAGCGCGGCCCGAAAATCATCATGTTCAATGTCGCACCGGGCCAGCCAAGCTGCGCGATCGGCCTCATTGAGATCAGGATTGCCTTCTTCTGCCAGGACGAGACAGTACGCCGCATGCGCACGTTTCGTTGCAGTCTCCTCGTCGCTGTCACGGAGCCGTTCCAGGGAATATTCTCGAATCGTTTCGAGCAAGCGAAAGCGTGGTTCGTCCTTGCCATGATGGCTCTGTTGGATCAAGCTCTTGTCGACCAGCGACGCCATGAGTTCCAGGATGTCGGCGCCCAGATCACCTCCCGTATTGCACACAGCTTCGGCGGCTTCCAGAGTGCACCCATTCCAAAAGACTCCCAACCGCCGAAGCAATTTTTGCTCGGATTCATTCAGTAAGCCGTAGCTCCAGTCAATAGCATTGCGCAATGTTTGTTGGCGTTCGGGGAGATCACGTGCACCCGCAGTGAGAAGCTGGAGCGGACTCTCGAGCCGTGCCAATATTTGGCCAAGAGCAAGCATCTTGACTCTGGCCGCGGCCAGTTCTATGGCGAGTGGAAGACCATCCACTCTCGAACAAATCTCGGCAACGGTCGACGCATTGTCTGCCGCAAGCCTGAACTCAGGCTTCACCGCGGCTGCTCGCTGCGCAAATAAAATGACGGAAGGATTACTGATCAATTGCTCGAACGAAAGCAACTGATGCGGGTACGGCAGCGGGAGGGGTGGGACCGGATATTCATGCTCTCCATAAACGCGCAGAGGGGCTCGGCTAGTTACAAGTATCTTAAGCGTACGCGAAGCTTGGATTAAGTCGACCACCAGCTCTGAGGCGGGCAGTATGTGCTCCATGTTGTCTAACAACAGAAGCACTGGCGACTGGCCGCTCTCACTGAAATAGTCCTTGAGCAGGTCGACAAACTGTCGTCCACCGGCCTCATGAATTCCCAGTGACTCAGCGATTGCCGCCGAAACCATTTTCGGGTCACTGATGGAGCCCAAACCTACAAAATGAACTCGCGTTTTGAAAGCGTCCAGGAGCTCGCCGGCCACTTCCAAGGCTAGTCTTGTTTTACCTGAGCCACCCGACCCTGTCAGCGTCACCAATCGGATGTCCGGATCGAGGAGGAGGCGCTGAATGGCCTGGAGTTCTCGCTCGCGGCCGACCAGCGGTGTCCGCGCGAACGGCAGGTGATAACCGGCAGTGACGCGCTGTTTCTGCCCGGCTTTCGCTTCGGGTGCAAGTGGAGAGTGGTCGCTGTCGAGGGTCACCGGCGCCGCGAAGATGTATCCCCGCCGGGGCACCGTCTTTAAAATTTCCTGAGAGCGATCGTCCAGGGCGCGGCGCAACTCCACCATGCACTGCACCAGGGAATCGTCCGTGACAAAAGCGTCGGGCCAAAGCGCCTGAATTAACTCTTCCTTACGAACAAGCCGGCCACGGTTCTCGATCAGGTAGCCGAGAGCCTCGTAAACTTTGGGGCGAAGCTTTACTTCGAGATCGCCTTTAAGCACAGTTGCGCGCTGCAAATCGAGCGTGAAATCAGCAAACCTGTAGCTGCCTTGATGCTTTCTCGCTTCGGCCTTAGTCATTCAGTCTGCTCTGCAGGTATTACCAACCGGCGACCTGGAGTGCCCTGCTCCTGCTTCGGCGCAAGCATGAACAAACGGTAAAGCTCGGAGGCAAGATATTGCAAGTATCTGATTCCGCTTCGCGCTTGCGTATACCAGTCCGTCAGCAGATGAATCTAGCTGCGTCCTTGAGCCTGCTTTTGGCTTTTCTTTTGTTTTCTTTCGTTACTGTCCACCCGCACCGGAAGTAGGGTTCATACAACGCACGGACTTGGCAGGATATAGCGATTATAGGCCAAGCGGCGGACAAGGATGGCGCACCTTATGTTTCCTGAGGAGATTTCTGAGATGAAAATCGCACGCTTCGACAGACAACTACAGTTTTCCATAATCGCTCTCTTCATCATGGGCTTTTGGCCCTCGTGCATCCTGGCGCAAGATGCCCATGCGCAAATGCTTAACGCCCAACACGACATGACGGCGGACCAGAGTAAGGCCGGCGCCCTGCTCAAAATTGTCCGAGATTCGACCGCGCGCTTTCAGGACGTTGCTGCGGCCGAAGCGGAAGGATATGCGCTTCAATTCGGGTGTGTGAGCGGGCCCGACTCGGGTGCGATGGGACTCCACTTCGTGAATGGAGCCCTCGTGAATAGCGGCATCATCGACGCGACCCATCCCCAGATCGTGATTTACGAGCCAACCGCAAGTGGACGCTTGCGACTGATCGGCGCTGACTTTCTGGTGTTAGCCGACTCATGGAACGCCAAGCATTCGGGGCCACCGGAGCTAATGGGTCAGCTTTTCCACCTTTTCGATGCTCCCAACCGTTTTGGGCTGCCAGCCTTTTACACCTTGCATGTCTGGGCATGGAAGGATAACCCCAATGGCGCTTTCGTAAACTGGCACCCAAACGTGAAGTGTGAGGCATTCTCGGGCCAAAACCCCTAGGTTCCCGCGAGGCACTGACCAAGAGAACAGGCTTCCATCTAACTCTCCAGACTGAAGCCTGTCTCTCGGCCGCGGGAAATCGCGTGTCGAATCGGAGTACCATGAGCCCTACCGAACTCTGGCGGCAAGGTTCACAAGCTTGGAGAGATCCAGGGAACCAGATTTCACAAAGTGGAGAAAGATCCAATGAATCCAGTTACCAGCGCAACCGTCCTCAAAGACAGCGTAAGCGGAAACGGTGGCTCCTCTGATTCGAAAGCCCCAAATACTTCAACGCCTCCGCGATCTGCGGGGAACTTCCTGAAGGAAGAGATGCTGGCGCGTTTTGCCTCCCGCGCAGCCACTTACGATAAAGAGAATCGCTTCTTCGAGGAGGATTTTGAGGAGCTCCGGGCGGCGAAATACCTGCTATTGCCCGTGCCGCCGGAGTTCGGCGGGGCAGGCATGACTCTTGCCGAAGTATGCCGCGAGCAACGCCGGCTTGCATATTACGCGCCCGCAACTGCCCTGGCGGTGAACATGCACGTCTATTGGGCCGGAGTGGCGGCCGACCTCTGGCGGCGCGGCGATACCTCCATGGAATGGCTTCTGCGTGAAGCAGCCGCCGGCGAGATCTTCGCCGCGGGCCACGCGGAAAGTGGCAACGATATTCCACTTTTGCTCTCGACCACGAAAGCAGAGCGTGTCAATGGCGGCTACAGGTTTACTGGTCGTAAACACTTTGGTAGCTTAACCCCGGTTTGGACCCGCTTCGGCATACATGGGATGGACACTAGCGATCCGAGTGCGCCGAAGATCGTCCACGCCTTTATGTCACGCGACAGCTTAGGCTATTCCGTCAAGCAAACCTGGGATGTGCTGGGGATGCGCGCTACCCGCAGCGACGATACAGCTCTGGACAACGTATTCGTTCCCGACAGGTATGTAGCACGGATCGTGCCAGCTGGGGGGGCCGGCATCGATCAATTCGTGTTGGGCGTGCTGGCGTGGGCAATGATGGGTTTTGGCAACATCTATTACGGCTTGGCCAAGCGCGCATTGGACCAAAGTATTAGCGGACTGAAGAACAAAGGGTCGCTGGCGCTCTCGCGGTCAATGGCGTACCACCCGGAAGTTCAGCATGCTGTTGCGGATATGGTTCTCGAATTGGAAGGCATCGGACCGCATCTGGAGGCGATTGCGACCGACTGGTCCAATGGCGTTGACTATGGCGCTGAGTGGCCTGCAAAACTCTTCGCAGCGAAATATCATGCCGTGGAAGGCTCCTGGCGAGTCGTCGACATGGGGCTGGACGTGTCCGGAGGCATGGGGATATTTCGGTCGGCAGGGTACGAGCGATTGCTTCGCGATGCACGGCTGGGCCGGATTCATCCCGCGAACTCCTTCCTCACTCACGAGGTCGTTTCAAAGACCGCGCTCGGTATCAGTCTGGACGAGCAGCCTCGCTGGGGATGAGAGTCAAGGCCGAAGCACGATCAAACTGTGCACGTGAACGAGTCTTAGCGAAAAATCATGGGCAAGTTCGCGTCCCACACGGGACGCGAGCTTGCTTGCGGAAGGTTTGTAGCGTCATGCATTAGAGCTACGGCTCGTTAGTAAGCTGTCGAATCAGCTCTACCTCTGTCTGACGATACGGAGTTCCGTCGGGCCGTAATACTTCGTGGAACCACACGGGAGGCTGACTGTTGATGTATGGGTGTTCCCACGATTCCCAGGGCAAATACGTTTGAGTCTTGCCCGCTACAAATCCCCAATTGATTGCGCCCACATGCTCCTGCTTAGCAATCGGCAGGACCGCGTCGAACGTGCTGCCTACCGACCTCGCCATGTACTCTGTGCAAATAACCGGGCGATTGTATTTTCTTAGCCAGGTCACTTCACGGCGGAAGTATTCCGGCCAGGTGTAGTTGTGAAAGGTAATGATGTCAGACTCGCGCAGCTGAATTTTTTGTAGCTCGCCAAGTGCTGATCCGTCGGGCGACGTATCCACGCCCCAAACTCCGCTCGTGAGTGGCTGGCTAGGATTCGCTTCGCGCGCCGACTGGAATACTTGCGGCAACAACGCTATCACTCGAGCAGTTTTATCTTTCAGTTCCTGGTTTGAATAGCTACCTGCATTGTCCGCTCCGGGCTCATTCCACAAGTCCCAGGCAAGAATACGATCATCGTGCGCGAAGGCCGATACGATTCCGTGTACGTAAGCTTTTAATCGTGAATATTGATTCGGATCCGCGAGCGCAGCCGCTCCGGGACTCTGCACCCATCCTGAGTTGTGAATTCCCGGGATCGGCGGGTGCTGGGGGCCGAGGTGAGGAGACGGATCCCAGCACGAGTCGAAGAGCACAAAAATAGGCCGAATATGATGCCGGGCCGCCACTGCGAGGAACTGGTCGATGCGCTTCTGAAAGCCTGCCGCGTCCTGTTCCCACAGCAGGTCATGAAGAAAGACCCGCATGGTGTTCATGCCCATCTTCTCGGCCCATGCGAATTCCTTATCGATTTCCACAAGATCAAACGTGGCCTCTTGCCACATCTCCAGCTGATTGATCGCGGATTTAGGAACAAAGTTGCTTCCCACCAGCCATTTCTGCTGCGCGTACCATGAATTTGCCTTCTCCTCTGGCCAGCGGCTTGTCTGGGCCCATGCTGCAATCGTGCACAATTGGGCGAAGACGAGGAGTAGCAACATGTGTCGGTTGAGTTTCAAAGTGTCAATCCTCTCTTTGGCGAAATTGAATGATCTTGCGACGGTCCCGTTTCGACGGCCTGCCTTCGGGTACAGGCGTGACAGTTCGCATTAGCTTCCGTTCCTCTGCCATTTTGGTGCGCGACTCCCGGCTGGACTCGGTCTCTCGATACAGAGTATGCGCGACGCTCGCCGGCCCGCGCATTTCGCTCAATTGCAAAACCTCGATCTCAAACTCGCCACCTTCCGTGGTTACTCTCAGCAAGTCGCCAATATGAACATCGCGGGCAGGCTTGCATGGTTGCCCGTTAGACCGAACCCTGCCTAGCTCGCAGGCTCGTTTCGCTAGTGCCCGTGTCCTGAAGAATCGGGCCGCCCACAGCCAGACATCAGTTCGTACGCTGGTCATAACGCTGCTTCAGTATAAAAGCCTCGTTAACCCACTGGAACTGTATAGAATGGCGCACTACGGACCCCAATTAGGAGCACTATGCATGGCACTTCGGATGTCCCGCCGCAGGTTCATTGCAGGGATAGGGGCACTAGCCACCACAATGCAGACGCCTCGATTGTTCACTAAGTCTTTGTCACAAATATCGGTCCGGCTTTCAAAGTCCCCGTTTCGAATTGCGGTCATTAATGACGAGATCAGCCAGGATTTCGATCATGCATGTCATGTAACCTCACGGCAATTCGGGATGCAATGGATCGAGTTGCGTTCCATGTGGAATACGAATGTCGTCAAGTTGACTTCGAAACAAGTGGCGGAAGCGAAACGGATTCTTAAGCAAAACGGCCTGAGCGTAACAGACATTGCCAGTCCGCTCTTCAAGGTGGATTGGCCGGGTGCCCCTAAATCAAAGTTCAGCCCTAAACATGACCAGTTCAATGCCGATTTCACTTTCGCTCAACAGGACGAAGTCCTGGAGCGCAGCATTGAGCTGGCAAAGGTCTTTGAGACTGATCGCGTTCGGTGCTTCGATTTCTGGCGGCTCGATGAACAAGGTCCTTATCGCGCACCCATGAATGAAATGCTGCACAAAGCCGCTGAAAAGGCCGGCAAGAACAATGTCATGCTTGTTCTCGAGAACGAGCCGGCCTGCAATACAGCAACCGCTTTTGAAGCAGCTCGTGTTCTCGGTGCGGTGAAATCCAAACACCTGATGTTGAACTGGGATCCCGGTAACGCCGCCTCTCATGGAGAGAAAGCTTATCCCGACGGTTACAATCTCCTGCCAAAGAACCGCATCAGTCACTGCCACTGCAAAGACGTTATCCGAAAGGCGGATGGATTCGAGTGGGCAGCGATGGGTCATGGAGAGATTGACTGGGTCGGCCAGTTCAAGGCTTTGAAGCGCGACGGCTACCACGGTGCGGTAAGCCTCGAGACCCACTGGCGCGGTGCAGGGACACCGGAGGACTCAACAGCGCAGAGCTGGGCCGGAATGAAAGACGAACTACAAAGAGCAGGAGCTTTATAGATCTCAAGCAACCAGGAACGAGGCTTTCAGGAGGTTCGCTCATTGACCAATAACAACCAGGTACGCGGATGAAAATTACAGACGCGAAGGTTTTCGTCTGTTCACCCGGACGAAACTTTGTGACGCTTAAGATCTACACCGATGACGGCGTCTACGGCCTCGGAGATTGCACCTTAAACGGCCGAGAGCTTTCCGTCGCCAGTTATCTCACCGATCACGTGATTCCTTGCATCATCGGGCGTGATCCGTTTCAGACCGAGGACATCTGGCAATACCTGTACCGCGGGGCATATTGGCGCAAGGGACCTGTGACAATGAGTGCGATTGCCGCCGTGGACGTCGCATTGTGGGACATCAAAGCCAAGGCGTTGAATACGCCTCTGTACAACTTGCTCGGTGGACTCAGTCGTACCGGCGTCATGGTCTACGGTCACGCCAACGGTCACGAAATTGAAGAGACCGTCCGCGAGGTCGGGCGCTACCGCGAGCAGGGGTATCTGGCTGTGCGAGCCCAGTGTGGCGTGCCAGGACTGGAAAGCACGTATGGAGTTTCCAGGGACAAGATGTTCTATGAGCCGGCGGAGAAGGGATTAGCGCCGGAAAACATCTGGTCATCCGAGAAGTATCTTCTGCAAGTACCCAAGCTGTTCAAGGCCTTGCGTTCCGAGTATGGAGACGATCTGCACCTGTTGCACGACTCGCATCATCGGCTTACACCTATTCAAGCCGCGCGGCTGGGAAAAGAATTGGAGCCTTACCATCTGTTTTGGCTGGAGGATGCTGTACCAGCCGAACTCCAGGAGGGCTTTCGCATCATTCGCCAGCACACAACAACCCCGCTCGCGGTCGGAGAAATCTTCAGCATCATCTGGGATGCGAATGTGTTGATCACGGAACAGCTGATCGACTATCTGAGAATGACTGTGGTGCATGGTGGTGGAATCACGCCACTGAAAAAGGCAGCCGCATTCGCCGATCTGTATCACGTGCAGATGGGATTTCATGGGGCAACGGATCTCTCGCCCGTGACAATGGGTGCAGCCCTGCACTTCGACGTTTCGGTGAGCAACTTCGGAATTCAGGAATACATGCGGCATACGCAACAAACTGACGAAGTTTTTCCCCACTCCTATTATTTCAAGAATGGCTACTTGCATCCGGGAGACCGACCGGGCCACGGAGTAGATTTTGACGAGCGATTGGCAGCGAAGTTTCCTTACGAGCGCGCCTACTTGCCAGTGAATCGAAAACTCGATGGAACCATGTGGAACTGGTGAGGAAGGCAGGCCGAACGTGGAGGCATCATGAACAGAACTCGACGTGACTTTATCAGGCAAACGGTCATTGGCTCGACGGCTTTCGTTGCGTATCCGCACGCAAAACTATTCGGCGCCAATGATCGCGTGCGGGTGGGAATGATTGGTGTCGGTGGACGGGGTCAGGAATTACTCAAACAGATTCTGCAAGTGCCGAATGCTCAACTGGTCGCGATCGCCGATATCTACAGCCGACGGCGAGATGAAGCGAAACAGATGGCGCCCGGCATTCAGACGCTCGATGATCATCGTCGCCTTCTTGACCGGAGCGACATTGATGCTGTGATCGTAGCCAGCCCCTTACATATTCACGCGCGGCACTTTCTGGACACGCTCTCTGCGGGAAAGGATCTGTATTGCGAGAAGACAATGACGTGGTCGATTTCAGAGGCAGAACAATGCCTGGCAGCGGCCAAGAGTTCAAACCGAGTCATCCAGATCGGCCTTCAGCATGAGAGTTCCGGGGCTTTGGCCGATACGAGAACTTGGATCAAGGATGGGCTGGTTGGAAAAGTCACGCAGGTAGAATCATGGATGAGCCGGAACACACCCCACGGCAAAGGCCAGTGGGTACGTCCGACACCTTCCGACTGCACACCCGCCAACGTCAACTGGGGTGCGTTTCTCAATGGACGTCCCGATCAGCCATTTGACGCCTACAAGTTCATCAATTGGAGATTGTTCTGGGAGTTCTCTGGGGGGAACGTGACCGAAAACATGGTTCACCAGATTGCATGGATTATGAGCGCTCTCAACCTGCCGGTGCCGAGCGCGGCATACATGTCGGGCGGCGTCTTCTCGGAAAAGGATGGACGCCAGGTGCCGGACACCATTGCCGTCACACTCGACTTTGCCAACGACCTGGTGGTCACGTGGCAGTCCACTTTTAGCAACAGCCTTTACGGACTAGGGGAGCGTTTGCTGGGAAGCGACGGTACCATCGAGCATACCGCCGGAGCCAATGACATGGTGTCCGACAAGGCAGAAGAGAGCATCCGGTACTTTCCAGAAAGTACCAACCGCCGTGACGGTACCACGCTGACCGGCACGACACCAAACCAGGACCACATGGCGAACTGGATCGATTGTGTTCGCAACCGTAAGACACCAAATGCGCCGGTTGAAATTGGCTATCGTTCCGCCATTGCTGCACACATGGCGAACCTTGCCTATCGCCACAAACAGCGCGTTACTGCAGCGATGGCTAAGTCGATGCAACCGGAATTCTGAATGCGACATGGCAAGGCAAATTGCTTGTCATGTCGGCGGTTAACCGTGGGCTTCAGGCGACCGATCCAGAATCTCCTCATTAGCAGCATCCCAATACTGCTTCTTCCCGGACCAGTAGGCTCGAGCAGCCATAATGCATGCAACCGAGTGAGCGAAGCCGTTGTTTACCGTGCAATGAGGCTGCTGGCGAGAACGCAGGCACTCTAACCAGTTCGCCATGTGCCCTAGCGTCAAATCATCGATGCCCATCGGCGGAATCTTTGTTTCGCCCGGCAGAAGAACATTCTTCGCTGCTCTCTTCTTGTCGATGTCAGCATCTTCCTCATGGGTGCCCAGCTCTTGTATGACCTGGTAACGTGGGCTACCTTCACCTCCGATGTTGATGAGGGTCGCCTTCTTCCCCATATAACGGGTGAAGCTGGGTGCATCGTTGCCAAAGCTTGTGGAGTAGCTCACCAGGAATCCTTTCGGATACTCCAATAAGGCCTGGAACGTGTCGGCGTTCTCCCGGCCATCGTGCCACGCATACACCCCGCCATGCGCTAGCACTGAACGCGGGAAGTGATCGTCCATAAACCAATGCACGAGATCGATTGCGTGACTCATCCATTGGTCAGGAATACCGCTGGAGAACTCTTTGTATAAGCGGAATTCGCAGTAGACTTGCGGATCGAATGGCCGATAGGGTTTCGTGAGCAGCCATTTACGCCAGTCGGTATCTTCTTCCCGGAGCAGCTTGGTTTCTTCGCGCCCGCGCCATCGCGGACCGTGGTAATTCCACACGATCTCGACCTTACTAATGTCCCCGAGTGCGCCGCTCTGCGCTACGTCGTGCGCAGCAATAGGGTAAGGTTCACTCCGATGTTGCGTACCCACCTGCACGATGCGGTTGTTATGCAAAACAGCATCCCGGGCGGCTTTGGCGTCCGTCAGGACATTGCCCATGGGCTTTTCAACGTAGGCGTCTTTGCCTGCTTCCACTGCCATTTTCAGGATGGGCGAATGAGAGTGCTCCGGAGTGGAAATAAGCACTGCGTCAATGTCTTTACTGGAAAGGGCGTCCTCTAGGTATTGGAGCTCCCTCGGCGCCCGGCCGTAATACCCTGTATTCTTCGCGGCAGCTTTTTCGCGGTTCAGCCGCCATAAATCGCAAACGGCGGTCACTTCCACATTGTGACTGCTCTTAAGTTGCGAAACGATCCAAGCTAGGTCACCCCCGCGACTGCCGGTGCCGATATGGCACAAGGAGATGCGATCGTTCGCACCTACGATCCGGCCGTAGGACAAAGCTGTGTTGGAGAAGGCTGCGCCCGCAGCGACCAGAGCGGATGTGGTTAAGAACGTTCTACGGTTGATTGATAGGTCTGAATCGCTCAAGCTTGCCTCCCGGACAATTTGTGAGCTTGCGCTCCGACGTTGAATCGTTCGCAAGAGCGAGAAAGTCAAACAGTTTAGCATCCACCAAGCAGCACCCGTACTATATGTGAAAATAGAAGCCGGATGCCAACCAACCTGGAGCCATGGAGACGTCAACTTTTCGCAGGGTCTTCAAAGCATTTCACTATCGCGATTTTAGACTGATGTGGATCGGCGCCTGCATGTCGAGCATTGGCACCTGGATGCAGATCGTCGCGCAGGGCTGGCTGATCTACCGGCTGAGCCACTCGGCTTTTCTGCTCGCATTGGACCAATTCCTCGCGGGCATCCCAATATTTCTCTTCTCCTTGATCGGGGGTGTAGTAGCGGACCGCGCGGAGAGACGCAAGATTCTTCTCGGCTCTCAGTATGTGCAGATGGCCTGTGCTGCTCTGCTTACTGTGCTCGTAGCAACTGGAACGGTACACGTCTGGCACATTCTGACTCTTTCCTTCTTCTCTGGCCTGGCTCAAGCATTTGGCGGCCCGGCGTATCAGGCACTCATTCCTACTCTGGTCGATAGAGAAGATATGCCGAATGCCATTGCCCTCAATTCGATTCAGTTCAACACAGCAGTGACTATCGGTCCCGCACTCGCAGGACAGGCCTTGGCAAAATTAGGAGAGTCGTGGTGCTTTGGACTAAATGCACTTTCCTTCCTCGCCCCTATTGTTTCGCTGTTGATGATTCGCACTCGCTTCCTCCCGGCAAAAACAACTGAGTCGATCTTTGAGAGTCTGAAACAGGGCATCAAGTTCGTGCGCAAGCAGGGCTCGATGGAAGCGCTCATCGCGCTGGCGTTCTGCATGACGGCTTTGAGCATGCCCATGCGCACTTACATCCCAGTGTTCGTCAAAGACTTTTTTCATCGTGGTCCAGAGACTTACGGAAACCTGCTCTCTATGATGGGAATTGGCTCGATCTGCGGCTCATTACTCATTGCGGGACTTGGGAACATCGCATATAAAGGCCGGCTTGCGCTCACAACTCTCATCAGCTTGGGCGCAGGTATATCGGTCTTTTCGCTATCCCGATCCTTGACGCTCAGCTACGCCATGCTGGTTCTGGTAGGGGCGTCAATGATGGCGGTTTTCGCGACTGTCACCTCACTGGTTCAATTGATTACGACCAACGAAATGCGCGGGCGAGTAATGAGCGTCTACAACTGCGCATTCCGCGGTGGTATGCCCATGGGCAATCTGCTATCTGGATGGCTCGTGCCTGTGTTTACAGCACCTGTGGTACTCGGGGCAAATGGACTGGCGCTGATTCTGATGGCCCTGTACTTCTTCCTGGTGCAGCGCCGTGTCGCAGCGCTTTGAGCAGGTAGAAATTCCCAGCACAGAGCCTCAGTTATCCGGATCCAGTCCGACTGCG
>Ga0070661_100001902_pt1 | contig 14468 bp, 10 predicted proteins | sample KBSC43metaG_FD_64663 | JGI IMG/M metagenome (GOLD analysis project Ga0070661, IMG submission 64663) | Corn rhizosphere microbial communities from Kellogg Biological Station, Michigan, USA - KBS C4-3 metaG | ecosystem: Host-associated > Plants > Roots > Rhizosphere > Soil ...
ATCAGTAATGAGTAATAATGAGTAATGAGTGATGAGTGATGAGTAAAAGTGCGCATTACTCATCACCCATCACTCATTTTGGTACCACCATCTAAAGCTTAAAGGAATAAAAGGAGCAAAGTTTTCGTTTCTCCAGCCTTCCCTTGATAAAATTCTAAAAGGACGTGGTGCTGTTTTCCACTTGACAGCGTAACAACACTGTCTTCAAGCACTTTTTTCATTGATGATGACAAGTTTTCAATGCTAGTGGGAAGATGAGCGCAGTTTTGTAATTTCTTTGAATCCTTTTTGATGCATCAATGCCTGTCGCTTTTGCCCCGAATATTCTTTTGGAAACATCCTAAAAAATGGCATTTCGAAAAGCATCGGTTCGGCAGGAAAATTCTCGTTTGAATCCATGTTTACAAATTCACCTTTTGCGAGAAACGCTGAATGGTACGCCAGCTATTTTCAAAAATTATTTGATGGAATCCCTTCCGGGGTTCGTTGTTCTGAAACAAAGGCCAAAGGAGTAGTTGGTTTGGCTGTGTTGCGACCTTTCCCACAATTTGGTTCTGGAAATTGGACTAGGCTTTATTTCTGGTTCATTCGTTACCCAGGCTGATTCTAAATAGGCATTATGAAAAAAGGAATGCGTGCAGGCAGTTCCTTGTCCCGGGTGAACATTTGGCGAACCCTCTGTTAATCCAAATTCGCCCAAAACTCTTGCAACCAACTCCGGCTTCTCAATAAACAGAAAGACATGATCCACTTCCATTGGACATTTTTTGAATTATCTCGTAAATAACTGCCGCGGTCCGATTAACCGAGCTCACAAATATATTCCTCGTTCAATTTTCAAACTTCTTCTTTATCGATCTATCCGAAAGGAAATTGAAGCGCAAATCGAATCGGGAAGGAGTGCGACGCACGAAACAAATTGCGGCGCTGCAACAGTTGGGTTTCTTCAAATTTTCAGTCGCCAAGATCTACCGTCCCTGGGTATCCAAATCTGTAATTCTTCCGCCCGCGAAGTCGGGAAGGCGAGTCCGCAACTTAACTCAAAAATTGAGTAGAAAACGATCTTTTTTCGGGAGCTAATAAAATTAGTAAAAGGCAGTTTCCAACGCAAGACTGAGGCTACAAATATTCGAAGTTAGCAGTTATGATACCTATTAGATAATACTCAATGTTTTATAATATTTATCGTAAATAAAATTAATGACCATTTCATTGAATTTATATCCCAAATACACTTCTTTTATAAATGAACTTGTTTATTCCGATATAGAAGCATTGTATCCTAATAACCATCAGATTAATTTTAGTTGATCCAATTTTACTTTATATACCAATGAGCATTAAAAATTTATTACATATTGAGATTATGGTCGCTGGGTAGTTTTGCGATGGGTCGGAGCTTTAATCCGTCGAGCCTTTGCATTATCTTGAGGGCTTTACTATTCTTAGGACCGACTTAATGAAAACTGCAATCCGCCCTTCGCTCACCCTATTGGTGACTGCTGTACTCACTTGCCTGTGTGTATCTGCTCAGGATTTTTCAAATAAGGGAAAGGAATTTTGGTTGGCGTACTGTTATCACGTTGGAATGGTCAATGGCGGTAGCGCGCCTACCATGACTCTATATCTTACTTCGGATGTTGCGACTACCTACGACGTGGAGATCTATGGAGGGACAAATTTGCAATCGGGAGCGATTGCTCCTGGGCAGGTGGTGTCCGTGGATATTCCATCCAATTATTTCATCAACGACGAAGGGATTTTTGCAAACAAGGCCATTCGTGTAACGGCTGCGAATCCAATTGTCGTTTATTCCTATATCACCAGGTTGCAGGCAAGCGGAGCCACTTTATGTTTGCCGACGGCCGTGCTTGGCAAGGAATATTATTCCATGAATTTTACCCAAGTGTCTAACGAGCCTAATTCAAATTCGTATCTCACAATTATAGCCGTAGAAGATAATACAACAGTAGAGATCACGCCTTCGGTTAATACAAAGAACGGATGGTTGGCCAACGGAGTTTACACGGTCAATCTCAACAAGGGCCAAATTTACCAGGTGCTTGGTGCGTTGGATAATGTCAATGCTATGACTGGTGCGGACCTTACGGGTACACATATACGCTCCATTTCATCAGGAACGGGAGGGTGTAAAAAGATCGCGGTTTTTTCAGGTAGCGGTAAGGTCAGGATCCCGAAAGGTTGTAATGCTACGAGCTCAGATAATTTGTACCAGCAACTATATCCCATGGTATCGTGGGGGAAAAAATATTTAACGGCACCAAGCAAGAATAATCCCAACAACTATTATCGCATTGCAAAAAGCAACCCCGCGGCCAATGTGTATGTAAATGGCGCACTGGTTCCCGCGTCTTCATTTAACAATGGCGTGTGGTGCCAGTTTTTTGACAATAGGCCAAACGTCGTCGAATCGGATCTTCCTATTTCAGTCACTCAATACTTCACAACGCAGGCATGTGACGGAAATATGGGAATGGTATATGACCCGGATATGATCGTGCTGAATCCGGTTGAACAGAACATTAACAAAGTAACACTTGTCAATCCTCCATTAGCTAATCCGACTCCGCCCTACGAGCATCACTTGCAAATAATAATGACAAATGCGGGAACGGGAATATCGTCGTTTCGCCTGGATGGATCACCGGTAAATAATGGCTGGACGGTTCATCCAACGGACGCCACTTATTCGTACTTGTATCTTGACGTAGCAGAAGGTTATCATACTCTAAGTTCAGATTCAGGATTCAATGCACTCGCTTATGGATTTGCGAATGCCGAATCGTATGGCTATTCTGCGGGCGCTAATGTGAAAGACTTGTATCAATTTATGTCCGTTAGAAACAAGTATGCTACAGTAAACTTTCCGGCTGGCTGTAAAAATTCGCCTTTGTTCTTTTCAATAACCTTTCCTTATCAGCCGACGGAGATACGATGGATTTTTGGCGCAGCGTTGAACGCAATGGGCATCTCAGACACAACAATCATCAGCCCTATCTATGATTCCGCATGGACCATCAATGAGCGTCTGGTGTATAAATACAATCTTCCATTGCCATATACTGTAAGTGCTGCGGGCACTTATCCAGTACAGGTAGTTGCCGAAAACCCATCTTCAGATGGATGTAGCGGCGACCAGGTCATTGACTACGACTTACAGATATTTGAATCACCTGTCGTTAATTTCTCTTTTAGCAGCAACGGTTGTCTTACAGATTCTGTACACTTTGTTGGAACTACGAACGCCGGTGGCAGAAATATCGCCCGTTATTCATGGGACCTCGGTGACGGAACTATTGAGTCGACTCAAAACACTGTTCATCTTTACCAGTCCGCAAATTCTTACGCAGTCAAATATTCAATAATTACGGACATTGGTTGCTTTTCCGACACTCTAGAGCAAACTGTTCCTGTAAGCCTTCCTCCGGTTGCAAACTTCGAAGTTTCCATGCCGGCCTGCGAAAACAAGGTGCTGAGTTTTACTGATCAGTCTTCTGTTTCTTCGGGACCTCCGATAACGAAATGGACATGGAATTTTGGCGACGGTTCACCCGACGTTGTTTCAATAAATGGCAACCAACAGTCTCACACCTATACCTCGGCTGGAACAAATACTGTAAGCCTGTTAGTGGAAACGGCTTCGGGATGCAAAAGTCTTTTGTCGTCGCATCAAATTATTGTTGGAACTTTTCCTGTCGTCAACTTTATTCTTCCTGAAAGTTGTCTCAATGATCCATTTTCCTCATTCATTGATAGTAGCTCTATTGCTGATGGTACAGCAAACTCACTTACCTACGACTGGAATTTTGGTGATGCAAATGGAGTTGGCCCTACTACATCGAATTTAAAGGATCCGCAACACAAATACATCAATGCAGGACCATACAACGTGACGGAAACAGTTACTTCAAGCGTCGGCTGTGCATCATCTGTCACGAAAACATTTTTTGTCAATGGTCCGGTTCCTGTTGCGGCGTTTTCTTTACACGAATCCGGCTCAGTTTGCGGTGGAAGTGTTATTCACCTTGAAGATAATTCAATGGTAAACCCGGGCAATGTTATAAAGATTGAGATCTATTGGGATTATGCAAATGATCCTTCAGCAAAAACAGTAGACGATGAGCCTTCCAATGGAAAAGTCTACACATATACTTATGCCGAACTTAATTCCACGGCAAGTAAGAATGTTACAATAAGATATATTGTTTACTCAGGACAAACCTGCGCTCAATACATTGACAAGGTCATAACATTACTGCCCTTGCCAACGCTTCAATTCGACCCATTCAACGGAGTGTGTGCGGATGTTCCACCATTTCAGATCACAAAGGCATCCGTATCAAATGGATTGCCGGGAGAAGGAAGTTTTACCGGCCCGGGAGTTTCAGCATCTGGAAAGTTTGATCCTTCTATTGCTGGCGACGGACTTAAGACAATACGATATAGTTATATCGCAACTAATGGCTGTTCGAATTATACTGAACAAACCATTGAAGTGTATCCTGTTCCTACTGCAGATGCAGGCCCTGATAAAACGGTTCTTGAAGCCGGTGAGGTTACATTGACACCTGCAGTAAATGTAAATTACCCGGTAACTTATTTGTGGTCGCCTTCTACCTGGTTGAATAACGATGAGGTGATGTCGCCGAAATCAACTCCTAAGAATGATATTACTTATACACTGAGAGTAACATCGGATAAAGGGTGTAGCAGTTCAGATATGGTCTTTGTGAAGATCCTTAGATCGCCGCTGGTACCAAATATTTTTAGTCCTAATGGAGATGGAGTGCATGACAGATGGGAGATCCCGTTTTTGATGAGTTATCCCGGTTGCACAGTTGATGTGTACAACCGCTATGGTCAGTTAGTCTATCAGTCGCTGGGTTATGACAAGCCGTGGGACGGAATTATAAATGGTAACCAGGCGCCTGTGGGAACCTATTACTATATCATCGATCCAAAAAATGGAAAACAAAAAATGTCAGGCTATGTAGATGTAATACGTTGATCATGAAAAAAGTTTTTGTAACGATAATGACTGTGTTGCCGGCTGCAATCACATTTGCGCAGCAACGCCCGCATTATACCCAATACATCCTTAACAATTATATTCTCAATCCAGCAATAACTGGAATTGAAAATTATACAGATATTAAGCTCAGTGCAAGAGACCAGTGGGTGGGTTTGAACGGAGCTCCGCGCACTGCCTACTTTACTGTACAAAGCCCTATCGGTAAAAAGGATTATCGGACCACCGCAACTTCGTTCGATATACCGGGAGAAAACCCACGGGGCAAGGCGTATTGGGAATCATATACTGCTGCTGAACCTCACCATGGAATTGGTATGATCGTAATGAATGACCGTACCGGGAGCTTCAATCGGTTCACTGCTGATGTTACTTACGCTTATCATATTGGATTAAATGCGACGACTAATCTTGCGGGAGGATTTTCCGCAGGGATCACAAAAATTGGGATTGACAGATCAAAGACAGATTTCACTGGCAGCGGAGATCCGAATGATCCTGCGGCAGGAGCAGCATATGGTGGCTACATCAATAAAATAAAACCAGACCTGGGAGTAGGTTTATGGCTTTATTCCCGTGATTATTTTTTTGGCTTGTCTGCACAGCAGGTAATTCCTCAAAAATTTTCATTTGCCGATGACGCCGTAGTATCCACTCCGGGAAGATTGATTCCTCACTTGTTCCTGACAGGTGGCTATAGGTTCTTATTGAATGATGATATCAACGCTGTTCCATCTGTTATGCTAAAATATATCCAGGGATCGTCAGAAAATAATTTCCAGGTCGAGACAAACATCAAAATGCAATACAGGGACCTTTTCTGGCTAGGAGGCAGTTATCGTTACCAGGATGGTTATGCGGCAATGCTCGGAGTAAATGTTAGCAACACGTTCAATGTTGGCTATGCGTATGATTTCACAACTACAAATTTGAATACTGTTAGTCGCGGCACTCACGAAATAGTTCTCGGATTTCTCATCGGAAATAAATACAACGGGGCATGCCCGAGATGTAATTGGTAAAGAAAAAACCAGAATTTATAGGATGATAAAGGAGTGTAAGGATTCTGAACATCTCTGTGTTATGGCAAAAAGTCTAAACGTCAAACGACCAGGAATATTGATGTAAGCGCTCTCCCCGAAAATAGATTTTAATCCGTGGAATCGTGGTTCTACAGATGAATGATCTTTCTTTCCTTGATCGCCTTGATAGTCTGTATTTGTTGCTCAACCTGCTTCTTTTGTTTCTTTATTTCACAAAGCTGGAGGTCCGTATCAGGAATTGAAACCGCCTTGTTTTGTGTCATCCAGTCTTCTGCTTTGTTCAGATCATCGAGAGCAATATTATAAACTTCAGTAAGACTATCGAGTTTAATTGTATTAATAGCTGTAGTTAATTGGATATTTACTTTTTCCCAGTTGATATTGTTATAAGAAAGGCGAAGCTTGTCTTCCAATTTTTGCCAGTTCACTTTCGCCAGGTCAACGTAATATTTCTGTTTCAAACATTCTTTTTCATTTTCAGTGAGCGCATCAGCTACATTCTTCTCTACCTGCTTCCATTGACCTTCTTCCAATATTTTCTTCGTTGCTTCTACAGTTCCTCTCACTTGTTCTTCCTGGTACCTTTTCAATTTGGGTTCTAATTGCATTCTCTGATCAACCAGTGCAAAGTCGCCCGCCCTTTCAGCGGTCCTTAAAACAAAATGTTGCTCAGGAACAACCACATTGACTTCCTTAAGATGTTCAATTTTTCTCGTTGGTTTGGTTGGCTTTGCCGTGATTGCATTATTTTCTGTATTGACAACAGCCGTTTGAGTCTCTGTTTTCGGCTTTTCAACCGGGTTGTCAATTGTGAATTCTCTTCCATCCGATACAAGCTGATAAAATGGATTTGTAAATGCACTAAAAGTTAAAGAATCATTTTGTATTACGGGAGAGCTGAAGAAAAAGATCGCATTCAATCCAACCACACAAATCAATCCTGCAAGTAAACCTCCTAATTTTTTAAAGTCAGGGGTTTTTCTTTTTTCGATGCCCAATATTTTTTCAATTCGATGAAGCAGATCACTTCTCTGCCCGGCGGCAGCAACTGCCATTCTTTGGCGCATGAAATTATTTTTCTCCAGCACCAGCAGTGCAGAAGCATACCCATGAGGGTCGTATTGAAACTGCATGACTATTTCATCACAACTCTTTTCCCTTTCCCTCTCAATTGTTTTTGCAAAAAGTTTTACAAAGGGATTAAAGTACAGAATGGTATTGACGAAATTGATAAGAAGGTTTATAAAATAGTCGTGGCGCCGAATATGTGCCAGTTCGTGCAGCAATACAGCCTCAACTTGCTTAAGTGTCAAATTATTGATCGCTGCGATCGGCATCAAAATGATAGGTTTGAGAAAGCCGATCGTAACAGGAGAGGAGATGAGGTCGGAGATATAAATATGAACAGGTTTGTGAATGCCCATCCTTTCCGCAAAGCGCTGCACAAAAATTCTCAAGTCAACATTGCATTTTGATAAACCTGTTGAGCGAATTACCTGGACAAATTTATAGTTACGAATAAACTGAACAGTGGGAAGGATCAGCAACAACAAATAAACTGCAGAAGCGTAAGGCAGGATAAATTGCAGCTTTTCATTCCAGGCGGTGTTGCCTGTTTCAAATGAACCAACGGCCAACAAGGAACGTTTTATAGAATCAGGGTCAATGAACCAGTGAAAGATCAATGTATAGATGAACCACACAAAACCGGTGCTTAATAAAATTGCCGCAAGCTTGCTTTTGGCCGCCGGTTTATTGATGCCAAACGATAATATCACCTGGAATATCACCCATAAAAATGCCATTTGCCAGAGACTGTTCAATACAGCCCAGCCCATTGCCTGCAGAAAGTTGGACCCGAGCGCAGTCGGGATGCCGAAGGAAAACATGTCTACTGATTTTTAAGCTGATTCAATAAAGCCTGGATCTCTTCCAATTCTTCCGGACTTGCCTTGTGTTCGCCAGTGCCCAGCGCTTGTATTACAAGTTGTGTTGGGGAACCGCCAAACAAAGAATCAATCATCTTGCTTAGTAAATGCTTTTGAGTTTTTTCTTTGTTCACTGCAGCCTGGTACACGTGTGTGCGCATCGAGTCATCTCTTTTTACCAAACCTTTTTCGTGCATGATCTGCATTAGCTTCAAAGTAGTCGTATAACCAGCATCTTTTGTCTTCGCAAGTTCTTCGTGAACCTCGCGAACAGTCGCTAAGCCTTTTGTCCAAAGAATCTGGAGAATCTCCAGTTCGCTTTCAGTAGGTTTTACATATTTAGTGTTTGACATAAAGCCGATCAATTTGAAACCGAATATACGACTATTTTCGTATGAACAAGAAATCATAAGCTTTTTTATCTTTTTTTAACAGGCTTTAACATTGAGACGCAAAGTGTTCGAAAACGTTACACTTTTTGGAAGAAACTATTTTATGAGCGATGAGTTTTATGTGATTGACGGGAGCAATGGCTGGATAAAACAGTTTATATTATCTATTAAGCTATTTTTGATGCGAGGCGTTATTTCAGGAGCGTCGACGATCATGTCTGACGACTCACGACTGACGACTCACGATTCACGACTCACTATGAAGCATCTCTTCCATTGTATAGACGCTCACACTTGTGGCAATCCGGTTAGGCTTGTGAAAGAAGGTGGCCCATCATTGAATGGAGGCAACATGAGTGAAAAGCGCCAGCATTTTTTGAAGGAATATGATTGGATAAGAACCGGGCTAATGTTTGAACCCCGCGGCCACGATATGATGAGCGGAAGTATTTTATATCCTCCGCACGATCCTCAAAATGATGCATCGGTTTTATTTATTGAAACAAGCGGTTGCCTTCCGATGTGTGGTCATGGAACCATCGGCACTATCACTATCGCGATTGAAGAAGGTTTGATAAGACCGAAGACTCAAGGGACCGTGAGAATAGAAGTTCCGGCCGGATTAGTGATCGCTGGATACAAAACGGTCGGCAGTCAGCAGTCTGCAGTTGGCACAGGCTGTTTAAAAGTGCAATCAGTTAAATTCACGAATGTTCCTTCTTTTCTTCATTCATCTCAGCTAACTGCTGTGTGTCCCGAACTGGGGGAATTGGTTTTTGATGTTGCATATGGTGGAAATTTTTATGCGATCATTGATATACAAAAAAATTTCAAAGGCTTGGAAAATTATGCTGCCGATAAACTAATTATTTGGGCAAGAGAGTTGAGAAAGAATATAAATGCAAAATATAAGTTTATCCATCCTGAAGATCCAACGATCAATTATTGCACACATGTTTTATGGGCGGGAGCAGTCATCGATCAAACTTCGACAGCAAGAAACGCTGTGTTTTATGGTGATAAAGCCATCGACCGCTCACCTTGTGGTACGGGCACTTCAGCAAGGATGGCTCAGTGGTATACAAAGGGATTATTGAAAAAAGGGGATGAATTTATTCATGAAAGCATCATTGGCAGTAAATTTATAGGTAGAATTGAAGAAGAGCTTTCTGTTGACGGGAAACCTGCCATTAAACCATCCATCGAAGGCTGGGCAAGGATCTACGGACATAATATTATTTCAATCGATAAAGATGACGACCCATATGCGTATGGATTCCAGGTGGTGTGATGGTGAATGGTGAGTGGTGAATGGTGAATTTTTACTCATGACGGACGACTCACTAAAAGCTGAGCGGATTACGGGACGTACAAGAGTGCGATCCCGAAAAATCGGGACAGGCTGCAACGAATGTCAAATAGAGCTGTAAACGCTTGCTACATGAAAAAACTAATTTTACTAACTACACTGGCTGCAACTATCAAAGCTATTTCGCAAACTCCTTCGCAGAAATTTGAATTCGTTAATTTTTCGCAGGTTAATATCACGGATAATTTCTGGAAACCAAAGATCGATAAGGTAGCAACTGTGACGATGAAGGCGTGTATCTACCAGACAGAGATAAAGACTCCGCGCATTCGCAATTTTGAAAAAGTAGCACGAAACAAGGGAGAAAAATTTGAGGGTCTCTATTACGATGACAGTGATGTATACAAAGCCCTCGAAGCAATCGCTTATGCATTGAAAACACATCCCGATCCTGCACTGGAAGCAAAGGCCGATGAATGGATCGATAAAATAGCGGCGGCGCAATTACCCGACGGATACCTGGATACTTATTTTACATTGCGCGATATCAATCAACGTTGGACAAATATTGAAGCACATGAAGATTATAATGCGGGGCATTTAATTGAAGCAGCTGTTGCTTATTATAATGTTACGGGAAAAAGAAAATTCCTGGATGTTGCCATACGGTTAGCCAATCACATTGATTCCACTTTTCGTTTGGGAAATAAAAAATGGTTCAGTGGCCATGAAGAGATAGAACTGGCGCTTGTGAAATTGTACAAGGTAACTAATGATGACCGTTATTTGAAACTGGCGGACTGGTATCTTCAGCAAAGAGGAAAAGAAGGGATTTATAATTATGAAGGCAAATGGGTTACACCAGCGTATTGGCAGACTCTGAAGCCGCTGAAAGATCAAACAGAAATTACTGGTCACGCAGTACGGGCAATGTATTTATATACCGGGGTTGCTGATGTAGCTGCGCTTACAGGTGACAATGGCTACATGAATGCAATGCAAAAGGTTTGGGAAGATGTTGTGTATCGCAATATGTATATCACCGGTGGCATCGGTTCCGCGGGAGATAATGAAGGTTTTTCAAAAGATTATGACCTGCCAAATGAAGACGCTTATTGTGAAACCTGTGCGAGTGTTGGAATGGTTTTGTGGAACCAACGCATGTGTCAATTGACAGGCGACAGTAAATACATTGATGTCTTGGAAAGAAGTTTATATAATGGAGCGCTGGATGGATTAAGTTTAAGTGGTGATCATTTCTTTTACGACAATGTGCTTGCATCAAACGGTCAGCATCAGCGAAGAGAGTGGTTTGGTACCGCTTGTTGCCCCGCAAACATTGCAAGACTGGTTACATCTGTTGGCAATTATATTTATGGAAAGAGTAGTGATGGCATTTGGATAAATTTATTTGTTGGAAGCAACACAAATGTGAAAGTTGGAAATACGGATGTCGCAGTAAAAATGGAGACAAATTATCCCTGGGATGGCAAAGTGAAGATCAATATTGATCCAAAAGAGAAAAGAAACTTTTCCGTTCGCATTCGTATTCCTGACTGGCAAAAGGGTGGGATCGTCCCCGGAGATCTTTATAAAAATACAAATGCTTCACAATCGGTTTTGTTGTTTACTGTAAATGGCAAGGTTACTTCCTTCCAGCAAGGAAACGGATATGCGCTCATTGATCGGAAGTGGCAAAAAGGCGATGTGATAAGTTTTGAATATAATATGCCCATTACGGAAATTGCAGCAAGGTCTGAAGTAAGGTCAGACGTAGATCGTATTGCTCTTCAACGCGGCCCGCTTGTGTATTGCCTAGAAGGCGCAGACAACAAAGACGGTGTTTGGAATGTAGTTCTTCCTGCCCATACAAATTTTATAACAACTGATTATAAAGTTTTAGATGAGCCGGTGATCGCATTGCAAACTGAGTTACCGTCAGCATTGGCAAATGAAAATGGCGATGGAATAAAAATCGAAAAGAGAAAGATCACGGCCATCCCGTACTATTGCTGGGCAAACCGTGGAGCGAATGATATGCAGGTTTGGTTGCCGACTAAGATCAAGGAAGTAAAGATTAATTACTCGTCGAAATATGAAGATGGAGGGAACTATTAGATTTGGAAAAGGTGAATTGGGAAATTTTGGAATTGCAATTTCCCAATTCCAAAATTCAAAATTACAAGCATCATTACATTCAAATAAAACAATTATCATGTCATCCCGAAGAAAATTTTTGCAAAATGCCTCTGCCCTTGCGGCAGGAGGAGTGGTTTTATCTTCCTTTGATAGTAAAACGTTGTCCATTTTAAAAAATAAGATGGCGCCCTCAGATCAAATAAATATTGCCGCTATCGGCGTCAACGGAATGGGCTTTGCCGATCTCAGTGCCATGCTGAAACATGAAGGAGTCAATCTTGTTGCGCTATGCGATATAGATAAAAATGTTTTAGATAAACGATCCGCCGACCTTTCGAAATTGAATGTAGACATGTCGAAGGTCAAAACATTTGGAGATTACCGTAAGGTCCTTGAATTAAAGGATGTGAACGCGGTAATCATCGGCACACCTGATCACTGGCATTGTAAGATCATGGTAGATGCATGCATGGCGGGAAAGGATGTGTATTGCGAAAAACCCGTGGGTAATTCTATTGCTGAGTGCAGGGCCATGGTAGCTGCACAAACAAAATATAATCGAGTTGTGCAGGTTGGTCAATGGCAGCACAGTAATAAACATTACCAGGATGCAATGGACTTTGCACATTCCGGAAAATTGGGAAACGTGCGGCTGGTAAAAGCATGGGCTTACCAGGGATGGATGAAACCTGTTCCTGTGCAACCTGATAGCAATGCTCCTGCCGGAGTTGACTATGACATGTGGCTGGGTCCCGCGAAAAAACGTCCTTTTAATCCAAATCGTTTTCATTTCAATTTTCGCTGGTATTGGGATTATGCAGGCGGATTAATGACCGACTGGGGCGTGCACATGATCGATTATGCATTGCTCGGCGCAAAGGCAGAAGTTCCAAAAAGCATTGTAGCGAGTGGTGGAAAATTTGCCTATCCTGATGATGCTGAAGAAACACCGGATACATTAACAGCTGTTTTTGAATTTAACGGTTTTAACATGCTGTGGGAACATGCAACGGGCATCAATGATGGTCCGTATCAACGTGACCACGGCGTCGCATTTATTGGGAACAATGGGACGTTGGTTGTTGATCGTGGTGGTTGGGAAGTGTTCCCTGAGGTTATCAATGGGCAAAATAAAATGGAGGCTGTAGCAAGACAGAAGAAAGTGGATGATGGACTAGCGCTGCATACAAAAAATTTTGTTGAAACCGTAAGATCAAGAAAGGTCGAGGATTTAAAATGCCCGGTACAATTGGCAGCGCACGTAGCTACCGTTTGTGATATGGGAAATATTGCATTCCGGACGGGTAAAAAAATTTATTGGGATGCAGCCTCAGATAAATTCACGGAAGAAGAAGCCAATAAATATCTTGCTGCCGAATATCATAATGGCTATACGCTTCCAAAAGTTTAGTATTCACCTGAAAATTTGTGAAAATGAAGAAAACACTAACTGCACTTTTGATTTTTGCTTTGTCATTTAAAGCTGAAGCGCAACAAAAGATCTGGCCTGAGAAAAAAGCGAATGATTGGTATGCGCAACAAGGTTGGCTGGTCGGCTGCGATTTTTTGCCGAGTACTGCCATCAATCAATTGGAGATGTGGGAATCTGAAACTTTTGACACAGCCACGATCAATCGTGAATTGGGTTGGGCAGAAGAAATAGGATTTAACACACTGCGCGTTTTCCTTCACGATCTTGTTTGGGAAAATGACTCTATCGGCTTCAAAACAAGGATCAACACGTTTTTGACAATTGCTTCAAGCCATCACATCAAACCGTTGTTCGTTTTTTTTGATGATTGCTGGAATCCCGAGCCAAAGTATGGAACACAGCCATTACCAAAGCCGGGTGTACACAATTCAGGGTGGATGAGGAGCCCGGCTCAGTCTGTACACAATGACAGCACGAGGTGGTATGTTCTTGAACGATATGTGAAAGACGTGCTGGCGAGTTTCAAATATGATCCAAGAATTCTTTGTTGGGATCTTTATAATGAACCCGGCAATAGTGGCTATAACCTGAGCTCTCTGCCATTACTAAAAAAAATATTTGAGTGGGCGTGGAGCGTTCGTCCTTCTCAGCCATTGACAGTGGGCGTTTGGTATGATAATAAAGAATTGAATGAATTCCAGCTCAGCAATTCTGATATCATCACGTTCCACAATTACAATAAGACAGAGGATATGGAGAAGGAAATAAAAGAGCTTCAGAAAAGAAACCGGCCATTGATCTGCACTGAATATATGGCAAGAACAAATGGAAGTACATTTGAAACACATCTTCCCATTCTGAAAAAATACAACGTGGGCGCGATCAATTGGGGTTTTGTAAGCGGCAAGAGTAATACTGTCTTTCCCTGGGGAAGCAAGGAAGGAAGCCCTGAACCAAAGACCTGGTTTCATGATATTTTCAGAAAGGACGGAACGCCATTTGACAAAAATGAAGTTGCCGTGATAAAAAATTTAACCGGAAAAAATCAAACCGCCGATCGTTAAAAAAGATAAGCGAGAATTTATGATTAAGACGCTTTTTATCTTTGCTGCCTTGATAGTACCGATTACTTTTTGGGGTCAGAATTTTAAGAACAGAAATGTCGTCGGGCAGGA
>Ga0070661_100001909_pt1 | contig 14438 bp, 7 predicted proteins | sample KBSC43metaG_FD_64663 | JGI IMG/M metagenome (GOLD analysis project Ga0070661, IMG submission 64663) | Corn rhizosphere microbial communities from Kellogg Biological Station, Michigan, USA - KBS C4-3 metaG | ecosystem: Host-associated > Plants > Roots > Rhizosphere > Soil ...
TTTCGGCCCCAAGTGTTGGCATTGAGCGCGTTGTTGCGGAAGTACTCAAAGGCACTTCCGTGGAAGTTGCTGGATCCGCTCTTGGGAACGAGGCGGATGAGCCCGCCCGAGGTGCGGCCATATTCGGCGGGATAGTTTGAACTGAGAACCTGAATCTGCGAGGTGGAATCGACATCGGCGACGCCTGTACTGGTACCATTCGACCGCGTGCGCACCATCGGCGCGCCATCGAAGGTTTGCATGCTCTCCTGGCTTCGTGCTCCGTTTACATTCAGAGGATTGTCAAGGCCAAAACCGAGGGCCGCCATGGAGTTGTTGCGCACGACACCCGGCTCCATCTGGGCGAGGTAGAGCGGGTTGCGTCCATTGAGCTGGATATTTTTCACCTGCTCCTCAGTGATCAACTGCCCTACCGAGCCGCTCTCGGTCTGCACCGTGTTTACACCCGCTTGTACCGTCACCTCAGTCGTCGCGCTGCCGATTTTAAGAGTGACATCGATCCGGCGGCCAATGCTGGGGTCCAGATGCACGTCACTCAAGTTGATCGTTTCGAAGCCTGACTTCTCGACGCGGACACTGTAATCGCCTGAGGAAAGGTTCGTCAGGGTGAAGCTGCCGTTGTCGTTCGTTGCGATGGAACGCTCTGCCAAAGTGGCCGCGTTGCGGACGGTGATTTTCGCTTGCATGACAAGTGCGCCGGACGAGTCCGTCACCGTACCGGATAAGGATGAACTGTCAGATTGAGCGCATGCAGGTGCGATGGCCAAGAGAAACATGACCGTCCAGAGCAGTAACGCGAGGCGCGATTCGACCTTATTTTCCATAGGAGCCTCCGAAGTTGTCCCGCGGGAAATCGATATGATTGCGATATCACAACGCTCAATGGTTTACGCATTGCAGCGTCGATTGTCAACAACGAATCTACAAATTTACTTGTTCTTCTTGGCTAGGTAGTGAGGCGGGCCTATGATAAGGCAAACATAGATAATGAAAAAGCCCGTGCTGAAATCGCTTTCTACTAGACGAGCAACGCTGCAGGACGTAGCTAGCCTTGCTGGAGTAGGACCAATGACCGTCTCTCGGACGATCAACGGCCATCCGTACGTCTCGGTTAATACCGCTAAGAAAGTGAAAGCGGCCATTCGTGAGCTTGGCTACAGGCCAAATCACGCTGCGCGGGTCCTTAGTGGACAGTTAACCCGAACCATTGGGCTGATAGTGCCCGATGTCTCGGACCCCTTTTTTTCCGTCGTCAGCCATGCCGTTCAGGAGGCGGCGCGGGAAAGCGGCTATCTGGTGTGGCTCGCTGCCTCCGAGGAAGACCCTGCCAGTGAAGCAGCGCAGCTGGAAATGATGATGCACCATCCGGTGGATGGCATCCTTCTAGTTCCGGCGCAGAGCCGAGAGAAGCATCTGAAGCAACTAGTCGCGGGTTCAGTTCCCATCGTCACGATCGACAGACCAATCGAAGTGGCGACGACAGACTCGGTTGGTGTCGAGAACAGAGCTGGGGCACGTATGGCGGTAGAACATCTGATTCAGCATGGCCATGCCCGAATCACGTGCGCGGCCGCAAATGCACATTTGCAGACCATCAGAGAGCGGATTGCAGGCTATCGGGAATCCCTGCGCAGCGCAAAGCTTCGGCCCTCCCAGGAGGTATACCTGTCGAGTCAGGCTTCGGCGAGACAAGCTTTGTCCGAGCTGTTTGGATCTCGAGGCCGGCCGGAGGCCTTATTCACTGCGAACAACGCATCCACCGTCTGGGTGATAGCAGCGCTCAGAGATATGAAGATTGAAATAGGGAAAAGCCTGGCACTTGTTGGCTTTGACGATGTCGGGTTCTATAGTCTACTGACTCCACCGATCACAGCCGTGAGTCAGCCAGCCGCCGAACTGGCACGCCTGTCAGCTCGGCTCTTGCTACAGCGTATTAACGGCCAACTCACAGGGCCAAGTGTCAGAACGGTTCTGCCGGTCACGCTGCTGATTCGCGAGTCGTGCGGCTGTAAGCCGGGGAACTAACCCGGGTAGGCGAGCAGGCCGATCGATGCTTTTATCAGCTACGGCAGACAGGACGTCGTCCACAGAGAACGAACGAGGTAAAGCCCGTTCTGGTTACGCCGTCAAATCTGGCCCATGCAAGAAAAATCAGACTATAAGCCACGCTTTCGTCGAACTGGACGCCTTCGATTTTCCTTGGAAGGATTCTCTGAAGATCGACGCCGACTCTGCAGGAAGCTCACCGAGTTCAACAAATAGCCGCTCATTGCCGGTTCTCATTCTTGTTTTTGATCAAGTCGAGCGGCCCATTTTCCTGCTGAACCAACTGCCCCTCACCTTCGAAAGGCCAGACCTGCTCCAGCGGTTTCTGCTCCTCGCGCACAATCTTGGTCACATTGTTGACGCCCAGGTTCTCAAGCACGTGCACGCCAAGCTTCCCGGCGGACGCAAGATCGATATCTCCATCCTTGTCCAGATCCGTCGCAAGGAACTGTGTACCAGCACTGGCAGTCCCGTTCACTGAAAGCGTATGCCGCGTGAAAGTTGCAGTGTTCCGATCGAGCGTGTAGGCATACACGACTACCGGATCGTAGCTCCCCGGATCACTCCCACTATGGCCGCGGTAGCGTTTGCCCGTAACCAGTTGTGTTTGCCCGTCAATCTCTGTTAGCAGCAGCGCATGCGATTGCGAAAACGACTCGTCAATGATGTGTTGCGTCCAGGTCGGAGCTGACTTCGGGCCACCCTGCTCCCACCAGTAGAGGCCGTAGCCGTGGCCTTGCCCGACGATCAGGTCCGTGCGCCCATCTCCATTGACGTCGAACCCGATGATAGGAAAGCCAGCATCGCCCAGCTTCCAGTCATGATGCCACTCCCACTTGTCAGCGTCGGCGTTCACCTGCCGAAACCATCCGGTCGGCGTCAAAATATCCGCCCTACCATCGCCATCGATGTCCGAAATGCCGACCCCATGACCGTCAGCCTCTTTCGGCTCCAAGTGATGCACACGCGGAGTGGGGCCGCTGAAGTCAACCCAAATTACGCCGGAATGGTTATAGTGTGCCAGCACTACATCCGGCTTGCCATCGCCATTGATATCGGCGAACGCGCCGCCTTCCGTGTCGAAGCTGTCTGCGATCAGGTGTCGCTTCCACATTCCGCCCTGTCGCTTCGGATTTTCATACCACCACAGCCCATTCGTAATCCATCCCGCCGTGATGATGTCAGCGGCACCATCGTGGTTTACATCAACGGTCCACTCGCCACAATCGGAAACAAACTCCCCCGTCATGCTCACCGTACGCCATTGATGACGTTCCCACTCGGCACCTCGTGCGCCTGGATTCTCATACCAGTACGCCCCGCTAACGAGATCAACAAAGCCGTCGCCGTTCATATCGAGGGTCGTGATGCCCTCCGCATGGTCATTTCCGAGGCGATGCACCAGGAAGCTGCTCTCGCGAGGCCCTCCGTTCACTCCCGTCCCTGGGTGCTGCATGCGCACCTGCTCCTGCGCGATAAGAACCGGACTAAAAAGCAGCGCCAACCAGACGAGTTGTCGCATCGATGGACCTCCCCCCAATTAGTGTTAAACGGCTGCAAGGTAACTGTGCGGCTCGTGCCGCTGAACTCCTGGCAACATCTAGGGTCTGCATGACGATGACGTTTGCATCCAGCGCAGACAGATTGCTATCGTCCTTAACCTGTCCCTGCAGCACCGCGGCTAGGTAGCCGAGCGAAGTGGTCTGGCTCCACAATCGGAACCAGAGTCGCATCATTGCTCTGCGGTAGATTCCGCAGAAAGCCCTTTATGTGACCATGCACCAGACCGACGATCACAACGCGCACTGGAGTCGCGACTCTCTGGGCCGGCGCACCGATGGCTACAGCCGCCGTCAACATCATTGCAAAGGTAACGCACATGTCCAGCGCCTCACCCAATCTTCATAGTTTCAGGATTCCAGTGAACCATTGAGCCGCGCTCCATACTCAGGTTGCTGAGCAGTGCGGCACCCGCCGCTCGGAAGCCGAAGACGCAGTCCTCGACTGGCGCGGCGCGCGTTCTGACTGAACGGAAGAAATTCCTGAAGTGCTCGACTGTATCGCTGTAGGTGCGAGGAAGCACAAAAGTCTCTACACGATTGTCAGCGAGAGTGGGATTCGCTGTTTCAGGGAATTTGGCGGCATAGTTGTTGCGGTACAGCTGTTGGTCATCGATAGAGAACGTGTCGATCGTCATTCCCGGGTCCTTCGGCGCGACATAACTCGTCAGCGTCAGGCCGGAGGAGCTGATCTCCATCGTGCCCTCTGACCCGGTGAACAGAAATCCCTCCGCCTCACGGCCTCCCGCGATCTGGTTCACCCTTAGCGTCAGATTGAACTGCTCTGGATAGTCGAACATCGCGACCATCACATCCGGCACATTGCGGCCATCCCTCCAATATCGCAAGCCACCCGTCGCCACTGCCCGTGTAGGCCCGTGCGAACCGGTTATGAAGTGAGTCCCGCTGAAGAGATGTACAAAAAGGTCGCCAGCCACACCGGACCCATAGTCTGTCCACTTACGCCATTGGAAGAAGCGCTCCGGATTCCACGGGATCTTCGACGCGGAGCCCAGGAACCTCGGCCAGTCGCATGTCTCCGGACTAGCATCCGGGGGGACCGTATAGCTCCAGGCGCCCATAAAGCTGGAGCGGTCCCAAAACGCGTTAACAAGATTGAGCTTGCCGATAGCGCCTGAATCGAGTAGCTCCTTCGCCTTCGCATAAAGCATGTTGCTGACGCGCTGACTTCCCACCTGCAAAATTCGATTAGTCTTGCGCGCAGTACCTATGATGTCAGGCCCGTCGCTGTAAAGATGAATCATGGGCTTTTCCAAGTACACATCTTTACCCGCCATCATCGCGTCGATAGCTGCCTGCTTATGCCAGTGGTCGGGGGTGGCAATGATGACCGCATCGATATCTGGCCGCGCGAACACCTCAGCATAGTTGCGCGTAACAAATACATCCTGCCCCCACCTCTCTCGCGCATGCTTCAGCCGCCCATCATAGCAATCGGCGACCGCGATTAGGCGCGTATTGGGCACCTCCAGCGCGCTTGCGCAATCCTGCTGCCCCCGAATGCCTGCGCCGATCAGGGCGATCTGGATCTGATCGTTCGGGCCCCGGCGTGTAACCGGCTCTTCCGCCAGTGAAAGCAGATGCAGGTTACGGGTGAGTTCGGAAGCAGTCAACACGCCCGCGGTCTTCAGGAAGTTTCGTCTTGTCTCGCTCACGTCAGTTTGCCCTAACCCAGAAATATGAATCTTGTTTGCTGCCACCGCAGCGTCCAAACCACGAGCCATCCTACACGGCAGAATCGCGGAAGGAAATCAACGATCTTCCCGATTTGGGATGGAAAGGAGCGCAGCCGTCGAATACCAGAGTCGGCATCTATGTTGCTCCAATCTGTTATTCATCCGACATCGATGGTGGTGCCGCGCCCGAATCCCACTGTGTAGGTTGGTCCGTCATTCGGAGCTTCAGTATTCCTCCAGCTGCAAGCTGCTCATGTGTGAACCAGGAGCGGTGATACGGCTTCCCATTCCACGTAGCCTCGGCAATGTAGATGTTCTTTGGCGAGGCGTTCTCCGCGACAACGGAGAAGCTCTTTCCGGCACCGAGCGTAATCGTCGCCCGTGAGAAGCTGGGCGAACCAATCAGATACAAGTCCTGCGCAGCCACGGGGAAAAACCCCATGCGGTTGAAGACGTAAAACGACCCCATGGCACCGGAATCATCATTTCCAGGCAGACCCGTTGGGCCAGAGTGATAACTGGCGTCCAATACTGCCCGGATCGTGCGCGCGGTGCGACTCTGCTCGCCGATCCAGTTATAGAGATAGGGCGCCAGAAAGCCGGGCTCGTTGCCCACGTCATACCGGTATCTGGTGCGCTTCGAGAAGTCCTGAGCGAAGAAGAGATCAAGCCGCCGGTGAAATGCGTCTTTACCCCCCACTGTCTTGATCAGTTCGCGCACATCCTGTGGCACGTACAGCGAGTACGTCCAGGTGCTCGCTTCGTAGAAGTTATCTGTGTACCACGTGCCCACCAGACGAGGGTCGAAGTTTTCCTTCCATCGGCCATCGGCATGTTTCATCCAGATAAAGCCCTTTATGACGCCATTTTCAGTCTGGTCCGCCGCGTTCGCATACCAAAGCTTCTTCCAGTTGCCTGCCCGTTCCCGGAACAACTTCGCGTCATCGTCATGGTGCAGGCCGCTTGCCATCAGAGCGACGGCATAGTCATTCGCTGAGTACTCCATTGAACGCGAGCCAGGGCGGTCAGGCCCGCCCGCCGGATCTGAGTGCTCGATGGAGAGATACCCGAGGCGCTTCCACTCATCCATATCTCCACGACCGAACCGAATCGCGTCTGTCGATTCCACATCGGCATCGTGCTGCATCGCTTTGTAAACCCTTTCCCAATCCAGGCCAGGCAGATGCTTTAGGTATGCGTCGGTGAACATCATCTCCGCATCGGAACCCCCCTGAGTCCGGCCGGCGAAGTTGCCGGATCGTCCATCCACGAAGAATCCATCGTGGTCCTGGATTTCGAGTAGCGATTGCAAAATCTCCGTCACCCGCTTCGGGGCAACCAGCGTCAACAGCGGAGTGGAGGACCGGAAGGTGTCCCATATGCAGTAGAAGTCGTCGTAGTAGGGCGTGCTGCTTCGCCACAGCGGATTTTCGCCGGTCCGATCGACAGGCATCAACATCGAGTGATACAGCCCAGTCGCGAACTGCTGCCGCTCATCCGTGGTTCCACCCTCCACTTTGATCGCGGACAGCGCCTTATCCCATGCCGCCACGGCCGCTTTACGAGTGCCTTCGAAGTCAAATCCCGCCACCTCATTCAACGCATTCTTCTTCGCCTGCTCAATCGAGACAAAGGAGACGCCAACTTTCACCAGTACCGGCTTGGAGTCCGCCGCAAACGTGAGATATGCGCCCGTGCTGACGATCGGAGCCGGAGGCTGCGGCAGCGTCTGCATCGTGAAAGGCATTTTGTAGCTGGCCGACTTCGCACCAACCACCGGCGTCTTACCGTCCTCCCACGTCCCCGTGGTCACGGCAGGTGTATCGGTCACCAGGTAGAAAAACACTCGCATCGGTGTTGTCTGAATATTCCAACCCATCACCGAGGCCTGCATGCCCGCAACCTCGGTGGGCGAGAGCACTTTCACATCCGTGGAATACGTCACCTGCCCTTCGGGATACCGGTGCGGCGAGTCGTGCAGCTTCATCAGCATGTGCCCGACATCGACAAGAAGCGTGCGCTCACCGCTCGCAGGGTAGGTGAACCGATATACCGGTGTTCGGCGCGCCGTCGTGATCTCCGCACGAATGCCCGTCTGCCCTAGTTCAACCGAGTAGTAGCCGACCTCAGCGTGTTCGTTCTGCCGAGGCACGGAACTGTGCGCGGGGTCTGGGCGGCCCATCATTGGCTGAATCGAGATGTTGCCGTACTTCGGTCCACCGCCGGTGCCCGACACATGCAGTTGCGAAAAGCCATTGAGATCCCCGGTAGCCTTCCAACCAGCATTGCCTTCATTGTTCCCGTAGTCGGGCCCCGGCTTTGCCATGCCGAACGGCAACGTAGGCCCGATAAAAACATTGCCGCCCCCGTCCGCACCCAACATCGGATCGACATCGGATGCTCCTTGCGCGAATAGCGTGATTGGCAGGAGTAAGAAGAGGACCGAGACGACCGATCGAGCGCTAAATTCCATGGTAGGCGCATTTATACCGCACCAGCCCCCCGGGTGTCGCTTCGCAAAGGTCACGCCTGGATCTTTCGGCTACATAGTTTCTACCGGCAGAGTCCGAACTTCCCGCGTGCGTACTTTCCTCCGAAATCGACTACCGTTTCGCCAATCAGGAGCTGTGCGCGCTGCTCCGCAAGTGGCTCCCCCAGCATCGAGCAGGCGTAGGGTAACGGTCCCGACGCCGTTCATCAGAATGCATGGCGTTTACCAAAGGGAGCGCAGGAATGCGGCATGTCCACCTCGCTTTGGCTGATGAGGGTGCCTTTCACCGGTTTGCACGGGAATAGCGGTTAGGTGCGCCGGGAGTGGGAGAGCTGTCCGATACCTGCGCACCGTCGGGATGTGACTGGCGTAAGGCAGTGGCCAGCGTGATACCACTGCCCGAGATTTGCACGCCCGAAGCATGCCGACGAGTAACTGGCGTCGCGAGAGTAATCGTGGCCACACCTCGAGTTCTAGTGGACGCGACGACCGCTGTTTCGGCGTTGGCTCCGTCGTCGATCGAAATCTCCTGGCCCTTAACGAAGCCGGTTACGTTAGAGGTCTCGAGAACAGTCGCCCCAGAATCGGTAGCAGTCACCAATGTAGTGGCACCGGCTGTACCGACGGCAGAGATGACGCTGCTTTCGACGTCTGAACCCGAACCGATTGAAATGCTTTGACCGGGACGGAATCCTTCCGTGCTGCTGACCTTGATATTGGTCTCACCCGCGGATGAAGTTTTGGACAAAGCCGCTATGGCCTGCGTGAGGAAGTCGGTGCAATTACTATCGGTATCGGCACCGTCGGGAAACCGTCCGGAACTCGCGTTCGTGAGGACCGGAGCCATAATTGTCGACCACGATTCGAACATCGATCCAGGTGCTGGGACGTAGCATCCACTTAGCAGAGCTCCGGAGACGGACTGGTCGCCTTCGGCGACGTTGGGATCGACAAGACCGCCGTAGTTGAGGCTGTCAACAATGACCCCGGAGGCATCCCGAAGCACCATGCTGCCCTCTTCGACAGTGAGGATCCGGCCGAACGACGGGGACCTAGTGACCAGTTCCGGACCTCCGAACCACTGGTTGGGCTCCGGCGTGCCCTGGTACCCCGCTGTCTTTACTGCGGCATCGCGGACCACCTCGTGGATGTCGTGATCATTCGCCAGTGGTCGGTCCAGTGTTATACCGGTTCCAAGCGCCTGAACTGGCTCGTTGCTCGAATGAGGATGTGCCGTTGCAGGTTCAAACGTGATACCTGTTCCACGATTACTGAACGGAAGGTTGGCCGCGTGATTGAACCGAAGGGGAGCCTCGACGTCGAGACCCGTGCCCGGACATACCACCCATTCACTGGCCACATGCGACTTCGCGAGAGCCGGGGTGAACTCGACGGGAGTTCCGTCCGGCGTCCTCGTACCCACGGCGGTGACCGTAACGACTTCCTTGCTTGCAGGCGTGCCGACGATGATCTTGTCGCCTGCAACGAAGCCGTCCGCTCGGCGTAAGGAGATCCGGGTCGCTCCGGGATTCGCAGCAGCTGAGAGGTTGGTCTGATGTGCTGCTGTGCCTACGTGAGTTACGGTGGCCGTTTCGATTCCATGACCAAGACTGTCGACATCGAGCCTGATCTTGTCCCCGATCGAGATATCAGAAACAGAGGTCACCTGGATATTTTTGGCTCCTGCTGCGGCGTCGGCTGCAAGGTAGGCTTGGATCCCCGGCTTCCCGACCGCGGTGACCGTGGCTATCTCGTATTGCTCCCTGGCATATGCAGCCACCGGATACGTTGTCCCGTACCCAAGCGCGATCTTCTGGCCAGCAACGAACCCGGAGACGTTCTCGACAGGAACGTTGGTCGAGCCCACTGGAATGGTCGTTACGGGCCCTTCGGGAAGGGGTTGCCACACGGTTGTGTGGTTGCTCGCAGCCGTCCCGAGGCTCGCGATGGTGCGCATTTCGGCGCCGGAACCGGTACCGATGCTGATGCGATCGCCGACGGACAATCCGTCAATGCTCCTGACGTGGAGGACCGAGTCTCCTTTGCGCGCCGGGACCGCCAGACCGGAGTTGGAGAGGCCGAGCAGATAGAAGCCGCCGGCCGATAGCTTCGTTCCTGCCGGAATCTTTATCGTTGAAAAGATTGCCTGATGCGCTGGGTGTTCGGTCAATGTCCAGTTAGAGACGTCGACGCTTTGCGAATCCGAATTGTAGAGCTCGATGAACGAGCTTGTTGGGTTAGCCGGAGCGGCGACGCGAAACTCGTTAATCTTGACCGACCTGGCACTGCGAACCTTTTGAACAGCCGTCTCCGTTTGCTTTCTGCTGTTGGTTGAATCCGTCCACGAAGCATTGCCGACGAGATCGCCGTTGAATGCTGCAGGACCAGCAGTGACTCTAAACGTGGCGCTGACACTCGCACCCGGTGCAACCTGAGTAAACGTCTTAGATGTGTCGGCTGTTCCTGAAACGACGGACCGCCACTGCTTGCCGGGTACAGCGAGGCTCAACGAAAGGCCGGCCGCAGGTAGGCTCGTCGTATTCGTGAATGTCAGCGTGAACTCCCGCGAGGATCCCGGAGTGAACGTGCGAGCCATTCCACGGGCCTCGGCTGTCATGGCGGGTGCTACAGCGAGAGGAGCCACGTTATATCTGGCGGCGACAATGTTCGCTTGAACAAGCTGGTCGGTATCGTTCGACGGGAACGTGCCGGCGGCGGTCACTGCGCCTTCGTAGAAGGTTCCTTGCGAGCCGACGCTGTTGTCGCCACCATTGCCCAGCAGAATCGCTCCCTGCTTTCGCATCGGATCGTAGGTCAGATTCACGCGTGGTCCATCGAACATGACGGCGAGAGTGCCGTTCTGCGCATCACCGCCCATCGATGTCCAATGATGTGGTTCGCCCTTGGCGATTGCGGTCACAAAACGCCAGGAGATACTGGGCAGATTCGGGCAGCCTTTGGTATTGTCCTGGTTGACGCAGCCGACGAGGTTGTTCTCCTGATCGGTCATGATCCACGGACCGTTGCCAGCGCCGCTGTACCAGGGCGTGGCGTTACCGAAGTAGAGGGTCTCCATCGTACCGTTGTCATCATCGCGGCTGTCAATTTCGGCATTGCCGTAGTCGAAGCAGCAGCCCGCGTTGAAATGCTTACCACTCACGACCCAGTATTCGCCCTCTGCCTGATCGTCAACCGCAGTGCCCTTCACATCGTTCTGGCGGAGTCCCATACCCGGTTCGATGAACACACCGTAGACTTTGTGACCCGAGACCGTAACCGGCGCCATATCGGCGATCGGCAGGTTGTTGAAACCGCCCAACGCCGGCCCGCTGAATCCGCCACGGGGAGCCTGGGTGAGATCGTTGTGCTTAGGGGATTGGTCATAGATGATGCTGATCCAGCAATAGGTGCCCGCGCAGAACTTGTCCTGTGCGGCCGCATCGGCATAGCCACCCGGGTCGGAAATCGGAGAGGCAGTCGCCCGCACGACGCCAATGTCCAGAGTCTTGCCGTCAGATTGCCGCAGAACCTGGTAGAGGGGACCGTTGTACGCCGCGTATAACGCTCGGGTCGTACTATGCGCGGCGCCACATGGGGCGCCGGCAGCGGCATAGATATCGCAAGGTCCCTGAGGCCTTTGCGGCGTTTCGCCGGATGCCTGTGGACTTTGTTGCGCGATCGATTGGGAGGCGCCGCAAACCGCCGCGAGGACTAAGAGCTGAAATACACAGGCGATTGTTGTCTTCATTCTTATCCTGGTTTCCTCCGCAGAGTTCCTTCTGACGCTAAATAGTCGAGATGTCGGTTTGCGCGCCGGATTACCTAAGTCGGGCTCGCGCGAACGTGAAGTATTCCAACGGCACTCCATCGTAACTCGGGATTACAGACGAACGGTAGAACCGCGGAGCTTAGCGCCTGACGGATCGGCCGCCGTCGCCGAATCTTGACCCCTGCCCGCGTGATCGTTGCGCCGTGATTCTGGAGGGACTTCTTCATTCTGCTTGGGGCCTGATGTCGGGATCGGCGAAGCCACGGCCAGTCAACTGGCGGATGAGGTCGACTTCGTGCTGGCGATATGGGCTATCGTCCTCCCGGAAAACCTCATGAAACCAGATGGACGGCTTCTCTGTCACGTAAGGACGCTTCCACGAGTCCCAAGGGAGATAAGTCTGTGTTTTCCCGGCTACAAATCCCCAATTGATCGCTGCCACGTGCTCGCGCTTGGCAATCGGCAGGATCGTGTCGAATGTGCTTCCGTTGCCGCGGGCCATGTACTCGGTGCAGATCAGAGGCCGTCCAAGACGACGCAGTTCGGCGATCCGTGCCTCAAACCGCTCCGGCCACTCGTAATTGTGGAAAGACACGATGTCGGACTCGGCGAGCTGAATCTTGGTTGTCTCGCTTTCCTTCCGAGGGTCGCTCCAGTCTCCCTTCCACACGCCGCTCGTGAGGGGTTGCTTCGGGTGGACCGAACGAGCCCACCTGAACGCGCGAGGCAGCAGTTCGTTGACACGTCGCACCTTTGCGGCGACGTCCTCAGCATGGTCGCGGCCCTCGTTGTCCGGCTCATTCCAAATGTCCCATGCAAGTACACGATCATCTTGGCCGAATGCAGCCACCACACCCTCTACATACGCCTGCAGATCGGGTTCCACGGCAGAGTTCATTAGTCGGTCTTTGCCGGGACTCTGCACCCAACCTGAGTTGTGAATACCGGGAATCGGAGGGTGTTGCGGACCAAGATGCGGATTAGGCTCCCAACACGAATCGAACAGGACAAGAATAGGCCGTATGTGATGTTTGGCTGCGATCGCCAGGAACTCATCGATCGTCTTTTTGGCACTGTTCGGATCGCGTAACCAGACCTGGTCCTGAAGGAACACACGCATCGTGTTCATGCCGATTGCCTCGGCCATTCCAAGTTCTTTGTCGTTGAGCGCCGGATTGAAGCTTGCCGTCTGGAACATCTCCAATTCATTGATCGCGTCCGACGGGACGAAGTTCGCGCCAACAAGCCAAGGCTGCTGTTCGTACCACTGGTTGGCCTTCGCAGCATCCCAACGCGCGATCTCCTGAGCCTGGCCCGAGTTCACGACGGGCCAAATGGCTGCCGATACGAGCAGAAGACGAAACAATCGGTATCTGTTTTGCATTACGACCTCCTTCAACTCACGTGTGTGCGACAGATCTTCACGGTGGTAGGCAGAGGTCTCGCGATGTTGCCCGTGCGTTCCGTGATCATAGCGCAGCCGCTTCCTGAGTCTGGTACGTCTATGGAATCGCCGCGGGCGTGCCGTTGTCTGCGGCGGCACTAATCGCTCTGGGAAAAGCTGGCGTGAGTAAGGCCGCGCTGCGGCCTTCTGTTCGGTCCCGTTGGGATTCTACCCAGCCTCAATCATTGATCAGCGGCGATGTAGGGTAGCTTTCCTGCCCGCTGGCAGCCTGTGCGCCCTCTGGGCTGCAGCGGGGCAGGAGAAATACGCAGCTGTTTACCTGAACAGAAGAGGAGCAAAGACGTACAGGCTCCTTCTCCAGGTCTGCCATTCGTGCGACGTGCCCGGAGAGATATACAAATAGCTGTTGGTGATCCCGCCGGCAACCAGTTGCTCCTGATGCTTCTTGAGCGCATCAGGGTTTTCGAGCGGAGGCTCCGTGCCGCAGCTGAAGAAGAAAACCTTGACCTCGCGGTCGAACTTCGCCGGGTCGGCCATGGCTCCGCTATAGATTGTCTTGAAATCCAAGGTTGCGGGCGGCGGTGGCGGAGCGTTCACGGGGATTGGGCTGCCACGACCGCCGGCGCCAAACCCGGCGGCAGTGCCACCACTCAACAGCCCGATGTAGGAGAACTTATCGAGGTTGGACATCGTGACCGAAGCGGTCATGAAGCCTCCCATGGAGAGACCTGCCATCGCGCGATGGTCCTTGTCCGCGACCGTGCGGAAATTGCTATCGACCCACGGGATCAGGTCGTTGATCATGAGCTTTCCATAAGCAGCTCCACCGGCAGCCATTCCAGGAAATCCGCCTCGCCTGGCAGCACCAGGAGCGCCGGGACCGGCAGGAGCACCGGCTCCCGCTCCAGCGGTTTGGGGTGCGCCCGCAGGACGAGCGGGTGGCGCGCCAACAGCACTAGTCTCCATAACCACGATCATCGGCTTTACCTTGCCCTCGGCAAGGAGGTTATCGAGGATCAGGTTGGTGCGGCCCATCTCGATCCAGACGCGCTCGTCTTCTCCTCCCCCGTGCTGCAGATATAGAACAGGGTAGCGAACGGAGGTCTTCTCACCGTATCCCGGCGGGGTGTACACGAAGATGTGCCGCCAAGAATTCGCCGTCTTGGAGAAATAATTTTTGATGATGACATTGCCGTGCGGCACATCCTTGAGATCGTAAAAGCTGACGCCCGGCTCAGGTACCTCGAAGCCGTTGCACATATGGCCGTAGCCAATGAAGGCATTGGTGGCGGGGTCCAGCACAACCGCACCGTCCACAATCATCCAATAGTTGTGGTAACCGGGAGCCTGCGGGGCACTGGTGTAGGACCATACGCCGTTATCGCCCTTGACCATGTCATACGGGACGTTTGCGATTGAGACCTGTACCTTCTGCGCATCGGGAGCTTTGAACTGGAAAGTGACGCGCGAG
>Ga0070661_100001926_pt1 | contig 14373 bp, 16 predicted proteins | sample KBSC43metaG_FD_64663 | JGI IMG/M metagenome (GOLD analysis project Ga0070661, IMG submission 64663) | Corn rhizosphere microbial communities from Kellogg Biological Station, Michigan, USA - KBS C4-3 metaG | ecosystem: Host-associated > Plants > Roots > Rhizosphere > Soil ...
GTCGACGGTGACGTCGCGAACAACGTCGGGAACTGGCAGTGGGTCGCCGGGACGGGGGCCGACACGCGGCCGAATCGCGTCTTCAACCCGACGCGCCAGGGACGGCGGTTCGATCCGGACGGCGCGTACGTCCGCCGCTGGTTGCCAGAGCTCGAGTCGATCGACGGGGGCGCCGTGCACGAGCCGTGGCTGCAGGGCCTGCTGGCGCCGGACTACCCGGCGCCCATCGTCGAACACGACGACGCAGTCCGCCGTTTCCTCGAGGCGCGGCGGCCGCCCTAGCGCCTCTAGCCCTCGAGCGCCAGTCGGACTGCCTCGTCGAACGGCGTCGCCTCCACGGGGACGAGCTCCCGGATGGCCATCCTCGTGCGCGACCGTCGGCGTCCGCAGGCTCGCGGGGCACCATGATCCACTGGCGCGACTCGACAGCACCTGCGTCGGTCTCCCGCTCGAGCGTCGACCAGAGGGCCTCGGATCGCTCCATCGTGCGACGCGTCAGCGACGCCCCGCCGCGAGCACCTCGGCGGCAGCGACGACGTCTCCGGCGAGCAGCGTCCCGTGCGCACGGCGGGCAACCCGTCCGTTGGCGGCCGCGCCGGCGAGGTGGAGTGGAGCGTGCAGCGCGACCTCCCGCAGCTGCACGGCGCTCGGGTCGAACGCGCCCGCGACGGTGCCGGAGACGACGACGGCGTCGGGCGACAGCTCGCGTGCGGCTTCGACGAGAGACGCCACTGGCGTGTCCGCACCGAGGTAGCTGACCCGCCAACCATGACCGCGCAACGCGAGACCGAACGCGACGAGAGCGATGTCGTGACGCTCGCCCTCCACACATGCGAGCAGCACCCGCGGGCCGGAGCCGCGATCCCACCCGCGCGCGAGCGCCGTGAGACGTCCCCGCAGCACGTTGCTCGCAAAGTGCTCCTGGGCGATGGACGTCTCGCCGCTCTCCCACCGTTCGCCGAGCTTGTGGAGGTAGGGGAGCAGGACGTCGCGGAGCACGACGTCGATCGTCAGCGTCGCGAGCAGCCGGTCGAGCGCCTGCTGGGCGCCGGCCTCGTCGAAGCGGTCGAGCGCGGCAGCGAGCTCCGACGCGTCGGCGACGGGTGCGGGCGACCGGCTCGGCTCGGTGACGTCCTCGGAGAGCGCGAGGCGTGCGGCCTCAGCGGCGAAGAGGCCGCGGTCGAGGTTCGCCCGCATCGCCAGCACGCGGGCGACGTCGTCCTCGCCGTAGAGCCGAAAGCCGCCCTGCGTGCGGCTGGGCGTGAGCAGACCGTACCGTCGCTCCCACGCGCGGAGCGACTCCACGGGCACGCCGACCCGGCGCGAGAGCTCGCCGATGCGCAGGAGCTTCTCGTCTGCGGTGCCCGTCGCGAACTCGCTCACGACGTGACCCTACGGTCGAGACCGCCGTTCCGCGCGTCGTCTGCGCGCGGCGGAAGCGGTACGAAGACGCTCGTCGTGCGCTGGCAGCGCGTAGACCACTGCGAGGACGGCGATCCCTGTCGCCCAGCCGACGTCGACGTGGCTCGCGTCACGGGTCCGAACCTGGATCGCCCAGAGGCAGGTCATCGCAGCCGAAGCGAGCAGCGCGCCGAGCCCGAGCAGCGCGAGGAAGGAGCCGGTCATTCCGCGCCTCCGCGACCGATTGGCTCGGCGGGCGGCGCGACGCGCGACGGCTCTACAGTCTCTCGCCGCCGGGTGAGAGACGACGGCCACCACACGCGTTCACCGAGCTCGAACGTCAGCGCCGGGACGAGGACGGAGCGGACGACGAAGGTGTCGAGCAGAACGCCGAACGCGACCGTGATGCCGATCTGCGTGAGGGCGACGAGTGGTAGCACCGCGAGGACAGAAAACGTCCCGGCCAGGACGATCCCGGCGGAGGTGATGACGCCGCCCGTGACGGCGAGGCCGAGGCGCATCGCCTCGCGCGTCGGACGTACGAGGGCCTCCTCCCGCACGCGCGCCATCAGGAAGATGTTGTAGTCGACCCCGAGCGCGACGAGGAAGATGAACGCGAAGAGCGGGTAGCTCGGATCTTCGCCCGGGAAGTCGGCGAAGAGGTCGAAGAGAACGAGGCTGCCGCCCAGCGCCGCCAGGAACGACAGCACGACCGTTGTCATGAGCATCACCGGGGCGGCGAGGGAGCGAAGCAGGATGACCAGGATCACGAGGACGACTGCGAGGACGAGCGGAATGAGCATCTTCGTGTCTCGCTGCACGGCGGCACGCAGATCGGCCTCCTCCGCGGTCGACCCGCCGACGAGCACGGCCTCCCCGGCTGCGGCCCGCAGCTCCTGACGGAGCGGCTCGATCGAGCGGAAGCCGCTGGTGCCGAACGGGTCCCCGGCCAGGATCACGTCGAAGCGTGTCCCGGGGGCTCCCCGCTCCGGCGACCCGACGCGTGTCACGTCCTCGGCCCGACGTGCGGCCGTCAGGGCCGGCCCGACCTTCGCAGGGTCGGTGACGAGAACGACCGTCGGGGCGCTCTCCCCCGCCGGGAAAGCCTGGGCGAGCAGGCGTTGGCCCTGAACCGACTCCACCGATCCCCGGAAGGAATCCGCGGTCGTGAGGTCGTCGTCGAGGCCGAGGGTGCCGAGGGCCAGCACGCAGAGAGCGAGCGTCGTGCCGATCCATGCGGCTCGCCGTCGCTTCTCGAGCGTCCGGCCGAGCCGGTGCCAGAGGCTGCTGGAGGCCGGCTGGTGCGCCTGATCGGCGCGGGGCACGAACGGCCAGAACGCGCGCCGGCCGCCGATCAGCAGCAGGGCGGGGAGCAGGGTCAGCATTGCGACGGCAGCTATCGCGACTCCCATCGCGCCAACCGGGCCGAGACCCGCGGTCGAGTTCACACTGGCCAGTGAGAGGCAGAGCAACGCCGCGATCACGGTCGCGGCCGAGGCGACGATGGCCGGACCGCCCTGACGCAGTGCGACGCGCATCGCGGCGTACCTGTCCTCGACGAGCTGAAGCTCCTCGCGGAAACGGGCGGTCAGGAGCAGTGCATAGTCGGTGCCGGCGCCGAAGACGAGCACGAGCAGGATGCCGCCGGTCTGCCCGTTGATGACCACGCCGGCGTCGGACAGGAGCGTTCCCAGCCCTCGCACGACCGACTCGGCGAGCACGACCGTGAAGAGCGGCAGCATCCAGAAGATCGGGCTTCTGTAGATGAGGACGAGCAGCACGAAGACGAGGCCCGCAGTCACGAGAAGGAGGGTCGAGTTGATCCCCTCGAAGGCCTTCGTCGCGTCGGCGGAGAACCCGGCCGGTCCGGTCACCTTCGCCTCGAGGCCCGGCGGCAGTCCCTTCTCGACCGTGGTGCGCACGTGCTCGACGGCCGACACGAGCAAGTCCGAGTCGCCCTCTGCTCGGATCGGCACGCTGACGACGGCGGCAGTCCCGTCGGGAGACCACGCAACGGGCGAGATGCCCGAGACGCCCTCGATCGACGCGGCCCGGAGTGTGGCGCGCGTCTGCTCGACGGCCGCACGGCCCCGGGCGCCGAGCCCGTCCGGGTTACGGAAGACGGCGACGGCAGGCGTCTGCTCACCGGAAGGGAACCCCTTGGCGGCCTCGAGCACCTTGACCGACTCGGCTCCCCCGGGAAGAAAGGTCGACGGCTCGTTCTGCTGTGACTGCTCGAACCGCCCGGCGAGCGGCCCGAGCGCTGCCGCTCCGAGCAACCAGACGGCCAGCACGGCGAACCTCCGTCTCCTTCCGACGACGAGCCGCGAGAGAATGTTGTCCCTTGAAGCGCTCATATCTCTGTACCAATCCTATACACACCGTACTAGTGTCGAGGTTCAAGGGGTTGCGAACCACGTGGTGTGTGTGCTAAAACTGTACAGAGATGGTTCAAACTCTATACAGGAGGTCATTCATGCGCACTCTCGTCACCTCGTTGGGAGCGACCCTCGTCTTGGCTGTCGCGCTCGTCGCACCCGCTGCCGGCTCGTCCACCACCGCGACGAACAAGGACATCGCCCAGGTGGCCGCGTCCGCGCCGCAGTTCACCACGCTCGTCTCCCTCCTCAAGAAAGCCGGCCTCGTCAGCGCCCTCGAGAAGGGCACCTACACCGTCTTCGCCCCGACGAACGCGGCCTTCGCGAAGCTGCCCAAGTCGACGCTGGCAGCCGTCGGCAAGGACCCCACTCTGCTCAAGAAGGTGCTCACCTACCACGTGATCAAGGGGAAGGCGCCCGCGGCAAAGGTCGTGACGCTGAACGGCAAGTCGGTCAAGACGCTCGAGGGGCAGGGCGTCAAGGTCGCCGTCCGGGGCGGGAAGGTCTATCTCAACGGATCGACCCGGGTCACGAAGACGGACATCAGGGCCTCGAACGGGATCATCCACGTCATCGACCGCGTCCTGATCCCCGCGGGCTGATTCTCACTGGAGCTCGCGGCGCTGGAGACCGGCTCGAGCGGGAGTGCCTCGTGGGAAGGCGCTCCCCGCTCGGCCGGTCGGCGCGGCGACCGGCCGGTCGATCGCGTCAGCGCCCTGCGACCGTTTCCGCCCGGTACGCGGGCAGTACGTGCTCGGCGAGCTGCTCGACCTGGTCCAGCGACGGGATCTGCGGGAAGAGCATCAGCACGTCGACCGCGTCGGCGTACGCGGCCACCTCCTCGGCGATCTTCGTCGCAGGGCCATGGTGGATCAGGTTGCCCGGCTCCGTCCAGAGCTGGCCGTAGTAGCGCAGGACGTGGTGGGCGCCCTCGTCGAGCGCCCCCTGCGGATCGTCGCCGACCGCGACGTACGCGAGGCCGGCGACGGTGATGTCGTGCTTCCCTTCCTTCGCGAACGCCTCGCGGATCCGCGGCGCGGCGTCCTTCATCGCCGCGCTCCCGGCCGTCCCGAAGACGAACCCGTCCGCGACGCGGGCCGCACGAGCGACGGCGCCCGGCGTCATCGCTCCGACCCAGATCGGCGGCGCCGGCTCCTGGACGGGCGCCGGGCCGACGACGCCGTGATCTCGATCCGATGCGCGTGCGTCGCGCCAGATCGCGCGCATGCGGCCGACCTGGGCCTCGAACCGCTCCGAGCGGCCGTGGAACGGCGCATCGAACACCTTGTAGTCGTCCTCGCGGCCGCCCTGCGCGACGCCGAGCGTGAGCCTGCCGCCCGACAGCTGGTCGACGACCGCAGCCTGCTTGGCGACGAGCACCTCGTTCCGCGGGGGCAGCTGGAGGATCGTCGTCGCGAGCCCGATCCGCTCGGTCACGCCGGCGACGCCCGCGAGCGTGACGAGCGGGTCCCACGCGTCGTAGTTCGGCTTGTCGATCGTCGACAGGTAGGCGAAGCCCGCATCCTCGGCCGTGCGCGCCCACTCGAGCATCAAGGCGCGGTCGGTTTCGTGGGCCATCGTGTTGGGCAGTCCGATTCCGAGTCTCATGGGGCTCCTTCGTCGCTTTCCGGTCACGGTACGTGCGCCGTCCGGGCGTCCGTCGCATCGGTGCGGGTAGCGTCAGCCGCGATGTCGGAGATGAAGCGACGGATGCTCGCGGGCGAGCTGTACCTCGCCGACGACCCGGTGATCGCAGCGGAACAGGCGCGCGCCCAGGAGCTCCAGGAGCGCTACAACGCGACCCGCCACGACGAGCAGGTGCTTCGCGACTCGCTCCTACGAGAGCTGCTCGGCGACGTCGGGGAAGGCGTGGTCGTCCGCCCACCGTTCTTCTGCGACTACGGCAGCCACATCTCGATCGGCGCGCGGACGTTCGCCAACTACGACTGCGTCATGCTCGACGTCGCGCCGATCCGGATCGGCGCCGCCTGCCAGCTCGCGCCGCGCGTCCAGCTCCTGACCGCGACACATCCGATCGATCCCGAGCCGCGCCGGATCGGCTGGGAGTCCGCGGAGCCGATCGCGATCGGCGACAACGTCTGGCTCGGCGGCGGCGCGATCGTCTGCCCGGGCGTGACGATCGGCAAGGACACGGTGGTCGGCGCCGGCGCCGTCGTCACGCGTGACCTGCCCGCCGGTGTCGTCGCAGCGGGCGTCCCGGCCCGCGTGCTGCGCGAGATCGACGAGCGTGACCGCGTGGCGATCCAGGACGTATAGCGCTCAGGCCGCCGCGTCGAGGTCGGCGAACGGCGGACCGTCGCTCTCGACCGTCTCGCGGAGATCCGTCAGGACGCGGTCCCAGTCGCTCTTCGAGGCGCCGAAGCACGCGAGCCGCTGCTCGAGGCCCGCATGGCGGAAGAAGAGCGCAGTCTCGCCGAGCCCACGCTCGATGAGTCGGAACTCGAGGGTCGTTCCTCCCCATTCGGGGTGCCCGCTGTGACCGAGGCAGGTCCACTCGACCAGCGCGGGAGGACGCGCGCGCTCGACGCGGAGCTCGATGGTCGCCGGCGAGCCCGGAAAGCCGAGCTCGAAGCGCGTGCCCGGCGCGAGGGAACCGCTCACGATCGGCGTCCACCAGGTCGCGAGCCCGTCGGGCGTCGCGAGGGCCGAGAAGACGCGCGCCGGCGGCGCGGCGAGCGTCAGCTCTGCGGTGTACGCATGCTCGGGCGCCACGCCGTTCGACGCCTCGCCGGTCTTTCCCACGCGGGAGATCCTCCGCCGTCGGCGGTGCGTGTCCCACCGGGCAGCCCGAAACGCGACGGTACGGTTTTCCGCACCTTGTCAGACAGTCGCCGGGCGGAACGCGGCGGCGGGCCGGGCAGCCCGCGGACGGGCGGGCATGGCGGGTGCGACGTGGTCGCTCGGACAGGTCACGATCTCCGCCTCGGCGCCGTGGAAGTGGAGCACGACGACCGCGCCGTGATCCTCGAGCACGCGAGCGCGGCTCCCGATCTCGTGGATGCGGTCGGCGGCGTGGATCTCCGTGAGGAGGGTCACGGTCTCGCCGGTCACGAAGCGTGGTGCGTCATTGCTCATGGGAATGAAGACGTTCGCCCCGGGGTGATGGTTTCCCTTCCGTACGTTTCCTTTACGACCGATGACTCGCGTTGCGGGACGCGGTCTCATGTGCGTCGGATCGAAACCGGGAGGTAACGGAGATGGGACGCATCGTGGTCACAGAGTTCGTCTCGCTCGACGGCGTCGTCGAGGCGCCGGGCGGGGGCGAGGGGTTCGTGCACGACGGCTGGTCGTTCGAGTTCGACCGCGGCGAGGAGGGCAACCGGTTCAAGCTCGAGGAGACGATGGGCTCCGAGGCGCTGCTGCTCGGCCGGACGACGTACGAGGGCTTCGCCGCAGCGTGGCCCTCACGCGACGGCGAGTTCGCCGAGAAGTTCAACGCGATGCCGAAGTACGTCGTCTCCTCGACGCTCGAAAGCCCGGAGTGGAGCAACACGACCGTCCTCGACGGCGATCTCGCCGAGGAAGTCTCGAAGCTGCGCGAGGCGCACGAGGGCGACGTCGTCGTCCACGGCAGTCCGCAGCTCGTGCAGGGCTTGCTCGAGGCAGACCTCGTCGACGAGCTCCGGTTGATGGTCTTCCCCGTCGTCCTCGGCACCGGCAAGCGGCTCTTCGGCGAGACGAGCGACAAGAAGCCGCTTCGCCTCGTCAGCTCGCAGACCGTCGGCGACGGTGTCTCGATCCTGGTCTATGAGCCGGGGACGGACACGTGACCCGTCAGTGCCCGTTCGCCACCTCGCGCGGGATTCTCCCGGTCAGCTGGTGGCGGCGCCGCGGAGCTCGTGGCCCGGGTGCGCTGCCGCCCGGGTGCGGACGGCGTCGGTGACGATCGAGACGCCGCCGAGGCGCGCGTAGGCCACGACCCGAAGCAGCGGCGCCTCGTCGGGCAGTTCCTCCGGATCGGTGACCAGCGCCTCGACGCCGCCGAGCCTCGCCCGGTCATCGACGACCACTCGCCAGTCGCTCGGGACGGTCACGTTCACGCCGCCCAGGGTCGCCGAGAGCTCGAGATCGGCGCCACTCGGGTCGAGTGTCGCCTCGCGCAGGTCGAGCTCGGCGCCGCCGAGGACGACGCTCACCGACCCGCGCCGTAGCGCCGCGGCCTTGCAGGTTCGCTCGACGCCGCCGAGGTAGGTGGCGATCCCGAACTCGTCGGCGGTCTCGTCACCAAAGGTCTTCCGGCGCGCGAGCAGCTGTCCCGCCGCCCCGAGGGCGACGAGCACGACGACGACCTTCACGACGCGCTTCACGACGGCTCCCATCGCACCTCCTCCGTGACCAGGCGGCCACCCTGAGTCTAGAGTCGCGCCCATGGGTGAGCGGGTGCAGGGCGGGAGGCTCGCGGCGAGAGCGATCGCCGCGGCCGGCGTCGACACGATCTTCACGCTCTCCGGTGGCCACGTGATGCCGATCTACGAGGGCTGCCGGCACGAGGGCGTCCGCGTCGTCGATGTTCGCCACGAGCAGTCCGCGGCGCACGCCGCCGAGGCGTGGGGGAGAGTCCGGCGTGCGACCGGCCTCGCGCTCGTCACCGCGGGGCCGGGCGTGACCGGGACCGTCACGGCCGTCGCGAACTGCTTCGCGGCCCAGACGCCGATGGTCGTCCTCGGCGGTGCCCGGCCGCTCGCGCAGGCGGAGTGGGGAGCGCTGCAGGAGTTCGACCAGCTCTCGCTGATGAAGCCGATCACGAAGTGGGCCGCGGTGTGCCCGGAGGTCGACCGGATCCCCGAGTACGTGGCGATCGCGTTCCGGCAGGCGCTGGCGCCGCCGCGCGGCCCGGTCTACCTCGAGCTTCCCGCCGACATCCTCTTCGCCGACGGCGACGCGGAGCCCGTCGCGATCCCGATCGAGGCGCCACGCGCCTTCCCCGACCCGCGCGAGCTGGACAGGGCGGCCGACCTCCTGAGCGCCGCCGAGCGGCCGGCCGTCGTCGCGGGCAGCGGGGTGTGGTGGGACGGCGCGGCGGCGGAGCTCGCCCGATTCGCCGAGGCAGGCCGCGTGCCCGTCTACCTGAACGGCTCGGGCCGCGGCTCGCTGCCGCCCGGCCACGAGCTCTTCTTCCAACACTCCCGGAGCACGGCGCTCGAGGAGGCGGACGTCGTCTGCGTCGTCGGGACGCCGCTCGACTTCCGCCTTCGCTACGGGCGCTTCGGGAACGGGAAGCTGATCCACGTCCACGGCGACGCACGCGAGCTGGGCCGGAACCGCGTCGCGGACGCGTCGATCGTCGGCGACTGCGCCGCGGCGCTCGGAGCGCTGGCCGACGGCATGACGCCGGCAAAGGACGATCGCGCCGCGTGGCTCGAGACGCTCCGCGCGGCCGAGGCGGCATGGTGGGACGCGCACCGCGCCGAGATCGATTCCGACGCCTCGCCGATCCACCACTACCGGCTCGGTGCGGAGCTGGATCGCGTCCTCGACGAGGACACCGTCGTGGTCGGAGACGGCGGCGACGTCGTCGCGGCGGTGTCGCGCGTCCTGCGCGTCCACCGGCCCGGCCACTGGCTCGACCCGGGTCCGTTCGGCTGTCTCGGCGTCGGGCCGGGGTACGCGCTCGGCGTCGGCACCGCCGGCTTCGGTGGCCGCATCGTCTGCGTGATGGGCGACGGCGCGCTCGGCCTGAACGGCCTCGACTTCGACACGCTCGTCCGCTTCGGCGTCCCGGCGGTGCTCGTCATCGGCAACGACGGCGCCTGGGGGGAGATCCGCGTTCCGCAGGTCGGCATGTACGGCCCTGACGGAGAGGTCGCCACCCGCCTCGCGCCGAGCCGCTACGAGCGTCTCTGCGACGTGTTCGGCGGGCACGCCGAGCACGTCGAGCGACCGGCGGATCTCGCACCGGCGCTCGAGCGCGCCCTTGCTTCGGGCGAGCCCGCGATCGTGAACGTGATGCTCGACCCGGACGGCATGGCCGGGCACGCGTACCGCGGTTTCTGACGCACCTGGTGTCCGACTTGAAGTCGGACACCGAGCGCCCGGTAGCCCGGGCTGCGTGGTTTCCACGACGGCGATCCGGTCCGACCCTGATGCGACACGGCCGGGCGAGGACGACGCTGTCCTCAGGTTGCGCGCACGACGTGCGCGCGCCGTGGGCCCCTCTCGGAAAGGAGATGGCATGGCAACCATCGAGAAGGTGGCGAGCTTCGAGGCGCCCGGGCATCCGGGCAGCCCGGTGGAGCTGAAGCCCCGCTACGAGAACTTCGTGGGCGGGCACTGGATCGCGCCGGTGCACGGCGAGTACGTGGAGAACCTCACGCCGGCGACCGGCGAGGCGTTCACCGAGGTTCCGAAGTCGACACCGGAGGACATCGAGCTCGCCCTCGACGCGGCGCACGTCGCGAAGGAAGCGTGGGGCGAGGCCTCGACAACCGAGCGGGCGAAGATCCTGAACAGGATCGCCGACGTGATCGAGGAGAACCTCGAACCGCTCGCAGTGGCAGAGAGCTGGGAGAACGGCAAGCCGGTGCGGGAGACGCTCGCTGCGGACATCCCGCTCGCCGCCGACCACTTCCGCTACTTCGCCTCGGTCATCCGCGGCGAGGAGGGCGCGATCTCCGAGATCGACAGGAACACGGTCGCGTACCACTTCAGGGAGCCCCTCGGAGTGGTGGGGCAGATCATCCCGTTCAACTTCCCGATCCTGATGGCGGCGTGGAAGCTGGCCCCGGCCCTCGCGGCCGGCAACTGCACGGTGATCAAGCCCGCAAGCCCGACTCCGTGGTCGCTCCTGAAGCTGATGGAGCTGATCGGCGAGGTCGTGCCGCCGGGCGTGATCAACGTCGTCAACGGCCCCGGTGGTGAGATCGGGAAGGCGCTCGCGCAGAACAAGCGCATCGCCAAGATCGCCTTCACCGGCGAGACCGTGACCGGGCGGCTGATCATGCAGTACGCCGCCCAGAACATCATCCCCTCGACCACCGAGCTCGGCGGCAAGTCGCCGAACATCTTCTTCGCCGACGTGATGGCATCGGACGACGACTTCCTCGACAAGGCGGTCGAAGGGCTGGTCCTCTACGCGTTCAACAAGGGCGAGGTCTGCACCTGCCCCTCGCGTGCGTTGATCGAGGAGTCGATCTACGAGCCCTTCATGGAGCGGGCGCTGGAGCGGATCGCGAAGATCCACCAGGGTCATCCGCTCCATCTCGACACGCAGGTCGGCGCCCAGGTCTCGACGGCGCAGCTCGACAAGATCGAGAGCTACGTCAAGATCGGGATCGACGAGGGAGCGGAGCTTTTGATCGGCGGCGAGCGCGCGCACCTCGGCGGCGAGCTGGAGGATGGCTACTACTTCCAGCCGACCGTCTTCAAGGGCCGGAACGACATGCGGATCTTCCAGGAGGAGATCTTCGGCCCGGTGCTCGCGGTGACGACGTTCAAGGGCGAGCACGACGCGCTCGAGATCGCGAACGACACGCTCTACGGCCTCGGCGCGGGCGTGTGGACGCGGGACACGAGCAGGGCGTTCCGCATGGGCCGCGGCATCAAGGCCGGGCGCGTGTGGACGAACTGCTACCACCTCTACCCGGCTCACGCGGCCTTCGGCGGCTACAAGGTCTCAGGCGTCGGGCGGGAGAACCACAAGATGATGCTCGACCACTACACGCAGACCAAGTGCCTGCTGGTCAGCTACGACCCGAAGCCGCTCGGGCTGTTCTGACGATGGCTGGGGGCGGAACCGGGCGGGTCCAGGCGACCGACGCGGCGCTGGCCGCGATCGATCGACTCCGGGCCCGCCACGGCCCGCTCGTGTTCGTGCAGTCGGGGGGCTGCTGCGACGGCAGCGCCCCCGTCTGCCTCGCAGAGGGTGACATCCTCCTCGGCCCCGACGACGTCGTGATCGGAGAGCTCGCGGGGTGCCCGTTCCACGTCGACCGCGAGCTGGATGCGCGCTGGAACGAGCCGTCGTTCCTGATCGACGTGGCTCCGGGCGGCGGCGACACGTTCTCGCTCGAAGGCCCGGAGGGAATTCACTTCGTCGCACGGACGCCCGTGTGACCCCAGGCGGGTCGGCGGCGCCGGCCCGCGTTCAGGGCGGGCCGGCGCCGCCGTCTTCACGATCTACGGGTAGCTGTAGCCCCCGCCGGACGGCGGTGTGGCCGTGGCCGTCGCCGTCCCGTTGGTGGTTGCGGCGAGCCAGGTGCCGACGTCCTTGAAGCCGTTGCCCTTCACGTCGCCGGGCTTCGTGTCCTCGGTGAACGTGTAGAGCGGACGGCCCCGGTATGTGACCTGCGTGCGCCCGTCGGGTCGCCTGACGGTGGCGAGCAGCTTTGCGCCTGCCGGCGTCGTGCCGTGGGCGACGACGAGCGGCGTCCACAGCGACAGGCAGACCTTCGTCGTGCAGATGAATCTCCCGTGCGTCTCGGCGCTCAGCGTGTAGAGCGTCTTCCCCCGACGGTCGACGAGCACCGTCTTGTCGAGGCTTCGGTTCTGGGCGGTCTTCACGACGCGCTGTGGTGCGGACATCCCGCCGGCCGCGCCGTACGACGGCCCTGCGGCGAGCGCTGCGAGCGCCGTCAGGAGAGCGGCCGTCCCGAGCAGCAGCGTGAGTCCTCTGGTTGCGAGCTTCTGCATTCGAGCCTCCTCGAATGGGTTGGAAGTGGTCACCAGGTGCTACGAGGTGAAACCGCCGAAGGGATTGCGCGGCAATCCCGACAGGGCCGATGACTCGTAGAGCTGTGTGTGGGCACCTCCGACGAGGCACTCCTGGCCGGGCTGGCCAATGGGGACCGTGAAGCCGCGGCGGCCTTCGTGCGCCGCTTCCAGAAGCGTGTCTACGGGCTCGCGCTGGGCATCGTGGGCGACGCGGGAACCGCGGAGGACGTCGCTCAGGAGGCCTTCACCCGCGCCTGGCGCCGCGCCGACGGCTACGACGCGCGTCGCGGCCGCGTGCTCACCTGGCTCCTCACGATCACGCGGAGCACGGCGGTCGACGTCGTCCGGCTCCGTCGCGCCCAGCCGATGGATCCCGAGCTCCTCACCGCCCGGCTGCAGCTCGAGCAGGACGGCGGCGCGACGCGCGTCGATCGCAGCCTCGCCGACCACTATCGCTCCGTTCTCGCGGAGGCCCACGGAAGCTACTTCTCTGCCGCACGGCTTCGTGATGCGGCCGGAGCCGAGGGCGGAACGGTGTTCCTCTACCAGGGGGCGCCGTCGTGGCTCGTGATCACGGTCAGCCAGCCGTACGTTCGCTCGGTGGACCGCGCCGAGATCGAGACGCGCGACGGCCGACGGCTGCCGCTCGTCTGGTTCGGCCTCGACGAGGGGACCTGGGGAGGCGCCGTGCCGGTCGCTCTCGACGCCGTCTCGCATCTCCGGCTGCTCGACCGCGAGGGCCGTGTCGTCCTCGAGACGCAGGTGCCGGCGCAAGGCGACTGACCGCGCACGGCAGAGCGATACGATCGTCGTCTGGCGCGACGCGACGTGGAAGCTGCTGACGAGAGCCATCCCGAGGAATCGGTTGCGCATCCCGTCGAGCACGAAGCCGTGCCGTCGTCGAGACGCGTCGCAGCCGCGGAGCGCGTGGGCGCATTCCAGGCGCGCGCGAAGCGGCTGGCAGACCGCGCCCAGGACGAGCGCGAGCATCACGTGTCGGTCGACGTCGCGTTCGAGATGGTCGATCGCGACGCCGACGCCGGCGGCGAGATCATCGCCGGCGCGCTCGCGTACCGGGTCTTCATCTGGCTCCTGCCGCTCGCACTCGTCGCGGTCGGCGGCCTCGGGTTGGCCGCGAGCGCGTCGTCCGAGAGCACGCAGGAGACGGCACGGTCGCTCGGGATCACCGGGCTCGTCTCCAACTCGATCGCGACCGCCGCGCAGGGTCCCGCCCGTTGGTACGCGCTGCTCGTGGGAATCCCGCTGCTTCTCTACGTCACGCGGAGCCTGCTGCGCGCGCTGATCGTGACGCACCGGCTCCTCTGGGGCGATGCTCGCTCGGCGGCACCCCGCCCGACGGTGCTCGCGACGCTCCGGCTGCTCGCGCTGCTGCTCGGCTTCAGCGTCGTCTCGCTCGCCGCAAGCGCTTTTCGCCAATGGGCCTCCGGGCCCGGGGTGCTCGTGACGCTCCTGCTCATGCTGCCGTACGCCGGTCTGTGGCTCCTGGTGTCGCTGCAGCTGCCGCACCGCGGCTCCGACTGGAAGGCACTGGTGCCGGGGGCGCTGCTCTGCGGGCTCGGCATCGAGCTGCTCCACATCCTCACCGCGTACGTGCTCGAGCCCTACGCGGTCGCGAAGGAGGGAACGTACGGCGCGATGGGCGCGGCGGCGGCGCTCCTGCTCGGCCTCTTCCTCCTGAGCCGGCTGATCGTGGCCGGCGCGGTGCTCAACGCAACGCTCTGGGGGCGGCGGCAAGGAGTCGACGCCCCGGACCGCGGCCGAGCCGTCTGACGGCCGCTCGGGCACTCGAGACGCAGACAACGCCTGCGTCGAGGCGACACAAGCGTTGTCCTCCCCCGTGCACCCGGGCGGCAGGCCCGGGAGATTGCTAGCGGTTGCGCCGGGCGATCGCACGCGCGACGGC
>Ga0070661_100001933_pt1 | contig 14333 bp, 16 predicted proteins | sample KBSC43metaG_FD_64663 | JGI IMG/M metagenome (GOLD analysis project Ga0070661, IMG submission 64663) | Corn rhizosphere microbial communities from Kellogg Biological Station, Michigan, USA - KBS C4-3 metaG | ecosystem: Host-associated > Plants > Roots > Rhizosphere > Soil ...
AGTCGGTCTGAATTCAGAAAATCGGCGTCCGCGACGATCGTCGCCTCCCCTTTCCCGACACGGCAATGCGCCACGAGGCGGTCGTTGCTGATCGAGCAGGTACCGGAGAGCGATCCCGGCGACATCGTCATAATGTGGAAGCCGCCGAGATTGCGCATCGCAGGGCGCCTCTCGTTCGGTGCATCCAAGCTCAGCCCCCAATGCGAGAGAAGCCCCGTGTCCATGAACATCGGCGGCGGGCGCAGCGGGTCGCCGAGTGGCCGCCGGCTCGGCCACTCCAGCATCGGGTCGGCGAGCAGCAGGACTCGGCCCCCGCGGCGAACCCACTCATCCAAAGCGACCAGGTCTTCGGCCGGCTGTGCGAGCGGGTGCGCCATTAGCAGCAAGCGGCCTTTTGCGAGCTCGCGCGGCTCCGTGACGCTGATGGGCACGACATTGTAGCGGGTCTGCAGGCGCGTCAAAGCAGCCGAGCCGCCGCCGCTGAGCGAGAAGCCCTCGCTGAACAGCAGGGGCAGGCTGGTGAGCAGAAGCAAGCGCGGCCGTTCGGCCGCGGCGCGTGGCGGAAGCGGCACCGGTTCGCGGCTTGTAAATGAAGCTGCGGCAATCACCGCCCCGACGAGAGCAATGACGGCGAAGATCAACGCGCGCCCGCGCGCCGGACTCATTTGCTCGTGCTGTTGTTGTTCGTTGTGTTTGTCGTCCCAGAAGCGCCCGGCGCGACACCCATTTCGGCAAGGGGCTCACTCGGCTCGTTCGCTGCTGCCTGCGCTGCCGCGTTGCTGGCATTGTCGCGACTCGAACGGCTGACGACCGAGCCCAGCAGCACCAGGAGGAATGCGATGGCGAGGCCCGTCAGGCCGATACGAATGCGCTGTGCGCTGCTGCCGGCCTGATAGGGCACTCGACGAAGCTATGTCCCACTTCGACAATATGCAAGAACGCGCCCTTGACGAGCCGGGCCCAGGTAGTGAAGTGGCGCGCTATGACTCGCGCTCCCCTCCTCATCACGCTTGCTGCGGCCGCAGCGCTAGCCGGCTGCAAGCAGGAAAGCCACACCATCGTGAGTGGTCCCGACGCCGGAAACGACACCAATGCCGCCGAGAGCAATGTACCGATTGCAATGCCGCCGTCGATCACCGCGAGCAAAATCTACCGCTGCGCCGACAACAAGGTTGTCTATGTCGATTGGCTCTCGGACGGAAAGACCGCCAACGTGCGCACCGACAAGGGCGCAAGCCCGACGCAGGTGAGCGCGGCGGAGGCGGGCAAGCCGATGACGGCCGCCGGCGGCTATTCTGTCGAAGGCAGCGCTACTGCTTCCGAGGCCAAGATCGCAGTTCCGGGTCACCCGGCGCAAAGCTGCAAAGCCTGACAATCAGCTGAGTTCGAAGGCCGGCAGTTTCCAGTTGGGAGCCGCCGGCTTTTTCATGGCTACGGTCGGCCTAGCCCGGGCCAGCCGCGGCGGCTAATGGCCCGCGCATGGAAGTTCTGGACGCACCTCGCATCACGCCCGAAATTGTCGCCGAACATGGACTCGCGCCCGACGAATACGACCGCATTCTGAAGGCGCTCGGCCGCGAGCCGAACCTGCTCGAACTCGGCATCTTCTCGGTCATGTGGTCTGAGCATTGCAGTTACAAAAGCTCGCGCGTCCACTTGAAGAAGCTGCCGACCGAAGCGCCGTGGGTGATCTGCGGCCCGGGCGAGAATGCCGGCGTGATCGACATCGGCGACGGCGACGCCGCCATCTTCAAGATGGAGAGCCACAACCATCCGTCCTACATCGAACCCTACCAGGGCGCGGCGACCGGCGTCGGCGGCATCCTGCGTGACGTGTTCACGATGGGTGCGCGGCCGGTCGCGAACCTGAATGCGCTGAGGTTCGGGCGACCGGATCATCCTAAGACGCGGCACCTCGTCGCGGGTGTGGTCGCGGGGATCGGCGGCTACGGCAATTGCGTCGGCGTCCCAACCGTCGGCGGCGAGGTCAATTTCGACGCAGCTTACGACGGCAACATCCTCGTCAATGCGATGACCGTCGGAGTCGCGAAGACCGACAAGATCTTCTACTCGGCGGCTTCGGGCGTCGGAAACCCGATCGTCTATGTCGGCTCGAAGACCGGCCGCGACGGCATCCACGGCGCCACGATGGCATCCGCCGGTTTCGCCGAGGACAGCGAGGAGAAGCGCCCGACGGTCCAGGTCGGCGATCCCTTCACCGAGAAATTGCTGATCGAAGCCTGTCTGGAGCTGATGGCGACCGACGCAATCGTCGCCGTCCAGGACATGGGCGCGGCGGGGCTGACTTCGTCGAGCGTCGAAATGGCGAGCAAGGGCGGCGCGGGCATCCGGCTCGACATGAACAAGGTGCCGCAGCGCGAAGAGGGCATGACGCCCTATGAAATGATGCTCTCTGAAAGCCAGGAGCGGATGCTCATGGTCCTGAAGCCCGGCCGCGAAGCCGAGGCCGAGGCGATCTTCCGCAAATGGGAGCTCGACTTCGCGGTGATCGGCGAAGTCACCGACACCGGCCACATGGTGCTGGTGTGGAACGGCGAAACGGTCGCCGACATCCCGCTCGGACCGCTCGCCGACGAGGCACCCTGCTACGAACGGCCCTATGCGATTCCGAAAGCTCCCGAGCCGCTGACCGACATCCCCGAGAGCACCGACATCGCGGCGGACCTCTTAAAGCTGATGGCCTCGCCCAACATCGCGAGCAAGCGCTGGGTGTGGCAGCAGTACGACCAGCAGGTCGGCGGCGACACGGTGCAGCGCCCCGGGGGCGACGCCGCGGTGGTGCGCGTGCACGGCTCGAAGAAAGCGCTCGCGATCACCACCGACTGCACGCCGCGCTATTGCTACGCCGACCCTGTCGAGGGCGGGAAGCAGGCCGTCGCCGAGGCCTACCGCAACCTCTGCGCCGTCGGTGCCAAGCCGCTCGCGATCACCAACTGCCTCAACTTCGGAAACCCCCAGCGGCCCGAGATCATGGGCCAGTTCGTCGGCTGCGTGGAAGGAATCGCGGAGGCCTGCCGGGCGCTCGATTTCCCCGTCGTGAGCGGCAACGTCAGCCTCTACAACGAGACGAAGAACGACGACGGCACCAGCACCGCCATCCTGCCGACCCCGGCGATCGGCGGCGTCGGGTTGCTCGAGGATTGGGAGAAGTCGGGGACAATCGGGTTCAAGGCAGAAGGCGAAAGCCTGCTCCTTCTCGGCCATTCGACAGGGCATGTAGGTCAATCGCTGTGGCTCGAAATCTGCCACGGCCGCCGCGATGGGTCGCCACCCGCGGTCAATCTCGCCGTCGAGAGGCGCGTCGGAGAACTGGTGCGCCAGCTGCTCGCCGCCGGCTTCGTTACCGCAGTCCACGATATTTCCGACGGCGGGGCATTGGTGGCAGTCGCTGAAATGGCGCTCGCAGGGTCGCTTGGGGCCCGCCTCACGCTGCCGACGGCAGCCAATCCGGCAGCGGTGATGTTCGGCGAGGATCAGGGCCGATTGCTTGTGACCACTACCAGGCCCGATGCGGTCGTCGCCCGTGCAAGCGCGGCGAACATCTATTCTGCACGAATTGGGGAAACCGGCGGCTCAGCCGTGGAAGGAACTGGGTTCAGCGCGAGCCTCCGTGACCTCCGCGCGTCGCACGAGGGCTTCTTCCCCAGGCTGATGGGCAGCGAGCTGACGCCGGAGTTCTGACTGGACTCGCTCCTCCCTATTGCGCAGCAATGGGGAGGGGGACCGCGCAACGAAGATTGCGTGGTGGAGGGGTTAGGCAGTGAGCGCGAGCGACAAAGCTTACAAGAACGCGCGCCGTCTCAGGCGCGAGATGTCGCTGCCCGAGAAGCTATTGTGGGTACGGCTTCGACGCAGCGACCTGAACTTTCGACGACAGCATCCGATCGGCGAGTATGTTCTCGATTTCTACTGTCCGGTGGCGAAACTGGCGATCGAGGTCGATGGGGCGGCTCACGACTTTGGCGATCGCCCTCAGCGAGATGACCGGCGTACATCATGGTTGAAGAGCGAAGGCATCGACGCGCTTCGCATTCCGGCGAAGGACGTTCTGCGCGATCCGGACGAGATTGCGGACGCGGTGATCAGGTTTTGCACAGAGGCCGCAAAACCCCTCCACCACTCAGCTCCGCTGAGCGGTCCCCCTCCCCACGAGCTGCGCTCGCAGGGAGGAGCGAAGGGGTGACCTCCGGCTACTCCGGAACGCCGCTTGCGAAGAAGCTGTCGCTCAAGGAGGGCATGCGGGTTTGGTTCGATGGAATGCCGGAGAGCGTTCGTAATGAGATCGCATTGTCGGGCATGGTTCTGTCGGAAGAGGTCGTGCCGACGCCCGGCATCCATGCCGCCCACATCTTCGTCACGGAACGCGCTGACTTGGGGAGAAAGCTCCGGCTGCTCCTTCCGCTCCTCGACCGCGCGGGCATGATCTGGGTGAGCTGGCCGAAGAAGGCCTCGAAGGTTCCCACGAACATCACCGAAGACGTGATCCGTGAGGTCGCGTGGCCGATGCAGCTGGTCGATGTGAAGGTCTGTTCGGTCGACGACATATGGTCAGGCCTGAAGTTGGTGATCAGGAAAGAGCACCGCTCACAGGCCGTCCGGGGGACAGCCGAGACCGGTGCTCGCTGACGGGGGACATTCATGCGGCGCTCGATCTGGACACCGATAATTCTCGCAACGCTCACCTGCGGCACGCTCGACATAATCTTCGCGATGATCCTGACGGTCATTCGCGGGAAGCAAATCCCGGTCATGTTACGGTTCGTGGCCTCGGGGCCGTTCCCGGATGCGACCACTTGGGGCACGGGCGGATCGCTGCTCGGCCTGGCCGTCCATTTCACACTGATGGCGATCATGGTCGCGGTATTCGTGATCCTCGCACCCCAGCTACCGCACAATCTCGAGATGCCATTCCGAGCCGGCTTGGCCTACGGGATCGTCACATGGGCGGTGATGAACCTCGTCGTCGTTCCCCTGCGCTTTCCGGCAGCCTGGCCGCCGACGAAGCTAGCAATCGCGACGCAGCTGTTCGCGCACGTCGTGCTCGTGGGATTGCCGACGGCATTCATCACGCGGCGCTATTTGCGCCGGTAGCGCTGCTCAGATCCTGCCGAAGCCCTGGTTGTTGACCTTGCGGCCGAAGCCGGTCGCAGGGGTTCGCGACACGAGCGGGTTCGTCGCCTTGTCGAACAGCTCGACCGTCTGGTTGAACAGGGTCCTCAGCTGCACGACCTCGGGCACGAGCTCGTCCGGGAACCGGTGAGTCTCGACGCACAGGCGCGCCGTGCTCTCGATGAGCTCGGCAATCTTCGCGAGCGGCTCGGCGCCCAGCTGGCGCGATTCGCCCTTCAGCGTGTGTGCGGGCAGCACCAGCGCGGTCGCGTTCTGGTCGTGCATCGCCTGCTCGATCTGCGCGATCGATTTGACCCCATCCTCCTTGAAATAGCTGAGGATGCGGATGAAGCCGGGACCAAGCTCGGCCCGGCTCTTCTCGAAATGCGTCCAGTCGACGATGTCTCGAGCCTCGTCGCTCACCCCAAGCTCCTCAAGAAGCGGTCTCACGCAACGCCCGCGTTTGCACTAGCATCGGCATAGGTTCGAAAGGGTAAAATTTGCCTTAGCGCCGGCTCCGATCGAACGGGTTGCCGCGTCCGCGGAAGTCCAAACGCAGCGGGATCGGACCGAGGTCGAGGTCGCGCCGGAGCGCGTTCAGAAGATAGCGCCGGTAGCTCTCCGGCAGCTCGTCGGTGCGGTTTCCGAACACGACGAAGCTCGGCGGCCGGGTCTTTACCTGCGTGATGTACCGGAGCTTGATTCGCTGTCCTTTGGGAGCTGGGGGCGGATTCGCATCGACCGCACTTTCGAACCACCGGTTGAGCTCGCCGGTCGCGACGCGCTTGCTCCACGCCTCGCGCAGCTCGAACGCAACCTTCAGGATCGTCTCGATGCCCTTTCCCGTCTTGGCCGAAACCGTCAGCAGCGGCACGTCGCGAAGCTGCGCAAGGCCTTCGGCGAGCGCCGCCTTGACCCCGTTGAACAGTGAAGAGGCATTCTCCGCCACGTCCCATTTGTTGAGCGCGATGATCAGCGCTCGACCTTCGTCGATCACCTGCGCGGCGATCTTGAGGTCCTGGGATTCGAGGCCGCGGGTCGCATCGAGCAACAGGACGACGACTTCTGCGTAATCGATCGCGCGGTGAGTATCGGCAGCTGAGAGCCGCTCGAGCTTGTCCTCGACTTTAGCGCGTTTCCTCAGGCCTGCAGTGTCGACGAGCTGGACCGGACGCCCGCTCCATTCCCATTGGATGCTGATCGAATCGCGGGTTATTCCGGCTTCGGGGCCGGTGATCATGCGCTCCTCGCCAATCATCCGATTGATCAGGGTGGACTTGCCGGCATTTGGCCTGCCGACGACAGCGAGCTTGAGTGGATGTTTCCTTTCCTCCTCCTCGTTCGCTTCGAAATGCTGATGTTCGACGTGCGGCTGGAGTGCCTGGAACAGGTCGGCCACGCCCTCGCCGTGCTCGGCGCTTACGGCGAGCGGCTCGCCAAGCCCAAGGCGATAGGCATCGAGCACGCCGCTTTCGCCAGCAGTGCCTTCGGCCTTGTTGGCAACGACGATCACCGGGGTGGATTGCGCGCGCAACCAGCGTCCGATCTCCTCGTCGAGCGGTGTCACACCTTCCCGCGCGTCGACCAGGAACAGGGCGGCATCGGCGTCGCGAACCGCCGCCTCGGTCTGCTGGCGCATCCGCCCGGGAAGGGTGTGCGGGTCCTCGTCCTCGAATCCCGCCGTGTCGATCAGGCGAAAGTCGAGCCCGAGCAGCTTCGCCTCCCCTTCGCGGCGATCGCGAGTCACGCCCGGCCGGTCGTCGACCAGCGCGAGGCGCTTGCCAACCAGCCGGTTGAACAGCGTGGACTTGCCGACGTTGGGGCGGCCGACGATGGCGACGGTCGGGAGGGGCATGGGCTTGGCCGATAGCAGCGCCGCAGAGGCGCCGCGAGGTCTTACCTGAACGCCGTCAGGCGCCCGCGGTCATCCAGGATGAAAAGCGTGGAGTTGGCGACGACCGGCGACAGGCTGACCGGCGCGCCGATATTGCTCTGGCTGATGAACCTGCCGGTCGTCGGGTCGACGTAGATCAGCGCTCCGTTCGATCCGGTGAGGATCAGCCGCCCGCCTGCGAGTACCGGGCCCGAATAGTCGATCTCGCCTTTCTTCGACTTCGGCTTCTCGAACTGCGGCAGCTGGGTGATCCAGCGGATGTGGCCGTTCTGGCGGTAGACGCAAATCAGCTTCGCGTCGTCCGTGGCGACGAAGATCCAGTCGCCCGCGACCCACGGCGTCGCGATCCCGGCGATGTTGATTTCCCACTGCCGTTGACCGGTGATGAGGTCGAGGGCGACCATTCGGCCGCCGGCTCCAACGGCGATCACCTGTCCGTTGTCGATCACCGGATCGGCGTCAATGTCGTTAAGGCTCGAAACGCTCGTCCGGATGCTGGTACGCTGTAGCGCATCGGCCCAAACCTGACGGCCGTTCTCATAGCGATAGGCATTGAGTTCGCCCGATGAGAAGCCGGCCACAACCGTCCCTTGCCCGACTGCGGGCGAAGCGGAGCCGAACACGCCCGCAATCTCCAGCGACGCAGGCTGCGACCAGTTGGTCGAGCCGTCAGCCTCCTTGAGCGAGTAGATCTGATTGTCCTGGCTGATCACGTAGATCGAGCCATTGGCGACCGATGGTGCGCCGCGGAGCGGTCCACTGGGCCGGACCTTCCAAATGAGCCCGCCATTGCGCTCGTCGAGCGCCGAAACGAAGCCGAGGCCGTTGGTCGCGTAGATTCGTCCCTGATCATAAGCGAGGCCGCCGCCATACAGCTCGCCCTCATTGCCTTTCACGACCGGGGTCTGGGTCGACCAAAGCTGCGCGCCATTGCGCGTGTCGAATGCACGCACCGTGCCGAGCGTATCGATCGTGTAGGCGCGCCCGCCGGCGACGATCGGGGCCGAGGCAAGGCGCGCGGTGAGCGAGCTGCCGCGCCCCGCCTGCACCGTGAACGCTCGAGCGACGCTGCTCCCCAGCGCAAGCTGGCCCATCGACTTGTTCGGATTGCCCCCCGACTGAGTCCAGTCATTATTGGCAACCGGCGCCGGCAGGGACATCGGTAACGCGGTCGTCGCCGGATCGACGATGACGTCGCCTTCGCCGGTGAGGACCGGAATCCGCTGGCCGAGCACCGGCGTGGTCGCCTTGCCCTTCTTGAACACGCCGCAGCTGCTCGCAGCGAATGCGGCTGCAATCATGACGGCTACCCGGAGATACTTTGATCTGGTCATTCGTGGTCCTACTGGGCCTGGGTCTGGGGCACGGCGCTCGCGTCAACTCCGAGCGAGCCGGCGACTTGCACGGCGCGACTGCGAATCGTCTGCGGCACCCCGGGATCTTTCGCGATGGTGGCGAATAATTGTCCCGCTTCCTGCTTCTTGCCTTGCTTGATCATCGCCAGGGCGGTCATCTCGCCGGCGGTTCCGAACCACGGCTCGCCCGGCTTCGTGAGCGGCTCGAGCCTGGCGATGACGTCCTGCGGCTGCAGCTGATCGAACTCGAGCGCGGTCTGGCGGACGAGCGCAGCGTTGCGATACGGCTGAGGGAGGCCGCTATCATCGGCAATCGACTTGTAGGTTGTGATCGCCGTCTTGTTGTCGTTCTGCTGAAGCGCGACAGCCGCGCGAGCGAAGCGTGCGGATGCGCTGACGGACTTGCTTCCGCTCTTCGCCAATTCATCGAGCTGTTGGGGCGCCTTCGCGACATCGCCGCTGCCCACGTCCTTGTAGATCTGCGCGAGTTGCTCGACCTGCGCCTCGGAGCGCTGCAGCTGGTGATTCTGCCACCAGATAAACCCGCCACTGGCGACAAGAAAGAGGACGACGCCGGCGATCAGCCAATTGCCATAGGCCTTGAAAAAATCGCGCAGCTGGTCGCGACGCAGGTTCTCGTCGACCTCGCGTGCGAAGGTTTCGCTGATATCCGGGGGCTGCGCCAAAGACGTTCCTCAGTCAGATCGCTGGGGGATCAAACAATTGCGCAGCTTCCTTCCCCACCCTTGATGAACGGAAGCTGGCGGCGCTCGTCTAGCCGCTGAAGCGTCAAAGGCAAAGGGGCGTTAGTGCCGCCGCTTTTCGAGGTAGAGGTAGCGGCTGTCGAATTCGGCGATGCTCTCGAGCGCATCGACGTCGAGGATCGTCGCCCGCCGTTGCTTGAGCTCGAGCACGCCTCGGCGCCGGAGTTCCTGAAGCGTGCGATTCACATGCACCGGAGTCAGGCCCAGGCACTCGCCAAGTTCGACCTGGGTTAGCGGGAAGTCATAGGAGCCGCGGTCCACCTGACCAATGATGCCAAGCCGCAGTCGAAGCTCGCAGAATAATTGCGCCATCCGCGCAAGGGCCGTGCGGCGGCCGAGGGACAGGGTCCATTCCCGCTGAATGGCGGCGTCGATGTTGGTCATGAACCAGTAGAGGCGCGTCAGGTGCGGGTAGCGTTCGGTCATGTCCCGCAATCGATCGTGCGGCACGACCGCGACGCGGCAGCGCGATAAAGTGATGATGTCATGGTCGAGACGCTTCAAGGTGAAGCCGTGAAGATCCACGAAATCTCCAGAGACCTGAAGCTCTGCAAGCTGCCGCTGACCGCTTTGCAGGTCTTTGGCTCGAGCCATCCAGCCATCGAAGAGGAGTGTCGATTCAGTGAGTTCGCGACCGGCATGAATGAAGGTGTGGTCAGCCGGGAGCTCGAGCGTGTGGGAGACGAGGGCGCGGATTGCCTTTTCCTCTTCGGCGTTCACCTCGTCGCGAGCGCGCAGCTTCAGAAGATGCTTTTCGATCAACGCTCATATCCCACGAACCGCAACCCTGACGAGCCAGCTAAAGGATTGGGTCAGGCAGCGACACTAATCTGGGTTAAGGGACGAGCTCAGCTCTTTGGGCGGTACGTCTGATCGGCCGTCGGGAAGCTGCGCGCCCGCACTTCCTCTGCATAGCTGCGCGCCGCCTCCCCGATGCGCGCCGCGAGATCGTCGTAACGCTTTACGAATCGTGGAGTCCGCTCGAACATCCCAAGCATGTCGTCGATGACGAGCACCTGGCCATCGCACTTGGCCGAGGCGCCGATCCCGATCACCGGGGCGGAAACCTCGGGCGTGATCCGATCGGCGATCTCCTCCATCACCCCTTCGACGACGATGCAGAATGCACCTGCTTCGTCCACTGCGCGGGCGTCGGCTACGATCTTTTCCGCCTCGCGCTCCTCACGGCCTCGGGCGCCGTATCCGCCGAGAACGTTCACCGCCTGGGGCGTCAGGCCAACATGACCGATCACAGGGATTCCGCGGTGAGTCAGGAATTCGATCGTCGGCGCCATTGCCTCGCCGCCCTCGAGCTTCACGGCAGCGCAGCCGGTTTCCTTCATGATCCTCGAAGCAGCCTCGAACGCCTGGGCGGGCGATGCCTCGTAGCTCCCAAACGGCATGTCTACCGCGACCAGCGCATGCCAGCTGCCGCGCACCACGGCAGCGCCGTGGGCGCACATCATCTCCATCGTCACGGGAATTGTGGACGGAAGGCCGTAGATCACCTGCCCGAGGCTGTCCCCGACCAGCAGCATGTCACAATGCGGGTCGAGAAGCTGCGCCATCCGCATGGTGTAAGAGGTCAGCATCACGATCGGCTGCTCGGTCCTGCCTTCCCTTTTGCGGGCACGGATGGAAGGCGCGGTCATGCGCTTTCCCGGCACCGGCGACGGCGTTGCACGGCTCGTCGAGGTGTCGATGGTAAAGGTCGACATGGCGCGGCTTTCTAACGATCGGGCGATAACCCCGCCAGCCATACCGTTTCGCCTCCGTAAGCCTTGGAACATTGCTGGCGATGCGTGCGTCAAAACAACAGGTGCGCTGGCCCCGTGCCGGCGTGGGTCGAAAAAATGGAGTGTTCGATGGTCGATCGCCATTGGGTTGGCGACATGAGCTTGGCAGTCCTGCTCGCGCTTCCGCTCGCAGCACTCGCGAGCGCTCAGCCAAACGTGAGCCTGAACAAACCGGTCGCCGCAGCCGCGGCGGGCAAGCTCACGGTCGCGAACACGGTACCCTCCAACGGACGGATCAGCCTGCTCGGTTAACAATCGCACCGGGCAGGCTGTACGTTCGCTCTTCCTTCAGGGCGCGAGCCGCTCTTCCCACTGTGCGCCTTGCGCGAGCGAGATCGAGTCAAGCACGGCAGTGCTCTGATCGCGCAAGATAGCGAACGCGCGTCGGATCGCGCACGTCGCCTCGTCCTGACAGTCTCCGCATGGCGCATAGAAGTTGACGCTGGCGCAGGAGACAAGCGCGATCGGTCCTTCCATTGTGCGCACCACCTCACCGAACGATATCTGATCCGATGGGCGAGCGAGGCGGTAGCCACCCTTCGGGCCGCGGGCGCTCTTCACGAGGCCGGCTTTCTTCAGGTCAAGCATGATGAGCTCGAGATATTTCGCCGGCACTCGCTGCGTCTCGGCAATGCGGCTGAGCTGTACCGGCGCGCCGGCTTGCTCCTCGGCAAGGAAGAGCAGAGAGCGCAATGCATAGCGGGTTTTCTGCAGGATCATTCGCGCCGGAGGCTAGCGCGCGGCTCCTGAGCGCGCAAACGCCGAAAAATTGACCCGATTTCGTCGATGAACGGCATTTAACCTTTCAGCCACGAGGGTGAGAAAGCCGCAGTCCTATCGCCGGCGCGCCGGCGCATGCCTGCCGGCAACAGGAGGAAGCAATGAAGAAATTGATTGCGTCGCTTGTTGCGACAACGCTGGTCGCGTCACCAGCCGTCGCGCAAATGTCGAACACGACAATGAATTCGACAGCTAAAACCTCCAAGGCAAAAGCCACGACGATGAAAGCCAAGTCGTCGATAGCGAAAGAGGCGAAGGCCGAAGGCGAGTCCGTCAAGCAGGAAACGAAGGAGCACAAGGCGGCTGCCAAGCACCACGCGAAGATGCACCACAAGGCGAAGCATCATACGACGAAGCACCATAAGATGGCTGCCAAGAAGAAGGCGACGACCACCACCGACACGACCAAGAGCTAAGCGGCGCAGCAAACCGTACGGCGCTGCACTGCCGACTCCCGCGCAGCGCCGTACGGAGCTATTCAGCCGTCAATTCGGAGATTGAAGACAAGATGGGCCGAAAGATCCTTCTGATCGAGGACGACCGCGAAACGGCGGCATACCTGGCTAAGGGCCTGAACCAGGAGGGACATAGCGTCGAGCAGGCGACCAATGGCCAGGACGGGCTCTTCAGGGCCACCGACGGCAGCTTCGACCTCATCATCCTCGATCGGATGCTTCCGGTGCTCGACGGATTGTCCGTGCTGAAGGCTTTGAGAGCCGCGCACATCGATACGCCCGTGCTGATCCTGTCGGCGCTGGCCTCAGTCGGAGACCGGATCGAGGGCCTTGAGTGCGGGTCCGACGATTATCTCGTGAAGCCCTTCTCATTCGCCGAGCTGCTGGCCCGGGTGAACGCGCTGCTTCGGCGGCGTGAATCGCGTGTCGACCCGTCCGATCATCGGCTGACGGTCGGCGACCTCGAGATCGATCCGCTCTCGCGGTCAGTGAAGCGTGCCGGCAAGAAGCTCGATTTGAAGCCCCGCGAATATCTGCTCCTCGAATATTTCGCCCGCAACGAGGGCCGAGTGGTGACCCGCACCATGCTCCTCGAGCAGGTCTGGGACTATCACTTCGACCCCGGCACCAACGTCATCGACGTCCATGTCAGCCGCCTCCGGCGCAAGCTCGACGAAGGGTTCGAAAAGCCGCTGCTCCATACGGTGAGGGGTGCGGGCTACATGCTCGCTGCCTGAACTACTATAAGCATTTCTGTGCCAACCACGTTACGCATCGCGCTTCTTGCGGGCGTGCTCGCCTTGCTGTCGAACCTCGCCGTCATCGGGTTCATCGACTGGCGCACCAACGATGAGGGCGTTGCGACGGTCAGGAGGCAAGTCCTGGAGCAGGGCAAGGTCCTCACCGACGTCTATCGCACAGGCGGAAAAGCAGCGCTCGACGACGCGATCGACGACACCATGACCTATGCCGATCCACAGACCGCGATCGCGCTGCTCTCGCCGGACAGGCACGAGATCAAGGGCAATGTCGTGAGCGTTCCGACCGCGGCGTTCGCCGATCCGGCCGGTACCCGCGGCTACCGCAACGCCCTCATCCGGCTTCGCGGACAGACGACACCGCGCGAAGCGGCGCTCGTCGTGCAGCGGCTGCCTAACGGGCAGTGGCTCCTGAGTGGCCGGATCGCCGGCGAGGCGCTGACAATCCGCGAAACTCTCGAGCGGTCGCTGTTGATCGCGCTGATCCTCGCCGGCCTGCTCGGCCTGCTCTGCGGCGTGATCCTCGCCCATTACGTAGGTCAGCGCATCGGTGACATCGCGCGGGTCGCGAACCGCATCAGCGCGCGCGACCTCACGCAGCGAGTGCCGGTATCGGGCGCCGGCGACGCCTTTGATCGCCTCGGCGGGCAGATCAACGCGATGCTCGATCGGATCAGCGCGTTGATGGAGGAGCTGCGGCTGCTCACCGACAGCCTCGCGCACGACCTGCGCTCGCCCGTCAGCCGATTGCGGTCGGCCGCGCAGGCGGCAGCGGAGGCCAATGACCCCAATGAGCAGGAGGAGCTCCTCGGAAGCGTCATTCGCCAGGCCGACGCCCTGATGCGGATTTTGACCGCCGTGCTCGAGATCAGCCGGTCCGAAGCGCAGACCGGACGCAAGCAGTTCGCTTGGTTCGACGTCGGTGAGCTCGCAGCCGAGCTGGCCGAGATGTACGATCCGCTCGTCGAGGAGCGCGGCGCCCGCCTTGAGTATGCGCCGCCTAAGCGCCCGGTGCCGCTCTTCGGACATCGCCAACTTCTCGCTCAAGCAGTTAGCAACCTCGTCGAGAATGCCATCCGCTACGGCTCTGGAGGCGGCGAAATCGCCGTCCACGTCACGCCCGGCGAGCGTCAGATCCGCATCGAGGTCAGCGATCGCGGTCCGGGCATTCCCCCGGATCGGCTTGCGGAGGCAAGGCGCCGGTTTGGCCGGCTCGATTCCAGCCGCTCGGATGAGGGTGCAGGTCTGGGCCTGGCCCTAGCCGAAGCGATCGCGCACCTCCATCAAGGCGAGCTCGTGCTTGAGGATAACAGGCCCGGGCTCGTCACTGTTTTGCAGTTGCCGGTCCACTCGGAGCAGGCCCGCGCCGCCTGAGCGAGGCGCGCATGCGACAAGCTCCAA